>Ga0247844_1000336_pt1 | contig 101603 bp, 102 predicted proteins | sample LaCtaG_FD_192421 | JGI IMG/M metagenome (GOLD analysis project Ga0247844, IMG submission 192421) | Freshwater microbial communities from meromictic Lake La Cruz, Castile-La Mancha, Spain - LaCruzMarch201714.5m_1 | ecosystem: Environmental > Aquatic > Freshwater > Lake | place: Spain...
TCGAGGAGGAAGCCGACCGGTTCGCTCTTGCGTCGCCTGCCGCAACGCCGATACTTACATCGCGCGCGGCCTGAGCCGGTACACTGCTTGGCCGCCCCAATTTACACCACTCAGGTGGACGTGACCGTGTTCAGGGGTTTAAGCGGCCAGTCGAACGGCATGGTCGCGATCATCCGCAGCGTGGCGTGTGTTGCGAGCGTGAGGCAAGCGCGGCAGCGCGCTGAGATAGCCAAGGCCTGGCATGACCCCGCGCCACGCCTCGATGCTCCGGAACATGGGCGGGCTCGCTGCGATCTGGAGCGGTGCATGGAGCAGCGCGCAGCAGATGACGGGCAAGGATCACACAGGTCTGCATGTGGGTCTTGAGCCAGCCTGTCCGCTGGACCTTCCATGACCGCCGGCGGCTCGGCGCTTCCTCAAGCGTTGCTTGCGATATCATCCCGCCCTTCCAGCCAAAGCGAGCCAGCCGCGTTCCGATGTCGACGTCTTACGTTACGTCACAGGCATCCCCGCCGCCTTCCTCATCGCAGGGTCTTGCGCCAGACTAAGCCAGACAAGATAGGCGATCGTCAGAACGAAGCTGGCGATGCCCTGTTTGGCGTTCATGCCCCAGCGCGGGCTGTACTCAGGACGCGTGGGGGGAAGCTGCTCGCTTGCCGACGTGAATGCCCGGGCCTCCACCAGTCTGCGCCGGAAAAGGGCGTTACGAGATGGTGCGGAGGAAGCCGCTGACCTCTGCCGCAATGCAGCAGTGTCCCAATCGATGTCGAACAGGATACCCCCCAACGTCCCAGTAAATTCAGCTGCGATCGAGCCAGATGCCGCGTCTGCGGCGAATCAGGTCTGACGGGAAAATGACTGCCCATAGACGCCAGCAGGTTCGACGCCACATGCTTCCCTTAGCGTTGTACAACAGCACATCCAGGACCATGCAGACTTGCGCACACAATCCATTTCGGCTCCACAGGCGGAAGAGGCCTCATGAACTTTTCATCTGACACCGCTGCGCCGCCGCATCCGCTCATTCTCGAAGCCATGCTCGCTGCAGCGAAAGGCGCAGCGCCCAGCTATGGCAACGATGGCTGGACAGCGGCCGCGCGCGCGGCCCTTCGCGATGTGTTTGAGACCGACCTTGATGTCTGGCTCGTCGCGTCAGGCACGGCCGCGAATGCGCTGGCGCTGGCCACGCTGTGTCCGCCGCACGGCTCCATCCTTTGCCACGCCGAAGCGCATATCGAGCGCGATGAACGTGGCGCGCCTGAGTTTTTCACCGGCGGCGGCAAGCTGTCCCTTCTCCCTGGCGCACATGCCCGCATTGATCTCGGCGAGCTCCGCACGCGGCTCACTGCCAACCGGCATGACGTCGTGCACGAGACGCCGGCCCATGTACTGTCCTTGTCGAACCTCACGGAAAGCGGCGCCGCCTATCGGCCGTCGGAGATCGCCGAGCGCGCCGCACTCGCGCGTGAAGCCGGTCTCGCCGTGCATCTCGATGGCGCACGTCTTGCGAACGCGCTGGTGTCGACGGACGCATCGCCTGCGGACATGACTTGGCGCGCCGGCGTCGACGTGCTGAGTTTCGGCGCCACCAAGAATGGCGGGCTTGGCTGCGAGGCGATCGTGCTGTTCGGCGCCGCCCGGCAGCGGACTGGCGACCTGCTCGTGCGGGCCAAGCGGGCAGGCCACATGCCGCCCAAGATGCGGTTCCTCGGCGCTCAGATGTCGGCCTATCTCAAGAACGATCTCTGGCTGCAGCTTGCGCGCCAAGCCAACGCTTCGGCGATACATCTTGCCGATGTGCTAACGACCGCGGGCGCCACACTGGCTCATCCGACGGATGGCAACGAAGTGTTTGCCATACTTCCACCCGGCCTCGGCGAACGCCTCAAGGCTGCGGGTGTTGGTTTCTACCCATGGATTGACGGTTCGCACCGCTTCGTCTGTTCGTGGGCCACCCAGCCAGATGAAATCCTCGACTTTTCCAGTCTTGTCGGCATCCGTTAATCCTCGGCCCGAATTCGCGGGAAGCTGCTTCACGGCTTGTCGACCTTGTTCTGCCATTCTCGCAAGAGTACCGGTCCGCCTGGCCGGTCTGAGGGTGGGACAAGGCATGGGCCTCGTTGATCTGAAGAGGACGTTTCTCGGTGAGATCGATGTTCCCGCCGGGCATCGCGATGCGATCAATGCCGCCCGACGCGGGAGATTCCATTCGCTCGCCCCACTCGCTGCGATTCACTCGCTCCTAAATACGGTTGTTCTGACATCCGCCTTCTGGGGCCATGCCGGCATGCCAATGGTTTTCGTCTGGTGCTACACCAGCGCGGTCCTGGTCTTCATCCGCACGCGGGAAGCGCAACGGCCCGCCGGCCAGCTCGATCAGAATGTCGAGGATGGCCGCATCGTCCGTTACACCCTCCTGTCCGGCGCACTCTGGAGCAGCATTATCGCCGTGCTCATCGCATCCAGTGGGGCTGAACACGCATTGTTGCTTGGCGTCTTCACGGCTGCGATCCTCTGCGTCGGGGCTCTGCTCCACTCGAGCTTTCCTATCGCCTCGCTGGGATACTCGCTGCTGATCGCGGCTGGCGCCGGCCTCGGGATGATGCTCGCCGGTCACCCCTGGTCCCTCAACGCCGTGCTCCTGCTTGCAGCGGGCGTAATCGCCCTGCAGCGTTTTGCAGCGGCCGACCACGTGTCCGACATCCGCCGGCGCCTCGCCACGGCAGCCATGCAGGAGGCCAAGGACACGGCCGCGCTCCTGCTCCAGGACTTCGAGGCGCAGTCTTCAGACTGGATGTGGAGGATCGATGCCCAAGGACGGCTCGGAAGTCCGTCACAGCGTTTTGTTGATGCAACCGGACTTGCGCATCATGACCTGGATGGCGGCAGCTTCCTTGCCCTTTTCGCGCCAGAATCGGTGCACCACCTGCAGGAGCTTCTGAAGCACCGCACGCCTTTCCGCGGCGAGGCGCTGCGGGTCACGATAGGCTCGCGTGACGTGTGGTGGTCCCTGAGCGGACAACCCACCGCCGATGGCGGCTGGCGCGGCGTTTGTTCCGACATCACTCGCTCGCGCGATGCTGAAGCGCGTATCGCCTACGTCACCGAGTATGACACCCTGACTGATCTTCCCAACCGCGCCGCGCTCGTGCGTGAGCTCGAAATCGCCAAGGAAGCTGCGTGTGCAAGCGATGAAAGCTTCGCTCTCTTCGTGATCGACCTCGATAACTTCAAGGCGCTCAATGAAACACAGGGCCATCCGGTAGGCGATGCCTATCTCAGGGTCATGGCTGAGCGGCTGCGCGACTGTGTTGGCAAGACTGCCTTCCTCGCGCGCCTTGGTGGCGACGAGTTTGCCGTGCTTCACCGCGACATGCTGGCGGACGAGGCCGGAGCCGTTGCGGAGCTGATCGTCGATGCGCTGCTCGCGCCCGTGACGCTCAACGGCAGGGAGATTCTCGCCGGCGGCAGCGTCGGCGTCGCGCTTGCGCCAGAGAATGGGTCGGATCCGGCCATCCTCATGAAGAATGCCGAGCTCGCCCTCTATCGCGCCAAGGCGCAGGGACGGGGGTGCGCGCGTTTCTTTGAGGCCGGCATGGAAGAGAACGCCCGCGCCCGCGCCGATCTTGAGACTGATCTTCGCAGCGCGTTGGCAAGCGAAGCGATGGATGTGTACTTTCAGCCGCTGGTGAATACGCGAACCCGCCAGGTTGCTGGCTACGAAACGTTGCTGCGCTGGAATCGGCCGGGACACGGGCTGGTCTCTCCCGCGGTGTTCATTTCATGCGCCGAGGAGACCGGCATCATCGTACCGCTTGGCGAGTGGGTAATCCGCAAGGCGATCGAGGAAGCTGCGCAGTGGCGCGATGACGTGACGGTCGCGGTCAATCTGTCGGCCGCGCAGATGCACGACCCTTCGCTGGTCGCCACTGTTGTTGGCGCACTCGCTGCGTCCCAGCTGGACCCCAGCCGGCTCGAGATCGAGATCGTCGAGAGCGTGCTGATGGATGAAACCCAGCATACCATCCGCACGCTGCATGCGCTGCGGGAGCTGGGGGTGAAGATCGCGCTGGATGATTTCGGGACGGGCTACTCGTCGCTGAGCTACCTGCGCGCCTTCCCGTTCGACAAGATCAAGATCGACCAGCGCTTCGTGCGCGACATCGACACGTCGGTCGAGAACCGGGCGATCGTTCGCGCCGTGATCTCGCTGGCGCGCGACCTTGGCATGCGTGTGACGGCCGAAGGGGTCGAGAACGACCAGCAGGCGGCGATCCTGACCGGGCTCGGCTGCACGGAAGTGCAGGGCTTCCTCTACAGCCGCCCGATTCCAGCCTCGGAGATCGAGAAGGTCGAAGCAGATACGCGCCCGGCGTCCAATATGCTGAAGCTTCGCCGGAAGGCCTGAACGCCAGACATGAGAAAGACGCGCTTCGAGGAAGCGCGCCTTTCCATCACTCTACGCGTACTTTACGCGGCCGACGAACCACGCGGGTCGACCATCTGCAGTTAGGCATGTGCGGGTTTGCGATGCGAGCATTCCGAGCAGTGCAAACTGCTATGGGGCTGTTCGACATGGCAGGCTTAAAACGAAACGGGCGCGGAGCCGGATTACCAACTCAACGCGCCCTTCATCGTGGCAGAGACCGATCCCGCGGGATCGGGGAATCCGGACCCGCGGCCAGCAAAGACAGTCTTAAGCGACTTTCTTGGCGGCGGACTTCGCGGCAGCCTTGGTCTGGGAGGCAGCCTCTTCGACCGCTTTCGGGGTCAGGGTGACAACCGTGTCGAGCAGGTCCGTCTGGGCTTTCTTGGCCACTTCCGCGTAGGCGAACAGGCGGGCGGGGATGTCCTGCATGGCGGCCTGGGCGACTTCGCCAGCTTTCTTGGCGTAAGCGGTCGGCTCGGCTTCCGGCGACATCAGGGTCGTTGCGTCTTTCGCGGCGTCCTGCATCCAGGCGGTCGTGAGCTCGACATTCCTGTTCAGCGCCTCGATGGCGACAGCGCGATACTTCGACGACATTTCAGTGATGGCCTTCATCGGGCCGGCATTGGCGAAATCGGGCATGTACTTGGTGAATTGTTCCATGTTCTTGTTGAAGTCGAACATGTCGGTCATCGGGTTCATGGGCCTCTCCAGAGGGTTGTCCGCTCGTGGATCGCCTTCTAATGCCGCGGCGCGGCAAAGGCAATCTGTTTTTTGCCGCAGACGCGAAGAAAATGCGGCGTCTGCGAAGGTCGGATTAGCCTTACGTTAGGTAATTAGCCTTTGGGCGGGTCGCCAGAGCGGCAAATCCAAGAACCCAGCCGATCACGAAGCTGAGCCCGTACCCGGCCAGCGGGACGGGGTATGCGCCCAAGAGTGGGGCAAGCGAAGTCGCTCCGAAGTAACCTGACAACGCGAGTGCTTTCCAGCGCAGGTCGCCCGAGCGCAGGAGCAACATTGGGCTGACGACAGCCAATCCCTGGGCAGCGGCCATCGTGATGCCGAGCGCCGGCGACTGGTTGAACGCAAGCAGCAGGATGCCCTCAACATGCGCCACCGGCAGGAGCGGGTCGGGCTGCCTGAGGCAGTAGGCGAGAAGTGCAAAACCGAGGATCAGCGCGGCGAGCGCGCCTTTCCAGCCGAAAGCGAAAGCGAACAGGATCACACTCGCGATCGCGAACCCGGCCAGCTGCGAGATGTCCGGCTGGTGGGCGATCACGGCGCCAATGATGACGAAACTGAGTGCGGCGATCCATGCGCGCGCTCGCGCGAAGGCTGCGATCGCGACCGGCAGGACCAGTGCTGCGGCGTTGAGCTGGATCGGGCCGGCGCCAACCCAGCGGAAGACGCCCTCCTGACCTGAGCTCACAAGGCTGAGACCGATCACGATTGCCGCGACCACGATGGCGCCGACGCCGAACCAGCCACGCGAAGCAATGAAAATTCCCACAGCTGCGGCGGCGAGCCACGCGACCGGATTGCGGATCCAGATACTCAACGGAATGTCAGCCAGCGCCATCGCTGCAGCGCCGAGAAGGATCGCAAGCAGGGACCCTGCGCCAAAAGCCCGGATGGCCAGGCTATGCGATCTGTCCTGACGCATGGTGAGCGAGACTACTCGCGCACATAACGGCCCGGCGCCGGCTCAAGCCTCGGAACGCTTTCGGGGAAACTCTCCGCGGCGGAGACCTTCTTGCCCGAACGCTTGCCGAGCCACTCTGCCCAGTCGGGCCACCATGAGCCGTCGTGGGCCTCCGTACCCGCGCGCCACGCGTCGAGATCATCGCCGGGGTCGGCGTCGCTGACCCAATAGCCGTACTTCTTCTTGTCCGGATGGTTCACGATCCCGGCAATGTGGCCTGACTGCGCCAGCACGAACCGGCCGCCGCCCTTCAGGCGCGTGAGGCCTTTGAACGAGGCGGTCCACGGCGCGATGTGATCCTTCTCGCAGGCGACGACGTAATGCGGGACCTTGATGTCGTCGAGGCCGACCTTGACCCCTTCGATCTCGAATGCGCCGTGCGCAAAGACGTTGTCGCGATAGAGATGAGTCAGATACTCCTGCGCCATGCGCTCTGGCAGGCGGGTGGAATCCTCGTTCCAGAACAGCAGGTCGAATTTCGGGCGGGCCTCGCCAAGCAGGTAGGCCTTCACGGCCGGGCCATAGACCAGATCATTCGGGCGCAGATAGCTGAAGGTCCGCGCCATGATACGCTGGTCGAGAAAGCCCTTGCGCTGGGCCTCGATCATGATCCCTGCGATGAAACCTTCGTCGATAAAGGATTTCAGCGGGCCCGGATCCTCGAAATCGGTGAGGGCCGTGAAGAAGGTGCAGGACTTGGCCGGGTTGTCGTGCCGGGTCTTTCCAAGCCATGCCTGCGAGAGCGCAAGCGTGGTGCCGCCAATGCAATAGCCGACGACGTTGACGCCGTCCTTGCCGTGCAGCTCGTCTACCTTCTGCATCGCAGGAATGACGCCTTGCAGGACATAGGTATCCATACCCGCCGTGCGAAGCTCTTCGCGCGGGTTCTTCCAGCTGACGATGTAGACGGCAAAACCCTGCTCGGTGAGCCACTTCACCAGCGATGACTTCGGTTGCAGGTCGAGAATGTAAAACTTGTTGATCCAGGGCGGTATCAGCAGGAGTGGGCGGGCGTAGACTTTCTCCGTTGTCGGCTCGTAGCGGATGAGCTGAAACAGCGGCGTCTCGTGGATCACGTGGCCCTTTGTCGTCGCCAGTGTTTCGCCAACCTTGAAGGCTTCGGGATCGGACAGCGTGACGAGCAGGTCACCGCCATTGCGCTCCAGATCCTTCACCAGGTTTTCGAGGCCCTCAACCAGCGACCGGCCATTGGTCTCGACGGCCTTCTTGATCGCCACCGGGTTGGAGGCGAGAAAGTTCGCTGGCGAGAACATGTCGACCAGCTGGTGCGTGAAAAAATGGATCTGCTCGGAGTGCTTCTCGTCTTCGCCTTCTGAGGCCGTATCCGCGAGGGATTCGAGATAGGCCGACATGATCTGGTACTGGCGCTTCAGATAGTGGAAAAACGGCTGCTTGCTCCACGCGTCGTCAGCAAAGCGCGCATCGTCGGGCTCGGCCTCCGCCTTTGGCATCTGCTGCGCGCCAGACAGCAGTGCCTGCGTCAGCTCGGCATAGAGGGCTGTCGTGTTCTGCCAGAATTGCAGCTGTGAGCTGAATGTCTTCATCGGGTTCGACATCCAGCTCTGCATCTGGCCCGCAGCCGCGCGAAGCAGCAGGGGCTGGCCCGGACCTTCGACACCGGGATTGCGGACCTCGCGGCGTGAAACTGCCAGGAAAAGGCGCTGCAGCAGGAAGTTGATGCGCTGGAAATTCTGGCTCAATTCGAACGCGCCGAGAGTGCTCGTCTGGTCGTTCATGATGTGCCCGAAAACGTTTCCTGTTCGATAGGTAACACTGCCGGGGAACCCGTCAAACGCCATATTCTGAAAAGGTTTTCTACGCGCAGGCGAAACCCGGTGCGATAGTTTACGCGGTGCCGCGGCATATTTCGCCGTCGTGCGGCAATTCCGGGCTTCGTAATTCGAATGGACCCGTGTACACGAGCCTTCGGGTATGCTGCACCTGCTCACTGTCGTCCGAACGAAACGGGAGATTCCTTCGCCCATGCAGCTTGGCTCACTCGCACGCTGGATGAAGCGCGACGTTCCCCTGTGGGAGGGCGAACTGTTCACAAGTTCCGTTTCAGGCGCGGGGCGCGATGTGGTGTTCATCCACGGCCTGGCTGCCTCACCCGAATGCTGGGAAGACGCGGCCCCCTCGCTGCCTGGTATTCGCGTGCATGCAATCCACATGCGTGGCTTTGCGGGACTGGCGCCGAGCGCTTTGCGCAGCCCGATGAACTTCCTCAAGCCGGTGGCCGATGCGTTGGCGGGATACATTCGTTCGCTCCGGGTCGGGCCTGCGCCCGTGGTTGGCCATTCGATGGGCGGGCTTGTCTCGCTGATGCTGGCCCGCGATCACGCCGATGTGGTTGACCGGTTGATGGTGGTCGATGTGCCTGCATTCTTTTCGATGCTGATCACGCCGTTTGCCACAGCCTCATCGATGGCGCCGCTGGCCCAGCATTCGCGACGCAGCTATCTGGAGAAATCCAAGACGCAGCATCACGGCGATACGCGCCGCACGAGCGAGAAGCTGGTCACCAGCCCGGATCTCCTCGAACGCGTTGTCCGCTGGGGCCTGACCTCTGACCGGGCCGCGACGGCTGACGTGATGGCCGAGGTAATGGTGACGGATCTGAGGGGCGACCTGCAGCGGATCAAGGCGCCGGTGGATGTGATCTATGCGTGGGACCGCGTGAGCCCTGCGTCCAGAATGAGCCTCGACCAGGTGTACGCGTCTTCATACGCGGGACTCGTCCAGGGGCGGCGGCAGCGCATCGACGATGCGCGCCACTATGTGATGCTGGACAAGCCGGATGCATTCTACGGCGCCGTGAATGCGTGGCTGGCGCAATAGGAACGGGACATGGCGCGTCGGGACCAGAACATGAGCGAAGATGAAAACGTCGAGTTGCGCCGCTATCCGAGCCGCAAGCTCTACAACAAGAATGCATCGCGTTATGTCCGCCTGCCGGAAGTGGCTGAAATGGTGCGCAAGGGCGCCAATATCCGCGTCGAGGATACCGAGACGGGCGAGGACGTTACGCGGCAGGTTCTGCTGCAGATCATCATGGAGCAGGAGGGGCAGGCGTCCGGCGCAGTGCTTTCGGCCGATCTGATGATGGACATGATCCGCATGCACCAGTCAAAGACGTCCGAGATGATGACCGGGCTGTTCGAGCAGTCGGTGGCCTTCATCCGTGCGCAACAGGAACAGCTTGCCAGCCAGATGACCGGCGCGATGTCTGGCGCCATGCCGCAATGGAATGTGTTCGACCCGGCGGCGATGCAGGCGATGCAGGGCGAATTCCAGAAGCGCCTTGCCGGCTTCTGGACGGGCGCGATGCCGGGGATGCCCGGCATGGCGACGACTGCGCCGAAGAAGGCGGAGACTTCAGCCGACAGCGAGGCTGACGAGCTGAAAGCGCTGCGTGCGCGGCTCGAGGAACTCGAGAAGCGGGCAGCCAAGTAGCTGGTGCATCTACTTGCTGACGCGATAGTCGCGCGTTGCCTGCTTCAGCAGGTTGTCCAGCTTCATGGGCGGCTGCTTCCATTTCTTTTCCGCGAAGATCGGCGCCTGGTCCGCATAGTGTGACGAGGATGAATCCATGGTGGCCGAGCCGTACTGGTGGATCGTGTCGATGCGGTAGGAGCCATCAGGCGCCCAGTCCGCAATGGCGACGTAAGTGTCGCCTGCGCGGCCGGAGCGGAACTTCTGCGTGGCCAGATCGCCGGCTGCATACATCGCGCGCAGCGTGTCCGGCCCGCCATCGGTGGGCCATGACTGGCCGCCCCGGGCGACCCGGCTGACCTCGCTCCACTTCGGATCGATGCGGCCGGTGGCCGCCTTCAACTGCGTCACCGTTGACTTGAGGGCGGCGATGGCCTTTGCACGATCGTATGTGTCATGCATCTGGCTGCCCATCGCAGTCTGGCCGGTGAAGATGGCGAGCGCCGCGTTGCGGTTCTCCATGTCGGCTGAGCCGTTCCAGGCGGTCACCACGGCGAGCGCCGCCTTGAGATCCGCATCCTCGCCGGGATCAATGGTGCGAAAATCAGCCTGCATCTTCATGACGTTGCTGCCGGGCGAGTAGGTGTGATCCATCTTGTAGCCGATGAACTCCTCGCGCGTGATCGAGGTGTCCTTGCCATAAAGTTCCTGCGCGCGCAGGCCGCGATTGGTGACGAGCGTGTCGAGCGCGAAGTCCCTGGCATAGTTCTCGGCCTTCGGATTGTCGTCCGGGCCCGATACCAGCAGCGGCGAGTGGTTGGCGTTGACGATGTAGCCTGACTTCGGACGGATGACCGAGGGCAGTGCTTCGACCGGCTCCCAGCCTTTCCAGAGCGTTTCGGAAATGTCGCCGGGAAGGATCCTCGTGCGGTCCCAGCCAGGGACGCGCCTGGGCATGTGGGCGTTCCAGAAATAGGCGATGCCGCCTTTCGAATCCGCGACGATGTAGTTCACCGACGGGATGTCATTGTACTTCACCTGAGCGGCGCGCCAGTCGTCGATCGTCTTCGCCATGTTCATGTCGAGATACTGGTCGAGATGCGCAAAGTCGCCTTTGCCGACGAAGGAGACGGCGTAGACGCCCGAGTCGAGCACATAGACCGCGCCGTGTTCGGAGGTGTAGCCCGTGCGTTCGACGGGAACGAGCGCACCGTTGCGGAGCACGTTGTAGCGGATCTGCTTGCGTTCGAGATCCTTCCACTGGCCATCCATGCGATACTTCGAGGGGTTCTTCTCGTCGTCGACGACCAGCCTGAACGTGTCGTAGAGGTCCGGCTTGTTGACGGTGGCGGCCCAGCCGATGTTGGGGCCGACGGCGGTGAGCAGGATCGGCGTGCCGGGAAAGAGGCCGCCGACGAGGTCGATGCCTTCTTCGGATTTCAGCCGCGCTTCGTACCATGCGACGCGTCCTTCATAGGGCTGGTGCGAGTTGGCGGCGAGACGCGTGTGGCCATCGGCGGAGCGCGAGGGCGCGACGGCGAGCCCGTTTGAGCCGAGTTCCACATCGTCCGTGATGTCGAGAAATGCCTGGCGCGTGGACCTGGTCGACATCTGCATGTTGGCGCGGCCGGAGAGCAGGGCGTCAACCTCGGCCTCGAGGCCGTAGAATGACAGCGGACGATTGACGAAACCGGCGATGATGTCCTGCCCGGTGATTGGCATGGTGCGGGCGCAATTGGTCGTGGGGTTCTTCTCGCACCACAGGTTCAGGCCGGCGGCGTAGCCTTCGGCGACCGACTTTGCCTTCGCCGATGTCTGGGTGTCGTAGTCGCGTGCGACGATCGCAGTCATGCCGAGGGCGAGGATGAAGTCGTCGGACTTGGCGCCCGAATCGCCGACGATTTCCGAGAGCGTGCCGCGGCTGGAGCGGATGACTTCCTCGATGTTTTTCCAGTCATCTTCGGCGTGAGCGTAGGCAAGTCCGAATGCGACGTCGGCGTTGCGCTTGCCATAGATGTGCGGGACGCCGAACGCGTCGCGGATAATGCGCGCGTCAAAACCTGCGTTAGCCATGCCTGCGGGGTCTGACGCCGTCATGCAGCCGGATAGCGCGAGGACGGATGCAGCGAGCGCGAGATTCCGGAGCATCATGGCGTTTTCCCTGTTTTGCGGGAGCGTAGTAGCGGGATGGCCGCGAGGCTAGTCACGCGGGTGAGATTGGGATCGATCTCGCACGCCTTCCAGCCGGGAAACCACGCGCTCGCGACGGGACTGGCGTGCAGCATCCGGGATGCTGTCGCACCTGGTCTCCGGGTCGATGGAGGGCGCCGGGGGCATGGAACGCCAGGCGTGGTTTTGCCTCTCCGCCCTTGACGCTGAAGATAGACAAGAGGTTTACGGGTCCCGCGTCACTGGCAGGGGCTGGACGGCAGCTCGCGCACCGCGCCTGCATGTTAGACGCTTGGCGTCGTTGTCGCCGCCAGGGTGCGGGCCGGTCTGTTCAGGACAGTTCCCGGTCAGCTCCTTGTCGCGTGGCCGGCTTGACCAGGTCCCAGGGGGCTTTTTACCCTCGCCTGCAACCACCCTGCGCCATTGGGCGGTGTGCAGCCGCCCTCCCTGCTGAATGGATGACTGAAGTATCTCAGAGGTTCGGAGGCGGGGGACGCACGTGTCTGCAACCGGCCAAATTGGTTCGTGCAGCGCGTTGAAAAGCTTCGTATCGGTTCCGAAAGCGTGTGTACAGAACCAGCTGGTTTTGTGCATCGCCGGACGGGATGGGCGGCCGGCGGATCAGAAATCCTTCTCCCCAACGCGCTTCAGCACGTCAGCGGCAAATTCGGAGAGGGTGTCGTCTCTGGCGCCCATCACGACGATGAGGTCGCCGGGTTGGGCCATCTCGACGAGTTTGTCGCCGCAGGCCGCGCGGTCGGGGAGGGCGACGGCTGACTTCCCGCATGCCGACACGCCTTGCGCGATCACGGCCGAGCCCATGCTGCGGTCGACGGTTCCCCCGAAATAGGCCGGCTCGGGCATGATGAGCGTGTCCTTCGCGGCGAGATCGCGCGCGAACATCTCGATCAGTTCATCCTTCATCTGGCGGATGGGGCCGAAGCCGTGGGGCTGCCACATGACGAGCAAACGGCCAGGAAACTGGTGGAGTGTTGCGAGCGTGGCAGCAATCTTGTCGGGGTTGTGCCCGAAATCATCGATGACGGTGATGTCCTTCGCCGTGCCGACGACTTCAAGTCGCCGGCGGATGCCAACGAAGTTCATCAGCGCGAGGGTTGCTTCGCGCAGAGCGAGGCCACAGGCGCGGGCTGCGGCGATGGCGGCGAGCGCGTTGGAGAGGTTGTGGCGGCCGGGGGTCTGCAGGCAGATGCGCTGACGTTCGCCGGTGGAGCGTTCGGTGACGATGCAGGACTGACCGTCGGGCTGGGTCATGAGGTCGGAGATGGTGAAGTCGGCGTTTGCATCGGTGAGCGAGTAGGTGAGTGCGTTCGGGAGTTGCAGCGTTTCGCACAGGCGGCGCGTTTCCTCATTGTCGAGGTTGAAGATGGCGACCTGGGCCTTGCTGACGAAGCCAGTGAAGAGGCTGCGGAGTTCGTCCATCGATTTGTGGTCGAGGGCGATGTTGTTGAGGACAGCGATCGTGGGCCGGTAAAGCGCGATGGAGCCGTCGCTTTCGTCAACTTCGGAGACGAAGATGTCGCCTTCGCCGACGATGGCCGAGGCGAAGGGAAAATCGCCGGCGACGAAATTCTTCATCACGGCGCCGTTCATCACGGTGGGGTCGCGGCGGGTGGCGTAGAGGATCCAGGCGATCATCCCGGTGGTCGTGGACTTGCCAGACGTGCCGCCGACGGCGATCGAGACCTTGGCGGAGTTGACGAGCTGGGCGAGCAGCTGAGGTCGGGAGACCTGCGGGCAGCCGAGCGCCTTCGCTGCAATGACGTCCGGCACGGTGTCTTCGACGGCGGCGGAGGTGACGAGGAGCTGGCCGGGGCGTGTGACACCGGAGCCATCCTGCGGGTGGAGCCTGATGCCGCGAGCCTTGAGGAACTCGAACTTGGCGGCGGTGCGGCCGGCGTCGAGCGAGCGGTCCGAACCTTCAACATCCTGGCCGCGTGCTTTCACGATCAGGGCAAGGGGCAACATTCCGCTGCCGCCGATGCCGCAGAAGAAGTACGCTCCCGTGTGGGCAAGGGCGGTCTGTGAGTCGGACATCGCATCTTTCTGCATGATCTGGATGTCTCAGTGAGGCGCGTATGGGGTCAAGTGAAAAGACGTTCCGCATCGGCGTCGTGGCGCCGGCTGGCGTGCTGGGCGACCATGGCCTGCTCGACCGGATCGCTGCGTTCGTGGCGACGACGTATGAGGGAAATGTCGAGCTGCTGGTGCACCCGCAGTGCCGGCTTGCGGAGGGCCATTTTGCGGGGAATGACGCGCAGCGGCTGGCGGCGCTGCTGGAGTATGGCGATCGCGAGGATATCGACGCGATCTGGTTCCTGCGCGGGGGCTACGGGTCGAACCGGATCGCGCAGGCGGCGGCAAGAGAGCTCGGGCCGGCGGCGTGGCGGAAGAAATGGCTGGGGTATTCGGATACGGGCTTCCTGCTGGCGGCGCTGCATCGCGCAGGGTTTCCCCATGTGGCGCACGGACCGATGCCGGTCGATCTCGATCGGCCGCTGCGGGGGCGTGAGGCGGTGGCGCGGGCCCTGGCCTGGCTGGTCGAGGGGCATCCGGCGGCGCTCGAGGCAAGCGAGCGGGCGGAGACGCCGAAGCTGGCCTTCAATCTGACGGTGCTCAGCCAGTTGCTCGGCACGCCGCTGGAGCCGGACTTTGAGGGCCGTGTGCTGATGATCGAGGATGTGGGGGATTATCTCTATCGCTACGACCGGTTTCTCTTTCATGTCACCTCGAACGCCAATGTGCGGCGCTGTGCGGGTATTCGCGAGGGACGGCTGGCGGCGGATGATAATCCGACGGCGGTGTTTCGCGTTCCGGATGGAGGCCTGGTTGCGGACTGGTGCAAGCGCGCGGGCATCCGCTATCTCGGCGCGTGCGATATCGGACATGACGGCGACAACAAGGTTGTGCCGTTTGTCTGACCCTACTGCGCGACCCAGCCACCGTCGATCGACAGCGCGGCGCCGTTGATCTGGTTGGCGGCTTCGGTTGTCAGGAAGACGGCCATGGCGGCGACGTCTGACACCTTCACGAATTCCTTGGTAGGCTGTGCGGTGAGGAGTACGTCGCGGATGACGGCTTCCTCGGAGATGCCGCGGGCCCTGGCGGTGTCGGCGATCTGGTTCTCGACGAGGCCGGTGCGGACATAGCCGGGGCAGATGGCGTTGACGCGGATGCCGTACTGGGCGCCTTCGAGCGCGGTCGATTTGGTGAAGCCGAGAATGCCGTGCTTGGCGGCGACGTAGGCGCTCTTGAACGGCGAGGCGACGAGGGCGTGGGCCGACGCGATATTGATGATGCGGCCCCACTGTTTCGCCTTCATGTCCGGGAAGGCGAGGCGCGTGGTGTGGAAGGCCGACGACAGGTTAAGCGCGATGATGAGGTCCCATTTCGCAACCGGGAAGTCTTCCACGGGCGAGACGTGCTGGACGCCTGCATTGTTGACGAGGATGTCAACGGAGCCGAGCTTCTCCTTCACGGTGCTGAACATTGCCTCGATCTCGTCGGGCTTCGTCATGTCGGCGTTGGAGTAGATGCATTCGACCTTGTTGTCGGCGGCGATGGAGGCGCGGAGCGTCTCGATGGCGGACGCATCGCCAAAGCCGTTCATGACGACGTTGTTTCCGTCTGCGGCGAGGGCGCGGGCGATGCCTTCGCCGATGCCCGAGGTGGAGCCTGTGACGATCGCGGTGCGGGGCATTGATTACTCCAGTCCGGAATCCAGCTTCAGCACCAGCGCTGTAAAGAAGTCAGCCGCCATGGCCAGTGTGGCCGGCTCGACGCGATCAATCGTGTCATTCGGCGTGTGGATGAGGCCGAGGACTTCAGGGATGGTGGCGGGGTCAGGTGCGGTCTCGGGCGGGTTGAGCATGAAAGCGCGGAGTTTTTCGGCTTCGGCCTTCGGTTGGTGACCTAGGGAGACGGTAGGGGCGCCGGCGGCGGAGAAGGCGCTGTCGTCGCTCGGAGGGTATTCGGGGAAGTCGAGGCAGGAGCGTTTGAGTTCCATGCAGAGCTCGCGGACGGCTTCGGTGATGAAGGTCGACTGAGCGCCATTGTTGAGGCCGTGTATCAGCGTGTCGCCATTGGCGTTGATGTCGGCGTTGATGACGGCGGCGATGTCTTCGACGCCGTGGACCGTGATGAAGGCGAGGGCGCCGACAAGGCCTAGTTCCTCCTGGTCGGTGAGGAAGAGCGTGACGGAGTGCTTTGTCTTGCCCGAGACGCGGCGTGTGGCTTCAATCATCGCAACAACCGAGCCGGCATTGTCGACGACGCCGTCGACGAGCTTGCCGCTCTCCATTTCGAACGCGTCGTAGTGGGCGGTGAGCAGTATCTGTTTGCCGGTCACGGGGCCTGTGCGGACGACCAGGTTGCGGCCGGGCGTGGCGCGGCGGCCGGTGAACGCCTCGATCGTGTAGGGAAGGCCGGCTGTTTCCAGCTGAACCGTCAAGGCTTCGAACCGCGCGTCGTGAGTGGGCTGTGCGAGTGCGGCGACGTTGGCGAGGAGTTGCCGGGGTGTTGCCGCTGGCGTCGGCCACAGCGCGCATGCCGAGAGGCCGAGCAGGGTTGCAGGCAGAATCAGGGATAACAGTTTCATGACGCCTCAGCCGGGGCGCTCTGGTTATTCCGGGCGCACAGACAGAGCAACTGATATCGATTCTCGAATAAATCTTGCCGCCAAGCCCTTGCAGACACACGGGAAGGGGGCACGTATTGCGTTAATGCGCGCTGCATCCCCCAGCGCGAGGGACAGGGAGAATAACAAGATGGCGTCCAGCCCCACGGCTCTTCAGTATCTCGACAAGGCGGTCGGCAACCTTCGCAAGCTGGGCCTCTTTCCGGAGACAAAAAGCGATCCCGCGCCCGTTGTGGCGCTGCTCAACCAGATCACCGAGCTGTCGCCAGACAAGGTGACCACGATTGCGCGGACGCTGGACCAGGCCTCCACGTTCAACGAGGTCGTGCGCGAGCACATCTCGGCCATCAAGGTGGGCGAGCGCTACGAGACGATCACCACCGCGTTCAACTCGATCCGCGACGATGCGAAGAGCCTCGTCGAACAGTATGCCGACGGCAAGATCTCCACGATGGAGCGCGTCGGCAATATGTGGATGAAGTTCTCGCGCGGCGACATCGCCGCGCGGTTCGACAAGATCAAGGACACGTATATCGACGTCCAGAAGGACACGAAGGTCCAGATCGAGAAGGAATTCATGATCCTGGAAGCGTATATGGATTTCCGTGGCGCCATGAAGCAGTCGGAAGTGCTGGCGCTTGAGGTGCTGAAGACGGCCGAGCAGAGGCTCGAAGACGCCAAAGCGAAAATGACGGCGGCGTCGGATGCGGTGGCGGCATATGCGGGAACGGAGCCGGCGGAGCGTTCGAAGCTGGAGCTGGCGCGCGACGAGGAGCTGCGCAGGCTGCAGGCAGAAGAGAAGCGCTACCAGATCTCGAAGGACCTCTCGGACAACCTGACAGTCGGCTACAATACATCCGAAGTGATCATGGCGCGGCTGGTGCAGACCACCAACGCCAAGGAGCGCATCTATGCGCAATCCGTTTCGTTCTTCGGCACCAACGAGGTTGTGCTGACGGCGCTGTCGGCGACCTTCACGGGCATGCATGGGTTGCATGAATCGACCCAGACGCTGGAGTCGATGAAGAAAGGCGTTGACCAATCGCTTGAAGTCCTGGCCGAGATCGGCGGCAAGGTGCAGGAAGCGGCGCTGAAGGCAGGCTATGGTCCGACGATTTCGGCGGCGGCTGTGAAGAAGCTGGTGGATTCGGTGGTGAGCTATCAGGAGCGCTCGATCGGGATCATCGCGGAGATGCGCAAGCTCTCGACGCAGAACTCGGCCGAGATCCGCGATGCAGTGGAGGACGGCAAACGCCGGCTTGCACTGCTGGTGGAACAGGGCGCGGCAGCAGCCCTGACCGTTCGCACGTCATGATCGACGCGCGATGAGCGATACTTCCGTTCCGGTGCGGACGGGGCAGACGGCGCCTGTCGTGCCGCCAACCGGCGTCAAGCCCGGCTCCATGCTCGAAGAGCCTCGCAAGCTTGATGACGTGATGCTGGCGATGGACGTGGTGGACACGCTGCGCCATCGCACGCGTATCGTCGACATGGAGCTCAATGAGTCCGCGCGCGAGGAACAGCTCGTGGCGCGGCTCAAGGAGATCTATGGCGCGCAGGGCATTGAGGTTCCCGACCGGATTCTCAAGGATGGCGTGAAAGCGCTGGCAGAGCAGCGCTTCGTCTACAGGCCGCCGCGCGATACGTTTTCGGTCAGGCTGGCGAAGGCCTATGTCAATCGCAGGAGGTGGCTGCCGCAGACGGTGACGGCGGTGGGGCTGCTGGCGGCGATTGCGGTGGGCTTCCAGCTCCTGGTGTTCGGGCCGATGAATGCCGAGTGGCAGAACATGCCGAACACGATCTCGGCGGAGCTGGCCGAGGGGCAGGCGCTGGCGACGGACCCGGTGATCGATGCGCAGCTGGCGAGCCTGGCGGCGGAGGGACAGAGGGCGGTTGCCAATGGCGATCGCGATGCGGCGCGCACGCAGCTGAAGACCCTGCAGGGCATGAATGACCAGCTGGCGCAGGAGTACGACATTCGCATCGTCTCGCGGCCGGACGAGGACACTGGCTTCTGGCGGCAGGCGAATGACCAGCCGAATGCGATGAACTACTATCTCGTGGTTGAGGCGGTGGCGCCGGGCGGGCGCGTGCTGAAGGCGCCGATCCGCAGCGTGGAGGAGCAGACGACGGAAAACGTGAGCATGTGGGCCCAGCGCGTCGATAAGGCGACGTTCGATCGCGTGGCTGCGGAGAAGCAGTCGAGCGGAATGGTCGTGAACGACATTCTGGGGCGCAAGACGCGCGGCGTGCTTGAGCCGCAATTTGACACGCCCGTGCCGGGCGGGGCGATCACCGAATGGTAGATGATCTGGTCAACGGCCGTGATGCGCTGCACCGGCTGGACTCGCTGACAGCTGGCGCGCGCGAGGAATTCGATGCGGCGGCGCGCGGTGCGGAGTCGCATGCGCGGCGACGGGCCGATCTCGCGCGGCTGAAGGCGGAGGGTTATCGCGAACTGGCGGCGATGCGGCTCGACGTCATCAAGGTGGAGGCGACGGATTCGCTGTCGGCCGCGGAGAAAGAGGCAGCGCGGCTTCTGGCGGAGCATGAGGCTTTCACAGCGCGGGTCGACGGTGAGGTTGCGGCGGCGGAAGCCAGGCTGAAGGACGCCGAGGCGATACGGCGCGCGGGCGAGGTTGAGGTCGATGCGGCGCTGAATGCGTACGAGACGCTGGTGACGGAGACCGAGGCGGCGGTGCAGACCGATCCTGGCTATATCGCCCTGAAGCAGGCGTTCGAGGAGGCGCGGTCAGTGTCGGTGCGCGCCGAGCAGAAGCTGGAGTTGGCGAAGGCGGATCGCGACGAGAAGCGCAAGCCATATGAGGCTGACCCCCTGTTCTCGTATCTGTGGGAGCGGAAGTTCCGAACGCCGGACTACGACAAGGGTGGCATGTCGCGCGCGCTGGACAACTGGGTCGCGCGGCTGTGCGGGTATGACCAGGCGTATCTGAACTATGCACGGCTGATCGAGCTGCCCGATCGCATCGCCGAGCACATGGCGAACATGCGGCTCGAGGAGGCCGAGGCGCAGGCGGCGATCGAACGGTTCGAGGCTCAGGCGCTCGAGGCGCGCGGGTCGGGCAAGCTGTCGGCGGAGTTGTCGGCTGCGAAGGACAAGCTGAAGGCGCTGGATGTTACCCTGACCAAAGCGGAGGCGCAGCACGCTGACCTGCGCCGCCAGCAGGAGCAGGCGGCGAGTGGCGATGCCGGACCGCAGGAGAAAGCAAGGCGTGTACTGGAAGAGGGGCTGGCGCAGGCGAGCTTCCCGGATCTGAAGGTTCTGGCGGCGGAGACGACGACGACGGACGATGATCGCGTGGTCGAGGCGCTGATCAAGCTGCGCACGGAAGAACTGCAGATGGAGGTGAACTGGCGCGGCGTCGAGGCGTTGCCGGTGCGGCGGCGTGCGGGGGCCGAGACGCTGGAGCAGGTGCGGCGGCGGTTCAAGGAGGCGGGGCTGGACAGCCCGTATGTCATGTTGCTGCGGCCGGCCTTCGAAGCGGCCATCGAGGCGTATGGCAAGGGGCCGGCGCCGGATGGCGAGGCGCTGTGGCGCGCGATCAAGGCGACGGTGCGCCAGGCCCCGCGCAGCGACGACGACTATTTCGGCGGGCCCAGGCGTGGACGCAATGTGGGCGGCGATGTGATCGCGGGCGTCATCCTCGGCGAGGTCATAAAGGCCGCTACGCGTGGTAGCCGCTGGGGCGGCGGCGGTTGGGGTGGTGGATCTGGCGGCGGCTCGCGCGGCGGCGGCTTCAAGACCGGCGGCCGCATGGGCGGCGGCGGGTTCAAGACAGGCGGGCGGTTTTAAACTCGCTCATCGCGATGGGATTCGTGCAGGGCTCCCATCATCGCGGGTCGCTCAAACCTCCAGCCTGCGCGCTCCGTGCGCCACGCTGAGCTTTCTGCGCCCAGCCTCCGCTGCGTTGCGGCCGGCCGCGGCCGGTACGAAGACGTATTCGGTGTCGATGCGGTCCTTGCGGATGTCGAGGGTGACGTAGCCGCGCTGGCTGGTGTCCATCCATTTCAGGTTGGGGTTGGTTGCGATGAAGTCTGCGGCGAGGCGGGCGGCGTCGCCGTTGAAGCGGCGCTCGAAGCCATAGGATGAGACACTCTGCCCGGCGAATTCGACACCGATCGGGCCGGTCCTGTCGGCGAGGTCGAAGGCCCAGGCGTTATGGCTGTCGCCGGTGAGTGTGACGAGGTTGGCGCCCGCGCTGCGGGCGGCGTCGTAGAGGCGCTGGCGCGCTGCCGGATATCCGTCCCATTTGTCGAGTGAGTAGGGCAGGCCTGCATCGAGCGCGGCCGATCGCCGTTGCAGGTCGGTCATCAGGTTGGACGAGGCGGGATCCTTGAACCAGGCGGTGTTCGGGCGCGGGAAGAGCAGCGCGCCCATGATCACCTGCTGGATGAGCAATTGCCATTTCTGACCGGACGCGACGGATTTCCGCATGCCGTCGGCCAGCCACGTCTCCTGCTGGCTGTCCATCATGGCGCGACTGGGGTCGGCGAGAGGGCCGGCGCCGAAAGCGTCGAGCGCCTGTCGCGTCGCGCCCTTTTCGAAGATCGCGTCGAGATCGTTGTCGAGCTGCTGTGAGCGGCCTAGGAGGCGGGTTTCGAGGCGGAAGAGCGTGGCGAGATTGCCGATGCGGTGGCTGCCATACCAGTCGCCGCGCACGGGCATCCATTCTCGCCAGACGCGCATCCCGGCAGCGCGACGGGCGGACCATGGTCCTTCGGTGGCGGGGTCGTGTGCGCTGGCGCCATCGCGCCAGCTGTTGTTGGCGGTCTCGTGATCGTCCCACACGGCGATCATGGGCAGGCGGCGGTGAAGCTCGGCAAGATCCGGGTCGAGGCGGTAGGAGGCGTAGCGCTGGCGATAGTCGGCACGCGTGATGATCTCGTGCAGCGGGGCGAGCGCGCGCTGGGCAGCGATGCCGGGTTGTGCGTCGGCGCGCGTGAGGGGGGATTCGTAGATGTAATCGCCGGTGTGGATGGCGAGGTCGATGTCGTCGCGCGCGGCGGCGTGGGCGTAGGCGTTGAACCAGCCGGATGTTCCGTTGGCGCAGGAGAAGATCGCGATGCGGAAGCTTTCGGTGTCGCCGTCGGGCAGGGTTCGCGTGCGGCCTACGTCGGAGGCCTGTCCGTCAGGTGCGACAAAGCGGAAATGATACCAGCGGCCGGGCGCGAGACCTTCCGCGATCACGCGGGCGCAGCAGTCTGTTGCGGGGGATGCTTCGGCTTCGCCAGTGAGCGCAATGCGCTGGAAGGCGGGGTCGTCGGCGATCTCGAGGCGAAGGCGGACGGGCGATCCTGCGAGATAGCGCGTCCAGAGGACGATGCTGGTCTGCGAGGGCTCGCCGGATGCCACGCCGTGGGTGAAGCCGCTGGTCGCCTGCGCAAACGCGCGGCCGGGAAGGGCAAGGGCCAGCGCCCCGGCGCTTGCAGCAAGCAGACGGCGGCGATCAACGATATAGGCCATGGGCGAACTCCGCGACGCGCAGGCGTTCTATGGCGCATCGATGACGGTTTGGCGTCAGCCCGGCGGGCGGAGGTAGTCGCGCTTGCCGAGGGTGACGCCGTTGTGGCGGAGGATGTTGTAGGCGGTGGCGGCGTGGAAATAGAGGTTGGGGAAGACGAAGGACTGCAGGTAGGTGGTGCAGGTCATCGGCATTTCCTGTCCGCCCCCTATCGGGATATTGATGATCGTCGTGCAGCGACCGTCGATGGCCTCGGATGAAGCAGCCTGGACATAGGCATTGGCCTTCTGCGTGCGGTCGATCAGCTGGGTGAAGGACGTCTCGACATCGGGGAAGGACGGAAGGTCCGTGCCGGCGAGGCGCGCGGCGCCGCGCGTCATGGTGTCGGTCGTGATCTGCACCTGACGCGTCAGGGGAAACATGTCCGGAAACAGACGGTAGTTGAGAAGCACGTCTTCCGGGATTTTCAGCGCCGCGGCATGGTCCGCGCCCTTCTTGAGGATGGCGCAGAGCGAGCCCAGCGTCTGTGCGCTGGCATCCTTGATAAGGGTGGAGATCAGAACAGTCATGGCGGGCCTCGTCTTGCGTGGAAGGCTCTCATAGCGCGCAAGGGCGCTGCATGCACCGGTAATTTTCGGGCGACACGGCTGCGCCATGTACCTGCCGATCATGACGACGCTTGCGGGGAGGCTGGCGTGAAGCTGCGGCTTGGGCTTATGGCGTGGCGCCATATCGTGTTCGGAGGGCGTCGGCCTCGGCGCACTGGGCCTGTTTTCGATCGTATACCTCCTGCCGTCCTTCGTCGGTGGGATCGGGATACTGAGGCGCATTCCGTGGGCGCAGTGGATCCTTTGGATCGAGGCAGGCATGCTGGCGCTGGTCATGCCTGCCGGCACGGCGCTGGCCGGGTTGAGCCTCTGGGCGCTGATCACCAAACGCCAGCACACCGTGGATGGCGGGATGGCGGCTTTCGAGGCGTTCGTTCAGCGCGCGGTTCGGCCGCTTGGGCTGGTGCTGGTCGCCACGCTCATCCTCGGGGTGACCATCGGGGCCGGCTATCGTCTTCACGGTGTGATCGATTCGCCACGCAAGCAAGTGCTGACGCCGCTGCTGAGCGGCGTCCCGGATCCGATGCCGGAACGGCCGGAGTTCAGGATGCCTGACTTACCGCGCGTACCGGCACAGTGATGTTGCACAGGCCGATGCGGCCGACGGGCTGCTTGTAGAAATCGTCTTTCCGCCAGCGGCGTGAATTCACCAGCGTCGCGAACGACGCACTGTCTGTGCGCATGACTTCGAGATTGGTGCGCTGGCTGGCGGGGACGTCGGCGGCGACCTTGATGTCGGCATAACGGCGGTATTCGGCAGGGGTCTCGTAGAAGCCTGCGTCGCCCGTACCGCGCGGGAAGGCGGACATGATCTCCATGCCCTGGACGACGCGGCCGAGCATGGAGAGCTGGCGGTCGAGATTGCGCGGGCTGTGGCCGATGATGACGTAGAGCTCCGTGCCGCCGCCTGAGTTTTCGTCATTCTCACGTCCGACGCCGACCATGCCGTAGCAGTGCGTGAGCCAGACGCTGTCGGCGTCGCGCGCAGCGGTCATGCCATTGATAAAGCCGATTTCGTCGGCGTAGGTGTCAGGGTCGGGCAGGATGTCGAAGTTGGCGATGGCAGCGCGGGGCAAGGTGAACTCCGCGTTGAGCTTCTCCACCCCGACCTTCGGCGGGCGCGCAGGATCAGCGGCCTGCGCCCACTGGGTGACGAAATTGTCCTGCACGCGTGTGACAGCGCCGTTGATGAAGAAGCCTTCGCGGGAAAGCGCCTTCACGTTGGCGACGTGGCTGGGGGCGAACTGTGGGGCCATCTCGATGACGACGCGGCCTTCCGGGAAATCCATGTAGAGCGTGTTCTCCGGATCGAGCGCGCGCCATTCGGCCGACCCCGAGGCGGCGACCACTTCGGCTGGAGAGGGTGTGTTGCCTTCGGGGGGCGGGGGAATGGCGCTTGCGGTGGAAGCGGGCGGCAACTGGCAGGCGGCAAGCGCGAGCGCGGCAAGCGCGATAAGGCGTCTCATGGTCCCTCCACATCCGAAACAGGAAGATGCGACGGCGTTGAGGGAAGCTCAATCTCCAAAACGAAAGGAGCCGTCCTTGTGAGCGGCGCCTCAGGAAATCTGTTCTGGCTCGAAAGCCTAGCCGCGGAACTCGCCGTTTTCCCAGTAGGTCCTGCCAGAGTTGCGATCCACGTAGTCGTACCTGCGATCGTTCTGGTCGTAGACGAGATCGGACCGCGAGGCGACCTGCTTGCCGCCGACGAAACAGCCGCCCTGTTCCTGGCAGCCAGTGTAGTATCCCACCGCCGCACCTAGCGCGCCGCCGATGAGCGCGCCCGAGACGTCATCATCGGAAATGGCAGCGCCGGCCAATGCGCCCAGACCGCCTCCGATTGCAGCGTTGCGCTGCGAGGGATCCAACGAGCCCATCGATGAGCACGCCACCAGTGACAGGCTGGAGACAGCGGCGCAGAACGTGGTCTTGAAAGCGGACATTGGACGGTCCTTTGTGGGCGGGATTGCTCTGTGTAATGTGTAAACGGCGCCTGCAGTCCGTGGTTCCGTGGTGAGCGCATCTGTTGCGATGCAACCTGTTGTTCCATGCGGAACAGGAAAACATCCAGAAAGTCTGGAACCATTCCGCGCTGGCCGCGAGCCGCCGCAGGCGGCAGAATCCGCGCAAGTGGCGCAGCCGGACAGAAAGGCCCGGCCGCGCAGGGCGAGGCCGGGCCTGGTCGTATCTCGGGTAGATGACGCCTACAGAACGTCCAGCATTTGCGCCACGAGGGGGTGGCGGACGACGTCGGTCTGGGAGAGGCGGACGACGCCGATATCGCCGCTCATGCTTTCGATGCGGTCGGCGACGGTAGCCAGGCCTGACAGTTCGGGAAGCAGGTCTGACTGGGCGGGATCGCCTGTGACGACCATCTTCGAGTTCCAGCCGAGGCGGGTGAGGATCATCTTGAGCTGCACATAGGTGCAGTTCTGCGCTTCATCCACCACGATGAAGGCATTGTTGAGCGTTCGACCGCGCATGAAGCCGACGGAGGCGATCTCGATCTGGCCTTCGGCGATCATCGCCTTCACCTGCTTGGCAGACATGCGGTCCTGCAGCGCGTCGTAGAGCGGGCGGAGATAGGGCGCCAGCTTCTCTTCCATGTCGCCGGGCAGGAAGCCGATGTTCTCGCCAGCGTCGACCGCGGGGCGGCAGAGGACGATGCGCCCAACCTTTCCGGCGCGCAGGGCTTCGACTGCCTTTGCGATCGCGAGGTAGGTCTTGCCGGTGCCTGCGGGGCCGAGGGCGAGGACAAGGTTGGCGCGGTCGATGGATTCCATCAGTCGCGCCTGACCTTCGGTTTTCGGCGTGACGTTCTTGACGTAGGCCTGATCGCGTTGGGGGTCACGCTGCTGGTAGGTCTGGTCGTTGGCGATCTGCTGGGTGCGCTTGCGCTTTCTGGGGTGGCGTTCGTCGTCCGCCAGCGGGTCCCAGCCACCTTCGATCACGCTGAGCTGAACGCCGGCTTCACGGTCGCGGCGGCCCTGGAATTCGGCGCGGACCCGGCGGACAGCAGAACGTTTACCCATGCTGGTACTCCTCTGGCGGCGAAAGAACCCGGGCCGGGTCTGACGGCGCGGGCGGAAAAGCAAAAACGCCGCGAGCCTGTGGGGCGCCGCGGCGTTGTGATGAAATGGATGGAACTGCAATTGCCGGCAGCGGCGGCGGCCGCGTTACGCAGCCTGCTGCATCGTAGGTGGATGGTGCAACCGTGCGCGGTCGACTCAATCCGATTCCCCGTATGTCGAAGCGCCATCCAGCCGGGTAGGCCGCTTCGAATCAGCTTCCTATGATTAGACTAGTCCGCGATTAACGGAACTATAAAGGATCAGCTCCGTGCAGGCGTGTTTCAATCGCACTTCTGCTGGTGTTTGTTGCAGACTGATGACACAGGCGCCGCGTTTCGAGTCGTCCGGACTAGCCAGGACGTTGTGGCGCGCGAGCGAGGGCAGGGAAGGATAAGCAGATGGCGATCTACGAACTCGACGGGGTGAAGCCGCAGTGCGACGCCGACAGCTGGGTGGCGGAAAACGCAGTCGTCATCGGAAACATTGTCATGAAGCGGGGCGCGAGCGTGTGGTTCGGCGCGACGGTCCGCGGGGACAATGATCCGATCACGATCGGCGAGAATTCGAACATACAGGACGGATCTGTGCTGCACACCGATGTGGGGCAGCCTCTGGACATCGGCCCGAACTGCACGATCGGGCATATGGTGATGCTGCATGGCTGCACGATCGGCGAGAACACGCTGATCGGGATCGGGTCGATCATTCTCAATGGCGCGAAGATCGGGAAGAATTGTCTGATCGGGGCCAACTCGCTGATCACCGAGGGCAAGGTGATCCCCGATGGCTCGATGGTCATGGGGGCGCCGGGCAAGGTGGTGCGTGAACTGACCGAGCAGCAGGTGCAGACGATAACCGGGTCGGCGCACCATTATGCCGAGAACTGGAAGCGGTATGCGCGCGGGTTGAGGCGGTTGGGCTAGGCGCCATAGGCGCGCCTGAATGCGTCGAAAGGTGCGCTCGTGAACAGCACCTGATACGGGAACACCCGGTGCGGGGCGGTCATGTCCAGGTCGGGCAGCGCTGCAAGGAATGCGTCCCGGACTTCCGGGCGAATGTGCCCCCGGAAATCGATGAACTGCCCCCAGGTTGACATGCCGTGCAGATAGGGCGGGCCATTGCGTGGCTCGCGCGAAGCGGCGAACTCCGGCGGAAACAGCCGCCTGTAGGCTTCGAGATTGTAGAGCCAGGACCCGCCATCCACGCGGCTGGCTGCAGGATACTCGCGCGCGAGCCAGCCAAACATTTCACTCAGTTCAGCGCGTCGCTCCGCGACCCGCGATGAATGGAGCGGGCCGACGTCAGTATTCTGGACGCGATTGCCGAAGTGAATTCGAACCATCCCTTCATCGTTCGGCAGCTCGCAGGCGAAGCATCCGAACTGGATGCGACCAGGAAGAAGCGCAGCGGAGCCATCGCCTGCCGCTGCGAGCGCTGCAAGAAGGCGTTCGACGCGAGAATCACGAGAGAGGCACGCGATGCCATCGGTGAGAGCGCGCCACTGTTCCGGCAAACCTGCTTGTCCGGGAACGCCAAGGCCCAGGCGGCGGTGGAAATTGGTGTAGCGCAGCAACGCATCGTCAAGCGGCAACCCGGCGGCTTCGGCCACGCGCTCGGCAAACCGGACCTGAAGGTCGACATACTCCGGTGAAAGATACGCTGGCGATGAAGGGGTTGGGCTGGTCAACGGGTCTGCATCCACACTTGAATGCATCCATCCTAGCGTATCCGGCGGCAGCGCCTATATGTCGGCCATGGCAAAGCTTTCGGTTCTTGATCTTGCGCCCGTTGTCGAGGGGTCGACCACGCGGGAGGCGCTCAACAACAGTCTCGACCTGGCGCGGCATGCAGAAAAGCTTGGCTATCATCGGTTCTGGCTGGCCGAGCATCACAACATGCCAGGGATCGCGAGCGCCGCCACGGCGGTGGTGATCGCGCATGTCGCCGGAGGGACGTCGACGATTCGCGTGGGTGCGGGCGGGATCATGCTGCCGAACCATGCGCCACTGATGGTCGCCGAGGCGTTCGGCACGCTGGCGGAGCTTCATCCAGGTCGGATCGACCTTGGACTGGGACGGGCGCCAGGGACGGATCAGGCAACGATGCGGGCGCTGCGCCGCTATATGGGCGGGGCCGACACGTTTCCGCAGGACGTGGTCGAGCTGATGGGCTGGTTCGAGCCGCCTGTGCCGGGCCAGACGATACAGGCTGTGCCTGGGTCTGGCGCGGATGTGCAGATGTGGATTCTCGGCTCGTCGCTGTTCGGTGCGCAGCTCGCGGCGCATCTGGGGCTGCCCTTTGCCTTCGCGTCGCACTTTGCACCGGGCGACATGATGGACGCGGTCCAGATCTATCGCGAGAGCTTCCGGCCCTCGCTGCGATTGCAGGAGCCCTATGTGATGCTGGGTCTCAACGTGATTGCGGCCGAGACGGATGATGAGGCGAAGCTATTGTTCACCTCGATCCAGCAGGCTTTCGCCAATCTGCGCATGGGCCGGCCCGGCAAGATGCCGCCGCCGAAGGCTGATCTCAAACTCGACCCGATGGTGGAGCAGGGGATCCTGCAGGCTTTGTCGTGTTCAGTGGTTGGTGGGCCTGACAAGGTGAAGCGCGGGATTGCGGCGTTTGTTGCGCAGACCGGAGCAGATGAGCTGATGGTGACGGGCTCGGTGTGGGATCACAAGCTGCGGCTGCGTAGCTATGAGATCGCGGCAGCGGCCATAAGCTAGCGTTCTGAGCTCGTGCTTCGACGGAGACCGCTTCGCGGCTGCTCAGCATAAGCGCTGCCCTGCTGCCGGCTGGACGCGCGCATCCTGAGCAGCGACCGAAGGGAGCGTCCGTCAAGGACGAGCGCGTGCGTTCTGCTCTACCCGCGTGAGTCCCGCTTGCCGGCTGGCTTGCCGCGGAAGGGTTTGCCGCCGGGTTTGCCGCCGAAGGATTTGGCGAAAGGTTTATCGCCCCTGGGCTTGAAGGGTTTGCCGGCGGGGCTTTTGGCGCCGCGTGGCTTGAAGCCTTCCGGGCGGTCGCTGTCGCGGCTGCGGCGCTCGGCGAGGCGGGTGTCAGCGTGCGGCTTGGCGGGACGCGCGACGGCCGTGTCTGCTTCGGGCGTCCATTTGCGCTTTGGCGGCGCTTCGCCAGCGAGGATCGGCGCGATTTTGCCTTCGGCTCGTGCCGCGTCGCGACGTTCCTTGCGGTTCATGCCGCTCGGATGTAGCGGCGGCGGAGCTCCCTTGTCCTGGGCGGATGCGGCCGATTTGAGCGATGAATAGACCGGGTCAGCTGCCAGTTTTGCGCGTTCGTTGTCGCGTTGCTCGTAGCGGGCGGCGCGCGCGTCGTCGCGGCCGGAGCGTTTGAAGTCTTCGCGCGGCGGACGAGCATCGCTGCGTGGCTCTTGCACGGGGCGGTCGCCATACGCGCGTTTGGGGCGCGTGGGGCGATCACCGAAGTCGCGCTTCTCGCGGATGGGGCCATCTTCGCGTGGCGCACGATCGGCGCGGACGCCATCGTCGCGACGGGCGCGCATCGGGTGCGTGCTGTCGTTCGGGCCGGGTGCGGTCGTGGGCTCGATCTGGATCTTGTCGTCCTGCGTGTCGCGCACGGCGATGGCGAAGGCTTCAGCGGCGTGACCGACGATCTCGAATTTCGTCTCGTCGCCGAAGATGCGGATCGGGCCGATCTCGGCCTTGGTGATGTGGCCGACGCGGCAGATAAGCGGCAGGATCCATTTCGGATCGGCATTGCGCTGGCGGCCGACATTCAGGCGGAACCAGACGCCGTCGCCTTCGGACGCGGCGAATCCACGTTCAGCGCGGCCGCGCGGGGCGGGGCGTTCCGAGAAGTCTCTCGGGCCTGATTGACGTTCGAATGTCTGCGCGTTGCGCATGCGGCCGTCGTCGGACACGTCTTCCGGCTTAGGCAGCTCGTTGCGCAGGAGGCCGATCAGGGCGGCGGCGAGTTGTTCGGCGGGGATAGTCTCGGCCAGCTGTTTTGCGATGCCCTGGTCTTCGTCGGTGATGGTTGCGCTGAGCGACGGGTGGGAGAGAAGCCGTTGGCGGTCCTGCTCGCGGATTTCCCTGGCGGTGGGCGGGCCGCTCCAGGTCGCTTCGATATTGGCGGATGCAAGCACCTGTTCGGTGCGACGGCGCTTGGTGTGGGTGACGAGAAGAATGGATACGCCCTTCTTGCCGGCCCGGCCTGTGCGGCCGGACCGGTGGAGGAGGGTCGCCTTGTTCGTCGGCAGGTCGGCGTGGATGACGAGGCCGAGGTCGGGCAAGTCGAGGCCGCGCGCGGCGACGTCGGTGGCGACGCAGACTTTTGCATGGCCGTCGCGCAGGGCCTGCAGCGCGTCGTTGCGTTCGCGCTGGCCCATTTCACCGGAGAGGCCGACGGCGTGGAAGCCACGCTCGCGCAGAGCGGCGTGGAGATGGCGCACGGCTTCGCGCGTGGCGCAGAAGACAAGTGCGCGGCCGGCTTCGAAATAGCGCAGCACGTTGACGACGGCACGCTCAGTGTCTCCGGGAGACACGCGCATCGCGCGATAGTCGATGTCGCCATGCGGTTCGGTGGCGCTGGTGGTGTCGATGCGGACGGCGTCGCGCTGGTAGTTCTTCGCGAGCATTGCGATGCCGCGGGCGATTGTTGCGGAGAACAGGAGCGTTCGGCGGGTTTCGGCGTTGGTCGCATCAAGCAGTGTTTCAAGTTCTTCGCGGAAGCCGAGGTCGAGCATCTCGTCGGCTTCGTCGAGCACGGCGACTTGCAGTGCCGAGAGGTCGAGATAGCCCTTGGTGAGGTGGTCGCAGAGGCGGCCGGGTGTGCCAATGACGATATGGGCGCCGCGCGAGAGGAGTTGCTGCTCGGCGCGCACACTCATGCCGCCGACGGCGACGACGATGCGGGCGCCGGTGTCGGCGTAGAGCCATTCGAACTCGCGGCTGATCTGCATGGCGAGTTCGCGGGTTGGCGCGATGATCAGTGCGCGGGGGCGGTTGACATGGTCGAACCGCTCGGCCTCGCCCAGCAGGGTCGAGGCGAGCGCGAGGCCGAAGGCGACGGTCTTGCCCGAGCCGGTCTGGGCGGAGACCAGAAGGTCGGCGTGGGGGCGGTCGGGGTTCTGGTCAGCCTCGACAACGGCAAGCTGGACGGAAGTCGGCTGGTCGTAACCACGCGCAGCAAGAGCGCGGTCGAGCGCGGGATGAACGGTCGGGAAGGGCATTGTGGGTCGTTTTCAAAATCGGGGCGGGCCGTCCCGTTGGCGGGATTCAGGTCGCGGGGAGGCCGGGTCTGGCGCGCGTCCCATACAGCAATTGGGGATAAATGCCACCCTGCAAACAGCAGCCGCAGAGGGGGCGCGTCAGACTACCGCGCCGAAAATCATGCCGATTCCTGCGGTAACCAGCATGGCGATGACGCCCCAGAACACCACGCGGCCGACGGATTTCCAGACATTGGCGCCCCCGGCCTGAGCGCCGAGATAGCCCAGCAGCCCGAGGAACAGCACGGACGCGGCGCCCACAGTGAATTCAAGGTTTCCGGCAGGGGCCAGCAGCAGGGCCAGGAGCGGCAGCGCCGCGCCAAGGGCGAAGGTGATAGCGGACGTGATGGCTGCCTGGATCGGACGAGCGGTCGTTATCTCGGAGATCCCGAGTTCGTCCCGCGCGTGGGCCTTCAGTGCGTCCTGCGCCGTCAGCTGATCGGCGACCTGCCTTGCCAGTGAGGGATCAAGGCCGCGGTCGACATAGATCTGCGTCAGCTCCTGGCGTTCCATCTCCGGACTGTCGGCAAGTTCTCGCGTTTCCTTGGCGAGGTCGGCCTTTTCGGTGTCAGACTGCGAGCTGACGGAGACGTATTCGCCCGCCGCCATCGACATGGCGCCTGCGACGAGGCCTGCAGCCCCCGCGATTAGGATGGCGGTGCGATCCGTGCCTGCGGCAGCGACGCCGACGATCAGGCTGGCGGTCGAAACGATGCCGTCATTGGCGCCGAGCACGGCTGCGCGCAGCCAGCCAATGCGAGCGACGGCATGGCGTTCGATGTGGGGCTTCGCGCGTGGCATTGGCGTCTCTGTGCTGACAGGTGATCATCTGCCTTCCCAGTCGATATGTCGATGCGGCAGCATTGGTCGCTGCGGGATCGGGCGTGACAGTTGCGACGCATTCTCTCTGGGTTCCTGTCGGTCGTCACGGCTCTGTTTGCAGGTTGATGCGCGCTGCATGCTCCGGTTACCGGAACAGCTTATGAGGCATCGCGTCAGCAACCGAACATCATGCTGCTGATGGTGGAAGACCTGAGCCCGCGCATTGGAACGTTTGGCGACAGCCTGGCGCGCACCCCGAACCTGGACAAACTTGCGCGGGAGGGCGTGCGCTTCATGCATGCTTTCGCTACCGCCGGTGTCTGTGCTCCGAGCCGGGCCGCGCTCATCACGGGCATGAACCAGGTGTCGATCACGGCCCAGCATATGCGTACAACAGACTATGTGTGGCCGGATGGGTCGGGGCGGCGAGGCGAGGCGAGGCGAGGCTATGCGGCCGTGCCGCCGCCTTTCATGAAGGCATTTCCGGAACTGCTCCGCGGGGCGCGCCACGACGCGACGAACAATTCCAAGACTGACGACCAGTTCGGCAATCCGTTCAATGTGTGGGACGAGAACGGTCCGCAGGCGCATTGGAAAGACCGTCCGCCGGGGACGGCCGGAACGTTACGGCGGCATCGCCAAGGCGTGGGGCGCTAGCGATTTGCGAGGCGACAGAGGTCAGGGCGCAGCTGGAAGCCGACGCCGCGGCCCCAGGCGGTCGTCCGCTGTTGCCTATTGCACTTCGTCCGTGTCCCAGACGCCGCGGACGGCGATGTCGTTCTCGACCCCGATATTGTACCAGGCGAGCCGGTCCTTCGAGGCGTTGACGATGATGAAGTGCTCGTGCGGCTTCACAGCGAGCGTCAGCTGGTTTCGGAGCTGCTGGATGCTCTGTTTCGAACGCAGCACCCACATGTCGCCGGCGGCTCGGTTCATCTTGCCAGCTTCGCGCAGCACGCGCTCGAAGCGCTCATTACCCGATAGCAGGCGCGCAGCTATGAAGTAGTTGCACACCGGGACTTCCGTTTCGCCCGCATCGAGACGCGGGTCGCCAAACTTGCGCTTCTTTGGACCCTTGAAGTCCCAGCGCAGGTTGGGGTGGTAGTCGGCGCGGTGGTACTCCCTGTCCTTGCCGCAGGCAATGAAGGTGCCGGCATGCACGCGGCCTTCCTTGAGGAAATCGATCAGGCGGGCGCGGGGATAGGGGCCGTATTCCTTGTCGCCGATCTTGATGCGCCATTTCACGCCTTCGAACGGCGGCGGCGGCGTGTGCAGCCCCTCGTCGTCACCTGTTTCCACAGGTTGCCTGAGTTCCAGAGTGTCACTCATCAGACAGCGTGTTCCGCTAATCCCTCTTTAAGGCTAGTTGTAGGGGAAACCACCTTGTCCAAAGGTAAACGAAAACCTGCAGGAGACGCCCCATGAGCGCTTACGAATTCATCAAGACAGAGACCGAAGGCTGCCTTTTCATCGTCACCATCAACCGGCCTGATCAGCTGAATTGCCTGCATCCGATGGGAAATGCGGAGATGGGCAAGGCCTTCGATGAGTTCGCAGCCAACCCGGACCTCTGGGTCGCGATTGTCACGGGCGCCGGGGAGAAAGCGTTCTCGGCTGGCAACGATCTGAAGTTTGCAGCTTCCGGGCAGAAATCGCCGGTGCCGATGCCGAGTTCGGGATTCGGCGGGCTGACGTCGCGATACGATCTCTACAAGCCGGTGATCGCGGCGGTGAACGGCTTCGCCATGGGCGGCGGATTCGAGATCGCTCTGGCCACGGACATCATCATTGCGGCGGAGAATGCCAAGTTCGCGCTGCCCGAGCCGCGCGTGGGTTTCGCGGCGCTTGCATCCGGCATGCACCGCCTGCCGAGGCAGGTGCCCCTCAAGAAGGCGATGGGCATGATGCTCACGGGCCGGACCGTCAGCGCTGCTGAGGGCAAGGAGATCGGCTTTGTCACCGAGGTCGTGCCGCAGGGCAAGGCGCTGGAGGAGGCCAAACGCTGGGCTGGGATGATCCTCGAATGCTCGCCGATGGCGATCAAGGCGACGAAGGAGACGGTCCTTACTGGTCTCAATACCGCCGACCTGAAGACGGCGTTTGAGACCAAGGTGCCTGGCATTGCGAAGCTGATGCATTCGGCCGATCACAAGGAAGGTCCGAAGGCGTTTGCCGAAAAACGAAAGCCCGTCTGGCAGAACGAGTAGCGCTTCATCATTGTGGGCAACAGGCAGTCGCCGGGTGGGGGGCGAGATGACGGGAGCCTCGCCATGACATCCACACCTGACTTCCGCCAGCTCGCAGGCGCGCACGGCATCGAGCTGGACGCGGATCCGTCGATGCTGCGGGCGATCGGATCGACGGCGGAGTATTTCGGCGCGAATGCGCGTGATGCATCTGGTGCTTACTGGATGCTGAAGTCTCCTCGTCGTGGCGATGTTCAGGCTCAGTCGCTTCAGGAAAAGCGCGTGCTCGATCATGTGCGCGGCAAGGTGCCGGTCGTCGTGCCGGACTGGCAGGTACATTCGGACAAGCTGATCGCCTATCGTGTCCTGCCCGGCGTGCCCGCGGCCGAGATCGATCCGCTTCTGGGCGAGCTGGTGTGGCGCCTGCCGCATGCGAGCGTGCCGGCGATGTTTGCCGACAGCCTGGCCGAGGCGCTGGTGAAACTGCACTGGCTCGACATTGGCGCGGCTGCGGCGGCCGGCATTCCGGCGTTGACCTCGGAGCAGTCGCGCGCGCGCGTGCGGCAGCGGATGGATGACTGCAACACGCTGGCGCCGGTGCCGGAGAAGCTGTGGGGGCTGTGGCAGAAGTGGATCGATGGCGACGCCTTCTGGCCGGACTTCGTCTCATTGATCAACGGCGACATCTATCATCCGCGTCTGTTCGTGAACACGGACTATCGCGTCGTCGCGATCGAGAACTGGGCGGACGCGGAGATTGGCGATCCTGCCTCAGACTTCACGCTCTACTTTGCCGCCGCAGGGCGCGAAGCGATGGAAGACCTGATCGCGCGCTACGACAGGGCAGGCGGCCAGACCTGGGCTCGCATGGCCGACCAGGCGGAGATGCACTACTGGGCCAGCCCCATCAAGTTCGCCGCCTACGCCATGCGCACGGGCGACGTCTCGCACCTGATGAATGTGAAGAACATGGTGCACCGGTATGCGAGCATGCTGGAGGAGAGCGGGTACGGGGACTAGAGACCGGCGACGCTGCTCATGCTTGCCAAATGGCGCCGAGCGAGCCGCAGCGCCGTGCGGAAAGCAAGATGTCGGGGAGAGTGCCGGCAGGCTTCGCCAGGCTCTGGATCGGGCGAAGTTCGTGTGTGGGCTTGCGCGTCGCACGGGTGCCGTGAGCAGTGCGACGCCAATAGGCTTCGATACATAGTCCGTCATGCTCGCCGAAAGATGCTTGTGGTCCTTGCCGAACAAGACATCTGCTGTCAGCGCAATAATCGGAACACCGCCGGCACGATCGCCTGGCTCGCGGATGTCCCGGGTCGCCGTCGCGCCGTCAATTCCAGGCATGATCATGTCCAGGAGGATGACATCGCAGGCGCCGCTGGCCGCTGCTGCAATGGCTGGTGCGGCATCGTTGACAACTGTTACGTCATGTCCAAGCGCGTGCAGAAGCGTCTGAATGATGTGTTGAGCGGTCAGGTTGTCTTCCGCAACGAGCACGCGCAAGGGCCGGGTTTGGCTGTCGGCAGCCTCGCTACCCTGGTCAGCGTCCGGCGCGTCGCATCCTGGCGTCGGGAACTCGAACCAGAATGTGCTGCCCCCGGCAGGGCTGCTCGACATGCACCCGTAGGCGCTTGAGCTGCCTCAGTCCGGGTGTGCGGCAGCTGGCTGCCGGGGCGTTGTGTTGTCGGTCGAGTCAATTGATCGGCGTTGGATGGCGTAGCGAACATCAAGCTTGCTAAATGTCCGTCCCGTGCAGCGTGCGGAAATCTACCGCGAAGCCGCCGTCGATATAGCGGACGCAGGTGCCGGCGCGTTCGCCGATCTGGACGCGGTCGCCGATCATGGGGCGGGGGCCGGCGGTCCTGAGGGCTACGCTAAAGAGGGAGGCATCAGCGACGGCGCAGGCGATGGCGATTCCCTTGCCGTGAATGGCGATCACCTCGCTCGCAGCGGGGCGGCGCTCGGCGTTGCGTTCGTCGGTTAGGCCGAGCTTGTCCTTGTTGACCAGCCAGGTCAGCGCGTCGGCGATCTTCTCACGCTTGCGCTGTGGCACTCGGAACTCGACTGCGTATCCGACTTCGTTGAGGACGCGAACCACGACGCCTTCGACGCGGCCGATGTCCTCGATGTAGAGGACGAGGTTCTCGCCCTTCTCAAGCGGGCGGGCCAGGTTGATGCGGATGCCGCCGGAGCAGACGTCGATTGTGTTGCAGGCGAACTCTTCGCCCGAGCCGGTGATGCCGCGAACCGGGACTTGCCAAAGCACGCGGCGATGGCGGCGGCGGTCGGGTCCCTCGGCTCTGCGGATCGAACGACGGTCGAGCCTGTCGATGGCCTTGGCCGATTGCATCAGCAACCCTCTAACGCAGCGAGAAGGGTTTTCCCCCGGTGCCGGAAGGTTAACAGCACAATTGTTCATAAACTCTTGCCAGAGCCTGTCGGCGGTTTGCGGTCGGGAAGCGGCCGTAGCAGTTTCGTGTTCCCGATCGCCAGCTCAGGATGCAGGCGGGAGTGGCAGGGGGCTTGTGGCGGCTGCGTCTTCAGCTGGATGCGACGAGGCGGATGGCAGGGCGCATCACGGGCGCCGGCGGGAAGATGGCAAGCACCTGGAGCCGGCGCAGCGGGCTGCCGCCGAGAGCTTCCTCCGGCGTAATCGCCTGGCACAAGCCGAGGAAGCGGCGCGGGCCGCTGTCATCGTGGAGAAGGGGGGCGAGCGCGAACTCGAGATCGAGCCGCTTGCCGGCCAGGGTCTCGCCGCGCGCGTGAATGACGGTCGGGCCGCGATTCTTGACCGCCATCGAGAGGCCGGCGGCGACAAGGCGGCGATCGACATCATTCCAGATCGACAGGAAATCGTGTTCGGCGAGTTGGCGCCCGAAGAGGCGGTCAAGCGTGGCGCCGACGCGCCGGAAAGCAAAGTCGCGCTCTGCGACATGGGTAAGCAGGAAGAGGTTGTTCACCAGGCCAGGATATTCATCCGTGGCCGGCCCGTCCGATGCGTTCTCGCCGTCGGTAAGCCTCTGCCACGCATCAAGCATGGCTTGTGTGTGCGGATGCGCCTTGAGAACTTCCATTTAACGCTCATGCAGATGTGCCGCTGGAACCCCCAGCCTGTCGCAGAGTGTTGCAGCCCACGGGCCATGACGCCTGAGGGGGGAAAAGCGGCCCATTTACGGGCGGATTCTCCAGCCGGGAGAGTGGCCGAGGGCGCCGGAGATAGCGCCGCGCGCGAAAAGGCGCAGGTCTTGCACCCGAGGACGCGATACCTGACGGAGACCTCACATGACCGTTTCATGGCGACACATGCTGGCCGGCGCTGGCCTCGCGACGGCAATTGCCACTGTGGGGCTTACGGCAGCGGGCCAGTCGTGCAGCACGTGCGGTCCCGTGTCGCCGCCGCCCCCGCCGCCTCCCCCGAGCGCCTGCTGCCAGACACCGCGCAATCTCTCTGTGAACGTGCCGGGTGTGAACGTGGCGACGGCGAATGTTCACGTGGGCGCGACATCGCTGGCGGTTGCTTCGGCCAATGCATCATCAATGGCGACGGCTGGCGTCTACGGTCAGGCGAGCACTTCGGGCGGCGCTGGCGTCATCTTCGGCGGCGGTGGTGGTTACTATTCGAATCCAGGCGTGCCCACGAGCACGATCAGCAACCTCACCATCAATGGCGGTTATGAGACGAAGCTGGTCGAGGAAGATGTCAGGGGTACGGAAGAGATCTGCGTCGACAAGATCGTGGAAGATCGACGCACGCGGCCGGTGCAGGCGGTCTGCATCGACGATCGCAATACGCCACATCCCGCCTCACGCGTCGACGGCGAGATGGCGGTCGATACGCGGCAGTCCGGTGAAATCTATCGCTGTATGGCTGGGACACACATGCAGGTGACACTGGGCGAGCTAGTTGAGGGCAAGGCGAGCTTCGAAAAAGCCGACACGTTCTCATGCGCCAAGGGCGAGGCGCTGTGGCATGGAGCGGGCGGGGTGATCCAGTGTCGCCGCCAGACCCCGGAGCGCGACTGCAACGAGCGTTCGTTGTTGCGCAAATATGGGCCGGGTGTGAAGTTGGTGCAGGTGACGACAAGGAAGACGATCTGCGAGCCGACGACGCGCCAGACGATCACCAAGGTTGTCAAGGAAGTTAAGGTTGCGCGGCCCGTCGCGGCCGGCAATCTCGTGCTCGATGGCGGCGTGGGGCAGGGGTACTAGGCTCGTGCGTGATACAGAGTACGAAAAGTCCCGGCAGTCTCGCCGGGGCTTTTTGTCGTCTGTTTGGATGATGCAGAGGTCAGACCTTGTCGCTTGACGGCTCGCTGGCGGCGGGAGCGTCGCGACGGCGGGTCTTCGCCACCCCAGTGATGACGCCGATGCCGAGGAGGACGAGGCCGATCACGGCGATCCACTGATTATCGACGCCGAGAATGCTGGCGCCTGACAGAATGCCTGTGGCCAGGATGACGAAGCCGAGAAGGTAGAGGACGAGGGAGGGCATGGCGCCGTTCCTTGCTGGTCGATGCGATGGAAATGCCTCAGCGCGGGAGGCGTTCCGTGGAGTTCGGTCCGCGCAGCTTGCGCATGACCCAGGTGACGCCGACGACAACCAGCAGTGCGGCGATGGCGAAGCCGATGAGCTTGAACACCACCCCGACGATCAGCGAGATCGCGAAAATGGCAGCGAGGGCGAAAAGGACGAGGTAAACGATCCCCACTTCGGCGGCTCCCTGGAAATTGCCTGTGCTGGCTAATGCGTGAGGGGCGGAATGAGTTCGGTGCCGTGCTCAGCGTGCCTTGCGGCGCATAAGCTTCAGCCCGGACCAGTCTGCGTCGACGGCGCACACCTTCACATCACGAGGCCCATCGGAAGGCAGATCTTGCGGAGTTTTTGGGTCATGAGACCCAGAGCATGCCGCCTGTCGCGAGGCGCGGTTCAAGCCCGGGCAGGTCGCGAGCGAGAGCGGCTTCGTTGCCCGCGCAGAGGTGGATGAAGTCGCAGCTGCCGCTTGCGGGCGCGGTCTTTTTCGGCATGAAGGCAGCGTTGTCAGTGAGCGCGGCATCGTTGACGGAAGGCGCGATGGCGATGGCCTTCGCGCCGTCCTTCAGGCCGAGCTTGGCGATGGAACCCTTGCCGGAATAGCCGGCGGCGGGCGTGGCCATTGTCGCGTCCTTCGTCGGTCCCTTCCTGTCGTCGTGTTGAGCTTGAACACGACGACAGGAAGTGGTTCACGACGCGCGCGAAGGAGATTATGCGCGTAGGAGTTCGTTGACGCTGGTCTTTGAGCGCGTCTGAGCATCCACCTGCTTGACGATGACGGCGCAGTAAAGCGAGGGCGTCCAGTTCTGGCCCGGCATCGGCGTGGAACCGGGACGGTTGCCTGCGACGACGACGGAGTAGGGCGGAACTTCGCCAAACAGCGTCTCGCCGGTGGCGCGGTTCACAATGGGGGTGGACTGGCCGAGATAGACACCCATGCCGACGACGGAGCCTTCGCGCACGATCACGCCCTCAGCGACTTCAGAGCGGGCGCCGATGAAGCAGTTGTCTTCGATGATGACAGGGTTGGCCTGCAGGGGCTCCAGCACGCCGCCGATGCCCACGCCGCCGGAGAGGTGGCAATGCTTGCCAATCTGCGCGCACGAGCCGACCGTGGTCCAGGTGTCGACCATCGTGCCTTCGCTGACATAGGCGCCGATGTTGACGAAGGACGGCATCAGCACTGCGTCCTTCGCGATGAAGGAGCCATGGCGCACGATCGAGCCGGGCACAGCGCGGAAGGCGGCGGCGGAGAACTCCTTGTCGTTCCAGCCTTCGAACTTGGTGGGGACCTTGTCCCAGAAAGGACCGGGCTGCTGGCCGGCGGCGCCCATGATCCGATTGGGGTTGAGACGGAAGGAGAGCAGCACGGCTTTCTTGAGCCATTGGTTCACGGTCCACGCCCCAGAGTCAGACTTCTTGGCCACGCGGAGCGCGCCTGAGTCGAGTTGGGACAGGGCGTTGTTCACTGCATCGCGGATGGCGCCGGTGGTGGAGGGTGTGAGGGAGGTGCGATCTTCCCAGGCGGCGTCGATCATTTTCTCGAGCTCTGTGGTCATGGCCTGTCTCCGTCCTATGCAAAAGCCGATTAACGCGAGATCGCCGAAGGACAAAGGAAATTGTCCGCGACGGTGGGCCTGTTGCTATCGGCGCTGCGGGCTGGGTGGGTGGGCTGCAGGTCCTCGCACAATGAGGCTACCACGCGAGCCTGAATCCGGGTTGGAGCGACGATTGCCACGTACGCGGTCCTGATATCGCTATAGACACGCGAGGAAGCCGAGGTGATGGCCTCTGCGCTCTGCGCTCTGCGCTCTGGGCCCAGCGCACTGAGCTCAGGGCATTGATGCCTGCGTTGGCAATGCGCATCACGCCAATCTGGACCGGGGCTGGCGTATCGCGTTGGGCGGTGTGCAGCTGTTGGCGCCGCATAACCGGATTTACGATGCGAAAGCGGCGTTGCAGGCGCGATGGAAGGAAGCATCGGAGAACCCGGAGTGCGAGCCGACCAGGCGCCGCGACCGCTACAGGATCTGGCTGGTGATCATCGGCTTTCTTCTGCTGTCGTTCTCAGGCGTGGCCCTGTCTACGGCGCATACGCTTCGACCTGACCTGGACATGCAAGCCTTCCAGGTTCCGGCGGCGGAGTTCGCGCAGGAGACCTCCGAGAGGATGACAGCACAGTGTCGGAAGGACCCTGCGTCCAGCGTGTACGACACAGCCGACGGCTGCGTGCTGACATGCGAGGAGATTGACCACCTGGCTCGACGCAGGCCTACCGGCCCGTGAGGCGCAGGAAGCGTTCGCGGAGTTCCTTGTCGGAGCGGAAGACGCCCGAGAACTGCGTCGTTATAGTCGAGACGTTCGGGTGGTGGACGCCGCGGGTTGTCATGCACTCGTGCTTGGCGTCAATCATGACGGCGACGCCTTCGGGCTTCAGGACCTCCTGGATCGCGTTGAGGATCTGGGAGGTCATGGTCTCCTGGGTCTGCAGGCGCTTGGAGTAGATCTCGACCACACGGGCGATCTTCGAGATGCCGACCACGTTATCGAGCGGCATGTAGGCGACATAGGCCTTGCCGAGGAACGGGGCCATGTGGTGTTCGCAATGGGATTCCACGTCGATGTCGCGCAGCATGACGATGTCGTCATAGCCCTTCACGTCGTCAAAGGTGCGCGAGAGGTATTCGCGGGGATCTTCACGATAGCCTTTGAACCACTCTTCATATGCGTCGACCACGCGGCCGGGGGTGTCGACCAGGCCTTCACGCTTAGGGTCGTCTCCGGCCCAGGCGATGAGGGTTCGAACGGCGTCTTCAGCCTCGTCCCGTGAGGGGCGGTTGAACGGCTCGTCGCCGGCTTTGGCCTTGCCTTTGATTTCGGCGTCCATGGCCGGTCCCTTCCGTTACAGGGGCCGGAAAACCCTCATGGTTTCCCGCCCGGGCATCACGACGCCCTATTGCTGACGCCCTCGCCAGACCAGATTGCTCAGGCGAAGGGTTGGTGACACATAGGCGCCTGTTGCGAAAACGCCAGCCTGACGCGTGGGAATACATGGCGTAATCCCTGATCCAAACTTCCTAACGGAACGAAAAGACCCGACTTATGGACATCTGTCTCTACAACACGCTGAGCCGCGAAAAGCAGGTCTTTTCGCCGGAAAACCCGCAGCGGGTGACGATGTATGTCTGCGGCCCGACGGTTTATTCCTACGCCCATATCGGCAATGCGAGGCCCCCGGTCGCGTTTGACGTGCTGTTTCGCATGCTGCGGTCGAAATACGGGGCGGAGCATGTGGTCTATGCCGCCAATATCACCGATGTGGACGACAAGATCATCACCGCCGCCGCAGAAGCCGGCCGTCCGATCTCGGCGATCACGGAGCAGTTCGAGCGGATCTATCGCGAGGACATCGGCGCGCTGGGGGTGATCGAGCCGACGCACCGTCCGCATGCGACCGACCACATTGCGGGCATGGTCGAAATCATCGGCGCGCTGGTGGATAAGGGCCATGCCTATGTGGGCAAGGACGGCGTGCTGTTTCACGTGCCGTCGATGGCAGACTACGGGAAGCTGTCGGGACGCTTACGGGACGACATGGTGGCGGGCGCGCGGGTCGAGGTGGATGCGGGCAAGCGCGACCCGGCGGACTTTGCACTTTGGAAGGCCGCGAAGCCGGATGAGCCGGCGGAGGCGCGCTGGCCATCGCCCTGGGGCGAGGGGCGGCCGGGCTGGCATATCGAATGCTCGGCGATGGCGAAGGCTGTGCTGGGCGAGACGATCGACATCCATGCCGGCGGGCTCGACCTCATCTTTCCGCATCATGAGAATGAGATCGCGCAGAGCGAGTGCGCCCACGGCAAGCCGATGGCGCGCTACTGGTTGCACAACGGCTTCCTGTCGATGGACTCGGAGAAGATGTCCAAGTCGCTGGGCAATGTGAAGCTGGTTCATGACCTGCTGAAGGAGTGGGATGGCGAGACGCTGCGCTTTGCGCTGTTGTCGGGGCACTATCGTCAGCCGCTGGACTTCACGGCGTCTCTGCTGGGGCAGAGCAAGACGACACTCGACAGATTCTACAATGCACTGCGGAGGATGAAGGGTGTCGCGGCAGAGGATACGGGCGTGCCCGATGGCGTGATGGCGGCGCTGTGCGACGATCTCAATACGCCGGATGCGCTTGCTCAACTCTCCGTTCTGGCGACGGAAGCGAACAAGGCAGACCCCGCTGACTGGCCGCGCTTCAAGGGGCAGATGCTGGCGGCTGGCGCGATGCTGGGATTGCTGCAGGCTGATCCGGATGCGTGGGCGCGCGGTGATGCGTCTGACGCGCAGCGGATCGATGGGCTGGTCGTGGGTCGCGTGGCGGCGCGCAAGGCGAAGGATTTCGCCGAGGCTGATCGCATCCGCAAGGAGCTGGCGGCGGAGGGCATCGAAATCATGGACGGCCCGGACGGCTCGACATGGAGACGCATCTGACCCCGCCGGAAGTTGACATATCGCACCTTGGCGCGACGAGTGAGCCTACGTCGGACGTGCTGCTGCGAGCGGTTCGCGGCGAGAGCGATAAGGTGTCGGTAAAACAGATTCTCGACGCGCTGGATGCGCGCTCTTTTGGTCTGGCTGTCCTGCTTTTTTCGCTGCCGTCCATCGTACCCATGCCGCCAGGCGTGCCCACTGTTGTCGGTATAATCCTGCTGATCGTGGCCGTGCAGATGGTGGTCGGGCGCGAAGACCTGTGGCTGCCGGGCATCCTTTCCAAGCGCGAGTTTGACCGGAAGGCGATCGTCGGCGCTTTCGAGGGGCTGGCGCCGCGCCTGCAGATGATCGAGCGTGTGATGAAGCCTCGCCTGCTGTTCATGACCGGGCGGGTGGGCGCAGTGTTTATCGGCGTTATCGTTCTGATCATGGCGATCGTGTTGATCCTGCCGCTGCCGCCGGGCGGGAATTTTCCGCCGGCGCTTGCATGCGCCGTGCTGGGGATGGGGTTGGCGCAGCGCGACGGAGCTATCGTGCTTGTGGGCCTGGTCGTGTCTGGTGTCGCGCTTGTGGCGGTATCGTTTGTGACATTGGTGTTCATCCAGCAGCTGCCGGCTATGCTGGACTGGCTTGGCGGGCTGGTCGGCATAGGACCGGCTGCCTCGTGACTTCGCGTCGCCAGTTTGACGATCAGGCGGCGCGGTTTATGCTCGCGGCCCGGTATCAGGGCGGTTTTTCGGGAAGGCCATGCTCATGAAGCTTGCGCAGACACTATTGGCGGGAATCACGCTGCTGGCGATGGCGGCGTGCTCGACGACCGTGATCAACACGGGCGGGCCGCGTCCACCGCAGGGGCCCGGGCCGGCCGGCACGAATTTCGGCTTCTGGGATCGCGATGCCGAGGGCGCAGTGGACCAGGACTTCCGCCGTTTCATCGGCGGCAGGTGGCAGGGCGGGCAGGCCGCAGAGGCGCGCAAGGTGTTTGAAGCGGACGGGTTCACTTGCCGGGATGGCAATCGGCCCGACGGCGCGCCTGTGCCCGAGCTCGAGTGTGAGCGGGTCTATTCGGTGAACGACAATGTGCATTCGTGGACGGTGAAGCTCTGGCCGAACCAGCCGCGTCCGGAATCACATTATGTGCGCCTGCACATGCGCGACCCCAATCGCAACTACAACGAAAGCGGAAACTGAGCCCTGCATGAGCTTTGTCCTGGTCCCTCACGAGACGCCCCATGAGGGGCTGAGCCGCGTGATCCGTGAGCAGGTGGAGAAGCTGTCGGCCGAGTGCGCCGAGGCACAGCAGGAATCGTCGGCCTTCGCGCATAAGGCCCGGGTGCGCTGCAAGCGGATTCGTGCCGCGCTGCGACTGGCGCGGCCGCTGATGAAGAGCAAGGCGTTCGATCGCGAAAACCGCTGGTGGCGGGACCAGGCAAGGCTACTGTCGGAGTTGCGCGATGCCGGCGCCCGCATCGAAGCGCTGGAGACGCTGCGGCCATTCCTGGTGACACGGGTCGGCGTGGACGTGACGCGCAAGCTGGAAGAGCGCTTCCAGAAGCAACGCGGCACGGTGGAGGCGGGCGAGGCGATTTCTGTCTTCACGGCCGGGCTGGATGCACGCGCGGACGAACTTGTGCCGCCGCTGGAGCGGGGCGAGCGTGCAAATCTGGCAGCCGCACTGGGAGAGACATACCGCATGGCGCGCAACGCAATGCACGCGGCGCTGGACGGCGAGGAGCCGGAACTGCTGCACGAATGGCGCAAGCAGGCGAAGTATCATGCGCTGCAGGCACGGTTGATGCGACAGCAGTTCCCCGATGCGCTGGACCGGCGCGTGGCCGGCGTGCGTGATCTCGCCGAACTGCTGGGCGAGGTACAGGACATCGAAGTTGTGGCGGCGGGCGTGAAGCGCTGGCGCGAACGGCCGGCAGGCTTTCTCAACGTGCTGGATGCTCGGCGAAAGTCGCTGGTGACCGGCGCGCGTGCGGCGGGCGCAGCGCTGTTCTCGGAGAAACCGAAAGCGTGGATGAAGGAACTGACGCCGCCGGTGCTGGCCGGGCAGGAGCCAGCGTGATCAAATCTCTTGTGGCATGTCTGGCGACGCTGGCAGCCAGCGCCTGCATGGTGGTCAGCATCGACGAGACGACCGTTTTCGAGCCTGTCGCCTATGACGAAGCGCTGGCGAAACAGACTGGCCAGGCGATGATTGGCGAGCGGGCGTTTCAGTCCGAAGCAGACTGGAGCATTGTCTGGGCGAGCCGCGCCGATGCCGATGCCGGTTTTCCGAAACAGGCCGCATCCTTTGTCGAGGCGAAGGTGGAGCACGGACGGTTCGGCACGGGGGAGGGCGGGCTGGCCTATACACGCGTGACGCGTGCTGCGCCGGCCGACACGCTTGTGGTGCGCTGTGGCGGCAATGCTTCGACGCGGCAGCGTAGTGGCTATCGCTATATTGTGGTGGCGATCCCGCATGGGGACGTGCTGCTGTTCGACTATCCTGGTTATGGCCAGACAGGTGGGACCGCGAGCCCCGAGCGGTTCCAGAAGATGGCGGACGAGCTCGTGCCGCTGGTGCGCGAGAAGGCAGCGGGGCGGAAGATCGTGCTGTGGGGCCATTCGCTGGGTGGGCTCGTGTGTTCGGAGCTGGCTGCGCGGCTGCCCGAGACAAGCGGCGTGATCATCGAGACGTCGGCGCGCAATGCCCGAGAAGTGGCTGAGTCGTGGACGCCCTGGTACGCGACACCATTTGTTCGGATCGAGATCGCAGAAGGTTTCGGCGACATCGATGTTGTGAAGGCCCTGAAGGGCTTCAAGGGGCCGGTTCTGGTCCTGGGCGGAGAGAAGGATGGCACGCTGCCGGTGCAGCTGGCGCGTTCGGTGGGTAAGGCGCTCAAGGACGAGGGCGTTGCGGCGGAGTATGTCGAGTTCAAGGGCGGCGGGCATTCCGACCTGATCGGGCAGGGTGTGTTTGCAGCGGTGGTTGCAGGGTTCTTCGCGAAGGTACGGGCGGGGACGTAGCGCGACCGGAGCAAGCTGTCCTCGAGGTTCGACGGGCGGCGGTTTTGCCTCAGGCTCATCATGAGGGCTCTTGCTGGCGCCGGGGAGGATGCTCATGTCGAGCAGCGACCGAAGGGAGCGCCGGTCGAACCACGAGGCACCGGGCTTACAGCCCTTGATCCCCGCCCCAATCAGTCCGACATACCCACCATGTTCGGTGACCTGTACCACAATCGCGTTCTGGAACTGGCGGCGGATATTCCGCATGTAGGACGCCTTGCCGATGCGCAGGGCTCGTCGCTGAAAGTGTCGCGCGTGTGCGGTTCCACCGTGGAGGTGGACGTGACACTCGACGCCGATGGGCGAATTGCCGAGATCGCGGTGGAACCAAAGGCGTGTGCGCTGGGGCAGGCGGCAACATCGATCCTGACCCGGCATGCGGTCGGGCGGTCGCTGAGGGAGATCGAGGCCGCTCGAGATGCGTTGCGTGCGATGCTGAAGGACGGCGCGGACCCGCCGGATGGTTTGTTCTGGGAGCTGCGCCATCTGCAGCCGGTACGCGAATATCCGCCCCGGCATCTCTCGACGATGCTGGCTTTCGACGCGGCAGTCGAGGCGATGCGGAAGGCGCTGGGGTTGATGTAGCAGGCGCCTGCAGGCCGTGCTTCCCGCTGCCTATTTCGGCGAGATCTTCCAGACCTCGCCGTTCGCGTCATCCGTCAGGACATACAGCAGACCATCCGGTCCCTGCCGCACGTCCCGGATGCGCTTGCAGCGGTCGCGGAGCATCTTCTCTTCGCCGACGACGCGGCCGTTTTGCATGTCGAGGCGGATCAGCTGCATGCCCGAGAGGCCGCCGGCGAAGACGTCGCCGCGCCAGCCAGGGAAGGCTGCGCCATCGTAGATCGTCATGCCGGAGAGCGCGACCGAGGGCGTCCAGAAATAGACGGGCTGTTCGAGGCCGGGCTTCTGGGTGAGGCCGCCATTGAGCAGCTTGCCGTCATTGTCGCGTCCGTAGGAGATCAGTGGGAAGCCGAAATTCTTGCCAGCCTGCACGAGGTTCAGCTCGTCGCCGCCGCGCGGCTCGTTCTCGATGAGCCAGAGTTCGCCCGTCGTCGGGTGCAGCGTCATGCCCTGTGGATCGCGGATGCCAAGGGCGTAGACGGATGGGTCGGCGCCCTTGGTGGGGACGAACGGGTTGGAGCCGGGGATTGTGCCGTTGGTGTTGATGCGCAGCACCTTGCCTTGCGGGCTACCGAGGTTCTGGACGCTGACATAGGGCGTGATGATATCGGCAGTCTGGATGAAAAGTGTCGAGTCCGGCGCCTGCACGATGCGGCGCGGAATCATGCCGGGGCCTTCCTTCAGGACGGTGTAGTCTTCGAGCGACTTGCCGTCGGCAGAGAGTTTCGCGCGCACGATGGAGCCAGTCATCGGCCTGCCCTCGGGCGTGGTGACATAGGCGAGGTAGAGCATGCGGTTGCTCGCGAAGTCGCGGTCGAGGATGACGTCATGCATGCCGAACAGGCGGATGGCGTTCTTGATTGTCGGAGTGCCGGCGACCGGGCTGGAGGTCTTGCCGTCCGCCGAAATCAGGCGAAGCCCTTCGCCGCGGATGGTCACCAGCATTTCGCCTGACGGCAGGAAGGCGAGCGCCCAGGCGTTGGGCAGGCCGGAGGCGACGACGTCGACATTGAAGTCCTGCGTCGACTTGATGCGCGGGGCGCGGGTCTGGTCAGGCAGAAGCGGTGTGGGGCGGTAGTCATCGGCGGCATTGCGCGGGACGCCGCATTTTTCGAGGCTGAGTTCGTCTTCCTCGTAAGTTCTGGCCAGCTGTTCAGGCGTCGGCCTGGGACCTGCCTGGGCGAAGGCGGCCGGAGCGAACACTGCGCTGGCGGCCAATGCGATGAGCAGTCGTTTCATGTCGCGTTCCGTTCTGGCTTCGGCTCCGAAATTGAGCAGCTTGCTTGATTCATAGACGCTGCAACGCGCCACACTTCAAGTGGCGGCGCTGCGGGACTAGAAGCGACTCATGGCATATCCCGGCATCAGGCGGGGACTTGCGTCGGGGAAGGGACATCGTCTTGGACGATATACCCAGTTCGGAGCCAGGCCGGCAGGGGGCATCGGCGGTGGTCGAGGCAGATGCGGCCTACGACAAGTTCGTCGAGGACAATCTCAAGCGGAACTATCTTGGCCATTATGTGCACGGCATGCTCGGCATGACCGGGTTCCGGCTGGTGAACACGCCGACCTTTGTGCCGGCCTATCTTCATTCGATTTCGGGCTCGGATTTCTGGGTCGGCATCGGGACGAGCCTGCAGCAGCTGGGAATGATCGTGTCGCCGATCATCGGGGCCTCGCAGATCGAGCATCGCAAGAAGGTGATGCCGGTGTCGGTGACGCTGGGCCTGCTGATGCGCGTGCAGATCCTCGGGCTGGCGATCTCGGGATGGTTCATGGTGGGGCCGGCCGCGCTTGCTTTTGCGCTGCTGTTCCTTTTCCTGCTCGGCTTCTTCCAGGGGCCGCAGAGGGTGGCGTTCCAGTTATTGCTGGCGAAGGTGATACCGATCCGGCTGCGCGGGCGGCTTCAGGCGTGGCGGAATCTCACCGGCGGATTGATCGCGGCGCTGCTGTCGTACTTCGCGGGCTCCTGGCTGGTCGCCAACCATGTCTGGGGCAATGGCTATGCGACGACATTCTTTGTCGCTTTCGTGCTGACGAGCCTGGGGTTGACCGTGCTGCAGGTCCTGATGCGCGAACCAGAGCCGCCGACGGTGCGTGCGCGCAAGAGCCTGCGCGAGCGTGTGAAGGACGTGCCTGGCCTTATGCGTGACGATGACGGGTTCTTCTGGTTCATGGTCGCGCGCACGCTTGTGATGGGATCGCGCATCGGCCAGCCCTTCTTCTTCCTGTTCGCTATCTTCTCGCTTGGCATCACCGCGGAAGCGCAGCCAGAGGCGTTTGGCGCCACGCTGGCGGTCCTGTCCTTCGCCTACATGGGCGCCGATACGCTGTCGAACCTTGTCTGGGGGTATCTGTCGGACAGGCAGGGCTTCCGGTCCACCTTTGTCATCTCAACGGTTATCAACATCGTGGGCGTCGCCGGCCTGTTGCTTGGCAGCTCGCTCGAGACCTATGCGCTGGCCTTCGTGCTGATCGGCGCGGGGCAGTCGGGCTTTTCGATGTCGACGACGAACATCGTGCTCGAGTACGGCCACCCACATGACGTGCCGATGCGCATGGCCCTGTCAAACACTGCCGAGGGGGCGGCGGGTGCGCTGGCCCCGTTGCTGGGGGCGGGACTTGTCCTGCTGTGGGGCTATCACGCCGCGTTCGTGGCGACCGTGTCGACCATGGCGGTCGCGCTTATCGTGATCATCTGGAAGGTGGATGAGCCGCGACGGCGAGGCGCCATCACGCCCGGTGACGGTGGTGGCGAGGCCTAGCCATCTGGCTTCTTCGAGGAAATGCGACGCTCGGCCTGCTCAAGAAGCTGCAGGAACTGCTCGGCCGTCTCGTCTTCCGTGGACCGGGGCGCCGTCGCGTAGCTTTCGCGGAGGGGGGCAGAAAAGCGCCGTGTCCACCACATGACGTTGGACCGGTGTCGCGGTGGCTGATCGTGGGCTTCCATCACGGCGTATCCCCATGGTTGCAAGGAGGAGACGCCCGGCAGCGCTGACCGTTCCGTGTTTGCTTCCAGTGGTCGCAGCCATTTGACATGACCGACGAAAACCTGCGCGATTCATGAACAATCGCGCCGCTTTGTTTAACAGAGGTTGCCAGACGGCCGTTCGCGCGGTGAGCGTTGGAGGAACCCAGCCTCCCCCCGGCCTCAGCCTTCGTAAGCCGACCCGCGACCGTCCTTCTTGCGCGCTTCCATATCGGCGAGCAGGACGTTGATGCGTCCGATCAGCTTGTTGATGTCGCCATTGTTGCGGTCGAGAAAGTTCACGAACTGCGCCTGTTGTTCCTGCGCCAGCCAGAGCACCGAGCCGCCAAGTTCGAGGCCCACGTCGCGCACGCGATAGTTCTTGCCGTCCTGGCTGAGCAGCACGTCCCAGTAGACTTTCGTGTCCTTGCCCGTCTGCGAGTTCTTGATCACCGACTCGACCGTCGAGCGCTGCGGGCCGTCGTCCTTCGAGCCCGTGACGCGCAGGCCTTCGCCGCGGAACTGGTCGAAGTGAACCTGGTAGACTTCGAGGGCGTAGGTTTCGAAGATTTTGTAGTACCTGTTGAAGTCCGCTTCGCTGAGCGTGCGCGAATTCGTGCCGATGACGCGGCGTGCGATCGAGGGCATATGGGCAAACTTGTTCATGTACTCGCCGAACTTCTTCTCGCGCGCTTCTGCGGTCAGCGAGCGGTCGTTGAGCACGCTCAACACGGAGTTGGCATTGGTCTGCACGTAGGCTTCGGATTTCTTGTCAGCGAAGGACGCCGGCGCGAATGCAGCGGCGACAGCGATGGCTGCAAGCATGCCTTTGAGTCTCATCGACGTCTCCACATACGGCCCGTTCAGAAGTCTAGTTCGTCATCCGTCAGTTCTGGGGCGTCATTCGGTTCATCGTAGGGAATTCCGATGTCGGCAGCCCTTGCGCGGCCATACAAACGCCTGAGAGTGGTATAGGGGTCGATCTGCTGGCGCAGCTCGTCGAATGCCGCGATGGCGCCCTCGCGGGCATGGATGCCGCCAATCGCCAGTATGCCGAGGCGGATCGCGTCGTCGTTCTCGAATTCAGGATAGTTGAGCGGATTGAGCGCCGCGTCGGCGCCGCGCCCGACGACATCGCGCGGGTTCGATGGCCCGAGGAAGGGCAGGACAATGAAGGGGCCGGAATCGACTCCCCAGACGCCGAGGGTCTGGCCAAAGTCTTCGTTGGTACGCTGCATGCCCATGGCGGATGCCGGATCGAACACGCCAGCTATGCCAACAGTGGTGTTAACGACAAACCGCCCCAGCGTTGCACCGGCATCAGGAAGCTTGCCCTGCAGTACATGGTTCACGAACGTCAGCGGTTCGCCGAGATTGTTTGAGAAATTGCCCACGCCTTCGCGGATCGGTTCGTTCGTCAAAGCGCGGTAGCCATAGGCAACGGGCTCGATGACCGCACGGTCCAGCCCTTCGTTGAACGCGAACATCTGTCGGTTGAAATCCTCGTACGGGTCGGGGTTTTCCGCCGTGACACTGGCGCAGCCGGCCGTGAACAAGGCCGAGAAGGCGGCGGCGCTGCAGGAAAGGCGAAGGTGGATTGGTCTCATGTCGATACGTTCTCACACCGCTCGGCGGATATGTGGCCGGTTTAGGTTGTGATCAACCTCCGCGAAAGCCGCCAAGCCATTCTTGGTCGAATGAGCATGAGTCGCGCCAGAAGGCCCGTCGGCAGCGCTTGAGTTCATATAAGGATATGTTTATATCGTTATATGCACTCCGTGAGTCTGACACACCTTGTTGCTCAACTGCGCGCCGCCGGTGAGATCACCCGGGCGCGGATTCTCGCCCTGCTTGCGCATGGCGAGTTGTCCGTGGGTGAGCTTGCACAGGTCCTGAACCAGAGCCAGCCGAGACTGTCGCGCCACCTCAAATTCCTCACGGGGGCAGGGCTTATCGAGCGGCTGCCCGAAGGGGCCTGGGTGTTTTATCGGCTGCCCGCCGAGGGTGGCGCGCGTGCATTGGTCGATCAGCTTATCGCATCGGTCGACACGAACGACCCGGAACTCAGGCGCGATCTTGATCGTCTGCACGATGTGAAGGCCGAGCGGGCGGAAGCCGCGGGGCAGTACTTCGCGCGCGTTGCGGACGAGTGGGACCGGCTCCGCGCCCTGCATTATGCCGAAGCCGACATCGAAAAGGCCGTGCTTGCCGCGGCAGGCCCGGGGCCGTTCGATCTGGTGGTGGATTTCGGTACCGGCACGGGGCGCATGCTGACCCTGTTCGCGGGCATGGCGCGGCGGGTGGAAGGGATCGATCTTTCGCACCAGATGCTTACGGTCGCACGCAGCAAGCTGCAGGAGGCTGGCGCAGCGAATGCCTCGGTTCGTCATGGCGATGCGACGTCGTCTCCCTATACAGACGGCTCGGCGAGCCTCGTGATCATCCATCAGGTGCTTCATTTCCTTGATGATCCGGGCCGTGCACTCGTTGAGGCAGCGCGTGTGCTGGCGCCCGGCGCAAGGCTGATCGTTGTCGAGTTTGCGCCGCACACGCTGGAACATCTGCGCGCAGAACATGCGCATCGCCACCTGGGCGTGAGTGAGGCCGACATGGCGCGCTGGGCCGATCGCGCCGGCTTGGCTGTCAGGGCTGTAAAGACTTTCCGTGCTCCTGATGGCGAAAAAGGAATCTCCGTGATGGTCTGGTCGGCCGACAGTCAGAAAGCCGCGCATGTTTCGCCAGGCAAGTTGGCATCGCCGCGCAAGAGGTCCGCAGCATGAAGACGCCGACAGTCTCTTTCGAGTTCTTTCCGCCCAAGAATGCGGAAATGGAAAGCAAGCTCTGGGATTCGGTGAGGCGGCTCGAGCCGCTCGCGCCGTCCTATGTGTCGGTGACCTATGGCGCTGGCGGCTCCACGCGCGAGCGTACGCACGGCATCGTCAAGAAGATGGCCGAGGAGACCTCGCTGAAACCGGCCGGGCATATCACCTGCGTTGCGGCAACGAAGGACGAGATCGATCAGGTCTTGCGCGACTATTGGAACGCGGGTGTGAAGCGCGTCGTGGCGCTACGTGGTGATCCAACCTCAGGTATCGGCACGCGCTATGAGCCGCATCCGGGTGGCTATGCCTATGCCAACGACCTGATCGCCGGAGCGCGGAAGATTGCTGACTTCGACATTTCCGTCGGCTGTTATCCGGAAGTGCATCCGGACGCCCCGTCGCTGAAAGCGGAGATCGACAATCTCAAGCGGAAGTTCGATGCGGGCGCGACGCGGGCGATCACGCAGTTCTTCTTCTACCCGGACGTATACTTGAAGTTTCTCGACCAGGCGCGTTCGGCAGGCATCGCCCAGCCTATCGTGCCGGGCATCATGCTGCAGTCCAATTTCAAGGGGCTCAAGCGGATGGCGGATTTGTGCGGCACGGCGATTCCGACGCGCATCGCTGATCTCTATGAAGGGCTGGATGGCGACGCCGAGACCCGCGATCTCGTGACGGCGCATGTCGCCGCTGAGCTATGCCACCGGCTGGCCGAGCAGGGCGTGGATCACTTCCACTTCTACACAATGAACCGCGCGGGCTTGTCGCTTTCGACGTGCCGCTTGCTGGGCATCAAACCGGAGACCGGGGCATGAGCGATCCTGCAATCCGCATTGCGTTGGTGACGCTAGGCGTCGAGGATCTCGCGCGCGCGTCCGCCTTCTATGAAGCGATGGGCCTGAAGCGGTCGCGCGCCTCGCAGGCGACAATCCATTTCTACGATATGGATGGCGTTGTGCTTGCGTTGTTTCCGAACGACATGCTGGCCGAGGATGCGGGCGTGCCGGGCGAGGGGCATGGCTTTCGCCGCGCGACGCTGGCGTGGAATGTCCCGGACGCGGCTGCAGTCGATGCTGGCTTTGCGCGTGTGATGGCAGCGGGGGCGGTGAACCTGAAGCGGCCCTACAAGACCTCGTGGGGCGGCTATGTCGGCCACTTTGCCGATACCGAGGGGCATCTCTGGGAGATCGCATACAACCCTTTCTTTCCGCTCCATGCCAATGGCGCGGTCTCGGTTCCCCCCCCTCGCGAAGGAGTCAAACAATGACCCGGCAGGAGCGCATTGCGAAGCTGAAGCAGAGCGCGAAGGATCGCGTCCTTGTCCTTGATGGATCGTGGGGCGTGATGTTCCAGAAGATGGGGCTGCAGGAGAGCGATTATCGCGGCGCACGTTTTGCGACGCATACGGGGCAGATGAAGGGCAACAACGACATTCTGTGCCTGACCCGGCCGGATCTCGTAGCGAAACTGCACGAGATGTATTTCGACGCGGGCGCGGACATATCGGAGACCAATACGTTCTCCGCGACCACGATCGCGCAGGACGATTACAAGCTCGACGCGAGGGCTGTGTGGGACATCAACTATGAAGGCGCGCGGATCGGGCGTGAGGTCGCCGATGCCTTCACCGCGAAGCAGCCGGACAAGCCACGCTTCCTGGCGGGTTCGATGGGACCTCTGAACAAGATGCTGTCCATGTCGTCGGACGTGAACGATCCAGGCGCGCGTCTGGTGGATTTCGATGAGGTTTGCCACGCCTATCGCGAGCAGGTGAAAGCGCTGAATGAGGGCGGCGTCGACCTCTACCTGATCGAGACGATCACCGATACGCTGAACTGCAAGGCTGCGATCAAGGCGATCATGGATCTGGAGTCCGAGGGGCTTGAAAGGCTGCCCATCTGGATCTCCGGAACGATCACGGACCGTTCGGGTCGCACGCTGTCGGGCCAGACAACGGAAGCGTTCTGGAACTCGGTGAAGCATGCAAAACCGTTTGCGGTCGGCTTCAACTGTGCGCTGGGCGCGGACCTGATGCGGCCGTTCATCGCCGAGATGGCGCGGGTCGCCGATACGCTGGTCGCGGCTTATCCCAATGCTGGCCTGCCGAACGAAATGGGCCAGTATGACGAGCAGCCACACGAGACGGCGCACGCGGTGGAAGCGTGGGCGAGGGAGGGCCTGGTCAACATTCTCGGCGGATGTTGCGGCACGACGCCGGATCACATCAGGCATGTAGCGGAGTCGGTGAAAGGCATCGTTCCGCGCAAGCCGCCTGAGCGTGCAAAGGCGTTGCGGCTTGCGGGGCTTGAGCCGTTCGAGCTGGCTTGATGGCGAATTTCCATGACGCCCTGAACGACAGGCATGTCGCGTTCACCACGGCGCCGAAGATGTACTTTGTTGCCACCGCGCCACTTTGCGATGCTGGGCGCATACACCTTTCACCAAAGCGCTACGACAGTTTCCGCGTTATCGGACCCCGTCGCGTGGCCTACGCTGACCTTGGCGGGCCGGGCGCGCAGACGCTTGCGACCCAGCGGCAGTATGCTTCGTCGAGGGCGTTCTACGCCAACCACATCGTCATTCCGCCGGGCTATGCAACCATCCGCCTGCCGAGGATCATTCCTGACGAAGCCGCTTTTGGTGGCGATACGCAAGCACAGGCCGGGAGCGTGTTCCGCAAGATCGCGTCGGCGCTGCAGGAGGCGGGCGCCAGCGAGGGCGACGTTGTCGCGATGAGCGTCTATCTCGCCGCGCCTGCACCGGGCGGGAACATGGATTTCGATGGCATGATGCGCGCCTACGGCCGACATTATGGCAGCGATGAGCAGCCCAATCGGCCAGTGCGCTCAACCGTACCGGTCGCGGGGCTTGTGCGGCCGGGCATACTGGTCGAGATCGAAGTTACCGCCGCCGTGCCGGCCTCCCGCTAGTTCAAGCAGAACAGACGCATGACCCAATCCACAGCCTCTTTCATCAACATCGGCGAGCGCACGAACGTCACCGGATCGGCAGCGTTCAAGAAGCTTATCATCGAGGTCAGGTATGCCGAGGCTGTCGATGTGGCGCGCCAGCAGGTACAGAACGGGGCGCAGATCATCGACGTCAACATGGACGAGGGTCTGCTGGATTCGAAAGCGGCCATGCGCACCTTTCTGCGCCTGATCGCGGCGGAGCCGGACATCGCCAGGGTTCCGATCATGGTCGACTCCTCCAAATGGGATGTGATCGAGGAGGGGCTCAAGAACGTCCAGGGCAAGGCGATCGTCAATTCCATCTCGATGAAGGAGGGCGAGGCGCAGTTCCTGGAACAGGCCCGCAGGGCGCTCAGCTATGGCGCCGCCGTTGTCGTCATGGCGTTTGACGAGAAAGGGCAGGCGGAGACAGCGCAGCGCAAGTACGAGATTTCGAAGCGTGCGTACGACCTGCTGGTCGGTATCGACTTTCCACCGGAAGACATCATTTTTGATCCCAACATCTTCGCTGTCGCAACCGGCATCGAGGAGCACAACAACTACGCTGTCGATTTCTTCGAGGGCGTGAGGATGATCAAACAGAACCTGCCTTACGCACGCACGTCGGGCGGGCTGTCGAACGTGTCGTTCTCGTTCCGCGGCAATGAGCCGGTTCGGCGGGCCATGCACTCTGTGTTCCTGTACCACGCCATCAAGCTCGGCTTCGATATGGCGATCGTCAATGCGGGGCAGCTCGACATCTACGACAATATCGACCCGGAACTGCGCGAGCGGGTGGAGGATGTGATCCTTAACCGGCGCAACGATGCGACAGACCGGCTGCTGGAGATTGCGGAGCGCTATCGCGGACAGAAGGGCGAGGTGCAGAAAAAGGACCTCCGCTGGCGCGAGAAGCCGGTCAAGGATCGGCTGGCGCACGCGCTGGTCAACGGCATCACGGAGTTCATCGTCGAGGATACCGAGGCTGCGCGTCTTGAAGTGCAGCGGCCGCTGCACGTCATCGAAGGGCCACTGATGGATGGCATGAACATCGTCGGCGACCTGTTCGGCGCGGGTAAGATGTTCCTGCCGCAGGTGGTGAAGTCCGCGCGCGTCATGAAAGCGGCAGTGGCTCACCTGCTTCCGTACATGGAAGAGGAAAAGCTGCGCACCGGCATGGCGGACAAGTCCAACGGCGTCGTCGTCATGGCGACGGTGAAGGGCGATGTGCACGATATCGGCAAGAATATCGTCGGCGTTGTCCTGCAGTGCAACGGCTACAAGGTCATCGACCTTGGCGTGATGGTGCCGGCCGAGCGGATTCTTGAAACTGCGGTGAACGAGAACGCCGACATGATTGGCCTGTCCGGCCTGATCACGCCCTCGCTCGACGAGATGGTGTATTTTGCTTCCGAGATGCAGCGTCTGGGCATTCGCAAGCCACTGCTGATCGGCGGCGCCACAACCAGCCCGGCGCACACGGCGATCAAGATCGAGCCGATGCTCAGCGACGCCCCCGTCGTGCATGTGCTCGACGCCAGCCGGGCAGTTGGCGTTGTCTCGCAACTGATGAGCGACGAGACGCGCGACAGGTTCTGGGGCGAGACCAAAGACAAGTATGCCAGGCTCCGCGACTCGCGATCGGGTGGGCAGGCGAAGGCGCGTGTCAGCCTCGAAGCCGCGCGCGCGATGGCGCCGAAGATCGACTGGTCGACCTATGCGCCGCCGAAGCCGACCTTTCTCGGCGTACGGGAGGTCGAGGCGGATCTTGCGACGCTCGTGCGCTACATCGACTGGACGCCGTACTTTGCGAGCTGGGACCTTGTCGGACATTATCCAATGATCCTTGAGGATGATGTCGTCGGGGAGGCTGCGAAGTCTTTGTGGAACGACACGCAGGCCATCCTGCAGCGGATGATCGGCGAGCAGTGGATCAGGGCGCGCGGCGTCGTCGGCTTCTGGCCAGCCAACCGTGATGGCGATGATGTGGTTGTCTGGAGGGATGAGGCGCGGGAGGACGAGATCGCCCGTTTCTTTACGCTGCGCCAGCAGATGGAGAAGACAAACGAGAAGGGCCAGCTTGCTCTGGCCGATTTCGCTGCTGCGCGTGGCGCCGACTATATCGGCGGCTTCGCAGTGACGTCGGGCCATGGCGAAATGGAGAAGTCCAGGGAGTTCATCGACAAGGGCGACGACTACTCGTCGATCATCGTCAAGGCGCTGGCGGATCGGTTTGCCGAGGCGTTCGCCGAGTATATGCACGAACGCGTGCGGCGGGAGTTGTGGGGTTATGCACCTGACGAGGGTCTGACGAACGATGAGCTGATTGCCGAGAGGTACCAGGGTATCCGCCCTGCGCCGGGCTATCCCTCGCAGCCGGACCATACGGAAAAGGCGACGCTCTTCAGCCTGCTTGATGCGACTGCGAAGGCGGGGATCGAACTCACGTCAAGCTACGCGATGAACCCGCCGGCGTCCGTGTCAGGTCTCTATTTCTCGCATCCAGACGCGGTCTACTTTGCCGTCGGCCGCATCGAGAAAGACCAGGTCGAGGATTATGCGCGCCGCAAGGGCTGGGACCTTGCGACAGCAGAGCGCTGGTTGCGGCCGATACTCAATTACTAGCTACGCAACAGTATCGCCGTGGGGATCTGTGCCTGTAGCGACATACGCTACGGCAGCCGCCTGCGCGGCGCAGGTTTTTCTGTTGACCTCGGGGGTATTCCCCAATCTCCTGCGCATCGTGTGGCGGTTTGACAGGCGCTTCGGTCGCCCGATTCACACATAAAAAGGACGACTGGGCCCCATGGTCACACGTCGTCAGGGGAGGACGCATCTTGAGGCAGTGGAGACTGGCGCTCGTCCTGGCCGTCGGCGCATTGGCGCTCGCCGAGACTGCGCAGGCGCAAGACACGTCGCAGCGGCCGCAGCCAGTGTCCGCGGAAGACGCCGTCCAGACATTCGAGCCGGCATTCTTTGCGCGCTTCAACCCGATCACGGCCGAGGACATGGTGCGCCAGCTACCGGGCTTCAGCCTCGACGAAGGCGCAGACCTGCGCGGCTTCGGCGCGACTGCAGGCAATGTGCTGATCGACGGACAGCGGCCAAGCAGCAAGACAAGCCTTCGCGATGAACTCGGACGCATTGCGGCAGGATCGGTGCTGCGCATTGAGCTGATCCGGGCGTCGGCCGCAGGCGATCTCGATGTGCGGGGCTACACCGAGCTTGCCAACGTCGTGCTGAAGCCTGCGACGGGCATGCAGGTGTCGACGACATTTGCTGCGACGACGCGCTGGTATGAGCAGGGGCGCGTGGGCGCCCAGATCGGCGCCACACGCGCGTGGAAGACGGACAGTTTCGGATTTCGCCTCGCGCTTCAGGGTACTAATCTCGGCGAACGTGAGCAAGTCGCTGCGGCGCTCCGCAATTCCCTCGGCGCGACGGTACGCACGCAGGAAGAGTTCTATCAGCAACAAGCCGGCGAGTTGCTCATCACCGGCGCCGCCAACTGGACGCCAAGTCCGCGCGACACATGGAACGCCAATTTCCGCATCCTGCCGCGCCTCTTCACCAACAATGCGGCGGGCAGCATCCGCCTCCCGAACGGCACGAATGTCGGCGCCATTTCCTCCGACTACGAAGAGAAAGACGTCCTGTATGTCGACCTCGGTGGCGACTACGAGCACAAGTTCGACGGGCAGAACGCGGTCAAGCTGATCAACGTCAACCGGCTGGTGAACTGGCGGCCGCAGCAGGTCATCACACAGAATGTCCTCGGCCTGCCGCGAGCTGATCAGATCGACAATTCGGACAATCGCGCTGGCGAGCATGTCTTGCGCGGCGTCTGGACGACGCGTCCCGACACACAGCACACGATAGAAGCTGCGCTGGAGGGCGCCTACAACTATCGGCGCGTCGACCGCCAGAGCCTGGCGGGTCCGATCGGTGGGCCGTTTGCTCCGCAGGCCGTTGCGGTCGCCTCGACCAAGGTCGAAGAAGATCGCATCGAAGCATCGGTCAACGATGTCTGGCGAATGAACCAGCAGCTCACACTGGAAGCAGGGTTCAACTATGAAGCCTCGACGATTTCTCAGACGATTACGCAGCCGGCTTCGCCCGACATCGAACGCGAATTCACGTATTCCAAGCCACGTTTTGTTGCGACCTGGCTGCCGAACGCCGAGGATCAGTGGCGCCTCTCTGTCGTGCGGGATGTCTCCCAGCTCGATTTCGGCGACTTCGCGACGGGACTTCCGACCATCGGCAACGCGGCGGCGAATGTCGGCAACCCGTTTCTTGAGCCCGAGCAGAGCTGGAAGACCAGCCTGCAATGGAAGCGCCCGCTTGGGGCCCGTGGGTCGCTCTCCATCACGGGGTTCTATGACGACATCGAGGATACGCAGGACTTCATCAACGCGCTGGACATCGTGCAGATCGGGATCGATCGCGGCACGCCTGTAACGGTTCCGCCCTTCTGCGTCACCCCGGCATTCACGGCGAGCTTCTGCTCCGCCGTTGGCAATATCGGCGATGGCAAGCGCTGGGGCGCGCGCATCGAGGCGACTTTACCGCTTGATACCGTCGGCATCGGCGGTGGGTTGCTCAAACTCAATGTCGGTGCGCAGGATTCCGAAGTGACTGACCCGGAGACGCTCGAGACGCGGCAGATCTCAAGCGAGCAGGAGTTCGACTGGCTGGCAGAGTTCAGACAGGATGTCACGTCGATGAAGTTTGCATGGGGCGGCAAGGTGAACAATGTCGGCCCCGTTCCCTACTATCGCGCCGATCGGCTTGAAGTTACCGAGCCCAGGGACCCCAATGTCGACCTCTTCGTGGAGACAACGGCCTTGCTTGGCGGATTGCTGGTGCGCGTGACCGCAGCGAACCTGCTCGATGTCGCGCGTGAAACCGACCGGCAATACGTTGTCTCCGGCTTTGACGAGTTCAGGTCGTCCACAATGGGCCGAAATGTGACGCTGACAGTGGCCGGGGCGTTCTAGCCGAAACGCGCCAGCACGCCGTGCGCTGCCGCTCTGCCGGTGGCCATGCAGGCCTGCAGAAGATAGCCGCCGGTTGGTGCTTCCCAGTCCAGCATCTCGCCAGCGACGAATGTGCGTGGATCGGATGCAAGGGCGTAGTCGGGCATTACGCTTCTCCAGGCGATTCCGCCCGCGGTCGAGATGGCGCGGTCGATGCCGCTGACCCCGGTGAGACGAAGGCGCACCGCCTTGGCGCGACGGGCGAGCAGCTCGGCGTCTGCCGGAAGCGTGCTTCCCTCGACGCCTTCGCGAAGCAGGCCGGCAGCAGCGGGCGAGAGCCCGGCCTTGCGCAGGCGATTGGCGATGGAGTCCTTTCGGTTGCCGCCAAGGCGCGCGGCGAGGATGTGCAGCTGCTGGTCAGGCGCGAGATCGATTTCGAGCAGGGCTTCGCCCCGCTCGGTCATCGCATCGCGCAGTCTGCCGCCGATCGCGTAGATTGCGCCGCCTTCAATGCCATAATGAGCGATCATCGCCTCGCCGCGTACGGTATGTTCGCCAACGCGCAGGCTTATGCGCTTCAGCGGCTCGCCCGCGAAGCGCTCGCGGAAGAGTTCTGACCAGTTGATCGTGAACCCGCAATTGGCTGGTCGCAGTGTCGTGATCTCGGTGCCGCGCGCGCAGAATGCCTCGGTCCAGCTTCCGTCGGACCCGAGTCGCGGCCAGCTTGCGCCCCCGAGCGCGAAGATCGTTGCGGCGGGCAACTCCGTGCGCGCGCCATCAAGCGTATCGAACGTGACTGCATCGTCATCCCAGCCCGTCCAGCGCGAGCGTGAGACAAGCGTGACGCCGAGTGCGGCGAGCTTGGCGAGCCAGGCGCGGAGCAGGGGCGAGGCTTTCATCTGGATCGGAAACACGCGCCCGGATGAGCCGGTGAAGGTCTCGATGCCGAGATCCGCCGCCCACGCTCGCAGGTCAGAGGGTGTGAAAGCGTAAATCGCCGGCTCCAGCCTCGTGCGGGAGTGGCCATAGTGATCCAGAAAAGTCTCCAGCGGTTCGGCGTGTGTGAGGTTGAGACCGCCGCGTCCTGCCAGCAGGAATTTGCGTGCGGGGTTGGGCATGCGTTCGTGGACCGCGACGCGCCAGCCAGCTTCGGCCAGCACTTCGGCGGCAGCGAGGCCGGCGGGGCCAGCACCTACCACGATGGCGTATCGCGTCGCAGCTTTCATGGCGGGAGGCTGTGGACCAGCCGCGGGGCATCGGCAACGGGGCAGGGGAATGTTCGGTGCATCACATCGCGCGCCGGGTGCGAACGATTGCAGGGATGCAGACTTGGCCTACCGTCAGGCTCACCGCGCGAATCGTGGTGCAGGATCAGTCGACATGGCCAGGACCGTGGTTAATGCGATGCGCAGCATCGATCTGCGCTGGGTGCGGATCGAGATCGGGTTGCTGGTCGGCGCGCTGTTCATGGGCGGCTGAGCCGCGACCCATCGGCCAGAATCAGGCCTTTAGCTTGACTTTAGGCTTTTTGCCCCTGATATACCGCTCGCGCTTCTGAAGAGGGGCGATATCGGCGCTCCGGCTGCGTGAGGGACCTGAGAACAGGTTCCGGCCCGTTGAGCGCCCTGAAAAGATCGCTTGAACGCCCGCACACGCCGGGCCTTCCCATCGAAAAGCGCTTCGGCGGACCTGCACAGTCAGGCATCCGCGTGTTCGCGCACACGAAAGAACCCTCCCACTTGACCCAATTCAAAGACCTTGGCCTCAACGCTTCGATCCTCGAGGCGCTGACCCAGAAAGGCTACACAGTCCCGACGCCGATCCAGCTCGCTGCGATCCCTGGCGTGATGGAAGGCCGCGACCTGCTTGGCATCGCCCAGACAGGCACCGGCAAGACCGCAGCCTTCGCCCTGCCGATTCTCCACCGTCTCGCCGCCAACCGGAAGCCTGCGCCCAGGCGCGGATGCCGCGTGCTCGTGCTTTCGCCGACGCGCGAACTCGCGACGCAGATCGCTGACAGCTTCAAGGCCTATGGCTCCAAGCTTGGCTTCAGCGTCGCCACGATCTTCGGCGGCGTCGGCCATGGCCCACAACGCCAGGCGCTGGCGCGGGGCGTTGACATCGTCGTCGCCGCTCCAGGGCGACTACTTGACCATCTTGGCGAACGTGACGCCGATCTTGCTCAGACCGAAATCTTCGTCCTCGATGAGGCCGATCAGATGCTCGACATGGGCTTCATCGACCCGATCCGGCGTATTGTCCGCCATCTTCCGAAGCAGCGGCAGAACCTGTTCTTCTCGGCCACAATGCCGACAGACATCGAGAAGCTGGCCAGCGACCTGCTGAACAAGGACCCGCTGAAAGTCTCCGTCGCTCCGCCTTCGACGACGGTCGAGCGCGTCAACCAGCGCGTGGTTTTCGTCGAAGCCGGCCGCAAGCGCGGTCTGCTCACTGAATTGTTTGCCGATGACGCGTTCAAGCGCGTGCTGGTGTTCACCCGCACCAAGCGCGGCGCCGACAAGGTTGCCCGCATTCTCGAGGGCGGCGGCGTGCCGGCCTCGGCCATCCACGGCAACAAGAGCCAGAACCAGCGCGAGCGTGCGCTGGATGAATTCAAGGACGGCAAGGTCAGGGCCCTGGTGGCGACGGATATCGCTGCCCGCGGCATCGACGTTTCGTCGGTGACACATGTGGTACAGTATGAGCTGCCGGATGTTCCCGAGCAGTATGTCCACCGCATCGGCCGCACGGCCCGTGCCGGCAAGGAAGGTTCAGCCGTGGCTTTCTGCGCCGAGGACGAACGTTCACTGCTGCGCGACATCGAGCGTGTCACGCGCCAGAAAATCCCCAGCGAGGATCGTCGCAACGACGCCCAGCTCGCCCAGCTGTCGGCAAACGCCAACATGGACGAGAAGCGCGGCGCCAAGGCTGAGCCGCGTGGCGATGCGCAACCGCGCCGTCACCAGCCGCATAAGCCGCGCCGTGATGATCGCCGTGGCGGCGGCCGCAATGATCCGCGCGGCGAGAACCGCAATGCACCGCGCAGCGAACCGCGTGCCGAGCAGGACCAGCGGAACGAAGGCGCGGGTGGTGAAGGCCGCTCGGGCCGCAACCGTCGTGGCAAAGGCGGAGCTTCAGGCGGCGCCGGCATGGCCGCCCGCAACGGCGCGCCGAACGCTCAGCAGCAGAAGCCGCGTGGTGACAAATCCGGAAACCATCGCAAGGGACAAGGTCATCGTGACCAGGCTCCTGCGCGTAGCGATGTGCTGAAGGTGACCTCTGGCGCCGTCACGGGTCCGGTAACGTCCGCAAGCGACCTGATGCGTCGTCTGGCGACGCAGAACTAGACCCCAGAACGCAATCGGCGCCGCTCCTTGCGGGCGGCGCCGACCCTTCTTTCCCAGCGGGGGGACGTGGGGGGGGGACTAGATCGCTGGGAAGAGAACCTGTTTTCCTGACGTCTGTCTCGTTGCTGCTCGCGCGAGCAGGAACAATACTCCCGAAAACCTGCCTTGGTTCCGGGTGCTTTTGCTATTTGGTGAGGCATCTCCGATTTCCAAGGCCAGCAACTGAGTTCGATTGCGCCGCACGCCCAGCGCGCTACAAGGCAGACGGGATGAGCATCTGGTTGCAATTGTCGTCGCTAGCCCGGAAGGCCTTCGAGCCGGACGACGAAACCGGGACGGACGTGGCTGCGCTCACACGCGCGCCGGATCCGGGCGACGTTGAATTCACCGCAGCGATCATCGGTCTCAGCGCAAAACTCGCGAAGGCGGATGGGCTTGTCACGACCGACGAGGTCGCCGCCTTCGCGCGGGTGTTCACGGTTGCCCCGGAGGACCGCGCATCCATGCAGCGGGTGTTCAACATCGCGCGACAGACTGTGCTCGGCTATGAGTCCTATGCACGCCGGATCGCCAAACGTTATCGTGATCGCCCCTGCCTTCTCGAAGGTGTGCTCGACGGTCTGTTCAGGATCGCCACTTCGGACGGCGCCATCACTGCCGAAGAGCTGGACTACCTGCACAGCGTGGCGGGCCATTTCGGCTTCAGCGAAGATCAGTTTCGCAGGATCAAGGCAAGCCATCTGGGGCCCGATGGCGACGATCCCTATCTCGTGCTTGGCGTGCGTCATGACGCGAGCTTTGAAGAGGTTCGCGCAGCCTACCGGCGTCTGATGCTGGAGAATCATCCCGATACGCTGGCGGCGACGAAATCTGCGCCGCGAGAGTTTGAGCCTGTGGCGCATGAAAAATCGGCAGCGATAACCACAGCCTATGCCCGGATACGTAATGAACGCGGAATTCTCACCCGCACCGATTGACATTCCGTCAGCCGGACGCACCTTGATTGTCCCAGGGAGCTCCGCCCATGACCGAAACGCTTGGCCAGCCTGACATCGTGTCGCGGTTGATGCTTGGTTTCCAGCGCGTCTTCAGCGTTCTGGCGAAGGCGGGATTTGGAATCTTCCTTCTGTTCGCAGCGCTCGCCGCGCTGGTAGCAACGACGTTCATCGGCATCATGCTCGCGATTGCAGCGGTGTTCCTCACCGTTGGCCGCCCGCGTCGCAAGGCCCAGATACAGCCTGCAGCGTCCCAGACGCTCGATGCGCGCCGCACTGCGGACGGCTGGGTAATCGAGCTTTAGGGCTTCCAGAAAGTCTGACCGGCCTGCATCCCTGCCGGAGGGGCGTACCGCAAACATTGCGCCGGTCCAGCATTGAGCACATACGCGTGTGCTCTCACTATTTTCAAAGATCAGTTCTTCCATGAAACCCGCGGACTTCGCGCTTCTTGTCGCCGTGTGCCTGTTCTGGGCCCTGAACCTGGTCATCACGCGGTGGACGGTGACGGCGGGTGATGTGCCGCCGCTATTCTTCGCTGCTGTAAGAGTGACGCTGCTGGCGGCTGTGCTCGCGCCGTTCCTGCTGCCGGCGCCCCGGCAGATCGGAATGATGTTCCTGATCGCGATGGGTATGGCCGGCATCCATTTCGGACTGCTGTTTCTAGGCCTTGCAGCATCCACCGCAGGCGTCGCTGCCGTCATAGGGCAGCTCGGCGTTCCGTTCACGACCATCCTGTCGATCGTCTTCCTGAAGGAGCAGATCGGCATCTACCGTAGCGTTGGCATTCTCCTCGCTTTTGCGGGCGTGATCATCATCGTGGTCGATCCTGACCAGTTCACCTTCACCATCGGCGCTATCTATCTGCTTGGCGCGGCCATGGTTGGGGCGATCGCCAACATCCTGATGAAGCGCATCGATCCTATGCCGGCGATGCGGCTGCAGGCATGGATCGGGTTGTTCTCGATCGTCCCGCTCGCGCTGATGTCGCTGGTCTGGGAGACAGGGCAGGCAGACGCCTATGCGGCGCTGGACTGGCGGGTCTATGCGGCCAGCATATTCGCCGTGCTGGGCGTCTCCATCTTCGCGCATGGCAGCTTCTACCGCCTGATCAAGCAGTATGAGGTGACGCTCCTGTCGCCGTTGACCCTGATGACGCCGGTGATGGCGGTCGCTCTCGGCGTGGTCATGCTCGGCGAATCGGTGACGTGGCAAATGGTGGTCGGGGCCATCATGGCGTTGGCAGGCGTCGGGATAATCGGGGTCCGCCGCAACCGGCGCTTCCCTGAAGCCCCGGTTGGCGACAAGATCAGCCAATGAGCTTGAAAATTACCCAGGCCCCGAGCCCCAACTTCAACGAGCGACTGCATCGGCTCGACATGCTGGTGCTGCACTATACCGGAATGCCGACTGGACCGGCTGCACTCGCCCGGCTTTGCGAGGACCAGGAGCCGCGTGTTTCCGCCCACTACATGGTCGAAGAGGACGGCCGCGTCTTTGCGCTGGTGCCGGAAGACAAGCGCGCCTGGCATGCCGGGCGCAGCTGGTGGCGCGGGCGAGATGATCTCAACTCCCGCTCGATCGGCATCGAGATCGTGAACCCCGGTCATGAGTGGGGCTACCGCGCTTTTCCGGAGGAGCAGGTGGTGGCCGTTATCGCGCTCTGCCAGGGCATTCTCTCGCGCTGGTCGATCCCACAGGTGAACATTGTCGCCCATTCCGACATTGCGCCCGACCGGAAGGAGGATCCGGGGGAACTCTTCCCGTGGAAGCAGCTGTCAGAAGCCGGCATCGGCCTCTGGCCCGAGTCCAGCCGGCCCGAGCCATGGATGATGCACGGCGCCTCGATCGGGGATGCGGGCATGACGGTCGATGGTTTGCAGGGCGATCTTGCGATGATCGGCTATCGCATCGATGTGACATCTGCGTTCGACGCGAGGACCGCCGCCGTGGTACGCGCGTTCCAGCGGCGGTGGCGTCCCTTGCGTGTTAATGGCGAGGGCGATGTCGAGACGATCACACTCGCGCATGCTGTTGCAGTGATGTCGCAGGCCGCAGCGGAACCGTAGCGTGACAGAAACGCTCAATCCCCGTTCACCTTTGAAGACCCATGCTTGCAACAGGTTGAACGGCGTTGGCTATGCCTTCCGGAGCCCTGCATCGCACGGTCTACATGAGCTCCTCCGTTGGCGTGTTGCGTGCGCAAGAGCCCGATCGCATCTATCTTTGTGCAAAGTCAGAAATTTCACGTCAAGGCATTACTGGCCTGATGCTGTTCCATGACGGCGTCTTCCCGCAGGTGCTGGAAGGTCCTGCGGCTGGCCTCACCCGTTTGATGGAAAAAATCCAACGGGACCGGAGGCATGCAATCCCGTCGTGCTGGAGTCCGCCGCGCTGGAGGCGCGAAACTTTCATCGCTCGCCGTTGGATTTCATCGCGGCGCGGGGTCTCTCAGCCGGCGAAAGGCAGGCTTTCTTGGAACTGCGGCAGGAGGCGGCCGCTCGTCCGGGGGCGTTTCCCGCAGGACGCGGGTTGTCCGATTTCCTCGCGGCTTTCGACGCCGCCGAGCCGGCCGGATCAGCCTTCTGTCTTCTTCGCTTCCAGCGCCGCAATCTCCTGGTCCAGATCGCGGATGCGCTTGGTCAGGACCGGGATTTGCGCCTTGTCGTCGGTGCCCTGTGCAAGGGCGAGTTCCTGCTGGAGACGGGAACGGTCGCGGCGGAGGCGGCGGATGGGGGACTGTTTCGACATGGCGGCCTTATAACCGGCCTGGAGAAATTCTCCATGCCCCCGGAATAGCGCATCGGGCGTGCCAAATGGGGCTGGGCCCGGTGATCGAGGGCTTGCTAGGTTGCCATCCATGACCGCCCTTGACGTCACAGACCCAAAGCAGCTTCGCAAGGCCGTCAAGACGCTGGTCAAGCAGTGCGCCATCATCAAGACAGCGCACGCTCGTCTCGGCGTCCCGGAGTGGCGGACCCGGCAGGGCGACTATTCCGGACTGGCACGGATCATCGCCTATCAGCAGCTCTCGACCAAGGCGGCCGGCGCCATCTGGGGCAGGGTGGAGGTGCTGCTTGGCAAGGTCACGCCAAAAAACGTTCTCGCCGCCGACATCGACGCCCTGCGCGGCTGCGGACTGTCGCGGCCGAAGATCGCGCATATTCGCTCGATCGCAGAGGCAGTTGAGAGCGGGGCATTGAACCTCAAGCGTGTCGCGAGGGCCTCGGATGAGGATGCGCAAGCCGAACTGCTAGCCGTGAAAGGCATCGGGCCCTGGACAGCGGACGTCTATCTGATGTTCTGCCTCGGTCGCTGGGATGTCTTCCCGCATGCCGACATCGGGCTGTCCGAGGCCTATCGGATGATCACAGGTGAGCGACAAAGACATCCGCCGAAGACGTTCCTGAAGACTGCCGAGCGCTGGCGCCCCTATCGGGGTGTCGCGGCGCACATGCTGTGGTCGTACATCAACGCGGTGCGGCAAGAGCAGCGCGGCGGCGCATAGGCGACACAAACCGCGGCAGTCCGCCGCGGCCGTGCTGCAGGGCTGGCGGCACTGTCCATCCGGGCCGTCATTCGCTACCTAGGCCCGACGTAAATCGCACAGGACCTGCCAATGACCACCCGTACGCTCCGCGAATTTCTCGCCGACCCGGCGGGTGACGCAAAGCCAGCCGCGCGTGACCTCGCCACCCTGATTGAGGCGATCTCGGACAGTTGTCGCACGATCTCCTACCTGGTTTCGCGAGGTGCGCTGGCTGGCGTGCTGGGTTCGGCCGGTACCGGGAATGTGCAGGGCGAGGAGCAGAAGCAGCTCGACATTCTCGCCAACGATGAGCTCATGGCGATGGCGAAAGCGTCCGGCGTCGTGGCTGCGGCTGCATCTGAAGAAGAGGACGAGGCGCGCCCGATCACCGAGGGGGCGCCTTACCTCCTTTTGTTCGACCCGCTCGATGGTTCATCCAATATCGACGTCAACGTCTCGATCGGCACGATCTTCTCCGTCCTGCCTGCAAGTGAAGGTGAGCAACCCTTTCTCCAACCCGGCCGCAACCAGGTCGCAGCGGGCTATTGCGTGTATGGTCCCCAGACAACGCTTGTGCTGACGATCGGGTCGGGCGTCGTCGCTTTCACGATGGACCCGCCCACCGGGCAGTTTGTCCAGACGGGCGCCAACATCCGCATCCCCGAGAAGACAAAGGAGTTCGCCATCAACATGTCGAACATGCGCCACTGGGCGGATCCTGTGCGCGACTATGTCGACGAATGCCTTGCGGGCGAGACCGGTCCGCGTGGCAAGAATTTCAACATGCGCTGGATCGCCTCGATGGTTGCTGACGTGCACCGCGTGCTGACGCGCGGTGGCGTGTTCATGTATCCGTGGGACAAGCGCGAGCCAGGCAAGCCGGGCAAGCTGCGCCTGATGTATGAGGCGAACCCGATGTCGCTGCTTGTCGAGCAGGCTGGCGGCCGGTCGTTTGACGGCAACCACCGGATCCTCGATATCGAGCCTACAGGTCTGCACCAGCGTGTCTCGGTGATGCTTGGCTCGAAGGAAGAGGTCGAGATGCTGGAGAAGAAGCACGCAGCGTCGTGACGGATGCCGCAGCACCACGCAGCGCCTTGCGCATGCTTGGACGCGTGTTCGTGCTGTTCTGGTTCATCGTCGGCGGCGTCGGGCATTTCATGCTGACGAACATGTTCGCATCGATCGTGCCGCCCTACATCCCGTTTCCTCGCGAGATGGTCTATCTGACCGGCGTCCTCGAAATCGCGGGTGCGCTTGCGTTGCTCTACAAGCCGCTGCGCCACACCGCCGGGCTGTGCCTGATCGCACTGACCATCTGTGTCACGCCCGTGCATATCCACATGCTGATCGCGGCAGACAGGTATGAAGCGGTCGGTCCGGTAGCGCTATGGGCGCGGCTGTTGTTTCAGCCGGTGCTGCTATGGATCATCTGGGCCAGCACGCGACGCCGCACCTAACCGCGCCTCGCCGCATTCGCAAATCGCTCCAGCGCAGCCATCGCATCGTCGTGTGCTGCGACGCTGGGCTGGCGGCGCGGCATGCGGTTCCAGGCATCCAGTGCGGCAATCTTGTAAGCTTCGGCCAGCGTCGGATAATTGAACGTGTTCTCGACAAAGTAGTCGAGCGTGCCGCCGAGGTTCAGCACCGCCTGGCCGATATGGATCAACTCGGTTGCGCCTTCGCCGACGATGTGCGCGCCGAGAAGACGGCGCGTCTCCAGGGCAAAGATCAGCTTCATGAAGCCCGAGCTGAGCCCCATGATCTGGCCACGCGCCGTTTCGCGGAAGCGCGCTATGCCGCATTCGTAGGAGATGCCTTTGGCGCGCACCTGCTCCTCCGTCATGCCGATGGTCGACATTTCGGGCACAGAGTAGATGCCATAGGGAAAGAATTCCGGTGGCGCCTGCGATGGCGCATCGAAGGCATGGCAGGCAGCGATACGTCCTTGTTCCATCGAGGTGGAGGCCAGGCTCGGAAAGCCGATCACGTCGCCGACCGCGTGGATATGCGACTGTTTCGTGCGGTAGGTGTTGCCGTCAACCGCGATCTTGCCGCGCTCGTCGGCGGCGAGCCCCGCGTTCTGGAGCTCAAGCGCGTCGGTTGCGCCTTTGCGTCCGGCCGCGAACAGCACCATCTCGCTCCAGATCTGGCGCGAGTCTTCCAGTTCGATCAGGCAGGCATCAGGCCCTTGGCGGCTGACGCGCTTCACGCGGCTCTGCAGGCGCAGGCTCATGCCGCGGTCGCGCAGGTCGTGGATGAATTCGTCGACCAGTTCACGGTCGATGAAGGGGAAGATCGCTTCGCCGGGCTCGATCACCGTCACCTTGACGTCGAGCGCGGAGAAGATGGTGGCGTATTCTATGCCGATGACGCCGCCGCCGATCACGGCGAGGGAGCGGGGCAGGCGCTTCAGCGCGAGGATCTCGTCGGGGTCGACGATGGCGTCGCCGTCGAAGGGGATATAAGGCGGGCGATAGGGCTCGGTGCCAACGGCGAGGATGAAGCGCCCCGCCGTGAAACGCGTGGCGCTGGTTGGCGAGACGACCTCGATGTGCAACGGGTCGATGAAGTGTGCTTCGCCCGTGACCAATTCCACGCCGTTCCGGGCGAACTGGTGCTCGAGAACTTCGACTTCGTGGTCAAGGGTGATGGCCAGGCGCTGGCGCAGGTCTTCCGCCGTGATGCTTTGTTTGTTGCGGTGGGAGCGGCCGTAGACGCCGCGCTCGCGCCAGCCTGACAGATTCAGCACGGTCTCGCGCAACGTCTTGGACGGGATAGTGCCCGTGTGCACGCAGACACCGCCGACGCGCTGGCCCTTCTCGACCACGAGGACGGACTTCTTGAGCTTCGCGGCCTGCACGGCTGCGCGCCTGCCTGCGGGTCCGGACCCGATGACGATGAGATCGAACGCCTGCATGGCGGGCAGATCCTCCAACATGAGAATCTGCAATGAATCTGGTTAACGGGTGTTAACCGCCACCAGCGCCACCGAGAATGAGCGGTGCAAGGGTCACCCCTGCGATCGTCAGCACGACAAGCGCGCAGGCGTTCATGACCAGGCCACGCCGGATCATGTCCGCCTGCTTCACCTTGCCGGTGCCGTAGGCGATAGCGTTGGATCCCGACCCAACCGGCATGGCGAAGCCCATAGAGGCCGCCATTGCGGCGGGTACGATGAAGGACGCAGCCCCCAGGGAGGGATGGCTGGCCGCAACGGAAAGCAACACCGGGCCCATCAACGAGATCGTCGCGATGTTGGAGGCGAATTCCGTGATCACGATGACGAGCAACCCGATCAGCAGGATCACGATGACCGGGTCCATCTCGGTAAGGCCGTTAAGGCCGCTTGCGAGAAAAGGGGACAGACCCGAAAGATCAGCCGCCGCCGCCAGCGCAAGCCCGCCGCCGAACAGCAGCAGGATGCCCCATGGGATTTTCTGCGCATCCGCCCATGTCAGGAGCGGGCGCCTGCTGCCGCCGCCTGATGGGACGATGAACAGGAGCAGGGCGCCGACCGTCGCGATGATCGTATCGACATGTCCGCTGTCGATGCGTCCACCCGCAAGCAGTACGGCGCCGATCCCGTCCGCGATCAGGGTCGAAGCCATCCATAGTCCGGCAATGAGGAAGAAGATAATGGCGGTCCGCGCTTCGGGCGTTGTCAGCGAGCCGAGTTTTTCCAGCTCCTGGCGGACGCGCGCCTGGGCGCCGGCAACGCCCTTGGCGTCCATCTCAAGGCCGCGCGACAGGATGAGCCAGACCATCGGAAGCAGGACGATGACGACAGGCACCCCGACAGCCATCCACTGTCCGAAGGACACTTCGATGCCCTCCAGCCGCAGCTGGGTCAGCGCGATGCCGTTGGTAGGCGTGCCAATCGGCGTCGCCAGTCCACCGATCGTGGCCGCGTAAGCGATAGCCAGCACCAGTGCTGTAGCGAATCTGGGGTTCTCTTGTCCGTTGACCGCCGCTCCGGCTGCGACAGACAGCGCCAGCGGCGTCAGGATAAGAGATGTGGATGTGTTTGAGATCCACATCGACAGGAAAGCCGCCGCCACGATGAAACCAGCGAGCATCAGGCCGGGCCTTGCGCCCCCGCGCGCCACGAGCCCGAAGGCGATCCGCGTCGACAGTCCGCACCGTTCGATCGCAATGCCGAGAAGGAATCCGCCAATATAGAGCAGCACGATCGGACTGGAGTAGTAGGCTCCGAGGTCGCCGAGCCCCAACGTGCGGATGAATTCCGGCGTCGCCGCCCCAGCGTCGCGGCACAGTCCTTCAGTCGCGCATATGAGCTGGCCGCGCGGGTTGATGCTGACCTCGATCCCGATCAACGGGATGGCGATAATCGGAAGAAGCGCCGTTACAGCAAGAGGCAGGGCCTCGGTGATCCACCAGGTCGCCATCAGGACGAGCAGGGCCAGCACCAGATGGGCTTTCCATGCCAGCCCGGCAAGCGGCAGCATCAGCGCGCCGATCGCCAGGGTTGGCCCGAGCCAGAGGCCTATCCGCGCTGCGCGGCCGAGCGGATCCTGTTCGACGTCCGTTACGCGCTGATTGTCCGTCATGGCACCCTGCTGGCAAGCGCTTCACGCTGAGCGTAGCACGGCCAAGCGAGAGGAAAAGCGAGCGGCGTTAGCTCGTCACCGCACGGCCGGTCATGACCTCGTGAGGTTCACCCATGCACGCGCCTGTCAACGCGGTCCAGTCGCTCGGGAATTCCTTGTCCACGAAGGTCAGGGAGACGCGGCCCCGGGTCCTGCTGCGCGTGCCATCCGGACCGACCCGTTCGGCTGCAGGCCTTCGATGCAGAAGCAGACAAGCCTGCCCGTGTCGATGCTGAAGTTCGCGCCCCCGTCGTCATCGGTTCCCCACATGATCTCGCCGAGATCGGTTTTCCAAACCTCATCTGCTGAGGCCGGCGTCGCCGCCATCAGCGCCGCGATCACGCAGCCGGAATACCTCCGCATCGCCCGTCCCCTCCAGTGGTCCAATCCCCGTGATGACACGATCATCGGAGCCAACCAGCGCCACCGCGATATTCGCACTTGCGTATGTCAGGCGAAGGCCCTCGCACGCCGGAGGGGATTCTGTCAGAAACCGGCCATGCTGGATGTCGTCCTGTCGCTCATACCTGTATTCTCGCTCATCGCTCTGGGTGGCTTCCTGCGCCGCCTGAAGCTGCTGGCCGAGGATGGCTGGGCGGCGCTGGAGCGGCTGACCTATTTCGTGCTGTTTCCGCCGATGATGTTCATGAGCATCATCGAGGGGTCATTTGCGGGCGGTGATGCGCTGGCGCTGGGACAGGTGCTGGCAGGAACTGTCGTCACGATGGCGGCCCTGATGCTTCTGGCCCGGCCGCTGCTGGCCAGGGATGGCCCACAATTTACCAGCGTCTTCCAGGCCGGCATACGCTGGAACGGCTATGTGGCGCTCGGCGTCATCGCGGGGTTGAACGGTGATGCGGGTATTGGCCTTGCTGCGGTCGGCTTCGCCGTACTGGTGCCGATCAACAATGTCCTTAGCGTCGTGGTCCTCAGCCGCTATGCGGGGTCTGGTCCGGCGAGTGCTGGCCGTATTGCCCGATCGATCGCTGTGAACCCGCTGATCATCTCCACCGTCCTGGCCATCATTCTTGTTCAAGCGGGCGTGCGGATAACTGAACCGGTTGCGCAGACGCTGAACCTGCTGGGCGACGCCACCATCGCGCTTGGCCTGATCTGCGTGGGGGCGGCGCTGGATATCGGGTCGATGCGATCCGCCAAGCGGCCGCTGGCGATGGGCGCGTTGCTCCGGCTTGGCGTGATGCCCGCGATCACGTTCGGTCTCTGCAATGCGCTTGGCCTCAATGGCATGCCGATGCAGGTCGCCATGCTGTGCGTTGCGGCGCCTGTCGCAACGTCGTCATACATTCTCGCACGTCAGTTGGGCGGTGATGCGCGCCTGATGGCCAATATCGTAACGCTTACGACGCTGCTGAGCCTTGTGACGATCCCGCTGACGATCTGGCTGACCAGCAGCGTCTAGAGCTGCTTAACCATGAAGACAAGGTCGAGCCGTTTGCCGAACTTGCGGCCGACGCCCTTGAGTGTGCCCTGGATATCGAACCCTGCCTGGCTGTGCAAGGCGATCGAGGCGGAGTTGCTGCTGTCGATGCCTCCAACCATGGCCTCCATGCCCTTTGCCTGCGCGCGCGTAACCAGCTCGGCCAGGAGCCTTCGTCCCATTCCCCGCCTCTGGGCGTTCGTCGCGACGTAGACGGAATGCTCGACTGTGCGGGCATAACCGGGAAAGTCGCGGAAGACACCGAAGCTCCCATAGCCCATGACATCCTGAGGGGCAGCCAGGTCGACCGCAACCAGAACCGGGAATCCCGCGGCGCGCCGTGCGTCCATCCAGTTGCGACGAAGGTCGACCGTCGTTTCCTTCTCCGACCAGATCGAGAATGTCTCGCGAACCGCATGGTTGTAGATCGCGGCGATCCCCGGAAGGTGAGCGTCATCCGCATCAAGAACCATAACCGGCATTGCGCCTCCATGCTGCGCTGCAGCGTCCACGATCAGGGTCTTCGTCTACACGCGGATGGCCCCTAGCTCCAGCGCGCGTGCTGTGCGATTTCGGGGTCAACAGAGAAAAACCATCAGGGAGCCCACCAGATGTCAGCAGACGCCGCGCCATTTCCGGTGATGTCCATCGCCCAATGCGATGCGCTGATGACATCACCCGGCGCCAAGTTCGAGATGGAAGAAAAGGTCATCAACGGGATCAGGCTGCGCACCTACAAGCACGCGCCTCAGACCTTGCGGGATGTCATCCTCAATTCGAAGCAGTGGGATTTCCGGGAGTATCTGGTCTTCGAGGACGAGCGGGTGACCTATGCCGCCCACTACAAGGCAGTCGCTCATCTGGCCCGCAGGCTGCGCGATGACTTCGGCGTGCAGAAAGGCGACCGCGTCGCCGTTGTCATGCGCAACTACCCGCAATGGGCAGTCGGTTTCTGGGCGGCGCTTGCGATCGGCGCCATCGCGACGCCGCTCAACTCCTGGTGGACGGGTGAGGAGCTCGAATATGGCCTTGCCGATTCCGGTGCAAAGGTCGCCATCGTCGATCCGGAAAAGCTGGAACGTATCCGCGACCACCTGCCGAGGCTGACACAGCTGAAGACTGTCCTCGTCGTGCGGGGAGGCGATGACGAGGCTGACCCGCGGATCGTCTCGCTGGAGAAGCTGATCGGCCCTGCAAAAGCGTGGGCCAGCCTGCCGGACGCTGACATTCCGGCAGTGGAGGTAGGTCCCGATGACGACGCCACCATCATGTACACGTCGGGTACGACGGGAAAGCCGAAGGGCGCGCTGGCTACGCATCGGGCGATCATCTCGAACGTGTTCAACGGTATGGCCTGCCAGTCTCGGCACTTCGTGCGTCAGGGGCAGTCGCCGCCGGTGCGCGACCCACTGAAAGATCCGCCGCGTATTCCGCTGCTGGCGATCCCGTTCTTCCATGCGACCGGCGCATTCTCGAACCTCGTGCCTGCGATCATGAATGCGGACAAGATCGTGACGATGTACAAGTGGGAGCCGGGCGAGGCGCTGGCCATCATCGAGCGCGAGAAGATCACCATGATCGGCGGCGTGCCAGCGATTGCATGGCAGGTGCTGGAGCATCCCGATCGCGACAGGTTCGATCTCTCGTCGATCCAGTTTGTGGCCTATGGCGGCGCGCCGTCTGCACCCGAACTGGTCGCCACCATCAAGCGCCGTTTCCCAAACGGGCTGGCCTCGAATGGCTGGGGCATGACCGAGACGTGCGCTGCGTCCTGCGTGAATTTCGGGAAGGACTATGAAGTTCGCCCCGATAGCTGCGGCGCGGCGGCGCCGGCGATGGATTTCAAGATCGTCGGTTCGAATGGTGAGGCGCTTGGGCCCAACGAGGTCGGCGAGTTGTGGGTGAAGGGACCGAACAACTGCAAGGCCTACTGGAACAAGCCGGAGGCAACCGCGAAGACCTACATCGATGGGTGGGTTGTGACTGGCGATATTGGCCGGATGGACGAGGAGGGCTTCGTCTTCCTGCTCGACCGCGCCAAGGACATGCTGATCCGCGGCGGCGAGAACATCTATTGCATCGAGGTCGAGAGCGCGCTTTACGATCACCCCGCGATCATGGACGCAGCCGTTGTCGGCATCCCGCACAAGGTGCTGGGTGAGGAGGTCGGTGCGGTGGTGCAGGTGAAGCCGGACATGGACGTGACGGCTGACGAGCTGCGCCGGTTCACGGCCCGGAAGATCGCAGCGTTCAAGGTGCCGGTCGACATCCAGATTCAGCGTGAGCCGCTGCCGCGCAACGCCAACGGCAAGATCATGAAGAGCGAGTTGCGCACGCGTTTTGCGCCGCGGGTCTGACCTCGTTCGGTTTATTGACCTGTCCGGATGGTGACGTTGATCATGGGTTCCACTTTGCGGAACTCTGATCGGCGCACTGTGTTGTTTGGGGAGCCACGCGATGAGGGACCCCCATGAGCCGCACGACCATCTGGTCTGTCCAAGTATTCACCGTTTTCGCGTTCGCGACGGCAATTGTGTTCTTCTTGATCCGTGACGGGTCGCTGCGTGAAGCAGGCGCCTCGATTGACAACCTGCTGAGGGGCGCCGGCAAGGAAACCGTCCAAAATCACAAGTGAGATCGTCGACAACACTTGCGCGCGCCCCCAGCGCGCAACCGCACCTGCGGCTAGATCCACCTGCGCCATTTGAGGAAGGCGAGCACGCCGACCCCGAGTGTACAGGTGACGCCGACCACCATGCCGAACGACCAGGGCTCGTGCGCCCATGGGATGCCGGCGAGGTTCATGCCGAGCAGGCCGGTGACGTAGGACAGCGGCAGGAAGATTGCGGAGACGATGGAAAGCGCCAGAAGGCGCTGGTTGAGTGTTTCCTGCCTCTGGCCGACCACCTGGTCCTGCAGAACGGCTGCACGATCGCGGATCGAATCCAGCTCTTCGGCGATGCGGATGATGTGGTCGGATGTGTCGCGCAGGATCAACTGATCATCATCGTCGAACACTGGCGCGCCGGAGCGGCGCATTCTTGCCTCGCGCTGAAGCTGGCTCATCGCCTCTGACTGCGGTTGTACATAACGGCGGAGCAGAAGGATCGTCCGTCGAAACTCTGCGAGATCGCGCGGCGATAGCCGGCCCTTCCCGTTGAGCATCGTCTCCTCGAACTCGTCTGCTTCCTCCTTCAGTTGCTCGACTACCGGATCGATATAGTCGATCAGCTTGGATGAGATGCGGGCCAGCAGGTGGGCAGGAGACGTTGGCGGATCCCGGCCGGTTTCCTCGCGCACCTCGTGCATCGCCTTCACCGGATAGGACCGCATCGAAATGACAAGATTGCTCGTCGCCCAGATGCGGACGGAGATCATGTCTTCCGGCTCCGCGCCTGGATTGTGATTGACGCCCCTGAGATTGAGCAGAAGGCCGTCTTCATAGGGGGCGCAGCGCGGACGGGACTCTGTCTGCAGCAGGGCGGAAATCACCGCCTCGTCAAGGTCGCTGGTTTCCTCGAGCCATTCCCGCGTCTCGGCCGCCAGCCGATTGAAGTGCAGCCAGCGCCAGCCAACCTGGGGAGAAGCCGCTGTCGGTTTTATCCTGGTCCAGTCGACGCGTGCGATCGCACCATCCGGCTGGAAATCAAACCCGAAGATGAAGGCTTCGGCGTTCGGTTCCGAGTGGTCGTTGCGTTCGACGGGAGAGATGGGCATCAGCGGCGCCTGAACAGGGGACGCCCGGTTCTAGACCGGTTCCCGGTGAACCGGCTAGGGCTACTTGCCGAACGCGGCTGTTCCCAATCTAACGGTGTGCGACAAGTGGTGCGCCCCTCGAAGGACAACATGGCAACCCGCAACGCAGACGACGGCGAACGACGGCGGCTCGATGTCGAGCTGGTGCTGCGCGGCCTTGCGCCGACGCGGGCGCGGGCGCGTGAGGCGATCGAGGCCGGCAAGGTGCTTGTCGATGCGCGCATCGCAAGCAAGCCCGGCCAGCTGGTTGCCGCCACCACGCTGATTGAGGCCGAGGCCGCCCACCCATGGGTCTCGCGCGGTGGCCTGAAACTGGACCATGCGTTGACGGCATTCAGCATCGCTGCAGCCGGCCGGCATTGCCTGGACATCGGCGCTTCGACGGGCGGGTTCACGGATGTGCTGCTGGCGCGCGGCGCGCGGCGGGTTGTCGCCGTTGATGTCGGTGTGGGTCAGCTGCATTCGCGGCTGCGAGCAGACCTTCGCGTTGTCAGCCATGAAGCGACCGACGCGCGGAACATCGATGCTGCGATGGTCATCGAGCCACCGACGCTGATCGTGTGCGATGCGAGCTTCATCGGATTGGCCAAGCTGCTGACGCGGCCGCTCGAGCTGGCGGCTCCGCAAGCGAGCCTGGTCGCGCTGTTCAAGCCGCAGTTCGAGGTCGGCCCGGCCAATGTCGGCAAGGGCGGGATCGTCTCTGACGCCTCCGCTGTGGCCACCGCCGCGGCGGAGCTGGAGCGTTGGCTTGGCTATGCTGGCTGGCCAGTGATCGCATGGACCGATAGTCCGATCGCAGGCGGCGATGGCAATCACGAGCGACTGTTCGTGGCGCGAAATCACTGATCAGCTTGGCGTCAGAATCAGACGAGCCGCACTGCTTGCGCAATGCGGCTCGCCCTCACAGGCCCTGGGTTGGGGGACGGGCCTGTCCTTGAAGAGTGGCCGCGTCGCCCGAAAGGCAGTGCGTCCAGTCTAATCTATGACGTGCCACTCGCCGTAGTAGGCATCGCGGCAGACCTCTACGGGGCGGCGAATCTGAAACCCATCAGGTAAGCGCGTTACCTGCATGGCGTCAGTGCATTCAGCCCCTGCGAATTCGCCATACGGCGTGTAAGCCCGCCTCCCGCCCGGGTAAAGGTCGGGCTGGTATCCACCTTGTCGCAGGCCGCCGTCGAGATACGGATCCTCGCCGTAGCGTTGCGACCCATAACGCGCGTCACCATGGTGCTGGCCGCCATCGTTCGGGTTTCGATTGTAACCCTGCGGCGGCGCACAGCGGACATTGCCGCCGGCGCCAGCGCCAATCATGCCGCCGAGCACGGCGCCGACCGCGGTTCCATCACCCCGGTGGCCGCTGGCGGCTACGTTGCTGCCGAGGATGCCGCCGAGGATACCGCCGACAATCGCGCCGCCGACCTGATTGTTCTGTCGGACTTCCTGGCACGAGCGGCTCTGTGCGAAAGCTGACGGAGCCGCCAAGACCGCGACGGCGGATATGAGCAGCATGGCCTTGATACGCATCGGGGAATCCCTCCGGACACACACTGTCAGGATCGATCATCCGGCCGGCCACCTGAACGGAAGCTGAAGGGACTGCTGAACCCTATCGGCCGGTCTGGCCGCGATGGCGCAGCATGTGATCGGCAAGAACGCAGGCCATCATCGCTTCCGCCACCGGAACGGCCCGGATGCCGACGCAGGGATCGTGGCGGCCCTTGGTCCGGATGTCGGTGTCTTCGCCCTGGGTGGTCACAGTCCGGCGCGGCGTCAGTATGGAGGAGGTCGGCTTCACGGCGATACGCGCGACCACCGGCTGTCCGGAGGAGATTCCGCCCAGTACGCCGCCATTATTGTTCGACAGGAAGGCAACGCCGTTGCCCGAGCGGCGCATATCATCGGCGTTGTCTTCGCCCGACAGCGCGGCCGATTCGAAGCCTGCGCCGATCTCGACGCCCTTCACTGCGTTGATGCTCATGAGCGCGCCGGCAAGATCGGCGTCGAGCTTGCCATAGACCGGCGCGCCCCAGCCAGGCGGCGCCCCTTCGGCGACCACCTCGATGATCGCGCCGCAGGATGAGCCGGCCTTACGCGTCTCGTCCAGGAATGTCTCCCACCTGGTCGCCATCTCGGGGTCAGGGCACCAGAAGGGATTCTGTTCGACGATATCCCAGTTCCAGTTGGTGCGGTTGATCGCGTGAGGGCCGATCTGCACGACAGCGCCGCGGATGGTGATCGTCCCACCAAGCGCCGTCCGGGCAACGGCGCCGGCAGCTACGCGCGAGGCGGTCTCGCGTGCCGAGGAGCGGCCGCCCCCACGATAGTCGCGAATGCCATACTTCTGATCGTAGGCGTAGTCGGCATGGCCGGGGCGATAGCTGTCGCGGATCTCGCTATAGTCCTTCGAACGCTGGTCGGTGTTTTCGATCATCAGCGAGATCGGCGTGCCGGTGGTTACCGGGCCGCCAAAATCCCTGAGTGTGCGATCATCCTCGAAAACACCAGACAGGATGCGGACCTTGTCCTCTTCCTGACGCTGCGTGACGAAGCGCGACGTCCCCGGACGGCGCTTGTCGAGGAAGTGCTGAATGAATTCAGGGGTGAGCTTGAGGCCCGGCGGGCAGCCGTCGACCACGCAGCCGATGGCGGGCCCGTGGCTTTCGCCCCAGGTTGTCACGCGGAAGAGGTGGCCAAAGGTGTTGTGCGACATGGATGCGGTTTAGGGGCAGGGCCCCGCGAATGCAAATCCTGCCGCCCGGGCGTTCCTGGCCTGCCGTCCCCTGCTTTCGCGGGAACGGCAGGCTGGAGGTTAACGCTCGTGCGCCCGCTTCGACGTGCTGATGAGCGAGACCAGGATCGCCCCGCCCAGCAGCACCAGGGTAGCAATCAGCGACCAGTGCGGCTCAAGATAGGGCACCAGCTTGAGCTCCTTGCTGAGCAGGAAGTTCCAGATGATCTTGACGCCGATCAGCACGAGCACGGCGGAGAGTCCGAACTTCAGATATCTGAACCTGTCAGCTGCGGCCGCCAGCATGAAGTAGAGCGAGCGCAGCCCGAGGATGGCGAAGATGTTGGACGTGTAAACGATGAACGGATCGCGGGTCACCGCGAAGATTGCAGGCACGCTGTCGATCGCGAAGATGATGTCAGCGATCTCAACGGCGACCAGTGCGATGAGCAGGGGGGCGCATAGAGGACCATCTTCCCTGAGGCATCGGGCAGGCGTACGACGAAGTTGTGGTTCCTGATTTCCTTCGTCACGGGCATGAACCGCTCGAACAGACGGACAATCCATGTGGCGTCGGGCGCCTCGTGCGGTTTGCTCGCCGAGATCAGCATCTTGACGCCGCTGAAGATCAGGACCGCCGCGAAGATGTAGAGAACCCAGGTCAGCTGGTTCACGATTGCAGAGCCTGCGCCGATGAAGATCGCCCTGAACACCACCGCGCCGATGATGCCCCAGAACAGGACGCGATGCTGGTAAGCCGGCGGTATCGCGAAGAATGCGAAGATCATCGAGATGACGAAGATGTTGTCGAACGCCAGCGCTGTCTCGAGCAGGTAACCTGTCAGGTACTGGATGGTCGCCTGCGCATTCAGGTTCTCGGGGGAATCGTAGAATGCCGGATCAGGTTCATAGAGAAAGTAGACATAGGCCGCGAAGACCATCGCGCACGCGGCGAAGCTTCCCCACATAAGGGCGCTTTTCTTTGCAGATATGCGGCCGTCCTTGTTGTTGACCAGCGCAAGATCAACCCAGAGCACGAGCGCGACGAAGGTGAGAAAGGCAATCCACAGCCAAACGGGCTGTCCGACGAACTCGCCGAGCATCTCCAAATTCATGAGGGGAACATCCGGTCCGATGCGCTGCGTCGGCGCAAGGAGGCTTTCGCCCGCCTGAGTCCGACATCACGCAAACCGCCGTTTGCGCCAGAGGGGCCCGGACCAAACTCTGAGCCGATATTGCTGTTCGTCGCGACCCTGTGAAGTGGGCGCCCCTCGGATCAAACGGCTTTTTTACTTCACGAATTCGTTGACCGCCTGCGTGGCCGCAGGGCGACCACCTGTTATACCCCTCGCGCGCATTCCCAAGAGACAAGGACAGACGACCATGACCTACAGCTTCAAAGGCAAGACCGCAGTGGTGACCGGGGCCAGCCGCGGCATCGGCGAGGCGATTGCGCGGACGCTGGCGGGGGATGGGGCGAAGGTGGCGCTGGTCGCGCGCTCGGGCGACAAGCTGAAGGCGCTGGCGGCAAGCCTGCCGAACGGTGCAGTCGCAATCGAAGCGGACATGGGATCGGCCGATGGCTGGCGCAAGGCGGCCGATGGCGCGCTGGCGGCGCTGGGCGAGATCGATGTGCTGGTCAACAATGCAGGCGTCAGCGCGGCGCAGGCGATGGGCAAGGTCACCGGCGAGGGGCTGGACGAGACGTTCAGCGTCAACGTGCGCAACCTGATCCTGCTGACCGATGCGCTGTCGGCCTCGCTGATCCGGCGCAAGGGGAATGTCGTGAACATCTCCTCCGTCTCATCCTTCTCGGGCGCGCTGGGACAGATTGCCTATGCGGCGTCGAAGGGGGCGGTGAACGCGTTCACGCGCAACGCCTCGATCGATCTGGGCCGCGCCGGCGTTCGGGTGAATGCGGTGGCGCCGGGGGTGATTGACGACGGCATGTGGTCGACCGCCTTCGCCAAGGGGCTTGATCGCGAGAAGACGCTGGAGCGGATGGGGCGGCTTGTTCCACTGGAGAAACGGTGGGGTTCTGCGCAGGAGATTGCGGATGCCGTGGCGTTCCTCGCCTCCGACAAGGCGTCCTACATCACCGGGCAGGTGCTGCGCGTTGACGGGGGGATGATCGTCTAGCGGATTCAGCCAGGGCAGCATGCCAGCTTCTCGATTGCGGCCTGGAAGACTGGCCGCGCCTGTTCGGGCGCAGGGCCGGGAGCTGGTTCAGCGAGGCGGCAATGCGGCCGTCGAAGCGCTGCTGCGGTTCTGGCGTCGCCGGTCGCGGCCGGCAGACTTGCTTGAACGGGTCTGCCAGCCTCTCCCTCGTCACCGCGACGCGTTCGGGGTCCGGAAGATTGGCGGTTGCATCGAAGGCCCGCGCGTACACGGCCGTGAGATCCCCGAGGCGATCGTCCGAAGCTTGCGGGCCCATGCATTCGACCCTTCGAGAAAATCCTGCGCCGTCCGGGCCCGATAGGCTATGCTGGTTGGGGCAGGGGGCCACACGTGATGCGACGAAAGCAGAGGCGAAGCTCTTGGGCGACAAGTCTGATCTGATTCCTCCGACGCCGGCGGCTGAAGAGTATGCGAGGGCAGCGGCTGCATCGGCCGACGATGCGTCCTTGTTCGCGACGACCGATCCGTTTGCCTTGTTCGCGGAGTGGCTGGCGGAGGCGCGGAAGTCCGAGCCGAACGACCCGAACGCCATGGCGCTGGCGACCGCTGATGCGCAAGGCGCGCCGGACGTGCGTATGGTGCTGCTCAAGGACGTGTCGCGCGAAGGGTTCGTGTTCTTCTCGAATGCGGAGAGCCGCAAGGGCCAGCAGCTCGGGGTGAACGCCCAGGCGGCGTTATGCTTCCACTGGAAAAGCCTGCGCCGGCAGGTTCGGGTCTCAGGCAGGGTCGACCCAGCGTCCGACGAAGAGGCGGACGCCTATTTCGCCACGCGCGCCAAAGACAGCCAGATCGGTGCATGGGCGTCCGAGCAGTCGCGACCGATGGAGGGGCGGTTCGCGCTGGAGAAGCGGATCGCAATGTTCGCTGCGCGCTATGGTCTCGGGACGACGCCGCGGCCGCTGCAATGGCAAGGGTGGCGGATCGTGCCGACACGGATCGAGTTCTGGCGGGACCGGCCTTTCCGGCTGCATGACAGGCTGGAGTTCACCCGCGGCGGGCCGGGACAGGCGTGGACGACACAAAGGCTGTATCCGTGACCTCGAGGATGCCTCCCCGAGAGCGTGCAGTTGGCGCGGACGTAAACCTTTGGCAAGCTGAACGCCGATATGGGTCGGGCAAACTGGCCTGAGGGAGAAACATGGATTTCCTGAAGCGGACGCTGCTGGTCATCGCGCTGTCGGCGTGTTCGGAGAGCGCGATTGCGCAGGTGGCCGAGCATAAGGAGCCATGGTGGGACTCGCCCTGGGGTGAGACGGACCGGCTCGGTAACGTCAATAACCTGAGCGCTGCGGGCGTGAAGGCGGCCGCCGGGCTTGTCAGGACCGGCAAGGTCTATGCGCTTGGCGTGCCCACTGCGCCGGAGAGCGCAGCTTATGGGACGCGCAAATACACGGTCGAGCGGCAGCCGGGGCCGAACGCAGACTACACGCCCAACGGATCGCAGAGGGTGACCTCGTTCGATGAGCGGATCGTCTCGTCGATGGGGATCGGCACGCAGATCGACGGATTTGGGCATCTGGGCGTCGATCACCACTACTATAACGGCGTGACGGGCAAGGAGGTCGCCACCACGCGTGCGTTGCAGCTGGCCGATGTGCCGCCGATCGTGACGCGCGGCGTGCTGATCGACATGACGAAGCACTATGGCAAGGCCAGCCTCGAGGTGGGCGACACGTACAACCGCGCCGAGATCGAGGCCGCGATGAAGGCGCAGGGCGTTACGGTCGGGAAGGGCGATGTTGTGCTGTTCCACACCGGCTGGATGGCAGCGAAGATGCTCAGCGACAAGGACGTCTACCGGTCGCGTGAGCCCGGCCTGGGAGAGGACGGGGCCATTTTTCTGGCTGATCTGGGGGTTGTGGCGATCGGATCGGACACAGTGGCGCTGGAGGCGCTGCCTTCGCCGCCGGGCAAGACCTTCATCGTGCACCAGACCCTGCTGGCCAAGAAGGGCGTGCACGTGCTGGAGACGATCGACACCAACCAGCTTGCGGCGGACGGGGTGAGGGAATTCCTGTTCGTGCTCGGTATCCCGCGGTTTGTCGGGACGGTGCAGATGGTTATCAACCCGGTTGCGATCAGCTAGGCGCGCGGGCGCCCTTAGGTGAGCTGACAATTTCGAGTATTGTGTTCCGGTCGCGGGCGGGGCGCTGGCCTTTGCGGTGAATGCGAGATGGCGTCTGCGCCCTCTGTCATGCGCCAAGCGCGCATGCCGCCTCTCCCCCGCTGTACGTGGAGAAAGAAGGAGAGCGTTGCTTGCAGCGCGTACTGTGGTTTTCCTGCCCTGCGTGCAGCGGGGGAGGGGTGAGATGGCGCGCGACGTGCGGCGGGGAGGGGCATGCGCTCGACCAGAGACGTCTCAGGAGCCGGTGTCGTGCGCTGATGCGCGCGAGAGGCTTGCACCATGTCCAGATGGCAGCGGATGCGGGCCATGAGTTCGATGTTGTTGGCGGCGAGGTCGGCGAGCTCGCGCTTCACCAGCTTCGGCGTGTCGCCGAGCCAGCGACAGGCTTTGCGCCGCAGCGTTTGGGCGAGCGTCGCTTCGGCTGCGAGAGGCGGGTCTGCGAGCGTGTCGAACCTGCGCTGGTCCGGTTTGCCGCTTCTGATGAGGCGGAAGCCTTCCGCGATCAGCGGAATCACCAACAACCAGATGCACGCGAACATTCCCGCGAGGGCGAACATGACTAGCAACAGCCAAGCGGGAATGCGGCGTTCGTGCTTCATGGGCGCAACTATGCGGCCGGATCTTTCCCCGCCGATCTGGCCACGCTGTTTCCACCAGGTCTTTGGCGCAAGTTGTTGATTGGATTGGCGTTCGTAAATCTCCACCGATCAAGCGCGAACAACGGGATCCTCCCAAACTCCGCGCCGCGCGCGGGCCATCAGCCGGGTCATTCCCGCCCTCGCTGCGCGACAGCGCGGCAAGTCTGCTTGCCCGGGAACGGCGGTGGCTAGGGAGAGAATGTGTGGGCCGCGGGGTCCGAAGACGCGCCAGGCATGGCCCCTGAAGTGTTCGTGCCCGCCCGGATGACCGGACGGGCACGAGGAATACACTAGTCTCTGGGAATTGGGCGGCCTCTAAGAGGCGCTGGCCAAGGACTGGCTGCCCAATGCGAAGAGCTTAGCTACTACTTCTTCTTCTTCGCAGCTTTCACCGGCTTCTTGGCGGCGGCTTTCGCCGGCTTCTTCGCAGCTTTTTTGGCAACAGCCATGGATGAGTCTCCTTGAGTGGTCCCTCGGGCGCCGCTCGCTAGCGAACGAACACCCATCGATGTCGAGCCGTCTCCGATCGGACGCCGACTCAACGAATCTGTCATACACCAGACTCGCGCGAGAGTAGAGTGCCTCTTCGCAAACGATCGTTGATCGCCTCGCCGAGTCCCGCATCCGGAATCGTCTGCACCGCAATCATCGCATGTGACTCATCGAGCGTGCGCAGCATCGCAAAAAGATTCGATGCAGCCTCCGCGAGGTCGCCACGCATCGAAAGGTTGAGCGAAGCCGAAACACCTGGAGGCGGCGCCCCGAAGGCGAGGAAGGCCTCGCCTGACCCGGCGTGCGAGGCGTCCATGCGGAGGCGCGCGCGAGGGGCGTAGTGACGCTTCATCATGCCCGGCGCGAGGATGCCTTCGGAGGCTTCGGGAGGCCTCAGTGGGCCTGTGAGCAACTCGATGTCGGCGCGTGCGATGGCGCCGGGACGGAGCATGACGGCGTGCGTTTCACCGGGCGCAATGATGGTCGATTCAACACCCGCCATTGCGGCTCCGCCATCAACGATGAGGTCGATGCGCGGGCCCAGTCCGGAGACGACATGCTCCGCCGTTGTGGGGCTCAACCGCTCCGACGGATTGGCCGATGGGGCTGCGAGCGGACGCCCGACGCGCGAGATAATATCAAGCGTTGCAATGTGTTGTGGAATGCGGAGGCCGATCGACGGCAGTCCGGCGGTAGCGAGATCATGCACGGGGCAGTCGGCTCTGCGCGGCAGAACGAGGGTGAGCGGGCCGGGCCAGAAGCGCTCCGCGAGACGGCGTGCGAATGGGCTGAAGTGTGCGAGTGACTCGGCCATCGCAAGGCTCGCGACATGGCAGATCAGCGGGTTGAAGGAGGGGCGTCCCTTCGCTGTGAAGATCGACGCGACGGCGGCGCCATTCGTAGCGTCGGCGGCGATGCCGTAGACCGTCTCGGTAGGTACCGCGACGAGGCCGCCGGCGAGAAGAATGCGTGCTGCCTCATCGAGCGATGAGGCGTCCGTGCCGACGATGCGCGCTGGACCGCGAGAGGCTTTATGTGAATCGGAGTTCATCGAATTGCGACTGCGTTGATGACCCGTATGCGGCGCCCGCGAAGGCGCTGATGAGGTGTCGACGAGGCGCGAAGAGAGGTCGCGCGCGTGTGTCGGGGAGGGACTCGAGCAGCCTGATTTCGACTCCGCGCTGTGACCTGATGGTCACAGTTTTTTGTGGATGAAGCCTCGTGCGAGGCGCCGATCTGGAGCTGCGATGAGGTGTTGAGACGAGTCGCGAGGACGAATCGCTGACCTCCATGAGCTCGCGTCTGTCCTTCAAGGCGCCGCTTGAGTGCGAAGAGCCTCACTGCCGCGTCGCGGTCACGTCGATCACCACGGCGACCTCGTTGCCGACCCACTCGGTGTCGCCCTTTGCTTCGGCGGGCGTGCTGGCGCCGACATTAAGGGCGAGCCGCTGGAGTGTTACCTCGCCGCGTGCGGTGGCGGTGTTTCCATCAAGGGTGAGCGTGAAGGGGAGGCGTACGGGGTGATCGATCCCCTTAAGCTTCAGCACGCCGGTCGCTTCATATTGAGTATCACTAAGCTTGTAGACGCCCCCGGTGACTTCGAAGACGGCTTCGGGGTGCTGGCTGACGTCGAACCAGTCGCCCTGCGTGACGCTCTCGTCGAAATACGGCTCGCCGGTGGAGACCTTGGCCATCGGGATGGCGATGCGGATGTAGCCGTCGACGGGCGTGTCGGCGTTTGGCGCGGCGGCGGTGTCGAGCTGGATCTGCGCGGTCCAGTCGGCGAACGCGCCTTCGAAGCCGTCGCCCTGATAGCTGGCGCGGAATTTGAGCGAGCTCTTCCCATAATCCACGGTCCATGACGGCGCGGTCGAGGCGGTCTGCGGTTCTTCTTCGGTCACCTTGGCGGCAATGGCCTCGTTGGGACGCGCAGAGAAGAGCGAGAAGCTGGCGATGGCGGCGAAGATCAGTGCGGCGGCGCCAAAGGCCCAGATGTGGCCCTGTCCGTTGTCGGGCGGGCCCGCCGTGCGGCCGAAGAGACCCGGCGCCATGCGGGCGAGGAGGCCATCCTTGTCGACGAACTGGTGCTTCAGTGCGCCGGCGACGTGCAGGACAAGAAGGCCGATGATGACCCAGGCGAGGTTGGCATGGACCTGTTCGAAGCCTTCCTCGAGGCCTTCGCGCGTGGCGGGGTCGAGCGCGGGGATGCCGGGCAGGCGAATATCGATGAGGCCGAAATAGCGGGTGGGTGCATCGGACGAGGCTGACGCCATGATCCAGCCGGTGAGCGGCATGGCAATGATCAGCACATAAAAGAGGACGTGGACGGCGCTGGCTGCGAATTTCTGCCAGCCGGGCATGGGCGGCTCGGGCGGCGGCGGGTTCATGAGGCGCCAGATGATGCGTGCGACCGAGAGCAGCATGATGGTGATGCCGAAGGATTTGTGGAGCTGGACGATGGCGAAGTAGTCGGGACCTGGGTCCATCTCCTCCATCAGCCATCCGATGCCGATAAGGCCGAGGATCGAGAAGGCGATGATCCAGTGCAGCGCGATGGCGACGGCGGTGTAGCGCTGTTGCTGGGGGGGAGTGGGCTGCAGGGCTTCAGAGGTCATGGTTAAAGCCTTCAAGGACGTTGTCTTGTCTGGGTATGCCACGGAACACGGGGTCGTCGAAGTGGGCCGTTATCAGGTTGGGGAGATGACGTGGGTGCGGGCGAGAGGCAGGGCTCACATGAAGCAGCGAACGCGGCTCGTGCTGGTCTACTTTCTCCTGCTGCCGCCAGTCATGTGGGTGTCGCTCTATGGTCTTGCGATTGCCTGTCACTGGGTCACCGGTCGCGGCGGTCCTCACAGCGCTGCGTTGATGGGCTGGGGTGGCGTGGCCGTCCTCGGGCTGGTTCTGGTCTCGTCATGGCGCGACATTGCCAGGATCTTCACGCGAGATGCGTGAGCGAACGGTCGCCGGTGATGGTGTGTTCGATGGTGTGTTCAGCGCCGCGTGAACTCGGCTTCGATCACGATCTCCACCTCGTCTCCGACGAAGGAAGCGTAACGCGTCAGGCCAAAGTCTGAGCGGTTGAGTTTTCCCTTTGCCGAGAAGCCGAGGGCGGCGCGGCCCTGATAGAGGGCGGCGCGGTCCATGCCGCCATTGTAGGTGACGTCCAGGGTGACGGGCTCGGTGACGCCCATGAAAGCGAGGTCGCCGGTAACGCGGCCGGTGAATTCCCCGGTGGTCTCGATCTTCGTCGAGGTGAAGGCGATCTGAGGAAACGCCTTCCCCTCCATCAGGTCTTCGCCGATGCGCTTGTCCCATTCGGCGTCGGTGGGGTGGTCGGTGCGGACGCTCATCGGGTTGATGATGGCGTTGAGCTTCGCGGCGGTCGGGTTGGCCGGGTCGAAGTCGAGTGTGGCGTCGAAGTCGGCAAAGCGGGCGGTGTACCAGGAGAGGCCCAGATGCTTTACGCGGAAGGTCAGCGAGGCGTGCGGCTTCTCGAGCTGGTAGGCGCCGGCGGGAAGGGCGCCGAGGGTCTGCGGGGTTCGCTCAGCGGTGAAGGCGCAGGCGCTGAGGGCGAGCGGCAGGAGGAGAGTAGGCAGGCGCATGCGGCGCTCCCGGACTGGTCTCTCCTTATACGCAGGTCCGCGGTGCATGTGCGCGAGGATTTGTCGGGTCGCGGGCGGCAAAGAGCCCGCACGCATCTCCTGAGACGCACCGTTCTGGCGCTTTCAGGGACAAGGACGGGCTCGCAGCGCTCTTACTTCTGGACCAACTCGGCGTTGATCTCGATCTGGACGTTGTCGGCGATGGGGCCGCCGGCGGCCATGCCCCATTGGGTCTTGTTGATCGTCCCAAGGGCCTGGAAGCCGACCTTGTGCTTCTTGGAGCGCGGGTCGTTACGGTTGCCGATGTAGGTCACGTCGAGCGTGACCGGCTTTGTGACGCCAAGGAAGGTAAGGTTGCCAGTCATCTTGCCGGTCTTCTCACCTGTCTTGGTCACAGCGGTAGAGGTGAAGGTGATCTGCGGGAATTTGGCGGCGTTGAAAAAGCGCTCGCCGGTGGCGAGTTCGGCATTGAAGTCGGTCGTGTTGCCGGCCGGGCGCGTCTTTGCGAAGTCCGTTTCGATCGACCTGGGGTCGATCGTGGCGGTGACTTTCGACTTGGTGACATCGGCGGGGTCAAAGGTCAGCTGGATGTCGAAGCTGGTGAAGCGGCCAGGATACCAGGCGAGACCCTGATGCAGACCCTTCCAGACGACAGAGGCGTGGGTCTTGTCGACCACATACTGGCCGGCGGGGGCCTGGTCCTGCGCGAAGGCAGGGGCGGCGAGCAGAGTGGCGGCGGCGAGACCGGCAAGAAGAGAACGCATGCAGAAGCTCCGTTGGGAGGCCGCTTGTTGGTCGCGGCATCGGCTGAGAAGTGGGCATTCCCGAGGTGGATCGTCCAGAGGCATACGCCGCAAAGGGGGGCGGCCGGATGTCGCCTGACGCTAAGTTGATCTTTTCGTCAGTGGCGACATGGCGTTGGGGAAACGGCGCAGCTAGCCTCGCGTGAGTTTTGACGGGCGGGCGGAGGCGAGACTTGAAAAGTCGACTTACAGCGGCGGCGCTGGCGGCTGGATTCGCGCTGGCGGGCGCAGCCCATGCTCAGGTTCAGTCCGATGATGGCATGGCTTGCGTCTACGAGGAGCTCGTCGACGACTATGAACTTGTGGCGGAGGTCCTGATCTATGGCGACCTCAGCGAGGAGGAGGGGGCCAAGGCGGACAAGGCCGTTGAAGCCGCCAAGGCGACCTGCGCCACGAAGCACAACTATACGCAGGGCCAGCGCGACGCGGCGGGCGAAATCGGCGTTCTGGCTTCGGCGCTCGACTATCTGAGCGAGGAGCTGGTGTTCAGCGGTGTTGGCGATGATGCGGTGGATGGCGTGCTGGATGCCTATGACAGCTTCACCGAGGAGGATGTGGGCGCACTGTTCAATCCGGACTGGCGCAGCGATACGGTGTTTCTCGGCGAGATGAAGGCGAAGATGCTGAGCGCCGGCATACCTGACGAAGCAGACCTCATGGACATTGCGCTGACGATCCTGGAGATCACCGCGATGCTGGAAGAAGTGAGCTACATGTTCATGGCGCAATAGCTGGCAGGGCGCGCCCTGGAATTGGTGCGCCTCTTGCCGGTATATGGAGCGGGGCCTGCATTTGCTGCGGATGGTGCTCGCGGGTTAGACTTGCAGCCTCTCAGGCGAAAGGCCCGCCCATGGACGGCTTCGAAGGCAAGACCGAGCGGGTTCGGTATGACTATCCATTTGCGGAGCCACCCGAGCCGGGGACCACGATGGAGGTCGCGCCCGGCGTGCGCTGGGTGCGCATGCCGCTGCCGTTCTCGCTGAAGTGGATAAACCTCTGGCTGCTGGAGGATGGTGACGGGTGGACAGTGGTCGACACCGGCATTCCGAACTCCGAGACCAAGGCGCACTGGCGGACGATCTTCGACAACGAGCTGCAGGGCCGGCCTGTCAGGCGCGTGATCGTCACGCACATGCACCCCGACCATATCGGGCTCGCCGGATGGATGACAAAGAAATGGCAGTGCGATCTCTGGATCTCGCGGCTGGAATACGTGACCTGCCGGATGCTGGTGGCGGATACGGGGCGCGAGGCGCCGGACGCTGGCGTGAAATTCTATCGCGCCGCCGGTTGGACGCAGGAGCAGATCGACATCTATGTGGACAAGTTCGGCGGGTTCGGGAAAGCGGTGTCGCAGCTGCCCGACGCCTTCCAGCGCCTGAGCGACGGGGACGCGATTTCGATCGGCGGACGGACGTGGCGGATTGTCACGGGGTGCGGACATTCGCCGGAGCACGCCTGCCTGTGGTGCCCTGAACTCAACGTGTTCATCGCCGGCGACCAGATCCTGCCGCGCATCTCCTCCAATGTCAGCGTATTCCCGACAGAGCCCGAGGCTGATCCGCTCTCGGACTGGATCAATTCCTGCCGGAAGCTTAAAGCCACCATTCCGGAGGGTGTGCTGGTGCTTCCCGCCCACAACGAACCCTTTCATGGCGCACACAAGCGTCTGGATTCGCTTGTTGAGGGACATGAGACGGCGCTGTCCCGGCTGCTGTCCAGGCTGGATCAGCCCAAGCGGGCGGTTGACCTGTTCGGGGCGGTGTTTGCCCGGGCGATCGGTCCGGACGTGCTGGGCATGGCCACCGGGGAGACCATGGCGCACCTGAACTGCCTGAAGCGTCGCGGTCTAGTGACGTCCGAACAGGATGGCGGGACAACCCTCTACAGGCGGGCGTCTTGACGGCGGGGGCGGACGCATAACGTATACCCCTCTTGTTTGCGGAAGCGGCTGCGTGGGTCTTTTCGCCCCCGAAAAGGCCTCAGGGACCTGTAGATGACCGACACCTCGACTGAGCGGCCGGCAGACGGCCAGCCGGCCGCCAAGGCTGGTGCTGAGCCTGCAGCCGAGCCCAGGCAGGGCCTCAGGAAGAAGCTGTTCCACGAGTTCCGCGAGACGGCGATGACGATCGCCATCTTCGTTCCGTTCTGGCTGGTGTTCTCCACCTTCGTCTATGAACTGCGCTCGATCCCGTCGGAGTCGATGGTGCCTGCGCTGCAGGTCGGCGACCGGGTGGCGGTGGCGAAGTTCGCCTATGGCTATAACCGCAATTCCGTCCCGTTCGGGCTTGGCCTGCTTGTGATGGGCGATGACCAGAAGAACTCCGAAGAGCGCTGGTTCGGTTCGACGCCAAAGCGTGGCGATGTGATCGTCTTCCAGCATCCGTTCGATACGAACAAGGTGATGATCAAGCGCCTGGTCGGACTGCCTGGCGACTCCGTCGAGGTGAAGGGCGGAAGGCTTTATCTGAATGACGCTGAAGTGCCACGTGAGCGGGTGCGGTCGACGACCTACATCCCCGACGACAACAGCCGCCTCACGACGGCAACAGAGTATCGCGAGACAATTCCGACCGGCGAGGGCGGGTCTACGAAGACCTACCTGATCCATGAGTTCTCTGACTCGGATTCATTGGACGAGACGCCGCGCTTCACCGTGCCGGAGGGGCATGTCTTCATGATGGGCGACAATCGCGACAACTCTGAAGACAGCCGCGCGCCGTCCGGCCACCGCCGCATGGCGACACAGTTTCCAGAGGCATGGCCCTATCGTCCGTCCAGCCTTCCGGCCAACACGCGCGATGACGCGGTTGGCTTTGTGCCGATGGACTACCTGATCGGACGCGCCGAGACAGTCCTGTTCACGCTGCACGGCTGCAAGCAGGCGCCCGGCGCGGAGTGCCCGGAAGGGCGGCTCTGGAAGGGGCTGTAGCGGCTCGCTTCGCAGCGATCGTGCATCAAATTCCACCGATCCGTTAGCGCAGAAATTAAGCGTCAACGGCTTAGAAAAGCCTGCTGCGAGGGCGTCGCGAGCGCGGGTTGGGTCGATGCACGTTTCCCTGAAGCCTCCTTCTGAATTGACCGGGGCCGAGGTCATGGCGTGGCGCACGCTCGGCGCGGCTAGCCATGACAATCCCTTCCTCTCGCCCGATTTCGCGCAGGCCGTTGGTCGCGTACGGGCGGATGCGCGCGTGCTGGTGGTGCGCGATGCGGCGGGAGGAGTGCGGCTGCTGCTGCCGATGCAGCTTGCAGCGTCCGGCCTCGCCAGGCCGCTGGGCGCGCCGATGTGCGATGTGAACGGGCCGATCGGAGCCGTGGAAGATCAGGCGCTGCTGCCGCAGGCGCTCGGGGCGGCAGGTGTCGCCGCCTACGCGTTCAGCGGCTGGACCGGGGCCGCGGGTATTGGCGCTGTGAAGATGCGCGCGCGCGAAGGGTCTGCCGTGGCGGACCTGCGCGGTGGATTCGATGGCTGGCTGGAAGCGCAGCGCGAGCTGTATCCGAAACACTTCAAGAAGATGCGCCGCCTGGCGCGCCAGGGCGAGAAAGACTTTGGGCCGGAGACCGTGACGTTCGGGCCGGCGACGGCGGAAGACCTGGCGACGCTGATCAGCTGGAAACGCGAACAGTTTTCTCGTACGCGACGGCATGACGTGCTTGGCCCCGCATGGACGCGTGGACTGCTTGAAACCTGCGCGGCGCAATCCGGGCATGGCTTCAGCGGCGTGATGGCTGTCCTGCGTTTTGGCAGGCGGATCGCCGCGGCGGAGTTCGGGCTGCGCAGCGGGTCAACATTGCATGGCTGGATCGCGGGGTACGATCCTTCCTTCGCCTCCTGTTCGCCGGGACTGGTGCTGCAGGAGCGCCTGCTGGAGCGCGCGGCAGCGTCTGGCATCCGGCAGGTCATGCTGGGCAAAGGCGAAGACCACTACAAAACGCACGATGCGTCGTTCTATGCGCCCGTCGACGACGGGGTGATAACGGCGGCTGGATTGGCGGGAGGTCCGCGAGCGATGGCGGCGGGGCTGCTGCATGTCGTGGAGCGGGGACGATTCGGGCCAGCTTCGCGGCTGGCGGGGCGTACGCGGCGGCGGCTGGACGTCATTCTTGCAGTCGAGACCAGCATGGGCGGGCAGCTGCGCGGGGTGCGACGCGCGCTGGGCGAAGATCCGGCGGTCGACCGCACGCGGGTGGCCCTGGCGGCGGCCCTGCGGGTGGCGCCGTTCTGAAACTGGCCCTGTTTTTCGCGAGTTTCCGGACCTTGCTACACAAGCGGGTTGGTTTTCTGGCGCGAGGCGCTAAAGCCCTTGCACATGGACGTCGTCGTCAAACCAGTTGACCGGCCTGCTGAGCGGCCCGCCCGGGCCGCGCCCACAGGGCGTATCATCGTCGTGCGCCATGGGCGTCCGCAGGTGATTCCCAAGGAAGGCCCGCCGATGGGCTGGAAGGACTACAAGGCCTGGTGGGCAAAGTACGAGCTGAGCTCGCTGAAGGAGGGGCAGCGATGCCCCGAGGCACTGCTAAGCCAGATCAACGACGACGCGATCATCCTGTCGAGCGCCCGGCAGCGGGCGATCGAGACCGCGGGGCAGCTTGGGCGCGGGCGTGACGTGAAGCACGACCCCATGTTCAACGAGGCGCCGCTTCCAGCGCCAAAGCTTGGCATCTTTCCGATGCGGCCAAAGAACTGGAACAAGATTGCGCGCCTCCTCTGGATGCTGGGGCACAGCGGCGGCGAAGAGCATGTCAGTGAAGCCAAGCGCCGCGCGGCGAAGGCGGCCGAGGTGCTGGTGAACACGGCGGAGGAAAGCGGAGGGCGTGACGTCGTTCTTGCCGCGCACGGCTGGTTCAACCGCATGTTGCGGCCGCAACTGAAAAAGCGCGGCTGGGTCAACGTCCATGACGGCGGCGACAAATACTGGTCGTTCAGGATTTATCAGAAGCGTTAGCCCGGGTCCGGCGGTCGAGAGGCTCTGCTTGCCTCGTGGCTCGATGCGCCTATGGTGCGCCAGCTTTGGAGGCGGGCATGTCGAAGGCAGAGGCCGGACCTGATATTGCGACGATGAGCTTCGAGGACGCGCTGCGCGAACTCGAGCAGATCGTGCACAGGCTCGAGGCCGGCGATGTGCCGCTGGATGACTCGATCCGCATCTATGAGCGTGGCGCTGCGTTGAAGGCGTATTGCGACAAGCGGCTCAAAGAAGCAGAGCTGAAGATCGAGAAAGGGAAGGGCGCCGCGGACGGCGCAAAGGGGCTGGAATCTGCTGATGATCTCTAGGCATCGCTCGTCGGCGGCAAGATTCAGGGTGATGGCGTGATCTACACGATCGACCTGGCATTCGAGCAGCGGCTCAACGAAGTGGCTGACCGTATCACGGTTGCGCTCGACCAGCTGATCCCGCCTGCGTCGGGGCCGGAAGCGCAGCTGATGCGTGCGATGCGGCATGGCGCGCTGAGCAAGGGCAAGCGCCTGCGCCCTTTCATCACGATCGAAGTTGGCCGCATGTTCGGCGCACAGGAGAAGGCGCTGCTGCGCGGGGCGGCGGCGGTCGAGTGCATGCACGCTTACTCGCTCATCCATGACGACCTGCCGTGCATGGACGACGACGACTATCGCCGCGGCCAGCCGACCGTGCACAAGGCGTTCGACGAGGCCACCGCCGTGCTGGCGGGCGACGCCCTGCAGGCGCTGGCCTTCGAGATCATGATTTCGCCCGAGACCCATCGTGATGCGTCCATGCGTTGCAAGCTGGTGGAGCGGCTGGCGCTGGCGTCGGGAGCCCGCGGGATGGTCGGCGGGCAGATGATCGACATGCACCCGATGGCCGATGGCGAAGAGCCGCTGCAGGTGCTCACACGTATGCAGCGGCTGAAGACCGGCGCGCTGATCACGCTGGCGGGGGAGGTGGGGGCCTTGCTCGGCGGCGCCACCGAAGCCGAACGGCACGCGATTTCGGGGTATACAAACGACCTGGGACTAGCTTTTCAGATTGTGGACGACCTGTTAGATGTTGAGGGTGATCCATCGATCCTCGGCAAGGCGACTTCCAAGGACCTGGACGCAGGGAAAATGAACTTTGTGTCCTTGTTGGGGGTCGAAGGGGCCCAGGACAGGGTGCTCTATCTCGCCGCCCAGGCGAAACAACATCTGGCGTCCTTCGGGTCCAGGGCGACATCTCTTCTTCACACGGTCGACTTTGTTCTCAACCGCCGCCATTAATGATCCGGAATGCGCGGACAGGGATATGGCATGACGACATCGACCCCGTTGCTCGACCAGATCAGGACCCCCGCTGATCTCAAGGGGCGGAACAAGGCCGAGCTACGCCAGATCGCCGACGAGTTGCGCGCCGAGACGATCAGCGCCGTGTCGGTGACCGGCGGTCACCTCGGCGCCGGTCTGGGCGTGGTCGAGCTGACAGTCGCCATCCACGCCGTGTTCGACACGCCAGCCGACAGGCTGGTCTGGGACGTCGGCCACCAGGCCTATCCGCACAAGATCCTGACGGGACGCCGCTCGCGCATCCGGTCGCTGCGCCAGGGCGGCGGCCTCTCCGGCTTCACCAAGCGCGACGAGAGCGAGTACGATCCTTTCGGCGCAGCTCACGCGGGCACGTCGGTTTCCGCAGCCGCCGGTTTTGCCGTGGCGCGCGACCTGCTTGACCGCGACAACCGCGTGATCGCGGTGGTCGGCGACGGCGCGATGAGCGCGGGCATGATCTATGAGGCTATGAACAATGCCGGCGCGATGCACGCGCCGCTGATCGTAATCCTCAACGATAACGACATGTCGATCGCCCCGCCGGTTGGCGCAGTGAGCCACTACCTGTCCCGTACGGTGTCCTCGAAGGGCTATCGGAAAGTGCGCAAGCTCGCCAAGCGCGTGACGCGCAAGATTGGCATCGAGGGCATTGTGAAGAAGGCGGAGCATTCGATCCGCAGCTTCAACATGGGCGGTGACATGTTCGACGCGCTCGGCTTCTACTATGTCGGCCCGATTGACGGGCACGACATGGATGCGCTTGTCGACGTGCTGGAGAATGCCCGCGACATGACGAACGGGCCGGTTCTGGTCCACGTCGTGACGCAGAAGGGAAAGGGTTACGACCCCGCCGAGAGCGCCGACGACAAGTATCATGGCGTCTCCAAGTTCAACGTTGTGACGGGCGAGCAGGCCAAGGCGAAGGCCGGGCCGCCGAGCTACACCAAGGTGTTCGCGCACGAGATGGTGCGGATCGCCGAGAAGGATCCGCTCGTTGTTGGCATCACAGCGGCGATGCCGTCTGGCACCGGCCTCGACGTGTTCGGCCAGAAATTCCCTGAACGCTGCTTCGATGTCGGCATAGCCGAGCAGCACGCCGTGACGTTTGCGGCGGGTCTTGCGGCGGAGGGCATGAAGCCGTTTGCTGCGATCTATTCGACCTTCCTGCAGCGTGGTTATGACAGCGTCGTGCACGACGTGGCGATCCAGAAACTGCCTGTGCGTTTCGCGATCGATCGCGCGGGCCTCGTTGGCGCGGATGGCGCGACACATGCTGGCACGTTCGACATCGGCTTCCTTGGAGCGCTGCCGGGCATGGTGTTGATGGCGGCGGCCGACGAGGTCGAACTGCAGCGCATGGTCGCAACAGCGCATGCGATCGACGATCGCCCGAGCGCCTTCCGCTATCCGCGCGGCGAGGGCATCGGCTTGCAGATGCTCGATGATCCGCAGCCGCTGGAGATCGGCAAAGGCCGCATCGTCAAGCAGGGTACGACGGTGGCGATCCTGTCCTATGGCGCGCGGATGCAGGAATGTCTGCGCGCGGCTGACATGCTGGACAAGCAGGGCCTTTCCACGACCGTGGCGGACGCGCGCTTCGCCAAGCCGCTGGATGAAGCGCTGATTGCGCAGCTGGCCAAGAACCACGAAGTCCTGATCACGATCGAGGAAGGCGCCCGCGGCGGCTTCGGCGCCTTCGTACTGCATTCGCTGGCCGAGCATGGCCTGCTCGACAAGGGCCTGCGCATTCGTACGCTGACGCTGCCGGACGTCTTCCAGGATCACGACACGCCAGAGAAGATGTACGAGTTCGCTGGGCTCGATGCGCGCTCGATCGCTGCAAGCGCGATCAAGGCGCTGGGCCGTGGCGACGAGCGGGCGCTGAAGCTGATCGTGGGGTAGGGGCTCACTCGCCCCTGCCGCCCGCCTCGGTGATCACCGTCTCAACCTTGCGGCGCATGTCGGGGCCGGCGAGGTATTCGCCGATGTCTTCCAGCACCGGATTGCCGGGCGCGAATTCCACCACATAGGCGACGACGTCGACCGTCGCCCGGGGGTCGTAGGGCTTGACGCCGGGTACGGGCATCCAGCCTGACTGCAGCGCGGTCAGCGCCGCGTCCTTGTAATCGCCTGGGCGCGCCCCGGGGAGGCGGATGCCGCCGACCGCGAACTTCGTCATGAGATCGGGAACCCCGGCATCAGATCCGTCGGCCTTGACCATGGTGCGCGTCGCCGCGAGCCCATAGTTCAGGATGATGGCGAGATCGCGTGTTGAAGCGGCGCCGATCGACTGAAAATGGTTGATGTAAAGCCGGTCCAGCTTCACGCGGAAGTAGGGCGGCGAGATCGCGGCGTTCCAGAAGGCCGGCGCGCTGGTCTCCGACGGATCGCCGCGCGATGCCGTGAGTGTGCCGCCGCCGATGTCTCCGGACGTCTCGAGGTAGGCGATGGCGAAGAAATCCGGTGTGCGGGTCAGTTTAAGCCGTGTCCACATCTGCCGGAGGTCGGCGGCGGCTGTCCCGGCATAGGCCTGCGGCTCTGGACCATAGCCATTGCGCACGATGTACATGCACCGGATGCCCGGATTGATCGACACGTCGCCGCTGCTCGGACTGGTGTAGAACAGGCCGCCATTGGCGCCGACAGACCTGGTCACGTCTTCCTGTCCGGCGCGCTTGAGATAAGTGCCGAATGACTCGAAGGCGATCCCGCCGATATTGGTGATCATCTCGAGCGCAAGGCTGGGCAAGTCTGCATAGGCCTTCAGCCCGGCATCGGGTGATCCGCGGTCAGGCATGACGGGCGGGGGGGCGGCCTGTGGGCAGCGGTCATCCAGCAGGACGCGAAGATCGCCTGCCTCGCCCCCGACGAAGCCGTCTGGAGAGGATGGCGGAGGCGTGATTGCGCACCCAGCCATCGCAAGCATGCAGCCAATGCCGATCGCGCGTTTCATGCCCATCATCTCCTGTCGTGCGATACAGAACCTTTCCGGGTGCGAATGAAATGCGCGAGGTCAAACAGGGAGATTGCCTGCGGGCCAGAGATTTACCGTACGCGCCGAGCTCCAGTTTGCAGATAAACTGCCGTGTTCAGGCGAATTCGCGGAAGCTCGATAGGAAAGCCTCGATATGGGCGTTGACAATGGCCCGACCGGGCATGGTTGCAGGATTGTCCGATGCGATGCGCGTGGACAGGTCGACAAGCCAGGCGTGTTGTGCCGGACGCAGCGCATGGGAGCCGACATAGCCTATGTTGCATTGCGGGAAGCCGCGCCCGGTGAACGCCCACAGCTGCAGGACGATCACGCCGCCAGGCAGGTTCTGTGATCATGGGAGAAGACCAGCCAGGCGACGAACCCGGCGGTGACAGGGCTCAGTCCGGCGGCAAGCGGCCGTGGAATCCAGATCATCTCCAGCAGGCGACATAGCGGCGCGAGCAGGACCGCGAGAGCAAGGGCCAGAGCGAAAGGAAAGACGGATCCCTGACCTGCCCGCAGAGCAAGGCACACGGCGAGGCTGATGGCGGAGACGCGTTCGGCGGGCGCCCAACGATCGGGAAGGGATCCTGCGTGGCGATCCCCGCAAAACGCGAAGCGGGCTTGCGTCTTGCCATGTGTGTGGCCGCTCGTGTCCGGTCGATCGAACGCAGGGTGGCGACGCGGGGTTCCCTCACGGGGCGCAGGGCCGCTTTATGTTGATCCCACTTCGCTTGAGACTGCGCCGGGCAAGAAAACAGCGTATATCGTGTTCATCGGCCGTTCAGGCAGAACGAGACAGCCTGCCGGTTCCTGAAGAGGGAAGTCCCATGATGAAAATTTCCAAATTTCTCTTCGCAGCCGCCGCCGGCGTACTTCTCGCCGGTTGCGCCACCCCGCCAGCCGACACTGCGGACGCCAAGCCGGATCCGCGACAAGGCGAGGAGGTGAAAAACATCTGTTTTGCGCAGCAGATCCGTAACTGGCGCGCCCTCGACAACCGCTCGGTGCTCGTCGAAGCCCGGATGAACGATGAATACAAGCTCGAACTGCTCGGGACGTGCAACCCGCGCGATGCTTTCCTCAACATCGGACTGGTGTCGCGCGGCGGCAGTTCCTGCCTCTCGACCGGAGACCAGCTGGTCACCGATGCACGCTACAATGACGGGTCGTGCAGCATCCGGCGCATATACAAGTGGAACGAGGATGCGACCCTTGCTCCTGCGGCTGCGACCGCTGGCTGATCGTCACGCGCCTGTCCCCTCCGACGAGGCGCTGGAAAAGCCCCGGGAAGCGACGCTTCCCGGGGCTTCTCTCTCGATGGACCGGGCGGGCTGCACGTCTGCCCGGTCCGCCGATCCGTGATCAGGTTGGACCCAGACATCACGGTCCGGAACACGGAAGAGCTTGACGCCTACTGCCAGTAGCGCGGAGCCTTATAGTAATCGTACACCTCCTCGCGTAGCGCGGTGTTGCCCTCGCCACGGGTCAGCTCATCAATGCCGTCGGACGGTGCGGCTTCGAGCTGTTCCTTCGTCATGTTCACCACATACCCGTCGCGACCTTTCTGGTAGTCGAGTGTTGACCACGGGAGCGGGTGGAACTTCTCGTTCATGCCCAGGAAGCCGCCGAAGCCGACGACTGCGAACATGATGTTGTTGGAAGTCTTGTCGAGGATCACATCCTCGACCTTGCCGATCCTGTCGCCGGACGGAGTGTAGACGCTCGTGCCAATGACCTTGGTGGCGCGGATCGTGCTGGTGTGGCCTGTTGGGTCACGTCCACCTGAGTGGTGTAAATTGGGGCGGCCAAGCAGTGTACCGGCTCAGGCCGCGCGCGATGTAAGTATCGGCGTTGCGGCAGGCGACGCAAGAGCGAACCGGTCGGCTTCCTCCTCGA
>Ga0247844_1000337_pt1 | contig 101517 bp, 66 predicted proteins | sample LaCtaG_FD_192421 | JGI IMG/M metagenome (GOLD analysis project Ga0247844, IMG submission 192421) | Freshwater microbial communities from meromictic Lake La Cruz, Castile-La Mancha, Spain - LaCruzMarch201714.5m_1 | ecosystem: Environmental > Aquatic > Freshwater > Lake | place: Spain: Castile-La...
AGTCGCCCCCTACGCGGGGGGCGCGGATTGAAACCCTTCAATTTCCCTGCCGGGAAACAAAAAAAGCGTCGCCCCCTACGCGGGGGGCGCGGATTGAAACATTAACTAGCCACACCGGCGAGGGTGCCAGCTTGTCGCCCCCTACGCGGGGGGCGCGGATTGAAACTTCATTGGAAAGCAGGAAAGCCCCTTCAATCTCGGTCGCCCCCTACGCGGGGGGCGCGGATTGAAACTTTGGCCATGTGATCAGTGGCCCGACGCGGTTTGGTCGCCCCCTACGCGGGGGGCGCGGATTGAAACGCCTCATTCGCCGCAGAGCAGGCCGGGCAATGAGGTCGCCCCCTACGCGGGGGGCGCGGATTGAAACTTATAAAGCACCGCAGGAGCCGCCACCCCGGTGGTCGCCCCCTACGCGGGGGGCGCGGATTGAAACTCCATGGCCACGGTATGGCCGCGCACCACGGTATGTCGCCCCCTACGCGGGGGGCGCGGATTGAAACCATAGATAGGCCGCTTTGCGCGATGGCCGCGCGCGTCGCCCCCTACGCGGGGGGCGCGGATTGAAACCTTGCTGAGTGCATCGCGTGGCGTATTTGTGGTGGTCGCCCCCTACGCGGGGGGCGCGGATTGAAACTTCAACTCTCTCACACCGTCGCCCGTAAGGCGAGTCGCCCCCTACGCGGGGGGCGCGGATTGAAACGATCAAGCCACGCTTGCCAATTCCATGCACGAGTCGCCCCCTACGCGGGGGGCGCGGATTGAAACCTTGCTGAGTGCATCGCGTGGCGTATTTGTGGTGGTCGCCCCCTACGCGGGGGGCGCGGATTGAAACTTCGAAACTGGCGAAAGGTCGTTATTGGCGATGCGTCGCCCCCTACGCGGGGGGCGCGGATTGAAACCGTTACGTTGCCGATGATTTGCCACCCTCCTATTGTCGCCCCCTACGCGGGGGGCGCGGATTGAAACATCGCGCCCCATAGCATATCCAGCGGCGCTTTGGTCGCCCCCTACGCGGGGGGCGCGGATTGAAACATGGCTTGGCGGAAACTCATAAGGCGCCCACGCGTCGCCCCCTACGCGGGGGGCGCGGATTGAAACGCCTTCGTCACCTGGCCAGATGATGATTGGCTCAGTCGCCCCCTACGCGGGGGGCGCGGATTGAAACTTCCAAATGAACGTCGCAGTGGAGGGACCGGCCGGTCGCCCCCTACGCGGGGGGCGCGGATTGAAACTCCTTCATCGCCTGATCACGCTGAATCTTGGCGGTCGCCCCCTACGCGGGGGGCGCGGATTGAAACATGCGCTGTGCCTTGGTCGTTCCAACCTCGACAAAGTCGCCCCCTACGCGGGGGGCGCGGATTGAAACACCGAAATGATGGATGAGATCAACGATGAAGAGGTCGCCCCCTACGCGGGGGGCGCGGATTGAAACCCGTTCAACGCGGAAGTGTGCAGCAGCCGCACCGTCGCCCCCTACGCGGGGGGCGCGGATTGAAACAGTTTCGCCCACATATTCCGTGCCGACCCTTCGCGTCGCCCCCTACGCGGGGGGCGCGGATTGAAACCTTCGTGGCCTCCGCCTGGTAAAGACCAAACTCGGTCGCCCCCTACGCGGGGGGCGCGGATTGAAACTTCCAAATGAACGCCCTAAGCTCTGGCATCGCTGCGTCGCCCCCTACGCGGGGGGCGCGGATTGAAACTGCATCACTGGTCAACATTTATTTTGCAGATTCTGTCGCCCCCTACGCGGGGGGCGCGGATTGAAACGGCGGCCGCATCGTCCCGGTGAACTCCAAATCCCGTCGCCCCCTACGCGGGGGGCGCGGATTGAAACCTCGGCTTTGACAATCCAAACGGACAAACCACCGGGTCGCCCCCTACGCGGGGGGCGCGGATTGAAACCATGTGGGTGGCCAGGGCTGCATGATCTAGCTCAGTCGCCCCCTACGCGGGGGGCGCGGATTGAAACTCCGCTCCGGCATCCCCTTGGTGCAAGAGGAAGTGTCGCCCCCTACGCGGGGGGCGCGGATTGAAACAGGAAGCCGAGGCCCTTGCCGCCACCGTCCGCGCGTCGCCCCCTACGCGGGGGGCGCGGATTGAAACTGTTCGATGAGGGGGAGGAACTCTTGGCCTTTGGTCGCCCCCTACGCGGGGGGCGCGGATTGAAACCCAGGCACCGCCCACGGCATCGATTGCGGATTTGGTCGCCCCCTACGCGGGGGGCGCGGATTGAAACATCAATACCAGCGGGGCAGGCTCGCTTATTTTGGGTCGCCCCCTACGCGGGGGGCGCGGATTGAAACTGCGGCATGTGATCGCGCTGGCGGGCCTGAAGCCGTCGCCCCCTACGCGGGGGGCGCGGATTGAAACTTGTGGGAACGCATGCCGTGGCGGTGGCGGTGGGTCGCCCCCTACGCGGGGGGCGCGGATTGAAACATCACTCGCCCTTCCGCCTTGGCGTCGTCGATGAGTCGCCCCCTACGCGGGGGGCGCGGATTGAAACTTGTTGAGTGCATCGCGTGGCGTATTTGTGGTGGTCGCCCCCTACGCGGGGGGCGCGGATTGAAACTTGTGGGAACGCATGCCGTGGCGGTGGCGGTGGGTCGCCCCCTACGCGGGGGGCGCGGATTGAAACTTTCTGAGTATTAACAACAAATCAAATAACTGTTGTCGCCCCCTACGCGGGGGGCGCGGATTGAAACAACCGGCCGCTGTGGGACATGCTGAAGTTTCACCGTCGCCCCCTACGCGGGGGGCGCGGATTGAAACTGCGTTCAGGCAGCGTGCAACGCGGCAGGAAGTGGTCGCCCCCTACGCGGGGGGCGCGGATTGAAACCGTGTCATGCTCCATTACGACGCGGGATGCGCACGTCGCCCCCTACGCGGGGGGCGCGGATTGAAACGATGTCGGACCGGTTACCACGCGACCCAGGAGCGTCGCCCCCTACGCGGGGGGCGCGGATTGAAACTTTTGCAAATTGATCCCATTGCACTGAGTTTTCAGGTCGCCCCCTACGCGGGGGGCGCGGATTGAAACTTCATTTAGTAAAACCATAACTGAAAACACATCGTCGCCCCCTACGCGGGGGGCGCGGATTGAAACTATTCGCAACATGCAACCGGGACTTTTACAGACGGGTCGCCCCCTACGCGGGGGGCGCGGATTGAAACCAGTCCTTTCTCTGTTGCGATGATTTCGCCCATGGTCGCCCCCTACGCGGGGGGCGCGGATTGAAACAATCGTGATCTGTGGGCCGTTAGAAGGTGTAACGGTCGCCCCCTACGCGGGGGGCGCGGATTGAAACCGTTCAAATGGCAATCGGGCAAACTGTGATTCTAGTCGCCCCCTACGCGGGGGGCGCGGATTGAAACCTTTCGCGCCCCCAAAAAGACCCAGAACAAGACGGTCGCCCCCTACGCGGGGGGCGCGGATTGAAACCACTTCCCATGTAGGGATCGAGGATCGTTTCAGCGTCGCCCCCTACGCGGGGGGCGCGGATTGAAACACTCTTTAACGGTGTAACGGAAACCGACGCCTTGGGTCGCCCCCTACGCGGGGGGCGCGGATTGAAACTGTGCCTAAGACTCTTTCCGCCGATGGGCGGCGGGTCGCCCCCTACGCGGGGGGCGCGGATTGAAACATTTCCCTGCTAGAAAGCGGGTGGCTTGGGACCAGTCGCCCCCTACGCGGGGGGCGCGGATTGAAACATTTGGATCTGATAGGCGGCCTCGCGCGAGATGGTCGCCCCCTACGCGGGGGCGCGGATTGAAACATGGATCAATTCGATTGAACTGATCCACTCACTTCGACGGAAGGCCATCCACTTCGTTGATGGCTGGGCCGGTGGTCGAGGTCGGACCGGTGGCGGTCTTAACGATGCCTTCGCTGGTGCGGGTGAAGCGCAGTTCCACAGATTCCATGCCCTTGCTATTCACTCGGACAATGATTTCCCCAGGTTTGCGCGTGCTGCCTTCGCGGATTTCCGGATCGGGGCCAGAGGCGGCGGCGATGATGGCGCGGCCAAGGCCGTTGAAAGTGCGAAACGTGTTGGCTTGGAAAGATGTCTGGCTCGCGGGATCACCGCCGCCGGAGCCAACCAGACGACCAGGGCCTTCGATCTGAATGTGCACCCATTTCGAAGCTTTCGGTGCAAAGTTGCCGTTTTCGTCCTCCATGCGGATGGTCACATAGGAAAGATCGCGTTTCGCAGGATCAAGAGCCGTTTGATCGGCGGTAACGGAAAATTTCGCAGGTGCGCCCGCCGTGTGATGACTCATGGTGGCGGCGACCTTGCCATCCTTGCGTGCGACAACCTTCAACTCGCCGGGCTGATAGGGAACAAGCCATTCGAGGTGCATGTCGTTCTTCGCATCGTAGGTGCGCTTGCCGAGCGAGTTGCCATTGAGAAACAACTCGGCTTCGTCGCAGTTGGTGTAACACCACACTGGGATCGTGGTGCCTTCCTTGCCGGACCATGTCCAATGCGGAAGAATGTGCACCATCGGTTTTTCGGTCCATTGGCTTTGATAGAAGTAATAGTGATCCTTGGGAAAATTGCAGAGATCGATGATACCGAAGTTTCCTAACACACGCGGCCAACCGCCAGACTCGCCGATGTAATCGAATCCGGTCCAACGGAACTCGCCCATGATGTAAGGCTGCGTCTTGGTCATGCGCCACGAACGACGCGCATCGATCTGCACGCCGGAGTTGTCGTAGGAGGATTCGTAGTAGGCGTCGGTTTCGGGAAACACTTCCTTATCCGTGAGCTTGGGATGCTCGAAGCCCGGGCGGAAGTAACGCGGATGCGTGCGGTATTCGCCACGTGTTTGCAGCGAATGCGGCACCTCGGAGAGATACATCATGCGGTTCGGATAACGGAGGCGGTCGCCTTCGATCTCGAACACCGATTCCACGCCTTCGTTGTAGCCCACGATGTCCAGTTGTTCGGTAAAGCCGGATTCATTGGCGCTTTTGATGTGGTTGCACCCCACGGTGACTGGACGCGTGGGATCGGTTTTGTGGCAGATATCGCGGAGAATTTTCACGGTTTCGATCTCGCCGTTTTTCACGGATTCAGGCACTTCGTTGCCGACGCTCCACATGATGACGGATGGATAGTTGCGGTCGCGTTTGATATGATCGGTTAGATCGCGCTCATGCCATTCATCGAAGTATTTGTTGTAACCGAACGGCGCCTTACCCTTGTTATTCTTGCTGGCAACGAGGAGTTTGCCCTCGAAATCCCAGCCACGCCGCCATTCGTCGAAAGTTTCATTGAGAACGAGAAAACCCATCTTGTCGCACAGCGCCATCAACTCAGGCGAATGCGGGTAATGGGCGGTGCGGATGGCGTTGCAGCCCATGTCCTTGAGCATCTTCATACGGCGCTCGAGCGCTTGGTTCCACAGCGCGGAGCCGAGCGGGCCAAGGTCTTGGTGGTTGCAAACGCCCTTCATCTTGGTGTTCACGTCGTTGACGAACAGACCTTCTTTCGCGTCGAAGCGGATAGTGCGGATGCCGAGCGGAGTTTGATAGATATCACGAACTTGAGCGCCGATCTGCAGCGTAGTGAGCACCGTATAAAGATAAGGATCTTCCAGCGACCAGCGGGTTGGCTTGGCGAGATCGATGCTTTGTTTTGCAACCGTTACACCACCGCCTTTCACCTCGACCTCTTGTTTTGTTTCAGCCACCACCTTGCCTTCGGCCGATAAAATTTCCTGAATGACTGTCAATTTTTGGTCAGCCGGTAAACCATTCATCAGGGTGGTCTCAATGGAAACCGCAGCTTTTTCTTTGGTGATTTCCGGCGTTGTGACATAAGTGCCCCAATGCGCGACATGAACTGAATCGGTGGTTTTCAACCACACATGGCGGTAGATGCCCGTGCCGGCATACCAGCGGCCTGAGGGAAGTTTATCATTGTCCACACGCACGGCGATCGTGTTGTCGCCGGTGAAGTTGATATGCGGGGTGAGGTCGTATTCAAAGCCGAGGTATCCGTAGGGCCGTTTTCCGAGGTAATGACCATTGATCCAAACCTCGCTATTCATATACACACCATCAAACTCAACGAACACCTTGCGGCCTTTCGCGCTCTCAGGCAGGCGAAAAGATTTGCGATACCATGCGATGCCGCCGGGCAAGTATCCGCCAGGTGCAGCCACGGGTGCTTTCGCATCAAAGGGGCCCTCCACCGACATATCATGCGGAAGATCAAGCGCCCGCCATGACGCAGCATCGAAGTCCGATTTCTCCGCGCCGGGAGCATCCCCGCGAAAAAACGTCCATGCGTAGTCGAAACATTCACGCACACGTGGGTTTTCTGCGGCGTGGACGATCGAAAAGGCAAAAAGAAGTGGAAGCAGAGCGGCTCGGATCATGGGGTATCGGATGTGTGCGAGGGAATTCTACGCATACGATCCGACTTGGCGATGGATTTTGTCGGCCGAATTGCTGAAGGATGATTCTTAGCTCCCAATAGCGAAGTCGATCACTTCCGGATGCCTAACCACCATACCACCGGAGATAACAGGAAACCGAGAATCACTCCGATCACGAGATTCAATATTGTATTTGGTGAAACAGGATTCTCGCCGATCATTGCCTCTTGGTGCATCGGAACGCAATCTTGCGAAATCTTGGACGAAATATTCTCTTTTATCTGCCAGAGTTTCATTTCCATCAACAAATCCTCAGCAGACTCCTTCTCTCGTTTCGCATCGAGATACTCCTGCGAGTCGGATAGATGAAGCAAGGGGACCGGCCCTCCGTCATGAATATTCTGCTTCTTCTTATCGAGCATATCCAAAACATGAATTCGCTCCTCCATTAATTTCTCTTGATCTTTGATGGCATTCTTTAGGTCTTCAAGGCTTTGCTGAGTTTGGCGATGTTGGAGCTCATTACGGTATTCCGTGTAGATCTGAGCCACCATCATGGCAATATCACTCGCTGCTACCTTATCAGTGTGACGAATGCGAATGGACACGAGATCCGAGCTGCGGATGCTTACGATCATTATGGATTCCTCCAATTCCCGCTGCAAATCCACTCTTTTCATGTTCCAGCGCCCCTCAAGTCCCAATCGATCAATCACGCGATCCAATGACTCCCGACTCTTCATCTTGACGATCTCATCTGACAGCCATTTCGGAGTTTCTCCTTCCGGCACCCACGGAAACGAAGATTCATAAGAAAGCGGCCTCACTTCGATCACCGCCGCACTTTCATACACCTTCGGCATCGCATACGTGACGACTGCTGCCACCAGAAAACCGCAAATCGCCCCGATTGGCATCACCGCTATCAAGGTGCGGCCTCCATGCTTGGACATAGGTGGAGACTGATAGGTAGAAATCAAAAAGTCAACATTTCACCGAGCCCTGAACTTCACAACAGCCATCGCTCCCACCAGCAGGCACAGCAGCACCGCGATCCATGCGAAGCCGCTGCCTACACGCTTGAGTTTAAGTTCGATGGTCATCGGACGGTCGCCATCGACTTGCATGCTGCGCGCGAACTCGAGCACGGTTCCGCGTTCCGGTAGAGTGACATCCAATGCGGCGGGTGCGGGTTCGGCGGCGAGTTGTTGGGAAACGATGCGGGCAGCGATCTCTTTAAGCGCCGCGTTTTCATCGGCAGTGTTACCTTCGAGGAATCGATCGAACTGGTTGGGATCGTAGTTGTATTTGCCTTGGAGCAACGGGTTGGCTTCGGCGGCGCGTTCAAGTTGGGAGTTGTCGGCTTGCGGAGCGGCGCTGCGGTTGTCGAGCACGAGCTTTTGGCGGCGCGTATTCAGACCGAGCAAGGCCTGTTGGTTGCGGAGTTGGCGGAGTTGAACGCGAGCGTCCTCGCCGGATGCGGCATCGAGCTTGTCGTTGTTGACCGCGTTGCCGAGTGCGATACCGGCTTTTTCCTGATCGCCCGCAGCAAGCCAGGCGTTCGCTTGATCTAACAGAGCAGCCGCGCTTTGGGCATCGCTGCGACGCTTGCTGGTGACAAACGATTGGTAGTCCTCAAGTCGAAAGGCTCCGAGTTGATTCTTCCGTAGCAAATCGAAATCGCCGCCGTATCCCGCGAATTTCCAGCCGACGGGCACGAGCACGCGCCAGTCGAGGTTTTCCATGGGCACATCGGGCATCGGGCCTTCGAGGTGTTTACCGTCACGCAGTGAGGTGGCATAGACAAAGCGAACGACCGATGGCGATGCACCGTCGGGGTGCGGGAAAACGTAAAACAACCAGTCACCACCTTCGCGCACAAGGTTCACGCCCTCGTCGTTGACGAAGGCGTTGAACAGCTCTGCGTCGGCAGGAAGCCGCAACCGCAACGTGCTTTTGGTGAGCACGCGCATTTTTAAATTCACGGCTGTTAGAGCTGTGCCGCCGGGAGAGAGCAAGGTGGTGAGTGTGCCTTCCGTCACGCGCAACTTGCGCAGACCGGCAAGCTCGTGGCGTTTGATGATGACCGACAGTGGGCCTTCCACATCCGCCGCACGGTACGAAAGAGCCGGAGCTGAACCACTCGCTGAACGGCCAAGCGTGGATTTCACCACTGCCCAGTCGCTGCGTTGCCACCCACGCGGAAGCTTGCCCGGTTCCAGTTCGAGACGTCCACCTGCACGAACGGCGACGAAGTATGACAACTGCCTTACTTCATCCAATACGACCGGATCAACTGATTCCGAGCCAGTTTCCGTGCTAGGTCGTTGAAATTCAAGTTCGACATCGGTTTCTCCGGCGATGCCACGTTGAAAGCGGATTTCCCACAACCCCTTTTCACCTGCCACTGGCACAAGGTCAGCCACAGCGGGACCGGTGGCACGCACGGTGGCAGCAGCGGCTTCATCGAGTCCCGGGATGCGCACGCGCAACGCTTTGACGGCGGAATTTTCGATGCGATAGCCAATATTCACACGGGTGAGCAATTGGCCCTCGCGAATGGTGGCGTCATGGTAAACACGCGCCGTCACCCATGGGTCGAGTCGGCTGATGGTGAGGCCGAGTTTCCAATCGCTTTGCAGCAAGCGGTAAGCCATGGCACCCGGGCGGGCGGCAGCGCGGGCGGTTTCGGACTTGCCTTCAGCCAGTTCACGCGGATCGACTTGCGAGATGTTACTGCGTTCAGTGACGAGCAATTGCAGACCACGCTCAGGCACAACAGTTAGAACTCCAGTCTCGCGCGAGGCACCGCGCAAGCGGACACGTGGGACCTGCCAGTTGGTAGTAGAAACTACCGGCCTACCGGTGAGTGTAACGCTGAATTCGGCCCGGCCCACGGTTTTTCCAGTTAGGTGGAATGTGAGGATGCGGCGACCGTCCTGCATCCCTTCGGTCCAGTGGCTCAAGCCCGCGCCGGTTGCGCTTTCGATTTCGAGACCCTCGGGCAATTCGGTTTCCAAGCGGAACACACCGGCACGCGTAATCATCACAGAGAGGTCGGTGGAAACGACGAGCCGGTCTTCACCCAGCGAGACCAATTGCCACGTTTCGGAGCGCAATTCGGGTGCGACCGCAGTCACCTTGAGCCGCGCCTTCGCGACCGCAGCGCTATAACGAAACGCATGGTGCAGAAGCGCGAGCGGTTGTCCTTCGCGATTGCGCGGCAACAAGGCGGCATCAAAGTCGCCGGGATTGACGCGCGACAGACCATCGGTGGTCACCGCTTCGGGTTGCGCTTCCTCGCCGAATGCCATACCTAACAGCCCGACTTCACCAGCCGCACTGTTGACGCGCAGCGGTTCAAGTGCCAGCTCCACCGGCAGCGCACCCGCGCCGCGTTGGGTTTCCACGAGAAACGAGAACCCCTGCGTTTGTGCAGGCTCTACGTTCATGATCAATTCGTTTTTCGACGGGTCAAATCGCCATGCACCGACCGGGCCGTCCACCACGTCACTCACGGTGAACCCGGCGGGCACGCGCAGGGCGAGTGTCGAAACCCGGCCTTGTGCAGGGCGGATCGATACGCGGTGGCGGCCATGAACGACTCCGGGACCGGGCAGAAACAGGTTGGCAACCTCGGCAAAGAAACGGGTTTCCTCCGTCTCGGTATCACGTTGAATGGGGCGTGCCTGTATTCTAACACCATCTACCGGTCCTAACACGAGAGATGCACCACTTTCATTTTTGGTTAAGCCAGGGAGCGACTGGATCTTGGCTGCTGCCATGCAGAAGAACTCCCATCCGCCTTGATCCCAACGCAGCGTCACGCGGCGCATCGCTGCCGGTCCGCCCGGCAGGTTCCAGCCCTTTGCCGGATCGGCGAGAGGCATTTCAAATTCAGCCCGACCACTGGCACGGCCTGCCGTTTCCTTGACCAACCAATAGGCGTCTTCACCTTCGATCGGTGCCTTGATCACCTTGAGTCCCCCACCCTCGAAACGGCTCAACACGGCGGGATTGCGGAGGAACAAAAACTTCTCGCCCATTTCACCGCGCACGGTGATGTCCATGGTGCCAAAAAGGCGACCATCACGAATGCGCCAGTCGTGCACCACGGATTCAGCAGGTTTTAAAAGTGCATTTGCCTCTTCAGCTTTCGCGGGTGCAGGCAAGACGCAGGCGAGCGCGAGAAGTGCGGCAGCCGTGACAGCGGGTTTCGGTTTGCGCAGCGAGCGGATCAACGCGATGGCATGCGGAAGCATAAGAAGGAAACCTGCCACGGAAATGATTCCGAAAAACAAGGGCGCACCGCCACGAATCGAAAGCAAGGCCGCCGCCACCAACATCACGCCGCCCGAAAACCAGCGGCGTTCTCTCCGCAGCAGACCGGCGACCACTGCGATAACCCCGCCTAACAAAACAATCCGGGTCAACCAGCCAATCGATGCCAAAGACGGTTCAACGTTGCCGATCACCACCGAAATCACTTCATCCGCCGCCACCACCGGCGCGGCGTATTCGAGCACGGAGAGAGCTTCGCGCGATGAACTTGCGGCGAATTTCGCCAATGCGGCAGCAGCGACCACCAAGCCCACACCTGCCAGCACTGCGAGCACCCGGCGCAAACCCTGCGGTTTACCATATCCCGTTGCAGCAGCGGCCAGTCCGATAAAGAGCAATGCCAATGCAGCCCTGCGTTGGCGGGCTAACCACTCCCAGCCGTTTTCTGCGAGCACCGGGCGAACCAGATCCGCCGTGCCGCCGCTTGGGACGAGTTGGCGGCCATCGTCGCCGGTCACCGTCCATTCGCCAATCACCACTGGTGCATCGAGTTGAGGTGCTGATAGATGGACCTCGCGCGGCGAGTCCGACCGCGCACCGTAGCGCAAAGAAATTTCCACTGCCTGGTTCGGATCGGCCTGCGCCGGCAACGGCACCAGCGTTTCGCCACCGTCGGCGCGCGCGTTAACCGCAGCACCGCCCACCTTTGCCTCCCACAGCACGGCTCCTTCGGGAAACACCATGCGCAAGGCACTGCGGCCGCGGGTTTTTACGAAAATCCGGGCATCAGTCACCCATTGCCCGTCGCGCGAGACGCGGCTGCTCAGTTGTTGAAAATCGACCACCTGGCCCACGGTTTCGCCAGGTTCAAACCATTCAACGTCCATGCCGATGCGGAAATCGCGTGCTGTGTATTGCCAGGCACCCAGCGTCGGTGCAGTGCTCAACACGCGGAACTCAGCGGGAATTTCGCTGGGGTCAATTTCTAATAATGCACCTTCCGTGGTCGATTTGTGATTCACTTGCAACGGACTGACAACCTGCACGAACCCGCGCTCACCCTGCACATCGAGCGGATGCACTTCGCCGGGTGAAAGCGCACCACCACGCGCGTTCATCGGTTGCTCGAAAGTGAGCAACAACGTGCCAGCACCAAGCAGCGGACGCGACAAGGGCACAATCACCGTATCGCCCTCACGCCGCCAGTCCCGACCGACGTTTTGGCCGGTGACGTCGATGTTGCCGACCCCTTTCGGCACAGCGACGCGCCACTCGGTGGCGGGCGAACCGATGACGAAGAAGTTCATCAAGACACTGCCGTAAGCCGCTCCGGATTTGAGGGAATAAAGATGGAAGACATCGGCCTGGATGCTCTGGCCGAGTGCTTCGGCTGTTAGGCCAAGCGACCACTTGTCCTCACGCAGGCGGAATGCTTGTTGCAAACCGGGTGTCTTCTTCGGGAAAAACGTCAGCGGAATCTCAGCCAGTCCATCGGCGCGCGCGGCGGCGATCCGGTATCCGGCGGCAGCGACCGCCCCGATGTAACCGCGGCGTGATTTCACATCCGGAAACCCGAGCGGCGTGAGTGTCCACGCACCGGCCTTGGCGGCCTCGTTTTTCTCCAAGCGCACACTCAGCAACTGACGCCCCGACACAGCTTTTCGAAATAAAATCTTCAGTCTCCGCATGCCGTCCTTGCTGTCCGCAGCCACCGCATAATCCCCCACCTCCGCACCGGTCACCGATGCCACCGCGTGATCGGCGGGAATATCCATCTCCCACTCGCGCAGCGGAGCCTCACGGATGTCCAACTCGATGTCCGTGGAAACCCGGCGATCGGTCTCCGCGAGTTCATAAACCGTGGTTTCTGTGAGTCCTACCTCGGGCATCACCTGACTGGCGTTGACCACGTAGCGGTATTCCGCCGACGGGAACCGATAGACAAACACCTGGCGCAGCGACTCGTCGGGCTTGCCGGGAAATTGTGCTGGAGAAAACTGGATCAAACCATCGGCATCAGCCACCTCGATTCGCACCGCGCCGTTGTTCGCCACGCGCAGCCAGCCGTTGTGGCGCAGCGCGCCGACTGGCGTCATGCGCAGACCTTCCGCCCGCACCGGGAATCCGCCGAGCGCGGTTTGCGCCTCGATGCGCACGCGGCCCGCACCTTCGATCGGACGGCTGAGCCGTAGCTCGATCCGGCGTTTGCCATCTTTATCAGAAACCGTCCACCCGGCCACCGAATCGCCCGCCACCGAGAGAATTTCGCCTTGGCCAGTTAGATCGATGACAGGCGATGCGAGTGCGCCTTGGAGGATACGCAGGTCGAGCTCGGTCAGCTGACGGAGCAGTCCGCTGCCGACCCGGATGTCGGTGATTTCGGCGCTGGTATAGACGAGTTCACGCGAAGCCATTTCCTTAACGGTTCGCCATGCCATCGCTGCGGCACCGTTGGCAGGTAGGAAGCCACGCCATTGGCCCGTGGAAAACACCGGAACTACCGGCAAAGCGGGATCAAATGAGGTGCCAGCCACTGGTCCGCTGATCACGACCGGCACCACCACTCCTGCAGGCAAGCGGAAATCGATCGTGCGCCAATCGCCTTTGCGACGCACGGGAGCCTCGAATTCGAGATCTACGGGGAATTCGCCCGCGCGTTCAGCCACCAGTTCATGGGTCCAAACACTGTCCTTGCGACGCAGCGCAATGTGCCAGCCATCGCCGGACGAGCTTCCAGAAAGTGCCGCTCCGCCGGATAGAAGTTCGCACACTGCACCCAGGCGTTCCGGACGTATCACGCCGGTGAGAAGGAATGAGACGCTGCCGCCATCGTCGGCCACTGTGCCGCGCAACTCGGCATTGGCCAGCGTAGCTGTACCACGTGGATCAGTGCCGGAAGGTAGCACACGCAATCCCAGTGCCGCCTTACCCGATCCTGAAAACTTGCGATTTCCAGAACCTTCCACGCCCACCAATCCCTCGACCCGCACCGGACGCACGTCGGCACCCGCTGCGGCTGTTAGTTCAATGACCAGCGAAAACCCGGTGGCATCGACTGGACCTACCAGCAGCACATCCGCTTGTTCCTTCTCCACCTCACCACGCGTGGATACGACTACTTCAAAAATTTCCTTTTCTACCAGATTCACCGGCCGCACGTCGAGGAAGCGCACTCCGCCTTCCGCCACGCGCACCGACCAATCACGCAATCCGCCGCCCGTGACACCCGTCACTTCCCCCGCGCCGACTAAAGCCAGTGAGAACTGCGCGGCCTTCCCCTGATGCACCTTGAAACGGACTTTCTGCGTGGATGTCACGTTTTCCAATCCCACCTGCAACTTCACCTCCGCTTCCGCCGAGTGAAATACCGGAACTTCCTTGGGAGTTTCCCTCGGCATCAGATGCCAAGGAATGACCAACATGCTTTTATCCTCCACCTGCGCGAACGTGGTGACGGCTGTTAGGAAAAGGAATACTAGTGTTTTCATGGTGAAAGTGGAATGGGACTTATAGGAGCGATGGGAATTATGGGAATGGATGCGCGCGATGAATTGGTAGTGATGAGTCGTATAATTCCTATAACTCCTATAATTCCCATACGACTCATAGGAGTTATAGGATTTATACGACTTATGACTTCAGTTCTGTAAATTCTCAGTAAATTCTCACTTCAGCGCATCCACCATGCGCAGCATTTCTGCGACACGAGTGTCTTGGCCGAAGGCCTGTTTCACTACGGCTTGTGGTTCGGCGAATTGTTTGAAGTCGATGGCATCTGCCAGCGGGCCGCCTTTGAGTTTTTCGCCAGCGAGCATGGCCAGCACAGCGAGCTGCATCGATGGCGTGGCGCGGCCCACGCCGGGGGTGGCGGGATCGTGCGCCATCGTCCACATGCGTTCGACCATTTCTCCGCTGGCGGTATCGCGGAACCGCACGCTCACCTCGCCGATCTCGCCGCGACCTTCGGCCAGCGGTTCCACCTGATAGATCGCGACTCCCGCTTCCTCGGCGGCCAGTTCGGCAGCGTCCACGGCGTCGTTGCGGAAGTCTTCTGTCTTGAGGCGGTCTTTTTCGAAACCGATGAGTTTATAACGAGCCACACGTTCCGGATTGAAGCGGACCTGCACTTTAACGTTCTCGGCGGCGGGTCGGAAGGATCCGGCGAGTTGTTTGGCGAAGTTCTGGTTTTCTCCTTTGCCAACCACAGAATACCGGCCGTTCCCCTTGCGGGCGAGCTCGGCTAACAACTCGTCGTTCAAATCATCGGCGGCGATGCCCGCGATGTCGAAGGCGATGCCTTGCTGGCGGAGTTGCTCGACCTTCGCCGCGAGCCGCTGCGGGTCGGCATCGCCGAGATTGGCTGCGCCATCGGTGAAGAGCACGATGCGGTTCTGCGCGCCCACGAGTTTCTGCCTCATGGCCTTTTGTTCGGCGAGCTTGATGGCTTCCTCCAAATTGGTGCCGCCCTCGCTGGCCGCCTGGTTCACCAAGCCCGCGAGTTTTTCCCCGACCTCGTTGCCCTTCATGTCAACGGCCAGCAGACGCGATGTGCGGGAGAATCCGATGACCGTGACAAGATCCTTGTCGGTGAGCAAAGTGCCGAGGCTGCGCATCGCGGTGTCCATCGCCTCCCGGCGGTCGGCACGCGACATTGAACCGGATTGATCCACTAACAACGTGAGCCGCAAGGGTTGCGCAGCGGAGCGACCGGCAGCAGCGGTTTTCAACGCCACACGCACCAGGTTGCGCCCCGGAATCACCGGATGCGCGGCTTGCTCGATGACACAGGAAACCGGTTGGCCCGCCGCTGGTGCGGGATCGCCGTAATTCACGGCATTGTAAAACTGCTCCACCTTGATGCCCGCCGGATCCGGCCGCTCGCCCTTGGCCAGCGCAGCCTGTGCGATTTGAAACGAGGCGTCGCTGATGTTGAGGGAGAAGGTGGAATACGGATCTTCAGAAGCGGCGATTTCCTCCATCAACTGGGTGAGATCGACCTTGGGTGGTTCTGGCATCGCCTTTTTTTTCTTAAACTTCACCGATTTATCCATCTCCACCTTGTCTGCGGGAACTTCCACTTCCTTGTCCACCTCTCCAAGATCCCCTCCCCGGAACAGATGTTCAGATGTATAACCGGTATGGATTTCGTATTCTATCTCACCTGGTTTGCTCTCCGCTTTGAATATAGCTCCCACTAGTGGAATTTCTCCCAATAATGGAACTTTATCTGCATCTGCCTCATTGCTTTCGCCGGTAAAGCCGACGATGTGGTCTGAGGATTTTGATACATCAAACCCGGCGGTGTCAAAATTGGATGATTCTTGGATAGGCAAACCATAGTTCACAGTTCCATCAAATTTGTCTTTGGCTCCGCTTTCTGCAGGAGCATTCAACTCCCATGCATTGTCAACCTGTGCCAGCAACTCAGCCCGTGTGTGATCATACGCAGCGCGGTAATAGTCGGACTTTGCAGATGCGATTCGCTCCATACCTCGGCGGGCTGCCGTGTTGTACGGATCCTTGCGCAAAACGTCCTCATACTCGCGCTTTGCATCATCGTATTTACCGAGATTGTAGTTTCCTTCAGCCTTATAAAGGTCTTTCCGGACTTCATCGACCTTCTGCTGGTGCTCGAAAGTGAGCGCAGGATTGGTGCGAAGGGGATCTTCATAATTTACGATATCGCGATCCCCTTCATCCGCGTTTTTTTGTCTCCGAACCATTTCACGCTGGGCAAGTTCGGAATATGACTTGGAACCAACGGGTTTATTGGGCATCGGCTCAGGAGCGGCAGAAGGGGCTGGTCCGCGACCACCGCTAGCTTCCTCGGTAACTTCCAGCTCATCTAGAATCATCCCACGGTTCGCGGGCAGGTTTTTACCGCGCGTTTCAGCCTTCGCTGATTCATCTGCTGACCAATAACCAGTGCCCGTTTTATTATTTTCTCCGCGATCGGCTAGATCATTTTTCAATCCGCCTTCTTTTGCATCCGCAAGACCACTGACGCTTCCCGCCACTATGGAGGCAGCATTGTTGCGCTCATCCTCCGCAGACGCGTTTGAAAAACCTCCGCCCGAACCAGAACCCTTGCCTCCCTTCAAGTCATCACTATCACGTAAAGCCAGTGAAGACTCAGCAGGCGCTGGGGGCGTCGCAGACGGAGAGGGAGCATCCGCAGCAGCAGGCTCGGGAACGATTCGCGGGCGTGCAGCACGTTCCGCAAGCCGCCCGTCATCAGCACCGCCCCAGCCAGTTCCAAAATCCTTGCCTTCACCAAAGTCGAGAGATGGAGTGGCCAAATCGACATCTGGAGTTGGAATCGACCCGGACGAAGTTGTGGCCGAAGTCACCTTGGACATGGATGACTGTGGAGCGGAGGGCTTGAGCGCGGACTCAGGCTGCGCTCTCTTTGCCATCATCATGGCAGGCGCATCCTGCTGGGCTTTTTCTTTCGATGGCGTTTGTCCTGGAAGAACGATTGGTTTCGGCGTGCCTTCGATGAGTTCTCGCGGAAGATCGGTGCGAAGGGATTCCATTGCATCATTGGAAGCCAAAGCCGAGGATGATTCCGAATTTTTCTGACCGGGAAGCTCATGGATTTGCACACTTTGAATCGGAATTTTTTGAGAGATCGATTCTCCGATCTGCTTAAGCTTCATGGTTTGAAGCAACTCCTGCTCGGTCTCAAACTCACGTTTTGCAGCCGCATAATCCTGGCCATCAACACTGCGTTTGATGGCTTCTTTGGAATCATTGGCCGCAATCGTGCCATGGGTCCGAGCGATGGTGGCGAGCACTTTGCGACGTTCCTCGACCTTGTCTTCCTGAGCGCGGACTGCCTTATTGAGTTCTCCCAATTGCCGTTCCGCGTCCTTCTCTTCGATTTCTTGGCGGTAATCCTTGTAGGCGTATGCGACTTCGCGCGCGATTTCGTCAGCCGTAGATTTGTCGCGATGGTTGACCTCAATCTCGATGAGATCCGTGCCACGAATATTTTTAGTTTGGACGCTTTTCTTCAGTTGCTCGACTGCTTGCTCCTTGTCCGTGCCCCAGCGTCCGGCGAGATCGAGTTTTTCAGCCACTTTTTCCAACGATTTACGGCTTTTGATGTTTTCGAATTCAGTGCCGAAAAACTGCGGAGTCATGGCACTTTTCCCAGCATCCCCGGACATGTCTTGACCCAATGGCTGCATTGGAGTTGCCCTTGGCCTGATTTCAAGAACCGCCCGACTCGACTGTTCCCTTGGAATCAACTGTAAGATTACCAATGTGATTACGACACATGCCGCGATGGCCAACAAGGCACGTCTTGCACTGTGACGGACACGTTTTTCAATCACTGGATTCGATGGTTGGCTCAACTCTCCAAAAATCTCATCAAGAGGCCGACGCTTTCCCGCCGGGAGCTTCCATGCATGATTGAAGCGTGGTTTTTCCGCCTCGGTGATCAGTCCATGGAGCGCGGCCATGCGACGTTTAAAAACCATCAACTCCGGCTGCTCGTCGCAAAGCCGCTCCAACTCCGCCACCTCAAAGGCGGATGCCTCGCCAAGCACCCAGGAAACGATCCGGGCTTCAACCGGTTCGTCGCCTTGGGCAGTGAATGGAGTTTCGTCGTTCATGTTCTTCTCTTGTGTCTTGAAGTCTTGTGTCTTCACCCCGCTGCTGACTCGACTCCAAGCTTCCTCAACGAGTCCGCTAGCTGTTTGAGAGCATAGTGGAGTTTGTAACCAACATTGCCGACGCTGAGGCCGGTGCGTTGGCTGATTTGATCGTATTTGAGGTTTTCGTGGTATTTGAGGGAGATGAGTTGGCGGTCGTCGGGATCGAGTTCGGAAATGAGGAGTTGAAGGGTGCCGACCGCTTCGAGGCGGCCGAGGGTTTGTTCGGGATCGGGTGAGTCGCTATGCCATTCATGGCCGTTGTCGAGAGGGGTTTCGCGTTTGTGATCGCGGATGTGGTTGAGGGCGAGATTGCGGATGGCCCGGAAAAGCCAAGCGCGGGGATTTTCGACATCATCCCAATGGGCGTGGAGTTTGAGAAAAGCTTCCTGAACGAGGTCTTCGGCGGTCTCCCGTTGGCCAACAAGTCCATAGGCGTAACGAAGCAATGCGGATTCCTCATTCGCGAAAACCTGCCGGAGGGTGGGTTTCTCCTCCATCGGATTTCGGAACAGGAACACCGGATTGCGTCCGGCATCAACCTTGGGTAAGGTGCTGGTGGTCTGAGTTTCCATGAATCGGCGCGCGCTGGATCATGCTTTTCACCTATCAAGACACAGCCCGCCTATTTCCCTTAGAAAAAAAACCACGAATTTTTCGATGGGCGATAGAACCCGGTAGGGCGTGACCGCCGGGCGCGCACACTTTTCCGCCGTATGGCGGTGAAAATGAAAAGCGCCTGAGAAAACGAAACCCAAAACGCGAAGCCTTCCCTTCCCCCACATACTCACCCAGAGACGATCTCGAACGGCCGTAAAAGGTGTTCGACGACAAGCGCGAACCTATGATTTGGTTCTGTGCAGCAACCTACTGAAGTCCATCACCCGGCAACCCCTTCAACATTCAAATCCAGCTGCAAAAGGGATTCGATGCGAACCAAGGCACCAAATGATGGATCTAGGCGGGTGGCACCAAGGCCGCAGCTAGGCCACAACGTAAATCTAAATATCTGTCACTTCAAAATCATGGAAATCCTCTTCACGAAAGCCAATTGGGAAGTCTCCCATTTATCCGTAGCCGCATTTGTCGATCTAGCCGCCGCCGATGGCTATGACGTCACGGAAATCTACCTGCCTCCCCGCCTCGAAAGCACTGCGGAAATCCGCACGTTGCATGATGCGGCGGGATTGAAAATCATCTCGCAAATCGTCACCGAAGGCCGTACACCCGACGATCATCTGCGTTCTCTCAAAGAGATTTACCTGCGCGCGGTGGAACTCAACCCGCTTTTCATCAATTGCCACACCAGCAAGGACCACTTTCCCTTCGCCGACTCGATGCGGATTTTCGAAGCAGCCGAGAAACTAGTGGCTGATCATGGCGTCCCGATTTTTCACGAGACCCACCGCGGGCGTGCTCTTTTTTCCGCCCCAGCTACCCTGGAATTCCTCCGTCATTTACCGAACTTGCGATTGACCGCCGACTTCTCGCACTGGGTGTGCGTGCATGAGAGCGATCTATCAGATCAACCCGAGGCGCTTGCCACTGCCATGCATGCCACAAGGCACATCCACGCCCGGGTTGGCTTCGATGAAGGTCCGCAGATCAGCGATCCGCGTAATCCCGTCCATGCGCCGTGGCTCGACCGTTTCACCGATTGGTGGAAACAAATCCTCAAACTGCGCCGTGCCGAGGGATGTGAATGGTGCACCGTCACCCCGGAATTCGGCCCAGTTCCCTACATGCCGCTCACCGGCCCCTCCCCCGATCCGGTCGGCGATGCTTGGGAGATCAATCTGTGGATGCGGAACTATCTCCGCCAGCACCTCAACCCGGTGAAATACTGATTCCGCCATCCATTCCTACAATGAACCAAGCACCTGCCCCCGACTACAGCCTAACCGGTGCCAATGCCGCACTCGCCATCGAGCGCGGTCTGGCCGAGGCCGATTGGTACACGACTTCCGTGCCGAAAGACCAAATGCGTGCCCTCTTGCAGCGGCGCAATGGGCCGGCCATCCGCGACACCCTTCTGTTATTCTCGATTCTCGCCGTAACTGCCGGGGCTACCATTCACTTCTGGGGCACTTGGTGGGTGATCCTGCCCTACATGATCTATGCGGTTTTCTACGCCACCAGCTCGGACTCACGTTGGCATGAATGCGGCCATGGCACCGCCTTCAAAACCGATTGGATGAACTCGCTGCTCTATGAAGTGGCATCATTCATGGTGATGCGCGAATCGGTCGTCTGGCGTTGGAGCCACAACCGCCATCACAGCGACACCATCATCGTCGGCCGCGATCCGGAAATCCAAATCCCGCGTCCACCAGATCTGCGCGCGCTGTTTCTCAGCTTGTTCAATGTCGGCGGATATCTGAACTACTACCCCAATCTCATTCGCCATGCCTTCGGAAGCATGTCGCTGGATGAAAAAACCTACATCCCCGAAAGTGAGTTTCCAAAAGTATTCCGCAAGGCCCGCATCTGCTTGGCCGTCCACCTCGCAGTGATCGGATCGGCCGTCGCCCTGCAAAGCTGGATTCCGATTTTCCTCGTCACCCTGCCTAACTTTTTGGCACTTGGCTGATGATCGTGCAAAATACACCTCAGCACGCCGGGCTTGCGGAAAACGTGCTCGACCACCGGCTCAACTGCCGGACGGTGTACATGAATCCGATCAGTCGGTTCATTTACTGGAACATGAACTATCATGTGGAGCACCACATGTTCCCACTCGTGCCTTACCATGCGCTGCCTAAACTTCACGAAACCATCCGCGACGATTGTCCGCCGCCTTACCCTTCCATTCTATCAGCCTGGAAGGAAATTCTGCCCGCCGTCGTGCGGCAAGTGAAAGACCCCGGCTATCATGTGAAGCGTCCCTTGCCCACGCCGAAGCCCAAACCCGCCGACGGCCGCATTCTATCCCAAGCAGCACCCGATGCCGACGGTTGGGTCGAAGTCTGCGCCGCTGACGTGTTACCCGTTTCTGATGTGGTTCGCTTTGATCACGGGCGCAAAACCTTCGCCATCATGCGGGATCACGACGGCAAGCTCTTCGCCACCGATGGCATTTGTACCCATGGCAACAACCATCTAGCCGAGGGACTTGTCATCGCCGGGACCATCGAATGTCCGAAACACAACGGGCGCTTCCATCTAGCAGATGGCTCGCCAGCACGCGCACCGATCTGCCGTGGCTTGGCGACTTATCCAATCGAAAACCGTAACGGCCGGATTTATCTATGCGTCACCAAGCCCGGTGGCGCAGGCGCACGTCCGCAGGCTACCGTTCGCTTTAAAGTGCGTGAAGTTCGCAACGTGGCCACCTTCATCCGAGAGATCACGTTAGAACCGGAAACCAAGATTGCCTTCCAACCCGGAGACTATCTTCAATTTGAAATCCCAAACTATCAGAAAATCAAATTCAGCGATTTCGACCTACCCGAACCCTATGCGAGCGTCTGGAGCGCCCAGCATGTCTTCGATCTGGTCTCTCGCAATCCGGACGGCGTAACGCACAACAACTACTCGCTGGCATCCGACCCCGGCTCAGAATCTTTGCTGCGCCTCAATGTCCGCATCGCCACTCCCCCGCCCGGCCAGGATTGCCCGCCGGGCATAGGCTCGGCTTATATGTTTAGTCTGCGCCCTGGCGACACACTTACCGCAGTCGGACCATTCGGCGACTTCCACATCCGGCCGACCCAGCGGGAAATGGTCTATATCGGCGGCGGCTCCGGCATGGCTCCCTTGCGTTCGCACATCACACATTTGTTCGAAACCCAAGCCACCGCGCGCAAGGTTTCATTCTGGTATGGCGCGCGCTCACGGCAGGAGTTATTCTATAAGGATCACCTCGAATCGTTGGCGGCCCGGTTCGCAAACTTCACATTCCACCCTGCGCTTTCATCACCCTTGGATTCCGATGCATGGAATGGACCGATCGGATTCATCCACGAAGTCGCGCTCGAAAATTACCTCAAGAACCACGCCCACCCGAGCGCCGTCGAGTTTTACCTCTGCGGTCCGCCGCAAATGATGAAGGCCTGCCAGAAAATGCTTCGCGAGCTGGGTGTGGAAGATTCGCAAATCACCTTCGACGAGTTTTGACCCCCCCACCTCATTTAATAGGGAATGGAGCGGACCACGAAAAATACGAAAAATGAATCAGTCATGTTATTTGCGCTGTTCATCTTCCGTTTGTGGTTTGCATTTCTGAATTCAGGCTCTCCGCCCTAGCCGTCGCGTCACCATTTCGAGCGCGTCCTTGGCTTCACTGACTTTGAGTAATCGCGCCGCTGCAAAATAAACCAAGGCCGCCACGCCAACGGTCACCATCAAACCGCCTGTGCGCATCCAGAATGATAGATGCGCCGGATCCATGAAGAAGAATCGGTTTGCAGCCACGCACACGCCCGCCATCGCGGTGCCAGCGAGCGCTAGTTTCATCAACAAGGTGAGCAAGTCCAGCGTGCCGATATCACCTGCGAATTTCCGCATGGCGATGAACAGAATTAAAAAATTAAACGTCGCGCTGATACTCGTCGTCAATGCCAGCGATTCATGGCCCCAGCGCATGATAAAGACGAAAAACCAGTTGAATCCCAGGTTCAGTCCGAGCGCGAAAATACTCACCACCATCGGCAGCCAGCGCTTTTCGATGGCATAGAACGCCGGTTGCAAAACCTTGAGCCAAGCATAACAAACCAACCCATAACCATACGCCCGCAGAGCCGCCGCCGTTTGCACGCGGTCCACTGCATCGAAAGCTCCGCGTTCATACAACACACTGACAATCGGTTCGGCTAACAGCGCGAGTCCGATCGTCGAAGGTAGCACGAGAAACGCCACCAACCGCAAACCTTTGGCAAGGGTCGGCTTGAAATCCGGGCCGATCCCCGCCACTGCCGCACGTGACAGCGCGGGCAAAGTTACCGTGGCCACCGCCACTCCGAATACGCCGATCGGCAACTGCATCAAGCGAAACGCATAACTCAACCAACTCACCGCGCCCTCGCCCACGCCGTAGGCAAACATCGCGTTCACCACCACATTGATCTGCACCACTGATGCGGCGATCACGGCTGGTGCCATCAATTTAAGAATTTGTCGGACACCCGAGTCTTTCCATTGAAAGTCCGCTACAAACCGATAGCCCACTTTCCGCAAAGCAGGAAACTGACACATCAACTGTGCCAATCCGCCGATCACCACGCCAATGGAGAATCCGATCAGGCTTTGAGGCCCCCACGCCGGGTCCATCCACCAGCCGAGCGACGCTCCACCAATCATCGAACCGAGATTAAAAAAGCACGATGAGAGCGCGGGCATGCCAAACACATTGCGGGCGTTGAGCATCCCCATCACCAAAGCCGCTAGAGAGACTAACAAGATAAATGGATACATCACCCGCACCATTGTGATCGTAAGAGCAATTTCCTCCGGATTGTAACTTCGTGGCGAGCTTCCCGCACGGGAAAGCGATGTCAAAAATTCCACGATCCACGGTGCGATAAAAATTCCGATCAAGGTAACGAAGCTCATGAAAACTGCGGTCAACGTCATCATCTTGTTCGCCAGCGCCCACGCCGATTCCTCGCCATCCGATTTAAGTTTTTTGGAAAACGTCGTCACGAATGCCTGCGAGAGCGCCCCTTCTGCGAATAGATCGCGCAGCAGATTGGGCACCTTGAAGGCCAGGTAAAAACAATCCATCCACCGACTGCCACCAAACAGGCCGGCAAACATCATTTCGCGCAGCAAGCCAAGCACCCGGCTCGCCATCACGGCGGCGCTGACTTTCCAGGTGGCTTTGGCGGACATCAGGAGTGGAATCGGGGTGACGGATTAAGGAGAAGCCGTTTCATAACCGCCTACCGCCTCGCTGGCTATCCCCGATGACGAAATATTACTTCTTTGAGGGACTCTTGCAGCCACAGCAGTGATCGCAGCCACGCTTATGTTTCGGCCGCACGAGCCTCATCACGAAGAATACGAGCGTGAGAATCACGATGCCGACGGCGATGATGGTTTGCCAATCCATATTAAAAATTCAGTAGTTTGCCGATTTGAAACACCAGTAGTGAGGCGATATACGCGAAGCTGGTCATGAATACAAATTGCCCGATCGCCCATTTCAAAGAGCCCGCTTCCCTGGCAACAACGGCCGAAGTGGGCAGACATTGAAGCGCATAGATAAAGAACACCAATACCGACACCAAGGTCAATGGAGTGAACAACAACCGGCCATCCGGCCAAGTGGCGGCTGAGATTCGATCGCGTAATTTGCTGCGGGTTTGTTCGTCATCCTCTGCCTCTTCCACTCGGAAAATCACTGCCAATGACGAGTTGAACACCTCGCGCGCCGCGAACGACGTGAGGATGGCAGTGCCGATGCGGCCATCAAATCCCAGCGGTTTGACCACCGGTTCGATCACCGCGCCGATCCGTCCCATCGCGCTATACGAAAGCGCGTCCACGGTATCATCGTCAGATTTCGGGTAGGTGCTGAGTGCCCAGAGCAAAATGGATAGCCCTAGAATAATCGTTCCCGCTTTGGTAATAAAGGACCACGCGCGCTCCAGAACATGACGGAAAATGTAACTCCACTGCGGCCCGCGGTAGGGCGGAAGTTCGAGCATGAAATGAGTCTTATTGGTATCCGGCCCAAGTTTTCCGCGCAGCACGCGGGCAACCAAAAAAGCGCTCAGTGTTCCGAGCGAATAAATGCCAAACAGAACCAGCGCCTGTTTCCAAGAGCCCTCGTTTTCGTGGAGCAAGAGCGGGACAATCAGGAAATAAACCGGCAGGCGGGCGGAGCAACTCATCCACGGCGCAATAAAAATGGTGACTAACCGTTCTTTCGCAGAATCAATCGTGCGAGTGGCCAACACCCCGGGGATCGCGCAGGCATACGAACTGAAAAGCGGCAAAAATGCCTTACCGCTGAGCCCGGCCTTGGACATAACTCCATCCATGAGAAATGCCGCTCGCGCCATGTAACCGGAGCTTTCTAACAAACCGATAAAAAAAAACAGCAACAAAATTTGCGGCAAGAAAACCAACACTCCCCCTACCCCACCAATCACTCCATCGACTAACAACGAGTTCAAATCGCCCTCCGGCAACAACGAGCCCACCCAATCCGCGATCATGCCCAGACCAGACTCGATCCAACCCATCGGAATCTGGGCAAACGAAAAAATCCCCCAGAAGACCGCAAACATCACCGTGAGAAACGCCACCCATCCGAACACAGGATGCAACAACCATGCGTCGAATTTGTCCGAGACCGTTAGTTGGTGTGCGTCCGGCCGACGGGCGGAAAGTTCACAGAGAGTTCGGATGAATGCGCGGCGGCCATTTTCCAGATCATCGGATTCGGTGGCCCATTTTACCTCAGGCGCTGCGGGAAATGGGAAACGCAGCGCTTGTTTTAATTCGAGGATCCCCTTGCCCGCGCTGGCTTGCATCGGAATTACCGGCACACCAAGTTCCTCGGAAAGCTTTGCCGGGTCCAGGCGCAATCCGGATTTTTCCGCCATGTCCACCATGTTCAGGGCGATCACGGTCGGGATCTGCAACTCGATGACTTGCAAAGCGAGTTGCAGGTGACGCTCCAAATTCGAGGCGTCGAGCACGCAGACGACGAGATCCGGTTTTGCGAAACCCGGCAATTCACCCATCAGCGCGTCCACTGCGACTTTTTCGTCCAACGTCGGTGCCCGCAGCGAATAACATCCGGGCAAGTCGAGCACTCGCAGTTTTTTGCCGTGCGGGGTGAAGGTTTCACCGGACTTGAGCGCCACAGTGACGCCAGAGTAATTGCCAACCTTTTGATTTGCTCCCGTCAGCGCATTAAAAATCGTGGTTTTTCCGGCATTCGGATTGCCAATCAGCGCAATGGTCGAGGGTGTGTCATCCATGGAATCGCAAGGATCAGCCCACAGGAGCGACCAAGACTTGTTCGGCGAGTTCGCGGCTGATGGCCATCCGGGTTCCGCACACCGAGCAAATCAGATTTCTTCCACCTGCCAGCTTGCGAACCTGCAATTGTTCGCAAAAACCGAGATCCCGCAACCGATCACAGCCGGGACCACTCAAAATCCGAATGGTCACATCACAGCCCACCCCAACCTGGTTAAGGGTCATAGCGCTGTCGATTTTCAAGTCGTTTGCAAACGCGGTTGGCATCTGCGCGAAATCTCGCCAATTGAGAATGATTTGCAACAACAAAAAATAGCCAAAGTTTGGGGGCACTACATTAGGGATAGGAATTGTTCGAGATAGTTCGAAGTCGTGGGTGGCACGGAGTTCGCGTTTCGACAGGCTCTTGCGCTTCTTGCCTATTCAAACCCTCACCCGTAGATCCCGTAGGCTCCACAGTTGACCCTTCGCCCCGCTGCCGCTCCCTCGCATCGCTCGCGCACCGTCCTTACGCTTCGGCCCCAAGCGCTCACGCGCATTCGCGAACGCCTCATTTACAAACTCTTTGCTGCCAATCACCGCGCCGTCCGTGAAATACCGCACGCGGCACCGCAACATCCGCCCAAGTGGAATCTCCCCCATCCGCTTCTCCTCCGCCTCGATCAATCGCTGCTTCTCCGCATCAATGCGTTCCTTGCTTAGCCCCTTGCGCCTGGTGATTCTTTTCATTTCCCCACTTTGCTCCACCCGCTCCTCTATCCTTTCACCAGCGCCAGCCAATAAAATCCTTCGATACTCCAAAGCCACATCATCCTTCCACAACCGAGCATCCGCTCTCACGCCCTTGTGGGCCCGCAACGCTCTAACCAAGCTGGCCCGCGCCTTCTTGCCATCGCCCTTGGCTCCGCCACCAATCGCTTCGCCATAACTGCTCCAACGATATTCTTCCGGATTTTTCACCATCCCGGCGCGCACTGGATTCAAGTCAATATAGGCCGCCATAGTCTTAGCCGCCACCCCATCCTCTACGATCACGCTCTTGAAACGATCCTCCCACAAATGCCCCTTCCGCTTGTGCTTGCCATTGTGCCAAAGCGTGTAGCGTTGCAAAAACCCTTGCATGAACTCAGATAGATCGTGCATCCGCCAGACAAATCGATCGTGAATCGCTTGCACGTATGCTTCACCCTCCGTCGCCCGACCCTCCGCCACCGTCTTGCGCGCATCCGCCAACTCCTTGGCCACCAAAGCCACCTGCGCCTCCGATTGAATCCACCTCAACCGACCAAGCAGCTCCTCATCCGACAATCCGCCCGCCGGTCCCGGCGTGATTTCCAGCAGCAGGTGGATGTGATTGCACATGAAGCAGTAGGAAAGCACCCGATTGCCCGAAAAATTCTCATACATCCGCATGATTGTCCGCAGTTTTTCCTTCTCATCCGGACCAAACACCAAGCGCCGATCCACCACCCTCGAAATGCAGTGATACATCACCGGTCTTCCAGCCCCTGCTCCGTCAGCCCCTTCTGGCTGCGGCAAAATAGTCCAACGTGCGTGCCTCATGTAGCGGATTCTAGCCGCTTCAGACAACGAGTCAATCGACTTCTTTATAAATCTCATGGAGAATTTTGTGTTACTTGAGAATTTTGTGTTACTTAATTCTAAGCTTTCAGCTTTTTTACCACCGTTACCGCAGTGGATTCCCTGCGTTCCGCGTTTCGATTTTTCACCCAACTGAAAGCAACGGCGACGGCACTGCCACCACCTGCATACCGGCCCGTTGCGCGGCCAGAATTCCAGCGGGTGCGTCTTCCAGCACTAGGCACCGCGATGGCAGCACACCCAGCAATTGGGCGGCTTTGAGAAACACATCCGGCGCGGGTTTGCCCTCGGCAACGTCATCGGCTGTGACCACTTCATCAAACCAATCGGAAACTCCGACCACATGCAAAGTTTTTTCAACCACCATGCGCGAACCGCCACTGGCGATCGCGAGGGGAAATTTGCCACGCAGAGATTCGGCGAAAACGGCCACTTCGTCGATCAGCTTGACGGTGTGCAAGCGCTTTAGGAAAGCCTCGCGTTTGGCGAAAGCCACTGTCGCAGGGTCCAGGTGAAGATCGTATTCGTCGTTGAGTTCGACCACGATGTCGTGGGTCGGGCGCCCACCCATAGCCAGAAAAACATCCTCTTTAAAAATCCCGCCCGCGCCGTAGAGCGCGAGAGCTTCGCACCATGCTTCGAAGTGCGCAGGCATGGAATCAACCAATGTTCCGTCACAATCAAAAATCACGGCATCAAAGCCGCTCACGGGGAAGGAAATGGAACCGATACTCGACATGGCGGCGAGGTCTTAGGGATACGATCCTCAGTTGGCAAGACTCGACAAAGGAAAATTTCGATAGACCAACCTCGCATTATTTGCTGCGATTTTTAGGAGATGCAAAAGTTCAGAGCACCTGATCCCGGTAGGTTCCAGCAGGCACGGTCATGGTTTCCGGCCCCGGGTGGCTCACTTCGACTTCACCCTGAACGATCACACCGGGGGCAAAGTGGACCGGACCGCTGATTTTGAGCGATGTGCAATCGATCAGGCTCGGAACACCCAGCGTTTCGATGGAATCGACGAGTTTATATGCGTCTGAAAGCTGGATGACCGGCGGCCTGCCATGGCGTGAGGCATGAAGGCGAACCTGGCCGTTTTCGAGCACTTCATAAGCATCGGAGCGCAGGGCAAGCAGATCGCCGGTGGTTTTCACAGGGGCGAATCGACTGCGTGGTACATCGATCGCCGCGGAGCCCTCAAAGCACTCGATCGCCGCGCCCATCGCGGTTTCCAGTTGGATGACCGGCGTGGAATGCTTGGCGCGTGGATCAACAGTTTTGTTATTTCGGATCATCGGCAATGGCAGCACACCGGCATCTGCGGCAAGCTGCTCTTTAAGCCGATCCAGACGCAGCCACAGGCTGTTGGTGTTGAAATACTGGTGGCGATCAATATTTTGAAAAGCATCGATGTCCGCATCCGGGCACTGGGCGACTTCACGGAGCAGCAAACGCCCGTCGGCCTTACGCTTGGCGAGGTGGCCACCCTTGCGGTCGGCCGCCGTGCGCCGCGTGACTTCCATGAGAAAAGGCGCGCCGGAATCGGCAAAATGGCGGAGGATCACCGGATCGAGAATGGCACCAAGGTTGTCGGAGTTGGAGACGAAAGCGTATTTCACGCCCTCTGCGAGCAGGCGGTCCAGCCAACCGCTACCGACCAGCGCCGGATAAAGATCTCCATGACCAGGCGGGCACCATTCGAGATCGGGATCGGCCGACCAACTCACAGGGTCAAGCGTGGCAGCATCGATTTTCGGAATCTGATTTTGCATCAATTCGACTTCGGAAGCGTCGGCCAAGCCCTCGGCCCGATAGCGTTCAAGATGCCCGAGCGTGTCGTTGCTGGTGCTGAAGCTATTCATCAAAAGCAACCGCACGGGTGCGCCGCTGGATTTCCGGAGATCGAGGATTTGGCGCACCATCAGGTCGAGGAAATTCACACCCTCGCGCACGGAGAGCAAACTTTTTGGTCCCAGCAAACCCATACCGGTGCCGAGGCCGCCATTGAGTTTAATCACCACGGCTTGGGAAATCAGCGCTGCGTCTGCGGGGGGGGCGTCGATGCTTTCGAGTGCAACCAAATTCTGTGCCGGCTCAATTGTTTCCTCGGAAATCATCCCGGTTTCCTGGCGGAGCAGGGCGTCATAATTCCGGCGGAACGCGCGGATTGCGGCGTCGCCCATTCCGGCGGCGGTCATCTTTTGTTCGAATGCGGCGAAGTTTCCCATGAGGTGTAGTGATTGGTGCGGTGAAAATGGTCATCCTTCATCGGTGGGTCACGCCGAAAAATAACGAGCTTCATTTGGCACAAGCGCCCAAGCGTGGGTTGGATGATTTTATCCACCTCAATCTGTCCTGGATTTCTCGCAAATTCACCCACAACCGCCATCGTCAGGTCAATTTCACTCTACCCATTTTTGCGCTGGCGATACCCGCAGATGTCCCGCTAGCGTTTCCGCAGATCGCGCACCGGGTGCCATCAGTTTTTAAAACCTAATTCCAACTACCTCATGAACACGTTTCCCTGTGATGCTGTAAGCTACGAAGGCCCGACTTCGAAAAACCCGCTCTCTTTCAAACACTACAACGCCAGTGAAGTCATCGCCGGCAAAACCATGGCCGAGTGGTTCCGTTTCGGCTGCGCTTACTGGCACACCATGCGCGGAACCGGCGCAGATCCTTTCGGTGCCGGCACCGCCGCACACCCATGGGACGATGGCTCAAACTCCATCGCCAACGCCCAAAACCGCGCACGCGTGTTCTTCGACTTCATGCAAAAAGTCGGGCTCGATTACTATTGCTTCCATGACCGCGACGTCGCCCCGGAATGCGCCACTCTCGCCGAGTCCAACAAGGCGCTGGATGCCGTAGCCGATGTGCTCGAAGAAGAACAAAAACGCACCGGCAAAAAACTCCTTTGGGGCACCGCCTGTTTGTTCGTTCACCCGCGCTATCAACAAGGAGCGGCCACCAGCCCGAACGCCCAAGTGTATGCCTACGCCGCAGCTCAGGTGAAAAAAGCCATGGAAGTCACCCACCGTCTCGGCGGTGAAGGTTACACGTTTTGGGGCGGCCGCGAGGGATACACCACGCTGCTCAACACCAACATGAAGCGCGAACTCGACCACCTCGCACGCTTCCTCCACATGGCCGTGGATTATAAAAAGGAAATCGGCTTCAAAGGCCAATTCTACATCGAGCCCAAGCCACAGGAACCGACCACCCACCAATACGATTCCGACTCCGCCGCCTGCCTCAATTTCCTCCGCGAATACGATCTGCTCTACCACTTCAAGCTCAACATCGAGACCAACCACGCCACCCTCGCAGGCCACACGATGGAGCACGAACTCACCGTCGCCTACGAAGCCGGCGCACTCGGCAGCATCGATGCCAACATGGGCACCCCGAACGTCGGCTGGGATACCGACCAATTCCCAACCGATCTCTATCTCACTACCCACACAATGCTCGTCCTCATGAAAATGGGAGGTTTCACCACCGGCGGACTCAACTTCGACGCCAAACGCCGCCGCGAATCCTGGGAACCCGTCGATCTCGTCCACGCCCACGTCGTCGGCATGGATGCCTTCGCCCGTGGCCTCAAAACCGCCGCCGCCATCCGCGCCGACGGCCGCATCGGTGAGTTCATCAAACAACGCTACGCCACTTGGGACAGCGGAGTCGGTGCCGACGTCGAAGCTGGCAAAACCACCCTCGCCGACCTGGAAAAATACGCGCTCGCCAATCCCGAGCCGATGGTCGCCAGCGGTCGCCAGGAAATGATCGAAGGACTCATCAACGAATTCATCTGATCCGCCTGGCAGCCTCGCTGCAAAATCACCCACCAAATGCCATGCCGATGCAAGTCATCAGCATGGCATTTGCTTTTTTCACCTAGACGCTTTCATCAAGTCCATTGATCCTAAACACAGAAATGCAAACCACGGAATACACCGAATACACGGAAATCCAGAGAGTTGGGAGTGTGAGTGTCCACACCCGGAAGATGATCTGCACAGATAACATAATTGCTTCATTTTCCGTGTATTTCGTGTATTCCGTGGTTCGCCGTCTTCCCTTCTAAAGCTTCACCGTAAAGAAAATAGAATCATGAAAATCCACACCTTATTGGCCACTTTCGCAGCGGGTATCTTACTCACCGCCTGTTCCAAAACACCCACAATCCCCGCTGAAACTACCACCAAAACCACCCTCTTCAATGGCACCAATCTCGACGGTTGGTCCCATGTGTTGGTGGGCGATGGATTGAAAAAGGAAGATGTCTGGAGCGTGAGCGACGGAGTATTGGTCTGCAAAGGTAAGCCGACCGGTTATTTGTTCACCAACTCGTCCTATCAGGATTTCAAGCTGAGCCTCGACTGGCGCTGGGCTCCCGGCAGCGAACCCGGAAACAGTGGTGTCCTCCTCCGAATCGCCGGCGAACCTGAAACCTTCATGCCCAAATGCGTGGAGGCTCAACTCAAACATGAAAACGCCGGCGATGTCTGGGGGTTCTACGGCGCCAGCGTAAAGGGTCCTGCCGAACGGATTCAAGAAGTCAAAGATCACAAAGAACTCGGGAATTTCAAAGGCCTCAAAAAAATCAAAGCCGCCGAAAAAGCCCCAGGCGAGTGGAATCACTATGAAATCACGGCTTCCGGCGGAAACCTGGATCTCAAGGTCAACGGCCAACTCGTCAACCAAGCCACCGGACTCGATATCGTCTCCGGCCCGATCGGCCTGCAATCCGAAGGCGCGGAAATCCATTTCCGCAACATCCACTTGGAACAAAACTCAAAGTAGCTGCGTCGACCCTTGAAATTCCATCCATTTGTAAAGTAGTTCGGATTTCCAAACCACCTCAAATCACGATATATGGTGGTTTATTATTCATTTCAACACCACATGCGGTGTTGTTTTTCCGAAGTCGTTGCGGATGCCGATTTGACGGGCTAGTGTTCCGAACGCCCACTTCCCTCTTGGGCGGAACCCTAACCTCCTCCTATCTGCATGTATCTTAAAACTCTGGAAATTCACGGCTTCAAGTCCTTCGCGGACAAAACTGTGTTCGAATTCGCCGAAGGCGTGACCGGCATCGTCGGCCCCAACGGCTGCGGCAAATCAAATGTGGTCGATGCCATCCGCTGGGTGCTCGGCGAAACCTCCGCCAAAGCTTTGCGCGGCGGTGAAATGGCCGACGTCATTTTCAATGGCACCGAAAAACGCAAGCCGCTCGGCATGGCCGAAGTCACCCTGACAATGGCCGATTGCGAGGGGCCGCTCAAAGTGGATTTCAACGAAGTAGCCATCACCCGCAGGGTGTTCCGCGACGGTAAATCCGAGTATCGCATCAACAACACGCTTTGCCGCCTCAAGGACATCCACGACATGCTCATGGACACCGGCATCGGCCGCACCGCCTACTCGATCATGGCACAGGGCCAGATCGACCAAATCCTCTCGTCCAAACCTGAAGAGCGCCGCGCCGTGTTCGAAGAAGCCGCCGGCATCACGAAATTCAAGCGCGAGAAAAAGGAAGCGCTGCGCAAACTCGAATACACCGAGGCCAACTTGCTCCGCGTTTCCGACGTGCTTGCCGAACAGGAACGCCGGATGAATTCACTGCGCCGCCAAGTCGCCAAGGCCCGCCGCTACCAAGCGCTCGCCGCCGACACCCGCGTGCTCGACAGCCACCTTGGCCACCGGAAATTTGTCGAACTCACCGCTGAACGCGATGAATTGCTGACCTCGATCCGCGGCCTCGAAGTGCGCGATACCGAACTCGAAATGCAACTTCCCGCCAAGGAAGAGGCGGTCAAGGACGCCCGCGCCGATGCCCGCACCTACGAAGGCGAACTCGCCGAACTCCGCCACCGCCTCAACGAACACCGCAACGCACTCGTCTCCGCCGAAGGCCGCATGGCATTCAACGATGAACGGAAAGCCGAACTCGAATCCCGCATCCGCCAGAACCACGAGGAAATCGCCACCACCCGCGAAAAACTCGCCCAACAGGAATACGATTTCACCGCCGCTAACGAATCGCTCAATCAGCTCAACCGCCTCATCGCCGAAAAGGAAATTCATCTAGCAGAAGCGGAAACCCGCAACACCGGCACCCGCGAAGAACGCGAACGGATCGAAGCCGCCCTGCGTGAAACCCGTGGCGAGGCCAATCGTTCGCAGACGCTCATCGCCACCATGCAGGCGAAAATCGAAAGCTCACTCGCCCAACTCGAAGGCACCCGCGAACGCGCCCGACAACTCGCCGATGAGGAACAACGCCTGACTCTCGAAACCGAGGAATTCCGCGCCGAACACCTGCGCATCGCCAACGAAGTCCAAGCCACCGGCTCACAACTCGCCGACCTCGAAGAAAATTTCCAAAGCGCCGAGCGCGCCTATCAGCACACCCGTGGCGACCTTGATGCCGCACGCCAAGCCGCCATCGAATCTAACAAAATTCTCGCCCAGCGCTCCGCCCGGTTCCATGCCGTGCGCCAACTCGTCGAGAGCGGTGAAGGTTTCGAAAAAGGCACTCAAAGCGTCATCAAAGGCCTCGACCAACCGGAGCGTTTCCAACCTGGCATCCACGGCGTGCTCGCTTCATTCATTGAGGCGGACAACACCTGCGCCCGCGCCATCGAAGCCGCGCTCGGTAGCCACCTGCAAGCGATTCTCGTCCAAGACCAAGCCATCGCCGAGGCGATCATCGGCCGCCTTACCGAAAAGCAACTCGGCGTCGCCGCCGTGCTCCCCGAGTCGTTCGTCCCTCACTCCGTAGGCACTCAAATGGAGTCGTTGCCGGAAGGTGCGACCGCATGGGCGCTCGATCGCATCAAGTCGGACAAACGCATCTCCGGAGTCATCGAGCGCTTGCTGGAAAGAGTGCTCATCGTGCCAAACATGGCCACCGCCCTGCGCCTCCGCTCCGGCCACCCTGGTGTGACGTTTGTCACCTTGGCAGGCGTGACTCTAACTGGGGAAGGCATGCTCCGCGGCGGCACTGGCACCGAGGGTTCCACCTCAGTGTTAGAACTCCGCAACGAAGTCCGCTCGCTGGAAGCGGAAGTCAACACGCTCGCCGACGCCGATGACGCCGCGCGCAACCGCGTGACCGAACTCGAAGCCCAACTCGAACGCTTGCGCGAGGAAGTCGAGGTTTCCCGCGAACGCCTGCAACGCCAAAAAGTCGAACTCTCGACACTTCAAGGCCAACTCAGCCTAGCCACCCGCGAAGTCGAAAACTTCGAGACCAAAATCGAAAATGTCCGCTGGGAACGCGGTGAACTCGCGAACCGCGAACGCAGCGCCGCCGAAGGCCGCGAACACCTGGAGTCGGAACTCGCGTCCACCCGCGATCGCCTCGAAGCCCTCGAAAACGAAGTTCGCAGACTGCAATCCGAATCCGATTCAGCCGCCCGTCGTGAACAGGATTTCAACATCGCCCTCAACGAATTGCGCACTGAGCTCGCCGTCGAGCGCCGCGCGAAACAATCGGCCGAAGAACAACAAAAACCGATGGAGGCCCGGCTCTCGGAACTCCGCGAAATTTCCATCCGCCGCGAAACGGAAATCGAATCCTTTGACCAACGCATCGAAGGTGCGATCGCCGAAAACGCCCGCCTCGCCGAGGAGTGCGAAACCCACAGCTGCGAAGTCGAAGACCTCGAAAAGGAAATTCAAACCCGCGCCGCCGGACGCACGGTTTTGTTAGAAGCCATTGAAACCGCAGAAACCCAACTCGCCGCCGTCCGCCGCGATCACGCGAAAGTCGCCGAACAGAAAGGCCGCGAGGAAGTCGCCGCCACCAAGCTCGAACTCCGCCTCGAAAGCCTCGTCAACTCGATCCAAGAACGCTATCAAATCGACCTCGCCACATTCGAGCCCGATGCCCACGCCTTGCTCGCCAGCATCGCTTCGCAAAAAGCACTGCAATCCCGCAGTGGCCGCCAAGTCATCGTCTCCGGCGAGGAATACGATGAAACCAATGAGGATGGTGAAATGCCCACCATGGTCATCGATGGTACCAGCGATGATGACATCGAAATCCCCGGTGAAATGACCGGCGAGCCGGATTGGGAATTCGTCGAATCCATCGTCACCGACATCAAGCGCCGACTCGATTCGATGGGCCCCGTCAACCTCGACGCCATCGAAGAGTTCGAAGAACTTGAAGAACGCTACAACTTCCTCAAAAACCAGCACGACGACCTCGTTTCCTCGAAAGCCGAATTGCTCGAAGTCATCGACCGCATCAACACAGAAACCCAGCGACTGTTCTCCGAAACCTTCGCTCAGGTCCGCATCAACTTCCGCGAGATGTTCAAGGAACTCTTTGGCGAAAAAGGCGAAGCCGACCTCACGTTGTTAGACGAAAGCGACCCACTCGAATCCGGCATCGAAGTCATCGCCAAACCACCCGGCAAGAAACTCCAATCGATCACGCTGCTCTCCGGTGGCGAGCGCTCGATGACCGCCGTCGCGCTGTTGTTCTCGATCTACATGATCAAGCCCAGCCCATTCTGCGTGCTCGACGAGCTCGACGCCCCGCTTGACGAATCGAACATCAACCGTTTCGTCAAAGTGCTCGACCGCTTCATCGACCGCTCGCAATTCATCATCGTCACCCACTCGAAACGCACCATGGCCCGAGCCGATGTGATGTATGGCGTGACCATGGAGGAATTCGGCGTTTCCAAACCCGTCGGCATGCGCCTCACGAATTCCGACGATACCAAGGCCAACGCCAATCCAAAATCCGCCGCGCAAAAAGCCGCCCTCAGGCTCGACGCGTAAGCTAACAAATCTCCAGATAGGAGAGGGAAACCGGGGGTGGCGCGAATGGTCCGAGTGGATCAACCGCGCCACCCACCACTCATTTAAAAAAGGGTTCAAGGCTCCTCGGCGCTTTCCTCAATGAATTCGTCCTCGCCAATCGGAAGAGCCCGAATCGGCCGGGAATCGATGGGGGCCTGATCATCAATTTCCTCAATCACTTCAGGCTCAATGCCTGCTTCAAGATCTCCAACCGGCAGCGCTTTGAGCGGCGCCCCACTACCAGGCTCCCCGGTAGATCCCTCAGGATCAGAAGGGATTCCATCCGGACCCACAGGCGCGGCGGGATCGCTGGTCTCATCCACCACGATGAGCGCTTTTTTCGGCGGAGCGATGGTGTCCTTGATATCGTCTTTGATGCCTTCAAAAAACTTTTTCACCATGGGCGCAGCCATCCGACCGCCAGAGACTTTTTCGCCAGGCCGGCCCTCGTAGAGCACGGCGAACGCGTAGCGTGGATTGTCATCCGGAAGAAATCCAGCGAACCAAGCGAGGCGCTGGTTTTTCTTGGGCGGCCCCCACTGTGCCGTGCCGGTTTTTCCGCAGAGCTTGGTATAACTGAGACTCGCCCGCTGACCGGTCCCTCCGCCCGAATTCACAACATCCGACATCCCCTTGTGGACGACTTCCACTGCCGTTGGATCGACCCCTAACCAATGCTTCCGCTCAGGAAGCGGCGCTTGGATAACGCGACCACGAGTGTCCTGCACCTGACGGATGAGATGGAGTTGCGGCAATGCCCCGCCATTGGCGATGCCAGCCATTCCCTGGGCGACTTGCAATGGCGATGCCAGAAGGCTCCCTTGGCCAATCGACATATTGGCAGTATCACCATTGAGAATTTTGCGTTTTTCGTGTTTGAGCATCCACTCGTCATTCGGAACCAACCCGGGAGTCTCACCAATCAGTGGCAACCCACTGCGGTCACCAAAACCCAGCCTGCGCGCAAGATTCAAAAAGGCCGGCGCACCGACCTGAATGCCAATCTGATAGAACCAAGTGTTGCAGGAACGGGCGATGGCTCGCTTGACGTTGATGGAGCCCTCGGGAATCTTCGTCCAGTTGTTGAAAACCGCATTGCCCACGGAGATGGCTGCCGGGCAATTGATGGTGGAATCCTCAGTCACCGTGCCGTTGTTGAGCGCAGCAAGTGCGACGACGGGTTTGAATGACGACGCGGGCGGATAAGCCGACTGAAACGCCCGGCCATACAGCGGCGTGGATGGATCTTCGTTGAGTGCTTTGAAATCGATATCGCTGATGTTAGGGATAAATCCATTCAGATCAAACGACGGCCTCGATGCCATGACGAGCACCTCGCCAGTGATGACGTCGATGACGACGAAGGCACCTCGACGGCAACCTTCACGCAAGGTTTTTTCAGCTAACTTCTGCCACTTGAGATCGAGCGTGGTCACCAAAGTTCCGCCCGGCCGCGGACGCTTGACTTGCTCTTCTAACAACTTGTTTCCTTGCTCGTCGAAAAGCAGCTTTTTCATTCCGGGATCTCCGGTAAGCTGGCTATCGAAAAGTTTTTCCAGTCCAGCCCGTCCCTCGGATTCCTCCCACAGCGGTTCGTTGAAATTGATCGGCCCGGTAGGCAGTTTGCCAACACTTCCCGAATAACCGATGATGTGCGCGGCTAGATCTCCTTGTGGATAAAACCGGCTGTATATCGGAGTAAGAATCAAGCCTGTGACGAGCTTGCTTTCGATCTCGCGCGCTTGTTTTTCGTCAATCTGCCCAGTCACATACAAAGGCAACCAACGGCGGTGGCGATAGTGATCATAGAGTTCGTCGTCAGACTGCGAGACGACGTTTTTCACCAGGCTGCCCAACGAATCAAGCCGGTTGCGTGCCCAACTGATGACAAAATCCCGATCGGCATTTTCAAATTGGCGGTATTGCAGGGCCACCTGATAGGCCACCCGGTTTTGCGCAATCGGCTCGCCCACCCGATCCACAATCATCCCGCGGGGTGCCGGGATTTTGAGGGTGATCGTGCGGGCGTCCTTGCGCGTGATGATCGCTCCATCCGAAGCCCCCCGAGCCACCGGTGCCTTGACGGAGGGTTCCGCAGCCACGGCATTGACCAACGACGGCGCGGCAGGACTCTGCGCTAGAATCGGGGCCGTCGCGAACAGCGATGCCAACGAAAGTCGGTCAAGGAACGAAAGTTTCACCATGGGAGCGGGCGGAACGCTAAAGTGGATTTCCGCCCGGTGCAATGTTCAATCCCAACTTGAATTCCGCACGGCGATCAAGCCAAGGAGAAATCACAGATGTTTGATGATGATGGCACCACGAATCTCACGAATCTCACGAATCTCACGAATTTTCAGAACTGAATACCCAGAATCAGATATTTGATTCAAAAAATCATCTTCATTCGTGAGATTCGTGAGATTCGTGGTTTAAAGAATCCCTAGCTTGACCGCCGTGGTTAATTCCGCCCCGCCCAACCCTTGCGCCGGGCCGCTTGCCGTGCATGATGCGCGCCATGACCGATTGGAATTTCATGACGGCAATCATCGTGGTGGCCTTGTTCGCCCTTTGGAATCTGGAGTTCGCCGCCACCCTAATGAATCTCAAGGCCTTTCCCGCGGAGGTTCCCGATGAACTCGCCGATGTGATGGACGCCACAAAACTCGACCAGGCACGCTCCTATCTGCGGGTCAACGCCCGCTTCGGCATCATCCAATCCGCATTTTTACTCACCGTCTTGTTGATTTTTTGGTTCGCGGGCGGGTTCAATTGGCTCGACGAATTCGCACGTGCCAGCGCCCCCAATGAAATCACAGCCGGCTTGGCATTCCTCTCCGCCCTGTTTCTCGGGCAATCCCTGCTCTCACTTCCGTTTTCGATCTATGCCACCTTCGTGATCGAAGAAAAATTCGGTTTCAATCGCGCCACTCCCAAAACGTTTGTTCTGGACCGTCTCAAGGGTCTCATGCTCGCCGCTCTGATCGGCCTGCCACTGACGGCCGCAGTCCTTTGGATTTTCGGCAACGTGTCCAACGCTTGGCTCTGGGCATGGGCGGTCGTGACAACCCTGCAATTGCTTCTCACCTGGCTCGCCCCCTCGCTCATCATGCCGCTTTTCAACAAGTTCACCCCGATGCCCGAAGGCGACTTGAAACAGGAAATCGAAGAACTCGGCACCCGTTGTGGATTTCCGCTGGATGGCGTGTTCGTCATGGATGGCTCAAGACGCTCGACCAAGGCCAATGCCTTCTTCACAGGCTTCGGAAAACGCAAAAAAATCGCACTTTTCGACACCTTGATCGATAAGAGCAGCCGACCCGAACTCATCGGCGTGCTCGCCCACGAAATCGGACATTTCCGCTGCGGCCACATCAAACAACGACTTGCCGCCGGCATCATTCAGACCGCCGCCATCTTCTTCTTGCTCGGCCTCGCCACCGATCCCACCGGCCACTTCGCCCGTCTGCTTTTCGATGCCTTCGGCGTCAGCGAAATCTCGCCGCACGTCGGCCTCGTGCTTTTCAGCATGCTGCTCGAACCCGTTTCCAAACTCCTCGGCGTGATCTTGAACGCATGGTCACGCCAACACGAATTCGAGGCCGACGCCTATGCGGTGCAAGTCACCGGCGATGGTGCGCCACTCGCCTCCGCCCTGAAAAAGATGACCGCCGACCACCTCTCGCACCCATCCCCCGGCAAGTTGCGCGTGTGGCTGGATTATTCTCATCCGCCGCTCTTGGAGCGCCTGCGAGCCATGAAATGACCAAAAGGAATACACTTTCGGAATCCATCGTCGAGTGCCACTTCGCTCTTCAGTCTTGGCACGCGTCACGTGACCCGTTAGTTTTGAAAAGTCCACTCACGCAGTCTTGCCGATGAACGCTCTCAATAATGCCAGATAGACCTTGGCACGCGGTATTTTAACGCGTGCCTGCAAGATTTCCCAGTTAGCACCACGCATCCGTTCGAGCGTTTCCCGGGCGATCATCGCCGGCAGCACGGTGGCCACTCGCAGCCGCCGCGAACGTAAGGATTCCGCATAGGAAAACCCTGCGTTGACCCAGCCAGCCGAGCGCTCGAGCCAAAGGCCATGCGCCTCCAACAAAGAAACCATGTTCATAGGATCCGCAACGGGTAGATAGCACCTTCCCATGGCAAGGTCTGCTGGCAGATCCCGTAAAATGTTCACGAGTTGCAAGCCTTTGCCGTAGAAGATCCCCTGTTCGATCAAAACGGAGGCAGGAACTCTGGAAAATCGATCACCCATGGTCAAAAAACCGAGCTTGGTCCAGAACGCGCCGACGCAACCGGCTACTCGCCATGCGTAATCCTCAAGCGCCGCATCATCTTCAAGCGCCACCGGGTTCTCCCGATCCGAACCCGCGAAACGCCCTAAGTCCAGCTTCTGCCCCTCGATGATGATGCCCACCACCTCTCGCACAAGTTCTGCCTCATCCGCAGGAAGCCGTCCGAGCCATGCCAGTAAATCATCGGAAATTTCCAATAAATGCCGCTCCCCTAAATCCTCCACCGCATTCAATAAACGCAAGGGCCACCGCGAAATCTCGCGTTCACCCGCCAGCGCCTGTCCGAATGCACCGAGGCTCCGCAAACGGTCATCCCATGGCACTCCCACCGTATCCGCCAGCGTGTCGCTCGTCCGGGCCAGCAAATACGCCAAGCTCGCGGCCTGCCGCATCGGCCCTGGAAGCAACAGCAACGACAGGTAAAACGATCGGGAAACCCGCTTCAGCACCTCGTTTCCGGAGTTTCCACTCATCAAATAATACAAGCAGCATGAACCAGATTCGGCAAGACCCGTCACCGGAAAATTTGAACTCGTCCTTGCCGCCCCGTTCCTGATCCGCAATGTTTTTGTGCATGGCTGATGATCGGAACAACCTTGGGCACAACGACTCCGTCAAACTCGAACGACTCGTGCTCGCCCTGAAAGCTTCTCACGAAGGAATCTGGGATTGGCAGGTCGGACAACCCGAAATCTATTACTCGCGCCGTATCCTCGAATTTCTTGAATGCGGCCCATCCCGGGCACCCAATTTATTCGTCCCGCCCCATGACCATATTCATCCGGATGAACAACATGCCTTCAACCTCGCTCTGAACCAGGCACTTGAAAATAACGGTCCCGAAATTCTTGCCGTGGACGCCCGCGTCCGGACCGGCGGCTCAGCCTGGCGTTGGCTGCGCATCCGCGGCACCGTTGTTAGAGACCGCCAGGGCCGCGCCTCTCGCATCGCGGGTTCAATGATCGATATCAGCCTTAGAAAACGGGCTGAAGCCCAGATCGAAGAAGAACGTTTCCTGCTCCGCCAGTTGATCGACCACATCCCGGTGCAGGTCTATTTTAAAGATCTGGAATCTCACTTCGTCATGGCCAACCAACGCATGGCCGAATGGATTGGAGCCGCCAAAAGCGAGGACATCATCGGCAAACATGATCGAGATTTCTTTGATGAAGACCACTGGAAAGCCGCCGCCGAGGCCGAACGCCGCATCATCGATTCCGGTCAACCCATGACCAACGAACTCGAACACGAAACTAGGTATAAAGGAAAGGAAACCTGGGTGGTCACCTCGAAGTTTCCATGGCGCGACCGCATGGGCCGCATCAAGGGAACCTTCGGCGTCTCCAGCGATGTCACTGGCCTCGTGATCGCCCAGCGTGAAGCGGTCAGCCTCGCGCAACAACTCCAAGCCAAAAACGCCGCCTATGAAGAGGAGGTCCACCTCGCCCGGGAAATCCAACAAACACTAACAAGTGTCGGCTTCCCCGATGTTTCAAACTCATACTGCCGGATTTGTTTCAGCTCACGCTACATTCCCATCTCGGGACTGGCTGGAGATTTCTTCGAGGTCATCAAAATCGACGAAAATCGCGTGGGAGTATTAATCTGTGATGTCATGGGCCACGGCGTGCGCGCGGCCCTCATCGTGGCAATGCTGCGCGGTTTATTGGAAAAACAACGCTCGCAAGCCACCGATCCTGGAGCCTTCCTCAAGGGCCTCAATGAGGGCCTCGCTGCCATCCTCGAGCGCGCCGGAACGACCATGTTCGCCACCGCATTCTATGGCGTCATCGACCTCGCCGGCGGCACGTTCAGTTACGCCTGCGCCGGACACCCCGGACCGATCATCGACGGCGCTGATGGCATCCGCCAAATCGCTACCCAACGCAGCCAAAAAGGTCCTGGCCTCGGACTCATACACGGATCGACCTACTCCACGACTGGCATTCCTCTATCAGAAATCCGGCGTATCGTATTATTCACCGATGGCGTGCTCGAAGCGGAAAACCGCCAAGGCGAACCATTTTTTGAAAATCGATTGATGGAAATCATTGATCGCAACGCGGCCGAGCCCGTCGAGTCGTTGTTGGATGGCATTCTAAATAGCGTGCTCGATTTTTCCGGAGACCGGCACTTCGATGACGATGTCTGCCTGCTAGCCATCGAAGTGGTTTCAAAAACCCTCTGAACCATCCACCACTTGGCTCGCAATCTCGCCATCGACAAATTTCGTGCGCAACAGATCACCCCGTTTGATGCCTTGAGCAGATCGGATCGCCTTGCCATCCACGCCGAGAGTGATGGAAAAACCACGCCGAAACGCCGATTCCGGGCCGAGCGCGCGCAGCATTCCGCGCAGCCAGACCAATTGTGCGTCTCGTTGGTCGAGCGATTCCTCTCTCGCCCGCTCTAACCGACGACCCAGATTCGCGAGCGATTCGATGCGCCGCGCTACCACTCGTGTCGGATGCTGCGCGCGGTGGCCGGCATGAGCTTCCTTCAAACGGACCGCCGCATCATCCATCGCCACCCGCAGTGCTTGCAGCAACCTGCTACGCGCCGTGTCGAGCCGCATGACCGGCTCCCGCAGGAGTTTCTCGCCATCGCGTTGCAGGGCCCCGCGCTTCAAAGCATCCACCGCCATGCGTGCCCTAGACAGCCGTTCGCGCGTCAGGCGCTCAAGCCTACGCCGCAATTGCAACAAGCGCGCGGATAACTCCGCGCCATCCGCTACCGCTAACTCCGCCGCTACACTCGGTGTCGGTGCGCGCAGGTCCGCCACAAAATCTGCGATGGTAAAATCGATCTCATGCCCGACCGCCGAGATGATCGGAATCGGACAAGCCGCAATCGCTCTTGCCACAATCTCTTCGTTGAAATTCCACAAATCTTCAATCGATCCGCCACCGCGACCGACAATCAACACATCGCATCGCGGGTAGCCGAATGCCTCGGGCCTTCCCAATTTTTCGATGGCGGCCGCGATTTCCAACTCCGCGCCCTTCCCTTGCACACGCACCGGAAAAAGCACCGGCTGTACCCACGGCGCTCGGCGCTTCAGCACGTTGAGAATATCCTGCAGCGCCGCGCCAGAACCCGATGTGATGAGCCCGATCATCTGCGGAAACGCAGGAATCGGCTGCTTACGAGCGGCGTCAAATAAGCCCTCAGCTTGAAGTTTCCGCTTCAACGCATCGAAACGCGCCTGCAAATCCCCCGCCCCGGCAAGCTCCGCTTTTTGCACGATGATCTGCAATTGCCCTCGGGCCTCATACACACTCGTCTCGGCGAATACGCGCACCTTCGCTCCATCGACCAATGCCTCCGAACCCTGCCGGCTGCGGGCTCCGAACATGGCACAGGAAATTTGCGCCCCCGCATCCTTGAGTGAGAAATACCAATGCCCGCTGCCTTGTTTCCGAAGATTCGAAACCTCACCTACCACCCAAACCTCACCCACCTGGACCTCTAACAAATTCTTCATCCTCCGCAATAACTGCGTCACGGAAAGCGCCTGCCCATCTGCGGGCTTGGGTTTTGAAAAAAGATCCACGCCAGATACTGGCAGTAAAAAGGAATTTTTCGAGCGGGAAAATCAATCATCTCCCACCAACCCGATTCTCACCTCAGGGAGCGTGGACCGCCAAAAAACAGAATCAAGATTCGCGCAATTGTTGCTTGAGCTGTTTTGCAGCCACAGCATACCCGCCGTCGCCCCCATCGATGAAATGGATGTGCCCGCCGTCGTTTAAATCCTGCACATAGCACGTCATGAGAGCCGTGTCCGAAAGGTGGATGCCATAGCATAATTCACCGGCGGCGCGCCGAGCTTCGAGGTAGTCACGGATGGCATCGGCTTGATCGTTAGAACAATCGAGCACCATCCGCAGCATGTCGTCAAACTTGCGGTGGTCGGCGTGGGTGCGCATGGAATCAAGATAATGCGTGGCATCAAAGACTAACGGTGGCACGCGAAACTTGAAGATGAGCACGGCGGCGAAAATTTCCCAAAGGCGCTTCAAATACCCGAGAGTGATGTTACGACTGTGGAAGCGCGTCTCGTTCTTCATGCAGGCCCCGACCGTGTTGTAGCGCATGAGGTCGGGGTTGACCGGATTTGCCTCGTCGAGATGCCCCCCATAAATGCCGCTCAGCGCGGCGAAAAAATCATTATAAATAGCGGCTGTCTCCCCGCGAGCGACAACCAGAAGCGCCATGATGCGTCCACGCCGACTGGCAAGCGGATTCCATCGGCACGACAGCCCGGTCAGTTCCAGATCCTCCGCGAGATCATACTGGCAGCAATACTTCGCCACATCGTCCTTGATCCGTTTCTCCGCCTCCGAGAGTCCGCCTCCGCGGAACACGGCAACGCAGCGACCGGCGGTCAATTCGTGCCGGGCAACTTCGATCACACATCCTGCCTGATGAATCTCACCCACGGTGATGCGCCCGACGCGCAATTCGATCTGAAATTGTTCGGTGGACAATCGTTGAAGACGCTTCAGTCCATCGAGAACACGGTCAATGGCATCCGGCGGCACGAGCAGCGTGGCTCCGTCGCCACCGAAAACGTAGGGAAAATCCTGTTTCAGCAAGTCGCTGACGACCGAAATGGATGCAGCACCAACGGTGTTGACGTCCTTGTAGCGCCCGGCCTCGATGGCCTTGAGGGAGCCTTTGACGTCGGTGATGACCACGAACCAGTCGTCCGGCGCGCGCGTGAAATGTCGGTCATTGGTGAAATCCCGAAAATTCGCAAAGCTAGGGAGAGCCACATAAAAGCCGCTGGATGTTGCCGGAGGTATGGATGGATCACATTTCACCGTCGCGAGTGTTTCCCGGGAAGGCCGCGTAGTCAAACAACGATCCTAGTGGAATCCGAAGAAGAAAATTCCTAACGGACGATCAACTCCGGGTAATGCCTGCGGATGATGGATTGTTCTTCTTCGGTGAGTTCTGAAATCGCGACGGGTGCATCTTGCGGGCGGGTGCCTTTCTGGTTGATGCGGTTCATCAGGCTCCAGTTCCGGGAGTGTTTGCCGGGCACGGCGGGATCGACGGGCTCTTGTGTTGTTAGATCGTAACGGGTGAAATCGATGATCTTTTCCTGGCCATCTTCCTTCCAGTTCCGCAAGAGGGCGAGGCGGAAGTCTTGGTTCATGAACCAGCGGATTTCCTGATCAGCTTCCGAAGCGCGAATGCCGCAACCGCGGTGGACAAAACGGTAATCAAGCTTGTCGTTGGTTTTGAAATGGGCGCGCCACATTTCGCCGAATTCGCCTTGGGTGATGAGTTGAGCATTGGGCCAGCGTTTGCGGATTTCGCTGAGCCAGAGATGGAGTCCTTCCATGCCGTTGCGGCCGCTGTAACCATAAATTTTGCGGGCTTCCACCAAGCTCATTTCCCAACCGCAAGTCACCCATGCAAAACCGTTGCGTTCAAAGCCATCGTCGAAGTGTGAAGCGGTGGTGGCCATCATCGCTTTGAGTCCGCGCTCGGTGCCCGTATCGAGCAGTGTCTCGATCGGTCCCACACCTTGTCGGCTGCGCCAGCGTTCGCCATTCACCGTGCGTGCACCGGGAATGCGGGCGCAGAGAAAATCGACCGTCCAGCCATCCAGATTCACACAATCAATGAAGTCTTCTTTACCGCGCGCCGGTTTGCAGAAGTGCTCGCGCGATGGATAGTATGGGTAAGAGATCGAACCTTCGCCATCACCATTGTCCACAGCGTATTGGCTCCAGATGTTGCCTTGGCAGACATGGATGTTTTCCTTTTCAGATAGATAGCGGAGGTTATCGGCAGAGAGAAATCCGGCGACGACGCTTTTCGGGCGATAGTCATTGCCGACGATTTCGGAAACGCGCTTCAGGCCCTCATGCAGGTCGCGGTTCACCTGATCGCGGGTGTTATACATGTTGGCGAAGTAGGCGCCGGGGATGAAGGTGATTTCGTCGCCGAATTTTTTCTGATAGAAAACGACGAGTTCGCGTAGCTCGCGGTAGGAATCGCGTTCGTCATGGAGGGCGAGCCAACTGAAGGCCCAAGTGATGCGCGCCCCGGGCCAAGCGTTTTCGATGGCCTCGCGGAAGGTTTTCGCCTCGGCGGGCGTGTGGACAGCGGATTCATCCTTGCCGTGGAAGGTGTCGCGCGTGACTTCGATCTGCTTCACGCGGACGATGGTGTTGATCGTGAGGAAACGGTTGCCGAGAAGGGTGGGTTCATCGGCAGGACACAGTCCCGAGGCGAGAAGCAAGGCAAAGAGAAGGAATGCAAGTTGGCGCGAGAATAAGTTGCATTGGGACATGAGGATCGATGGTGTTGGAAGAAATCGAGCTACTCCGCGAGTTCTTCGGCGAGGTGGGGATGGAATCCGCCGACCACGGGAATCTCGGCCGGGGTGACGCCGTGGGCGGCGACGAGAGTAACGGGTGTCGCGCCCGCTCCGGACAGGGTGAGGTGGTCGGACCGGACTGGCTCTGTTAGAGAGATGATGGCATTGGATTCAACGGCCTTGCCGATGACTTTTCCGTTGCGCGCATTGCGGATTTCGATGGCGTCGGTGGATGCGGGGAGCCGGAGGACGAGTCGGTCGATGAGCGCGGCTGGGTGTCCGGTGGGGAGATGACGGGTGTCGCCGTTCGCAACGAATTCGAGGTTTTCCAGGATGGGACGGTAGCGCGCGGAGAGCGGATCGCATGGCGTTGACGATTCTTTGCTGATATTGGCGAGCCAAGCCTTGACCGATGCTTCCTCTTCCTCGCGCTGGATCGTGCGTTTGGTTTCGTAGTAGGTGTAGTAGGCGTGATCGCGTTTGCTCCAGTGGCCACCTTCACGGTAGTCGCCGGCGAAGGGGACGAGCAGGTCGATCCACGCGGCGATTTTTTGGAATTCCACATCATCAAGTTTCACGCCGTGGTGCCCCTTGTCGATCATGTCGAGAAGCGGGCTGCGTGCGGCGCCGGAGTGATAGGGCGGCAGTTCGGTGGGGCGCGATTGTTTGTGAATCCAACGGACTAGGCCCTTGTCGGGATCGCCGATCCAGTTGCGCTGCTTCTCATCATACTTCGCTCCCAGCAGTCCCAGGTAGGAAGTGGACCATGCGCGCTGGTTGGTGTTGTTGCCATCGACGGGGATGTCGCGCAGATCCGGTGGTACGAGCTCGGAGCCGCTGCCGTGGCAAGAGACGCATTTGGAATCGAGGATCGGTTGGATTTCCTTGCGGAAGCTAAAGCCGCGAGTGGGGCCGTGGAACGGGCGGAGTTTTTGCACGCCGTGTTTCCATGCCATGGTGGTTTCGTCGGCGTAGGGGTGGTAGTTGCCGTTGGCTTTGTCGTGGCAACCGACGCAGCCCTTGGTCTCGCCGGGGCGCAGTGTATCCCAACTGCGGGTCGTCTGGATTACGCGTCCGCGGGCATCGAGCACTTGGAGGTAGATGGATTCCATGGCGGGCACTTCGAAGAGAGCGGAGCCATCGGCGTGGATTTCTACGTCGCCGAGGATTTCCTTCACGTCCCATGTGGTATTGGCGATGCCGACCGGTGCGCTGTTGATCGATCCGCCGTCCTCGCCTTTGTTGAGCGTGCGGCCGACACCGGCGGCGCGGTAGTTGAGCCGCACCACGCGGATCCACTTGGCTTCGCCGCGCGGGACGCCTTGGAGTCCGATGCCTTGATAGACGTCCATGACATAGTAGCTGGCAGTTTTGTTTCCGAAGTCGATTACCTCGGGCATGTTGTGCACTGCGGGGCGATGACCGGTTGGAACGGGGCGTCCGGTTTCCAAACCATCACGGGCGCTATGGAGGAGTTCGCGCGCGCCATTTTCGTGGATCCAATAGAGGCCGAAACCGGGGGCTCCGTGCTCGGAGCGGTAGCTGACGAGAAATTGTCCTTCGCCGAGTGGATAGGGATAGCGGAATTGATCGCCTTTCTGCATGGCCTTGTCGACGCGCTCGTAGGCAACCTCACGGACGGGAGCGATGAAGCGCATGCCCTTGCCTTCGTCGCGGCCTTTGGTGTTGTCGATGATGACGAGCTTCCCTTGTTGCTGCGTGTGATGACCGGAGGCGATGGCCACGACCTCATGAGATCCGGGAATGCCTCGTGCGTGGAGGAGTGAGTTGGGAAACCACGAGTTGGCTCCGTAGAACGCGCGTTGGTCGCGGCCATCGGGGCGCATGGAAAACAGCGGGTGGGAGAAATTCTGGCCGCGGTCGCTGTAGTCCCAGCGCGTGTAGGTGAGGCGACCATCGGACATCAATTGAGGGTAGAGCGTGTGCACCTGGTCGATGGCAAGGCGGCGCAGGCCGTTGCCGTTGCCGTCGATGCGGTAGAGGTTGCTGATTTCCGTCCACCAGCACGGCACACTTTGTTCCGGGCGGGTGGAGGCGAAGACGATGTCGCCACCGGGCAGATAGATGGGTTCGTAATCGGCGCGGCCGAGGCCCGCCGTGATCTGGCGGGTGGTGGCATCGGCGAGTTGATGTTCGTAGAGATGGTAATCGTCGAGGCGGTCGGATTTTTTCCAAGCGAAGGCGATGCGGGAACGGTCGAACGAGACATCGGCATCGCGCATCATGCCGTGCGGGTCTTCGATGAGAGCGCGCGGGGTGCCGTAGGTGGAGCCTTTGGCAAATTCGAGCCGCGTGAGCCGCGCGCCGGGTTGGAAAAACCGTTCGGCGCGGGCATCGGACAGGCCTTCGGTGTAGCCGATGAAGGACATCCGGAACGTGTGACCCTCGGTGAAAACCCATGAACCCCAGTGGTCGATGACGGAGGTGAGGCGTTTGCTGCGCCGGGCATCGCGGACTCGTGTCCAATCGTTCCAGAGTCCTGTGCCGGGTTCGAGATCTGCGGCTTTGGCGAGGCGGGTGAGCGCGGCGGGCGCGGTGGCCGGATCGAGCAACTCGGGCGCGGTAGCACCGAGGTCCTGTGCAATCCAGTCCGCGGCAACCGGTTGTTCGCGGGCGAAAGCGAGCCAGTTTTCATCGCGGGATTTGATCCGTGCATCGGCGTCCACTTTGCTGGCGACAATCATTTGTATAGCTGCGATCCGCTTCTCCAAAGTGTCGGCCACGGGCGCGGGCGTGGCGGAAGCGGAGTAAACGCCGAGGGACGCCACGCACAAAACTGCCGAGGCGTAACGAAAAAGGGCGGGAGGGATTCGCATTATGGTGCCGTAGGGGGTGAATGAGGCGTTGTTATTTCGCTGCGGCCTTGAGTTCGGCGAAGCGGGTGCGCATTTCGGCGAGGCGCGTGGCTTGGGCGGGGTCTTTGGCGAGATCGATTTCTTCGCGCGGGTCGTTTGTGAGGTCGAAGAGCTGTTCATACTTATGTTCGGGCCAGAACATGTATTTCCAATCCGTGCGCACAAGGGCTTCGGATGCGGGGATGAAGTCGGCCTTGCCGACGATGGGGTGTTCGTAGAAATACTCGGTGCGGGAGGCTTGTTTGTTATCGGCGAGGTAGTAAGGCGCGATGTCGCGGCCCTGCATGACATTGGGAACCGGGATACCGGCGGCTGTTAGAATGGTGGGCGCGAGATCGACGTTGAGTGTCATGGCGTCGTTGGCGCTGCCTTTGTTCTCCTTTGGCGTGCGAGGGTCGCGGATGATGAGCGGGACGCGGATGCTTTCCTGATGCGGATACCATTTGTCGGCGAGGCCGTGTTCGCCGTGGAAGTAGCCGTTGTCGGTGGTGAAGATGACGAGCGTGTTGTCGAGAACACCCTGTTTTTCAAGTTCGGCGAGGATGCGCCCGCAGGTGGCGTCGTTCTCGGTGATGAGGCGGTAGTAGTTCTTCATCATCTTCTGGTATTTCTCCGGCGTGTCGAAGCGCCAGGTCCAGCGGTTGCGGCCTTCGTTCTTCTCGTTGAAAAACGGTGGCATGCGTTTCCACGATTCGTCGGTGGCGTTCGGCGGCACGGGGATGGTGATGTCCTCGTAGAGTTTCATGCTCTCGGGTTGAGGGAGGAATTGGTCGGGGTGCCCGTCCTCGGCGTGCGGGGTGAAGAAGGCGACGTTGAGATAGAAGGGTTTGTCCTTGGGGCGGGTGGCGAGGAATTCGAGCGCGTCTTTTTCGTTGCGCGCGGTCGAGTGGATTTTCCCGCCATCGGGTGTGGGATACCAGTGGCTGCCGTTGTAGAAGCGGCCGAAATCGAATTTGTCTTTGGGGTCAGGCCGATTGTGCCATTTACCGACGTGGCCTGTGTGGTATCCATTGTCGCGGAGGAGTCCCGGGAAGCTGAGCTCCCATGGCGTTTTCCACATCACGAACTTCTTTGCGCCGTGGCGTGACATCCATTGGCCGGAATACAGGCAGGCGCGGCTGACGCCACAGATCGAAGTGGTGACGTAGTTGTGGGTGAAGCGCACGCCTTCGCTGGCGAGTTTGTCGAGTTGCGGCGTTTTTACTACGGGATGCCCGGCTACGCCGAGTGAGTCGTGCCGCCAATCGTCTCCGTAAAGGATGAGGATGTTCATCGGCTTCGCGGCCATGGCCAGCGGCGCGAGGAGAGCGAGACAGAGAAGGGTCCGTTTTGTCATGGGGTTAGATTAGGGTCGTGTGGAGCAGCCGACGTTTTGAACCACTGAATTACTGAGAACCTCTGATGGTACTGAAAAGATTCTAAATTCAGTGTTTTCTGTGGTTCTCAGTGATTCAGTGGTTTCATGCGTGTGTCATGGGGTGACAAGAAAACGATAGCGGCCGCTGCCGACTTTCATTTGTCTGGTGTGCAACTTGTCCACGGGTGGCTGTCCTTCATCGAGTGACGTAATGGTCCCGGCGGGAAGAGCGATCCATGCCTCCGTGTCCGGCGGAATGACGATCTCAAACTCCGTGCCTTTGTCGCTAACGTTCCAGTTCGATTCGATTTTCCCGCGGATGGATTGGTGCGACGACTTCACCCATGTGAGGCCGTGTCCGGTTTGCGGGCGGATGATGAGGCGATCCGCCCCGACGGCATCATCGGCGATTTGGATGCCACCGAGGTGGCGGAAAAACCACGCCGAGATCGAGCCGAACATCGGATGGTTGTGGGAGTAGGTGTTGTCGCTTTTCTTCCACGTTTCCCAAAGTGTGGTGGCACCGTTTTCGAGCATCCAACCCCAGGATGGGAAGGTTTTGCGATCAGCAAGTGCGTAGGCAAGATCGTGTCGGCCGTTTTGAGTGAGCTGCTCTAACAAAAAACGCGTACCGAAGATGCCGGTGGTGAGACTGGGTCCGTCTGCGGGAGCGGTGAGGTTGGCGACGAGATTATCTAACACTTCATTACGAGCGGAATCCGGCACAGCTCCGAAGCCGAGGCCGAGAAGTTGTTCCGATTGCGAGCCATCACCGATCTTGCCGGTTTTTTGGTCGAGGAATGTCTTTGCCCATGCGGCGGCCGATTCCTCAGCCATCTTTACGAAGCGCTCGGAGTCGCCTTCCCTACCGGCAATCCGTGAGAGCCGCGCCATGCGGTGGGCAGTATCGATGAACATCGGCGTGGTGACCACGGGGCCCTTGATCTTCGGCATCGACTCGTGATCACCGAGACCAATGACGACCAGTCCGTCCTTGCGCTTGGACGCTTCCAGATCAAACCAACGAATCGCGGCGGGCAGTTGTTCCTCGATGATTGATTTGTTTCCGTAGTGTTGATAGAGTTGCTCGATCAAAAGCGGATGCGCCATTGCCCAGCCGACACCGCAATATTGCACACCGACGAAAGGCGAGGTGTCGGTGAAGTTGCCGTCAGGCTGCGCGGCATCGGCAAAGTCGCGCACGGTTTTGGCGTAAAACCCGGACATGTCATAATTCATCAAGTAGGCTTCGCTGGTGACAGCGATGTCGCCGCCGTAACCGAAGCGCTCGCGGTGCGGGCAATCGGACTGCACGCTTACGACGTTGTTAGTGAAAGTGTTGCGGGTGATTTCCTGGATTTTATTGAAGAGCTCGTTCGAGCAGGAGAACGAGCCAGCATCGGACAAAGCGGAATGCATACGCATTCCAAGAATTTTCTCCGGGTTCGGAACTTCCGGCAGGCCAGTCATTTCCATGTAACGGAAAGCGTGAAAGGTGAAATCTGGGCGATAGAATTCCTCCGCGCCACCGCGCGCAACGTACACATCCTGCTGCCAGGCGATGGCAGGCGCGCCAGGTCCGCCGATCAGGAACTCCTCCCCCTTGTCATTTTTTCGCATTCCCTTAATCTGACCACAAACGCTGGTCATCGGGTTGAGCGTGCCGTCGGGGTGAAGGATTTCACCATAACGCAGTGTGATGCGCGTGCCGGCGGGAACATTCAGTTCGATCCATGGAATACCGGTGAAATTTTGACCGAAGTCCACAATGTAGATTCCTTTGGCAGGCGAGGTAATGGATTTGGGAATAACACCTCCAGTATGACTCACCGATGGCATGTTTAGCATGGGAACAAGTGGTTCCAAGGGGGCGTCAATGACGCGCACGGGCTTCCAGTTAGAGGCAACAAAATCACAGGTGTCCCAGCCTGACTTCTCCAGTCGAGCGTCGCGCTCTTCACCGAGGAAGATGCTATTCCGAAGCGTGGGGCCGTCCGCAACTATCCAATCTGGACCGGTGGTGACAGTGGTGATGGTGCCGTCGGGATGTTCGACGACGAGCAGCGCGATTGCGCGCGGGCGTCCGATGGGGAGTGTATCCCGGATATTGCGGCCACCCCACATGCGCAGCGGCAATGGATTGTACCAACCGTTGCCGAGAGTAAGACCGAGGCAATTCAAACCTTTCCTTACATCGACTTCATGAGTGCGGAAGAGAATGCGTTTATCGAAGTTAGTCCATGGTGGGTCGAGCGCCTGCTTATCGAGGCGTCCGCCGTTGATGCTTGCATAAGCGTAACCTAGGCCAGCCACATGCAAACGGGCTCTCACCACAGGTTTGCTGATCGTGAACTCCTTCCGCATCAGCGGCGTGGGATCGGGTTGGTAGAAATCTTCATCCTTTTCCGGCAGCGGCTTGCCGTCGTCGATCCACTTGGCACCGAGCCAGTCGGCGGGCTTCATCGGCGCGATTTCCATGGTAGCCGATGTGCTCCAATCCGATGCTTGACCGTCGATTCCCCAGCAGCGGACTTTGCAGAAGTAGCGGGTGCCGGAGGAAAGCGGTGATCCTGCATAGATTACATGGGGTTCACGGGTGGTCGGCTGTTTGCCGGAGTCCCAGACATCGCCGCGGTTTTCGAAAAGAATATCGGAGCTGCTGGCGACGAGGATCTGCCATGCGGTCTGTTTTTCACCGCGCTGCTGGGATTCCACACGCCACGAAAACTTCGGTGTGTTGCTAGCCCCGAGCGCGTCGCGCACGCCGTCGCAGCGCAGATTCAAAGGTGTCAACGCAGCGGAGGCTGGCAGACATGACATCGTGAGGACACTGAGCAGCACACGAAAGAAACTAACAGATCGAAGCACTTTCATAGAGATAGCGGAGCAGGATGGATTCCCTGAGCCCCCGGATACCATGCGGGAAGCACCGTGGATTTTTCGTCGAAATGGCTCAAGATTTCCGCCGGGACATGACGGCGATGGGCGATGATGGTGTAAACGTGTTCATCGAACCAATCATCATGAAGCGTCCAGCATCCCTTGGTGCCTTTGTCCTCGCCCCAACTGTTTTCGACAAGCCACTTGCGTGCTTTTCCGGACGGGTCGAGGTCCACACCCATGAGCGCCATAGCGTGATTGGAGGCTCCGGCGTGAAAGCGAGTTCGGTCAGCCTTACTGATCGTTAGATCGATGCCGAAGAGGGTTTCGTAATCGAATAGACGGTGTTTCATCAGCCCGTGTTCGGCCGATTGATCGTAACCCATGTTGACGGCAAACCAAAGCGGCTCGTTGGCGAGAATCGAAGCTTTGGCGATTTCCTTCATCGCCGCTGTATCGATGTTGACGAAATGCATGCACTCCTTACCGACGATATTGCGTGCGCGGTCGAAGCTATAATGGCGGTTCAGCTCATTATGCGGATCATTGTAAAGACAGACAAACTCAGCAAGCGGACGACTGACATATTTTTGATAGAACGACAACGGGGTGTGACGCTCCAGAGGAGTGAGTCGTTGATTCTCGGAGCTGTGAGACTCGAGTTCATCTTGTTTGTCTTGATCCTTGCTCTTCTTGAGCGGATATCGCCAATCAAAATCAGTCGGTGGTTCGCCAAAATGAAGCACTAGCAAGCGGTAAACTTCCGCGAGCGCCTCGTTTTTTGCAGCACGCAGCTCATCCACTTCAGCACCCGTTGCATGGCGATCAAGGAGCCTAACCGCGCGGGATCTCAGCAATCGGCCAAGAACCTCATTCAACGTGTCAGTGTGGGAACTGGCGTAAGTTTCCGGCATCACCGATAGTGGGACAATGCCGTATTTTTCGACCAATCCCACGAGGAAGTTCCACCAACCGCCGTCGCCCATGGTCATCTTGTTGACGATCTCCCATTCACGATCAAAGAAATCGGCATCACGCAGTTCGATGACCGATTCGAGGTAAAGATTGGCTTTTTCCATCTTGTCCCAAAATTGCAAGTAAGCGGTGGAGAGCTCAAATTCCTCCATGCCGTGATCGCGAATGATTTGCGGACGCAGCACGTTGAGACCTGCAAACATCCAGCAACGTCCAGATTTTTTTTGGTTAGCGATTCCTTTCGAGTGAACCCGATGGCTAAAATGCCCATCATCCCCCCGGGCCACACCGCCATTCAATGCGAGCTTTTTCGCAGAATTATGACTCACCGCATTGTAACAAGCCAGGTCACCCGGGCTCATCTGGTAATTTTCACGCAGCGCCTGCACAAAACATGAAGTGAGCTCGCCTGCGCAAACATCAGCTGACACTTTGGGTGGTTCCATGAGTGAGGTCATATCCATATTTGAAGAAGAAATCAGGATTGGAATGCAGAGATGATCATGCCCGGTTTGATGGCGATTGATGTCAGGAAAAGCATTTCACCTAAAATCATCTTCCGGATACAGATGCCCGATGGATCAGGGCTACGCTTTTTAGGACCAAACTCGACAACAAACAATCGTTTTGCGTCACAAAACACATCTCGAAGCCGATACATGCTGCCAAAAACAATCGACTCAGATGGATTGAGGCGGCATGAAGAGCCAGTTTAAGCCATCTGCCATGGCTTGACTCGACACCCAGCAAAGAATGAATCTCCCTAGATATCACCATCTTCCCATGTTCGCCCGCTTCCGCTCATTCCTTGCATTCGCCGTCATAAGCACTCTCTCTGCTACCGGCGAGCCGATCCAACTCTCCGGAATTTATCCTCATCTCGCATTCTTCAATGACGAAGGCGAATGCGGCACCGGCGCGGTGGTTCCCTGGGCGGAACGTCTTTGGGTCGTTACCTACGCGCCACACTGGCCACAGGGATCCAGCGACAAACTCTACGAAATCACGCCTAATCTGCGCCTGATCGTCAGGCCGGAATCGATTGGCGGCACACCCGCCAACCGCATGATTCACCGCGAATCCCAGCAACTTTTCATCGGCCCTCACGCCATCGATGCCACGGGCAATGTCCGCACGATTTCCTATGCGGACATGTTCGGCCGCCACACCGGCAATGCCCGCCACCTCACGGATCCATCGAACAAAATCTATTACGCCACAATGGAGGAGGGCATCTATGAAGTGGATGTCCGCACGCTGAAAATCACCGAATTGTTTCGCGACGAAAAACCGGAGGGCGGACGCAAGGCAAATTTACCCGGATACCACGGCAAGGGACTCTACTCGGGCCAAGGACGGTTAATTTATGCCAACAACGGCGAATATGGCCAAGACGCCAAAACCAATCCCACCACGCCCTCGGGGGTGCTCGCCGAGTGGGACGGCAAGGCCGACACATGGAACATCGTGCGTCGCAATCAATTCACCGAAATCACCGGCCCCGGCGGTATTTACGGCAACAAAAATCCGGAAACAGATCCAATTTGGACCATGGGCTGGGACCACCGTTCGATTCTGCTCATGATGCTCGACGGTGGAAAATGGCACACCTTCCGCCTGCCGAAAGCCTCCCATTCTTATGACGGTGCACACGGCTGGAATACCGAATGGCCGCGCATCCGCGAGATCGGCGAGGGCGACAACCTCCTCGCCACCATGCACGGCACCTTCTGGAATTTCCCGAAATCCTTCTCCACCAAAAACACCGCTGGTATCACACCACGCTCGAACTACCTCAAAGTCATCGGCGACTTCTGCCGCTGGAACGACCAAGTGGTCTTTGGCTGCGACGACACCGCCAAAAACGAATTTCTCAACAAACGCAAGGCCAAGGGAGAAATCGCCGCCCCCCAATCGCAATCGAACCTGTGGTTTGTGAAACCCAGCAGGCTTGACCATTTCGGCCCGCCAATCGGACGCGGCGCGCTTTGGATGCATGAAGACGTCGCAGCCGGAACCGCCACCGAGCCCTTTCTCATCGCCGGCTATCAACGGAAAAGCCTTCACCTCTCGCAATCCCCCGCCCCAAGCGCGGCCGGAACCCGCATCACCCTGGAAGTCGATCCCGATGGCAAGGGCGCATGGCAGAAAATCCGCGAAATCGACTTCCAGTCTGAGTCCGAATGGCTTGATCTAACTGACGTCAAGGGTGTTTGGCTTCGCCTCACCACTTCCAAAGCAATCACCCGCGCCACTGCCGCATTTCATTTTTCGAATTCAGACCAACGTGCCACCACACCTGACCCGATCTTCGCCGGTCTAGCAACTGCTGGAGAAACACAAATCACCGGCGGCCTCATCCACGCCCGCGACGGCAACAAGCGCACACTCGCCTACGCCGCGATGGCGGCCGATGGCACGGACATCGGTTGCTACGAACTCCATCCCGATCTAACACTCAAGCCCACTACGGAAGCAGAACTTCACGAATTCGCCAAAACACACACCAAAATTCCAGTCGGAGTGGTCACCGTCGATGACGCGTCGGTGGTTTTCACAGATGATTATGGCAAGCGCTGGCGTTTGCCGAAAGGAGATCCGGCCTTGGATAAAACCGGTCCTTTGGGTGACAGCCGCGCGGCCCGCGAAGTGGCCACCGAGCGCGACCTCTTCCACGCCCACGGCACTTTCTACGAACTTCCCGCCAATAATGCCGGCGGTTTCTCCAAACTCCGCCCGGTCGCTACCCACAACCTGCGCATCCACGATTTTTGTTCGTATCGCGGACTTTTCATCATGACCGGAATTTCTGACAAAGCACCGCAGGACAATCCGCACCTCATCCGTTCCGAGGATGGCAAAGCCACGCTGTGGGCCGGCGCCATCGACGATGTCTGGGCCATGGGCAAACCCCGCGGACAAGGCGGACCATGGCACAAAACCACCGTGAAAGCCGGCCAAGCGAGCGATCCCTACCTCGCCACCGCGTATGACCAGAAATCGTTAGAAATTTCTCATGGCGGCAAAAAAAATGTGACTTTCCGTCTTGAGGCCGACTTCACCGGCGATGGGTCATGGCGCGCCGTGCGCAGCTTTGATGTCGCGCCAGGCGCAACGGTCCGACATGATTTCCCCACATCCTTCGGTGCATACTGGTTCCGCCTCATCCCAGAATCAAACACTACCGCCACCGCCATCTTTATCTATCGATAGGCAGGCGGGTGATAATCTAACTCCTGTTTTTCATTTCCAGAGATCTTCGCCGACATTCCAGCCTTCGCGGGCGGGTTCCTTGACGAAGGCGTTGAGTTCCGGATGGTTGGTGATGCGTCCTTCCTTGGCGTCCCACTCGATGCGGGTGTTGAAACGTTGGGCGATCACACCCAGCAGAATAATCTCGGTGAGGTTCGCCGCATAATTGAAATTCGATCCAGGTTCCGGGCCTTCGCCTTTGATCGCGCGCAACCACTCGCGAAACGATCCGCCCGCGACGCGTGGAATCGTTTCCGGCGGCGGACTGGTCTGCCACTGCTTGCGCAAATCGCCCGGTGCGATCAATGGAGCTCCGGCATGCGTGCCACAACCAAGCAGACCCTTGGTGCCCACCATCCAGCAAGCGCGCCCGAGATAAGCGGCGTGTTCCGCGCCGAATTGGTCGATACGGCCGACTTTCGTCCAATCCTGTGGACCATCAAACCAATGCAGGATCACTGGCCCGCGATCGCCTTTGGCAGGGAAATGAAATTTGATGTAACTGGCAGTAGGGATCACACCCTCCAGCGAGTTTTCGCGCTTCACGCACTCAACAACCGTCGGCGGATCCAGATCGAGCGCCCACACCGGGGTATCGAACGTATGGCAACCAAAGTCGCCAAGCATGCCGAGCCCGAAGTCATAAAACGACCGCCATTTTTTCGGGATGTAATCCACATAAAAATCGCGCTTTGCCGCCGGGCCGAGCCAAAGATCCCATGCCAGACCTTCGGGCACTGGCGATGAGGGCGGCGGCATCGTGGCTGGATTGGCAAAATGCTTGCTGCCCATCTCCGGCCCTTCATTGCGCGCAAAAACCTCACTCACCTCACCAATAAGACCGGCGCGGATCGCCTCGACCGACTGGCGGATACCATCGCCCGCGTGGCCCTGATTCCCCATTTGCGTGACCACTTTATAGCGGTCCTTCGCCTTCACCAGCGTCCGCGACTGCCAGATGTTGTGCGTGAGCGGCTTCTGTGTGTAAACATGGATGCCACGCTCCATCGCCGCGAGCGTGGCGGCGAAATGCGTGTGATCGGGTGTGGAAATCACGACTGCATCGATGTCCTTGGGCATCTTGTCGAACATCACTCGGTAGTCCTCGAAAAACGGCTGGTTCGTGCGCCAATTTTTCATGTTTTCCGCAGAGAGATCGCGGTCCACATCACAAAACGCGACGAGGTTTTCCTCCTTGCATCCTTGTTCATAGGGTTGGCGGGCGATCCATCCGCCTGAGCCAATGAAAGCTAGATTTAACTTGCTGTTAGCAGAAATCCCGGAGTTGCCGATGGCGAAATTTGGGAAAACCGTGCTGGCAGCCACCGCACCGGTGGCTTGAGTGAGAAAAGACCTGCGTTTCATGAGATTTCTAGTTGGGTTGCTACACTCGGCTTGCGTGCAACTAAAAGTCCATGTGTGCCACCTCGTCAACCATTAGCGCGAGCGCCGCTGCCTGGACATCCCTCGTTTTCGATGAATCTCTCCCGCCATCGGGCTTGCAATGATTCGCCCGGCTCCGCACAATTTGCTTATGAGCGACAAAGCCCCTTGGATTACTTATCGGCCGGAACTGCAAGTCTTGGACTGCACGATCCGGGATGGTGGACTTATCAACAATTCGCGTTTTACCGACGAACAGGTGCGCGCTGTGTACCAGGCTTGTTTGGACGCCGGCATCGACACCATGGAGATCGGCTACAAAAACGACCCCGCATCATTTCCGAAAGACACCTACGGCCCATGGAGACACTGCGAAGAGGAAGACCTTCGGCGCGTGGTGGGCGATCACACTTTCGCAGCCACCGGCCTGAAACTCGCCGCGATGGCCGACGCCGGTGGCAAGTGCGATTGGAAACATCAAATCCTCCCTGCCAAGGACAGCGTGCTCGATGTCATCCGTGTGGCCTGCTACGTTCACCAAATTTCCGAAGCCGCTGAAATGATCGAACACTGCACCGACCTCGGTTACGAAACGACGCTCAACATCATGGCCATCTCGGTGGTTGCCGACGCGGAAATCGATCAGGCGTTGGAAATCGGCGCTAGGTCGTCTGCCGGCACCGTCGTGGTGGTGGACAGTTACGGAAACCTTTTCCGTGAGCAGATCGATCACCTTGTCAGGAAATATACCAAAGCTGTGGAAGGCACCGGCAAACAAATCGGCATGCACGCCCATAACAATTTGCAACTCGCCTTCGCCAACACCGTGGAAGCCATCATTCTCGGCGCAAACCGGGTGGACGCCACCATGCTGGGCCTAGGCCGCGGTGCCGGAAATTGCCCGATGGAAATTCTGCTAGGTTTCCTGCGAAACCCAAAATTCAAACTTCGCCCGGTCATCGATTGCATCCAAAACACGATCTTGCCGATGAAACAACAATTTGATTGGGGCCCATCCATTCCCTACAACATCACCGGTCAAATGAACCTCCACCCGCGCAGCGCCATGGCTTGGCGCGAAGGAGCCTCACCGGATGACTATCTGGGATTCTACGACCAAACCATGACCGAAGTCTAACGATGATAGTTGATCCTGCTGCACCGAACGATGAAGCAATGCTGCTAGTGGCAAGGTGATAGCCGATCACGAAAACAATCGATCAAACGGCTTCTTCATTCACCACAGCCTTCTTCTCCTTACGATCCGCGAACTTCTGCACGAAGACATAACAAACTGGAATCAGGAACAGGCCGATCACGGTGGAAATTGTCATACCAAAAACCACACCAGTGCCCATGGTGCTGCGAGAAGCGGCACCGGAACCGGTGGCCAGCATCAGCGGCACGCAGCCAAGGATGAAGGCGAACGAAGTCATCAAAATCGGACGCAGGCGGAGTTTCGCTCCTTCAAGTGCCGCTTCGAGCGTGGGCATGCCCTCGTCCCGTTTCATTTTTGCGAACTCGACGATGAGGATGGCGTTCTTAGCGGCAAGACCGATCAGCATGACCAACCCGACCTGCGCATAGACGTTCATCTCAAAATTCCGCAGCAACAAGCCGACCATCGTTCCGAGGATGACGGTTGGAACAGAAAGCAGCACTGCGAATGGCAGCGACCAGCTTTCATACTGCGCGGCTAACAAAAGGAACACAAAGACGATCGCCATGCCGAAAATGAGTCCCGCCTGACCTTCGGATTTCTTTTCCTGCAACGTGAGTCCGGACCATTCGTAACCGACGTTCGACGGCATGTTGGCCATGACTTCCTCCATCGCTTTGAGCGCTTGCGCCGAACTGTAGCCAGGCGCTGGCGCGCCCATCATCTCGGCGGATAGATAAAGATTGAAGCGAGTGGCGAAGTTTGGTCCCGACATCTTGGTGATCTTGACCAGCGTGCTCAGCGGAACCATGCCGCCGTCGTTGTTGCGCACCCAGAATTTCCCGATATCATCCGGTGTGTTGGTGAACTCAGGTTCGGCTTGCAGGAAAACTTTGTAAACCCTACCGAATTTCACGAAATCATTCACATAGAGTCCACTCAGATAGGACTGCAATGTTTGGAACACACTGTCCACCGGGACTCCGAGCGTGCGGGCTTTCTCGCGGTCGAGTTCGATTTTCACCTGTGGTGTCGAGGGATTGAAGGTCGTGCTGACGCGGCCGATTTCCGGGCGTTTCGCGGCGGCGGCCTGCACTTGGGTGACCATCGCCGCAAGTTGCTCGATGCTTCCACCAGAGCGATCTTGAAGTTGCATGGTGAAGCCGGAAACGTTGCCGTACCCGGGCAGCGCAGGCGGGCCAAAAGCGAAGATCCGCGCACCGGGGATCGTGGCGAATTTCTTGTTCCATTCCGTAGCGATCGCCTTGGCGTGGAGTTCTGGAGTCGTGCGCTCTTCCCAGTCCTCAAGACCGATAAACATCATCGCAGCATTCGACACGTTGAGGTTGTTCAAAATATTCAAGCCGCTGAGGGCGAGTGCCGAGCGCACGCCGTGGGTGCTGTTGACGATTTCCTCTACCTGTTTGAGCACTTCATCTGAGCGTTGCAACGAGGCGCCTTCCGGCAGTTCGATAGCGACGAACATGTAACCCTTGTCCTCGTCCGGAATGAACCCGCCGGGGACGATCTTGCCAAGGCCCCAAATACCACCGCAGACGATGACAAGCATCAGCATCGAGAACGTCGCCTTGCGCGTCAGGCCGCCGACAATTTTGCCATAGCGCTCGATAACCCAGTCGAAGAAGTTGTTGAACTTCTTGAAAAACCAAGCGACCGGACCACGCCCAGGAGTCGGCTTACGCAGCAGCAGCGCGGAGAGTGCCGGGCTGAGCGTGAGCGCATTGATCGCGGAAAAGATCACCGAGACCGCGATGGTGATGGCAAATTGTTGATAGAGGCGACCGGTCACGCCACCCATGAATGCGACGGGCACGAACACTGCGCAAAGAATCAACGCGATAGCCACTACCGGACCGGAGACTTCCTTCATCGCCTTGCGCGTCGCATCGACAGGCGAGAGTCCGTGCTCGATGTGATGTTGCACGGCCTCAACCACCACGATGGCATCATCGACGACAATGCCGATTGCAAGCACCAGCCCAAACATCGTGAGCGTGTTGACGCTGAAACCGAGCATCGGGAAAGCAATGAAAACGCCCAACAACGAGACTGGAACAGTGAGCATCGGAATGATCGTTGCGCGGAAACTCTGCAAGAAGATGAACACCACGATGAGCACCAGAACGATAGCCTCAAACAAGGTGTGGACGATCGCTTCCATCGAGGCCTTGATCGGCAGCGTGGAGTCGAGTGTGATGCTATACTGCATGTCCGGCGGAAAGCGTAGTTTCGCCTCCTCCAGGATTTTTTTCACATTGTCCGCGGTTTCCAAAGCATTGGCACCGGGAGCCAGATAGACACCGAGCGCGCCGGCTGGCGCTTTGTCCAGGCGGGCGAGGAGGTCGTAGGTTTGTGCGCCCAACTCCACACGGGCGACGTCCTTGATTTTCACTTGCTGGCCATCGGCGCTTGAGCGGATGATGATTTCCTCAAACTCCTTGGGATCCTTGAGCAGACCGAGCGCACGCACGTTGAACTGGCTTTCCTGCCCCTCTGGCGCTGGCTCCGCGCCGATCCGTCCGGCGGGCGACTGCGCGTTTTGCTCTTTGATCGCATTGGAAATATCGGTCGGCGTCACGCCGAGAGACGCGAGCTTGTCCGGCTTCAGCCAGATGCGCATCGAGTAATCCTGTGCGGTGAAGTTCTTCACATCACCCACGCCGCGGACGCGCTTGATCTGGTCCACCAGGTTGATGTCGGCATAGTTTCCGAGAAACACCCCGTCATACGTGCCATTCGGCGAGGAAATGCCGATCGCTAACAAAATATCGGGGCTGGATCGGTTGGTGATGACGCCCTCGCGTTTCACCGCATCCGGCAGTTGCGCCTCCGCCTGGCCCACGCGGTTCTGCGTATTGACCTGCATGATGTCCACATCCGTGCCGACATCAAAGGTGACGTTGAGCGTCATCTTGCCGTCGTTGGCGTTGTAGGACTGCATGTAGAGCAGTTTGTCCACGCCGTTGACCTTGGACTCGATGGGCGTTGCCACGGATTCCATGACCGCCTCGGCCGCCGCACCACGGTATGTCGAGGTGACTTGGATCAGGGTTGGGCTGACATTCGGGTATTCCGAAATCGGCAGGCGTGAGAGTGAAATGAGGCCCACGATGCAGGTGACGATCGAGATGACCATCGCCACGATCGGCCGGCGGATGAAGAATTCAGCCATGACTTTGTTAGTGCTTGGCGGGTTTCACCTCGGCGGCAGGAGCGGATTGCATGGCGGCCATCTGGCTGGCGTCCAGCGCCTTTACTGGAGCTCCTTCACGCGCTTTTTGGATGCCTTCGACAATGATGCGCTCACCAGGTTTGAGCCCTTCAGCAATAAGGATGTTTGAATCAACCTGCTCGCCCGTGGTGACGGCGCGCTGACTTGCAATACCATCCGGACTCACTACCCAGACAAACGATTTGCCCTGCAATGAAACTAGAGCGCGCTCTGGAATGGCGATGCTGTCCTTGCGCGTTCCGATGTCCACGCGGACTCGTGCGAACATTCCAGGACGAAGCAGCTTCAACTTGTTTGGAAACTCCGCCCTGATCCGCAGCGTGCCGGTTTTCACATCCACCGCGCGGTCGATGAAGACGAAGTGGCCCTGATCCGGGTGATCCTTGCCATCTGCAGGAATGAGCGTGAGTGGAAGGGCAGCCAACTCACGGCCAAGCTTGACGCTTCGCTCTTGGGCACGGATGTAATCGACCTCGCTGACGTTGCAGTAGAACCAGATCGGATCGAGCGTGGAAATGGTCGCCAACAATGTGGGCTCGCCTTTGCCGACGAAATCGCCGATGGAAACTTGCTTGGCACCGATCAGTCCGGTGATGGGTGCTTTCACGTCGCAATAACCGAGGTCCAGTTTGGCGGAATCCACCCGCGCATTGGCGGACTGCACACCCGCTTCACCGACCTGCACGGAAGCCAGTGCATTGTCGAGATCTTGCTTGGGAATCGCACGTTTCTCGAACAGCGGTTCGAGCCGGGCGACGTCTGCTTGGTATTTGGCAAGCGCGGCCACGGCCTCGGCTAATGCTCCCTCCGCTCCTTTGAGCTTCTCTTGATACGGCTGCTTATCGAGTTTGAAAACGACCTGATCTTTTTGCACCTCGGTGCCTTCGATAAATGGAGTTTCCTCAACGAAAGCCTCAACCCGCGCCCGCACATCCACATTCTGCGGCGAGTCGAGCTGGCCAATCAGAGTCGCCGTCAGCGGCACTTCCGATGTGGTGATTTCGAGCACCTCCACGATGGGTGGCGGAACTGCGGCGGCTTCAGGTTTTTTGCAGGATGCCAGACAAAGAACCGCCATCATAGCGGCTCCGATGGGCACTGCGGCGTGGCGGGATGATCCGCCATGAGGTTTGCGGGAGATGGTTTTCAATGTGGAGGTTCGCTCGGTTTGAGTGTGGATAACTTCTAAGACCTATCTGCGGCTCTCAAGAGAGACCCAAAGCGCTTGTTAACTAAATAGCCGCGCCTTGAGTGTCAACCATGACCTCGGAAGCTATGACTTTAGTCCTACGGATTTTCCGATGCCTCGAATTCCGCCCGAAAAGAATCCACTTGATGACCGCGCATCACTCGACAACATCCAGGCTGTCCACTAAACAAGGCTCTGGCAGGGGAATTTATTACCTGTCGGAACCTAGGCCCCACTCCATGCGGGCGATCACTACGCTGACATAACCCGGAAGTCCTTCCACACCGATTGCGATCAAGATGCGAACCACCGCCCGACCTCTAGCCCTCGTTTCCAGCACGATTATTTTGAGCTCCTGCGTGCTCGGCCCACAGCCGGGCTCGCCCGATTACCAAACTCCCGGATCCATCCGCGGGGATTCCGCCCCCCACGGCACCTCGTTCGGCGACAAAGCCTGGCGCTCGGTTTTCTCAGACTCCATCATGCGCGAACTCATCGAAAGCGCGCTGAAAAACAATCCGGACCTCGTCGCCGCTACCTACCGCATCGAGCAAGCCCGCGCCCGTGCGAATGCCTCCCGCTCAGATTGGTTTCCCCAGCTCGGCGGCAGTGGTGGCGCATCTGCCAACTATGGATCGATCAACAGCGGACAAGTAGCCCCCGGGAGTGATCGAAGCTCGGAAACTTATGATCTCACCGGCTTGCTGAGTTGGGAAATCGATCTCTGGGGCGGTATCCGCCGCAGCAACGAAGCAGCCCGCGCTAAATTATTAGAGGCCGAGTATCTCCGCGATGCCGTGCAAACCAGCTTGGTCGCCTCCGTCGCCGCCTCATACATCGAAATGACGAATCTCGATGAACGCCTCGCCATTTCGAAACGAACCGCACAGAGCCGCGAGGAATCACTCAAGCTTGTCACCAGCCGCCGCGACGGCGGGGTCAGCTCCGATCTTGAAGTCGGCCAGGCCGAGGCACTGTTAGGCCAGGCGCGCACCGCCATTCCGATCACCGAACAGGCCATCGCTGCCAAAGAAAATGAAATCCGCTCGCTGCTCGGCGAGTTCCCCGGCAACGTCCCCCGCGGTGGCAGCCTCGATTCCTCACTCCGCATCAAAGGCGGCCTGCCTTCCTCCTTGTTGGAACGCCGGCCCGACATCGCCGCAGCAAACCAAGCCTATCAGGCTGCCACCGCCGAGATCGGAGTCGCCACCGCCCTGCGCCTTCCCACGCTTTCTCTTACCGGCAAGGGCGGAGTTATCAGCAGTTCCTTTGACAACCTGCTAGACAGCAACTCCGGAGTCTATTCCATCGGGCCGAGCCTCGCCGGACCGATATTCGATGCCGGCCGCTCCAAAGCCCGCGTGGATGCCGCCAAGGCGCTCGCCGGAGAAGCACTCGCCGCCCATGACAAGGCCGCGAAACAAGCCTTCCGCGAAGCTGCGGATTCAATCAATGCCCATGTGAAAACCGGTGAGATCTCCACCGAACAAAACCGACTGGTCGAAGCGAACCTAAAAGTCGCAAACGTTGCCAACGAGCGCTTCGAGGGTGGCCAGTCAAGTTATCTTGAAGTTCTCGATGCCGAGCGCAATTTGTTCAGTTCCGAGCTCGACCTTGCCGACGCCCGCCGCGACCAATTGCTCTCTGTTGTGCAAGCTTACCGCGCTCTAGGCGGAGGCTGGAAGTAATCTTTTACCCCGGCCATTGAGGCTGAGAATCCTGCAAGCCCGATTCCCGGAAACCTATCAGGAAGGAACCTCGTGAACCCAGCATGATCACTCTCGCAAATCCTCTTGGTCTGCTCGCGTTGCTCGGTATTCCCGCGGTCCTTGCAATCCATTTTCTTCAGCGCAAGGCGAGGGAAATTCCCGTCTCAACATTGTTTTTGCTAGATCAAACCCGGCGCGAGGCAGCCAGCGGCAGACGCTTGGATCGGTTGATTCCATCGATTCCGCTTTGGATGCAATTGCTCGCCGTTCTTTTGCTCACATGGTTTCTGTCCGAACCACGCTATCCAAAAACCGGAAGTGTCCAGCGCGTCGCAGTGGTAGTCGATCCATCCGCTTCGATGAGCGTTTTTAAGGAGAAGGCACTCACCCGCTTATCCGCAATTCTGCCGGAACTTCAAGGCCCCGCATCGGAAATCCAGTTGACCGTTTTGGAATCCGCACCCAACAGGCCACGGCTTTACACCGGCTCCTCGATCAACGAACTCAAAGCAGCTCTCGAATCGTGGCAACCCCATGACGGCCCGGTCGATCCAATCCGCTCTCTGCGCCTCGCCCGCTCGCTCGTCTCGCGCGAAGGTATCGTCCTTTATCTAACTGATACCCCGTCCGGACCGCTGCCATTCCAAGCCCGCTTGCTGGCTGTGGGCGAAGCCATCAACAACGTCGGATTCACAGGCGTTTCATTCACCACCGTGGAAGGCGCGCTGGTCTGGCGTGCGCTGGTCAAAAATCACGGCACCCAAGCAGCCGACCGAACCTGGTCCATGCAAACTTCAAGCGGCTCCACCGAGGCCAGGTCCGTCCACCTCGAACCCGGTGCCCTTGTAACACTACAAGCAGCATTCCCACGCGATGCGCAAAACGTCAGTATCGTTCTATCTCCCGATCAATTTTCGTTAGACGACGTGTTGCCTCTGGTCGCGCCACGCCCTAAACCGATCACTTTATTTCCCTCCACCTCTCCCGCATTCGAAGGCCTTGCCACCAAGCTTTTACACGCGCTTGATAATGCGGAAACTTCCCGGGATGCGGCAACGGCCGATCTATCCATCGCCAATTACACCCTGCTCAATTCCGCGTTGCCCACAAGAAACGCCATTGTTTTCATTGAAAATGCAATCCGTAACGGAGCCTGGCTCAAGGGTGGCATCGTCGCGGAAGCTCACCCGTTACTGGACGGGCTCAACTGGCAATCGCTGCTGGTCCGCGAAACCATCGAGATCGAACGAAATCCAAGCGACACCGTCTTGCTCTGGCAAGACAAGCGCCCATTGATTTTCCTGCGCGAATCCAACGGCAACCAGCAATTGCTTTTCAACTTCGATCCCGGCCTCTCCAATGCGGAGAAACAACCGGCATTCATCGTATTGTTGCATCGTTTCGCCGAATCCATACGCAGCGCGAAAATCGCACCGCTCGCCGCAAATCTCGAAACCGGTGAGCCTCTCAACCTGACCACCGCCGCCGGGATTCCGTTGGAAATCCGCGCCACTGATCCCACCGGAAAAACCATCGACCATAGCGACATTCAAACCGCGAATCCGTCACCCGGTTTTCTAACCATCACCCAAAGTGACCAACCACTGCTAACCGCCGCCGTTCATTTCGGAGACCCGCGCGAGGCGGATTTCTCGGCTTGCGCCACCTCAGCCCCAGAGGAAACCAGTAACACTGCGGCAATCGAACGCCACACCCGCCCGGACCCGATGTGGCGGATTTGGATCATAATCTTGTTAGCCGCACTGATGGTTTCCTGGAAATACACAGCGGCCAAATTATCACAGATCACTTCAACATGATCTTCACCTCGCCTGAATACTTTTTATTGATCCCCGCCCTGGCACTCGCCGGATGGTTCTGGCGTGCTCTGAGACTTCACTCGCCGCTTCGTGCCTTGATTCTGATTCTCGCCGTGATTGCCCTCGCGGAACCTCGCATCCGGCGGCAACAAAACTCGCTCGATTTGTATGTTTTGCTAGACCGCTCGGATTCCACCGAGGACCTCATCGACAAGGGCCTGCCGGAATGGCAGCGCATATTGGAAAACGCCAAACCAAGCCGCAATGACACATTGCGATTTATCAACTACGCCTCTGAAGTCGCCGAACTCGGAGCGGATGGCTCGTCCTTCACCGGTTCTCGAAAATCCACCCGCACCGGCATCGCGCTGTCATCCATCGCCGCCCAAGTCGATGGCAAACGTCCCTCGCGCGTTCTGCTTTTCACCGATGGTTTCGCCACTGAACCGCTGCACGAAGCCGCCGCGCAAATGCAAACCAGCGGCATCCCCTTGGATTTCCGACTCATCCGTGATGATCAGGAAAACGATTTTCGCCTGAGCCGCCTGAGTTTTCCCGAGCGCGTGCAGGTGGGCGAACCGTTCGTCATTTCGATCACCGTGCGTGGTGCGAGTGATGCGACGTTTCCGCTCATCCTGCGCAGGAATGGTAAGACTCTCAGCGAAGCGTCTGTCACTCTCGTCAACGGCCTATCCACCGTCGAATTCACCGACCGCATCCCACGCTCGGGCGGCTTCGAATACCAAGCCGAGATTCGTCCGGAAAATGACGCGCACCCAGGAAATAACAAAGCTTCCCGCTGGATTGAAATCATCGGCGGACCACGATTGATTCTCGCCACTCACTATCAGAACGACCCGCTGGCCAAGGCACTTGAGTCACTCGATTTCACCGTGGAAACCGTCACCGATCTCGGAAAACTCCATCCCGGATTGCTTAGCGGCGCGAGGGCGGTTGTGCTCAACAACGTGCCAGCCCACGAGGTCCCCACGAATTTCCTCAAGTCGCTGGATTTTTTCGTCCGCGAACAAGGCGGCGGACTGATGATGGCCGGCGGCGAACGATCCTTCGGTTCCGGCGGCTACTTCCAATCCGCCATTGATGAATTATTGCCAGTCTCCATGGAGTTGAAATCCGAGCATCGCAAACTCTCCGTCGCGCTCGCCATTGTGATGGATCGCTCGGGCTCGATGTCCGTCGGCGTCGCCGGTGGTAAAACCAAGATGGATCTGGCAAACTCCGGAGCGGCAGATGCGATCAACTTGTTAGGCGCGATGGATCAGATCGCCGTATTCGCCGTGGACAGCCAACCGACCACTGTGATTCCGCTCACCCGCATCGATGATAAAAAAGCCCAGCTCACCCAGAGCGTCCGCAAAGTAAAGTCCTCGGGCGGCGGCATCTTCGTTTATGAAGGACTCAAAGCCGGATGGAAGGCGCTGCAAAAATCGCCGGCAGGAACGCGCCATCTCATTCTTTTTTCAGACGCGCAAGACTCGGAGGAGCCCGGTGATTACAAAAATCTCATCAAAACCATGACCGATAGCGGGTGCACGATTTCCGTCATCGGACTTGGCCGGGACTCGGACGTCGATTCCGCGCTGCTGGAAGACATCGCCAAGCTAGGCAATGGTCGGGTTTTCTTCTCGGACGAGCCAATGGATATCCCAAAAATCTTCGCACAGGAAACCGTGACGATCGCCCGCTCAGCGTTCATCAAGGATTCTGTTGGGGCACTGGCGTCTCCACGCTGGGCGGAGATCTCCCCCAAGCCCTTGGATTGGATGAAACAAGTGGATGGCTACAATCTATCTTACGCCCGCGAGGACGCGACCGTCTCACTGCTCACCACCGACGAATATCTCGCCCCGCTGGTCTCCCACGCCCGGCGCGGTCTCGGCCGCAGCGCGGCAGTCTCATTTCCACTCGGCGGAGAGTTTTCAGAAACTGTTAGGTCGTGGCCTGGGTATGGGGATTTCCTGCAAACCATCGGCCGATTCCTGATGGGCAGCGAAATCCCTCCCGGCATCGCGCTCCGCCACCGCCTTGATGGCACACGCCTCACACTCGATCTGCTCTATGATCCGGAAACGTGGTCACAGAAACTGGCATCCATGCCGCCGAAAGTCAGATTGTTAGACAACACCGAAGGCTCCACGCTGGATGTCCCATGGCGGCGCATTGCCCCCGGGCATTTTTCACTGAGCCGCGATCTCAATGAAGGAGGCGTGGTTCGCGGTGCCGTTCAAGTGAGCGAGCACTCGCTGCCGTTCGGCCCTCTCGGTGTTGGCTCATCGGTGGAGTGGGCGTTTGAACCAGAACGACTGGCCGAAATGCGCGCAGTCTCAAATCAGACCGGCGGTCGCGAGTTGCTCGATCTATCAAAAGCATGGCTACGTCCGCCCTTCATCGCTGAAACCGCTTTAGGCCTGCCCATTGGCATCGCGCTTATCTTATTGATCATCGCCGAAGCGCTGGTCACCCGCACCGGTTGGAAACTACCACATCTTGAAATAGCACCGCGATCCAAATCTACGGTAAAACCCCTGAAAACCCCGAAATCTAGGCCCATCGTCGTCGCCGAGCCCACCGTCACTCTGGAGAAAACGCCAGCATCCACTGCGCCCGAGGAGACTGAACGCCAATCCAGATTCCAACGGGCGAAAAACCGGAAGTGATGCGGTGCCTGGGATTTGGATAGTTGCTTTCTTACGGCTCGATCACCACTTTGAGGCGGCTGAAGAGTGTGCCGCTTGGCGCAAGAGTCCGCTTGATCTTCACCTCCACCTTGTCAACGCCGGGGCCATAGCTATCGTCGCTGGGGATGATGATTACGTTCGTGCCGTCGTCCACTGCATCTGTCCAACCACTGAGGTCGCTGCCGTATTCGATGACGAGGTTGGTCTTCGGATCCGCGTTGGCTGCGTCGGTCCGGCGGTAGCTATGGATGAAGTAGTCGGGATCCGTCGTGTTGTCAAAAGTCGGTGCCTTACCAACGTCGTCACTGGCAACGGTGGGATCGCCCCCAACCACCCATTCGACACCCGAGGTCAATCCGCCCGCATCAAAGTCGTCGGCCGTGTTTTTATTACCCAGGATGCCGTTGGCGAAGTTGCTGCTTGTCCATGCGACGAAGGGTGTCCGAATGGTGGCGATGGTAATCGAACCGGTGTGGCTAGCCCCGTCATTTACGGTTAGATTCAGGTCATTTCCTGCCACTGTGGGGGTGACACTTAATTCACTGAGCACACCATTCACAAAACTTGCGGAGGTGCCGGTGATTCCCGCTGTGCCGCCGAAATTAACCGTTCCAGTGAAAGATATCGCGGTTGTATTGGCGGCATCTTGAGCGGTGATCGTGAGCCCGCTGATCGGGGTGCCGACGGTCTGAGGAGAGGCGATTGCAGAGATCGCAAAATGATCCACGGAACCCGCGACCGTGATGAACACATCATCGGAGACCGTATCGATGCCGTTGATCGCAGTGATACGGAGCAAGTAGGTTCCTGGCGCGTTAAAGCTAACCGTAGTATTCAGCGCCGAGGCATCCGCGAATGTGGCACTACCACCGACCGGAGTGTTAACAACCGTCCAATTAGTGGTCACCGCCGGGACTTCGGGGCCGGAGGCGGTGCCGGTGAGATTGGCAGTCGCGACGGGAGTCGGTATGGATTCATTGGTCAGGCCGTATAGATGATAGGTGCCTGCACCAGTCTGGTTGATATACACTTTCAAGGACGTAACACCAGGTGCGAGGGTATAGTCCAAGGTTAAGGCATAAACTTGGGAAAAAGTGGAAAACCTCGGTCCAGCCGTCCGGGCATCGTCTTCATTGAAAGTGGCAGTATATTCACTTCCAGTAATGTCGCTGCCGACTCCATTGGTTTCGAACCCGATGTTCTGGCTGCGGTTGAAAACGGAACCCCACACACGGTTGTAGAGCCTGAATTGGTAATGCGCACCAGGCGTCAGACCCGTGAGCGTAATGACGCCATTGGCAGCGTTGTAATTCATGTCTTTGACCAAACCTTCCATCGCACAGACCGAAGCACCGTTCAGGAAGGGTGCGGCGCTCGCATCGCCAGCATGAGCGGTTGGAATCGTAGTGCTACCCGTACCAATTGTGGCCGAGGTTCCGCTGATACTGCCGAAGGTTGTGCCGCCAGCTTGGAATTGCACACCATTGATGAGTGCCCGCGCCGCATCCAAACCAAAGTCAAGCGCATGAGTATAGACCTTATTTGAGCTGATACCCGAATCGACGTCGCCGGTTATAGGGTAATACGTAATCCCCGGGGTCCAGGGGGAGACTGCGCTGATACTTACAGTCTGGTCACTACCGGCATTCACCAAGAGAGGCAGGTTCCATTTCGCAAAAAGAATGGTTGCTACTGTAAGGTCCCAGTTTCTGGAGCTCGCCATTGCTGCGCTGTAATATTGGATGCCGCCGCCGGAAACTTGGGTATAGTAGCCCCCGAAGGTGTAACCGGTGCGTGTCGGTGCGGTGGCCGAGGGCATCGCTGAGCCATAGGTGGCCGTCACGTTGTCGATTCCTCCGCTGCCGCTTTGCTTGTCAAAAGTGACGGTGTAATTGTTAGGTGTCCATTGCGCATACAAAGTGGTGTGCGCGGAGATTGTGAAGGTGGCACCAGCAGCATAGCTGTTTCCGGAACCATTGGCGGCGGTGTTCCAGTTGTTGAAGGTGTAGCCGGTGCGAACGAGTGCACCGGTGTTGCCGAGAACCGTGACTGTAGTGCCGTCGTTGTGTGGGTTATTGCCGTCAACGGGCACGGTGCCGCCGGTGCTGTTGTTGCCCGCGTAGGTAACGTTATAGCCTGCCAAGGCAGAACCGACGGTGATCACGACATCATCGGTAGTCTGGGTGAAGCCGTCGGCAGCGGTAAGGCGCAGAGTGTAGATGCCCTCCACCGTAAACGTGGCGGTCGTGTCAACGCTGTTGGCATTGCCAAAAACTACAGCAGCAGGGCCACTGACAAAGGACCAAGTGGTGGTCAGTGTGTGGCCATCGGCGTCGGAAGTGGTGCCGTCCAGACTAGCGGTGGCCTCAGCGTCGTTAGGCCCGTTGGTCTTGTATGTGTGATTGGTGGGCAGCCAACCGGTCAAACCCCATTTGTGAGCAAGGTAGCCCTCAAGTGACTCGCGGTCGGCAAGATTAACTGTGCCAGTTAAAATGATAAACTCAGCGATGTCGCCGCCAAAAGCGCCGTGGCTAGCGGTGGTCGTGTGGCCGATGCGTCCACCGCCGGACATGGTGCCGATGGTGCCAGCATTTGTATTGGAGCCTTCCGAGCCGCCGTTGGCGAAGATTTGTTTGCCGATTCCAGATGTCCAGGCGAAGTTGAGGATGTTGGCGGACCCTGCGCGGAAATTGGCAGTGAGGGCGGGGCCGTAATCGTTTGCCCAAAAATTCATGCGGTAGTTAGCGGAACCGTTGAATCCGATATGGAGGCTTTTGGCTCCGGCGGCAGCGGTGGCCGCACCATAGATGTTGCTGTAAATCGTGGGTTTGGTGACGATAAAGGCCGAGTGGGAAACATTGGCAAGGAAGTCAAGATCAACAGAGAAGAAGTCGTTGCTGCCATCAAAGGTGAGCACGCGTTTGCCATCGAGACCGGCTGGGGTGTTGGCTGGCTGATTGCCCGCAGTGGCTTGCGTGGCATGGCGGTTTAAACCACTTTTGTCGTCCCATTGGCTAACGGTCGATCCGTTGAGCGTGATCGTGTCGGTATCAGCCGCATCGAGCCAAAGCTTTGGCGCAAGAGCTAGTGGCGACCACGTGCTTCCGGATAGATTGATTGTTTGAGCGGGTCCGGCATCGACCGATGGCGGGGTATTGTCGTTATCGGTCACGTTCGCCTGAACTCCGTCCAAACTGCTGCCGTTGTAGTCTGCATCCGCGCTCGCCGTGCTGTGTAGAATGGAACCAACATGCGGGGAGGCCTCGATGTCAGAATCGTTTACAGCCGTGACGGAAATATTCTGCGGTGTCGCCCAATTGCTTGTGGTAAAGGTGAGGCTGGCGGGTGAAACGCTCACTTGTGCGTTGGGAGTGGCGGTGATGGTGACGCTGGCTGTGGGCTGCGTCGCTAAAGCAATGGAATAGCTGTCGGTGGCGCCACCTTCGGTGACAGCGGTGGATCCGCCGCTTTCGGTAAGAACAATGCCAGCCCCGCCGCCTACATAGTCACCATCGACCAATACTTCGTCGAGATTCCAACCGCACCAGTTCCATCCGTAATCGGTTGTGCCGAGGCCCCAACGGATGTAAACGGTGGCTTGGCCGTCGGCCACCGCCGAGACGTCGTATTCGCAGTAGGTCCATGCGTTGTCGTTCACCGTAGAGCTTGGACTCGCCCAGACTTGCGTCCAGGTCGTGCCATTGTTAGAGGCTTCGACGTATGCGTGGTCGTAACTTCCCTCTACCCCCAGCCAGCGCTGGAAGCTCAGTTTTACATTCTGACGGCCGGTGCAGTTGATGGCGGGCGTGGTGGCCCAGCGGGTGGCGGCGATGTCGGGTTCGTAATCCCCGTCGAGACGATAGCCGATGACGTTGGTGCCGTTCTGTCCTGAGGTCGGGTCAGGACCGCCATAGCCATCCTGTCCGGCTCCCGTGGGCACTCCGTAGGCCCAACTCGTATCCAAGGTCCATCCGGGATTGGTATCCATGGAGGCATAATAGATGGGCGGCGGCACAATTGAGAAATCGGTAAAACTCACATCGGTGGCAGCGGGAGTTTCCACACTGGTGATACGGATGCGGTAGTTGGTGCCGAGCGTCTGATTGGCGGGGATAGACCACGCAAATGAGTTATCATTGGGGGAGCTGGCGCTGATTGTCGTACTGAGCGCCCCGTTTTTCAAGAGTTCGAGTTTAACATTGCCGCCAATTCCGGAGACCCAAGTAATATTTTGGCTGCTGCCACGGACCCAGCTTTCACCGCCATTGGGTGCGGTAATTACCATGTCGGCACCGTCCACGGTAAAGGTGACAGGGATAGTCAGCGGGGAGTTGGTTGCTGAGGCCGAGGTGATGGTGATCGTGTCGGTATAGGTGCCACGTGCAAGCGAGGTGGCATTAAAATCGATATAGATGGTATCGGTCTCACCGACTACCGTTCCGGAGCTGGGGGTCAGTGAAAACCAAGGTTGTGTTTTGCTCACCGCATAGTCCATCGTGCCACCACCGGTGTTTTTGATTGCAAACGATGCCTGCGGTCCGGACGAGCCGGCAATGCCGGCCTTGACAATTGAGGCGACTGAAAGCGCCATGACAGGGCGCGCATTGACAGTTAGATTAACCGCTATGTTTTTTGTAGCCGGCGTTGCCAGTGGATCCGTCAGCGTGATGGTCGCCGAATAGGCCCCCGCAGCAAGCCCACTGGTGGAAAAATTGACAGTGATGGTATCGCTCTCTGTCGTCGCTGTGCCGCTCGCGGGTGTGCAGGAAAGCCAGGTTTGATTATCAGAAATCGTGTAGCTAAGGGTGCCTCCGCCACCGTTTCCGATGGAAAAGGTCTGAGCTGCTGCTGTATAGCCAAAATCACAAAAACTGTCGATCGTTGTACGACTCAGCACGATGCTGGCGGAACCCGTTGGATCCCCAGCCCCAGCAACAAATGTCATGGTCGGCCCGTCCGCGCTGATGCTGTGGATGACGGCCCCCGAGGCGGTGTTGCGACCGGTCGCATCCCAGAATTTCAGGGCGGGAGTTGTGATATCGGAGATCTCGTTCTTGCCAGTGCTCTTGAAAGCATCGCTGGTATCAGGCGTTGGATCGTCATACCATGGGGTTTTCGCCGTGCTTTGGTTCGCTTCCACAAGGAGAATCTCATAAGGAGTGGTATAAATGCAATTTGGATTGTTAGCGGTAAAGATGGTGGATTCTGTGTTGCTGCCATCTTCCCGAACATGGTAGGCGACGAGACCGGCGGATGGGTTGACGCTCGCGGCGGACCCCCCATAAGGGCCTTCATACCCCGTATTATCCCTGACCTCGAAGATAAAATACTCGTTCAATTTGGCCGAGTTACGGTAACGGTAGAACAAATTGGAATCCGCCTGGATCGTGCAGCGTTGATGACTCGTGCTGTCGAGATCGACGATATTTGCCCAACCGGAGGCAGCCTTAAGATATGGATCGATATTCGTGGGATGTCTGCCACCGTCAGCATGGTTTCCGCCAGACATCAGGGAGTAGCTGCCAAAATCGGCGGCATTGCCATTGTAGGGGTAAAGATCTGGATAATCTAGCAGCATGTGCCCGTTTTCATGACAAAATGTGCCGATATCCAATGATGTTCCCATATCGGTCATTTGATATGAGTAAGCCTTGATCCCATTGACTGCATCCACCGTTTTTGTCGGTATTGCCCAACTACTGGGCCACAAGCCGGTTGACCACGCCGAGGCACACGTTCCTGCGTAAAACACATTCACGGAATACATCTCACCGCTGGCATTCCGACTAATCTGGGTGAAATCAAACCCTTGTGCCATCAACACATCCAAGGAATCCTGGACAAGCTTCTGCGCCTTGGAGCTGCCCCAAGGAAGATCCGAACCGTCATCGTAATAGGATTTGGGGTTAGGAACTCTGACATAAGCCGTCACGATATTGTTGTAGCGCAGCCGTCCACCGGACTGGGTGAAAAAGTAGTCGTAAATCGAACCTGCGTTACTGTAACCAGTATATCCGGGTTTGTTGCAATAGTCATCCACTGCACTTCTGACGATGGTTCCCGCCTGGTCCGAGAAATCAATTAGGATACATAGCCCAACATAATCGCCCAATCTGGTCGAGGTTGGCGGGGCATAGGAAGGGGGCGGTGGTGGTAATTCACTTGTGCCTGGCGAAGCAAACTGGGCGCCAGAGTCTGGCAAGGATTTTGAATAGTATTGCAATGATTGAGGCGTTACCCGGCCCTTTCTGTCCGCGCGCATTCGCTGCAACCCTTTGTCAACAGCCGCTTTCCGACCTTGCGGGTTAAGCCTGATGTTCTTTTTGATCCCCAAGGTTTGAAGCTTCGCATGGTCAGGTTCGTTGCTGGCACGAATACCCGTGGATACGATAGTCTTACCATCCGCCGATAGGTTCCCATATGTCAAAACCTTGTCTTTATCATACACAACCGTATATCCCTCGAACGTCTCGGCAACGGCGAAAAATTCATCACCAAAAACCCTGACCTTAACCGTCGTGCCATCCGGTTGACGGTAACTAGCGGCCTTACCTTCCGGACCGTAGGGCGCGGCATGGAGGAATTGTGCCGTGAGTGCTGTCACCACTAGAAGATTAAGAAAACAGCGTGATCTCATGATTGGCAGGAACATAAGGGATAGCATACGAGATTGCTCCCGTAGCGAATAATGGGTTTGAATTCACTTGGATTGAGGGAGATCCTACACAGCGAGAATAGGGCCACAATGTCTTTTTCGACACATACTCATTTTTTTCGAAATCATCCATCAGGCGATTACTCCCGCATGGACTGTATCCTGAACGGCCAATTACCTATGGGACCGACGCTTTGTCCATGCCGGCAGCCCATAACGCGCTTTCACCCTCTCAGCAATGACCTCCTCCGGTGCTTGAAATTCTCGAAAATGCCAGCGCCGCGCCAGCGCTGAGGCCAGACATTCCGCCCGTTGCCTGGAAAGCAGCGGATCAGCCATCCGCGCCAACGATCCTTGATGCAGCAATCCCCGCTTGGTCCTGCGCTGACCCGCACCAGCGATTTTTCGCCCGGCGGCATTGATGAGGTCATGGCTGACTGGGTTTTCAAAACACGCCGCAGCTCCAGTTTCCTCTGATCCCGTGCTCAGCAAAACATCCATTCCCTCCGACTGCAAAGCCTGCGCAAGCGCCGCGTGAATCGCCCGATAACTCTCCGCCCCGCGCATCCCAGCCAGCGGCTCCCGCTCTGGCGCAACCACCGAATACGTCCAATCCGTCCGGTGATCCACCGTTCCACCGCCCGTCCAGCGTCTCACCCATTCTACTCCGGGAAACGCCGCCCGCGCCGCCTCCAAATTTCCAAAATACCCGACACTCCCCCAATCACCGAGCCATGCATAAACCCTCAACACCGGCAACTCCACCGTTGCCAACAACCACTCGTCCACGGCCATCGCCTCCGGCCCACAGCGCCGCACCGGATCCATCCAAACCTGTAACTCATCGAAAATCACCCGCCCGTGATAATCCCACATTCCCAATCCGCAATCCGGAATTCCCATAGCGGCGACCATCCTTCATCTGTGGTCAAAAACTTCTTAACATTCAGCAATGGCCATCTCGCCCACCTTTCCTGTTTCGCCTTCCATTATTTCTCCGCAGCGGTTAGTAAACCACCGTCATGCCAGACGAATCCTCTCGCCGCCCCCTGAAATCGCGCTCGACGCAATGGGCAAAATCCAGCGCGGCACGACTGTCCCGCGCCGGTGCTACGCCGAATGGCATCTCCACCGCCAGCCTCATCATGGCGCTGCTGGGTGCCGCCGCTTTCATCGCCGCCGGAAACGCCTGGATCACACCATGGATCGGCTGGGTCTCCGGTGCGGCGTGTATCCAACTCCGCCTGATTTGCAATCTGCTAGATGGCATGGTGGCCATCGAGGGTGGCAAGCGTTCTTCCACAGGTGCGATCTGGAATGAATTACCAGATCGTTTCACTGATACGCTTTTTCTCATGGGTGCAGGCATCGGCTGCGGCCATCCATGGGCGGGCGCTGCTGCGGCTTGGGCCGCAGTGATGACAGCTTACACCCGCTCGCTGGGTGCCGAACTTACTGGAAAACATGACTTTTGCGGCCCCTTTGCAAAACCACACCGCATGGCTGTTCTCACCTTGGCCACGCTGCTCACACCGTTAGAATTTCTCTGGAACAATCAGTTCTCGCTGCTTCCGGCAGTCCTCTGGCTGCTCGCCGCTGGCACCATTTTCACTGCCCTGCGCCGATTGTGGCGTCTGACCGGACACCTGAAATCACCTCCGCCATGATCCAAAACGTCATCGCGCAGTTCGTCCGCCTGATCACCGGCGTTCGCCTGAATCACGATCACGAGAGGCAGACCTCAGCACGGATTTACTACGCAAACCACTCGTCCCATCTCGATTTCGTGGTGATCTGGGCCGCACTTCCTTCGCATGCACGCAAACGGGCACGGCCAGTCGCCGCAGCCGACTACTGGAATCGCGGTCCGATCCGTCGATATCTAGCAGGAAAAATCTTCAAGGCCGTTCTGATTCCCAGAGGCAAAGTGACACGACACGATGATCCGATCGGCATGATGAGCGCCGTCATCGAACAAGGGAGCGATCTGATCATTTTTCCCGAAGGCACACGCAGCGAGGATGGAAAGGTAGCCGATTTTCGCTCTGGCCTTTATGCCTTGGCCCAACTTCATCCGCAGGCGGAGTTAATCCCCGTCTATCTGGAAAACCTCAACCACATCTTGCCCAAGGGCGAGTTTTTGATGGTCCCCATTATAGGAAACGCCATCTTTGGAAATCCCTGTGAGGGTCCGCGCCATGGAGAAACCCGCCATGATTTTCTCCTCCGGGCGCGCAACTCCCTACTCACCCTAACAGGCCACCTGCCGCCAACCACCCAAGCCCCCTGCTCCGATGAACCTTGATCCCGAACTTCTCTATCTCGTCGGCGGCGTGGTGGTGCTGCTGGCTCTCTCCAGCCTCATCACTTCGATTCTGATCCGCCGCCAACACGGCGAACCATCCGCCACGATCAAAAACCTCAAACACCGCGTGACCGCTTGGTGGTGGATGGTCGGCGTGTTCGGCATCTCGATGGCATTGGGGAAAAACGCGCTGTTCGGCCTCTATCTGTTACTGTCGTTTCTCGCCCTCCGGGAGTTTGTCACCCTCAGCCCGATGCCGCGGGCGGACCATCGCACACTGTCATGGGTATTCTTCATCATCCTGCCTTTGCACTATCTTTTCGCATGGGCACCCTGGTATGGAATGTTCACGATTTTTATTCCGGTTTATGCCTTCATCTTCATCCCTATCCGCTCGGCTCTCGCTGGCGACGTGGACCACTTTCTCGAACGCACGTCCCGCATCCAATGGGGCGTCCTCACCTGCGTTTATTTCCTCAGCCATCTCCCGATGTTGCTTTACCTACCCATTCAAGGCTACGAAGGGCAAAACGCCAAACTCCTGTTCTTTGTGGTGCTCATCACGCAAATCAGCGATGTGTTCCAATATGTCTTCGGCAAAACCATGGGTCGGCGAAAAATCGCACCGAATGTCAGTCCGGGCAAAACCTGGGAAGGCCTCATCGGCGGCGGCTTAACCACCGTAGCACTGGGCACTTCGCTATGGTGGGCCACTCCATTCACCCCGATCTCTGCGGCGGTGATGTCATTGATTCTCGTCATTGCAGGATTCTTGGGCGGACTCGTCATGTCGGCGGTCAAACGCTCGATCGGAGCCAAAGACTGGGGCCGTGGCATCCCCGGCCACGGTGGCGTGCTCGACCGCATGGATTCCCTGCTGTTTGCCGCCCCAGTATTTTTTCATCTAACCGGCTACTATTTCGGCACCAATCTAGCCAAGGCGCTCGAACAACCTCCATGGTTCCGCTCCATACTCAAGTTCTGGATGTGAAATACCTATCAATCAAAAAACCAAAGAATGATTGATGGAGATCTACGAACTCAACTCCAAAGCAAGTTCCCGCTTTCCTGAAAAGTTTTCGCATCTTTCAATCCGGCTTTTTGGCAGGGACGAATTTCAGGCCCACTCCGTTGATGCAGTAACGTTTGTCGGTAGGCGTGTCGTAGCCTTCGCCTTCGAAAACATGACCGAGGTGGCCATCGCATTTTGCGCAGTTCACTTCGATGCGGACCGCTCCGAGGCTGGTGTCTTTTTTGGTCGTCACGTTTTCCGCCTTGGCGGGATCGAAAAACGATGGCCATCCGCAACCAGAATCGAATTTCTGGTTTGAAGAAAACAACAAGGCTCCACAACCCGCGCAATGATAAGCGCCCTCACCCTGATGCTTGAAATCCTTGTAAACCGCGCCATTTGGAGCCTCGGTGCCGGACTTGCGGAGAATGCGGTATTGCTCGGGCGTGAGCAGTTTTTTCCATTCTTCGTCGGTTTTAACGACCTTGCTGCTTGGCTCGACTGGTGTTTCTGAACTGGTTTCCATAACTGCTTTCTTGTCGTCCTCCGCAGAGCAAGCCGCAAGAGAGAAAATGCAGGAAATGAGAGTAATGAGGGAACGGTGAGTCATAATTGTCTGAGGCACCGATGAAAATTATATTCCATCCATCTGAGAATCCTCACGCGAGTTGCTCACGGAGCACGGCCATCGTGTAATCGCGGTTGAGGCGGGCGATGTGCTCGACGCTGATTTCCTTCGGGCAGGCGGCTTCGCACTCGTATTGATTGGTGCAATTTCCAAAGCCCTCGGCGTCCATTTGGCGGACCATCGCCAGCACGCGTTTGTCGCGCTCCGGTTGGCCTTGTGGCAAGTGACCGAGGTGGGAAACCTTAGCCGCAACAAACAACATGGCCGAAGCATTTTTGCAGGATGCCACACAAGCACCACAACCAATACAAGCAGCCGCATCGAACGAAGACTCGGCATCATCCTGTGGAATCGGGATGTTATTGGCATCCACGGCCGATCCAGTGCGGACATCCACGTAACCACCGGCCGCGATGATGCGATCAAAAGCCTCGCGGTCCACGATGAGATCGCGAATGACCGGGAAAGGATTCGCCCGGAATGGCTCGATCCAAATCGTATCGCCATCGGAGAATTTCCGCATGTGCACTTGGCAGGTCGTCACGCCACGGTCCTTGCCATGGGGAATCCCGTTGATGGTCAGCGAACAAGTTCCGCAAATCCCTTCTCGGCAATCGTGGTCGAAATGGATTGGCTCTTGACCCTTGAGCACGATGCGCTCGTTGACGATATCGAGCATTTCAAGAAATGATGCTTCAGCCGGAATCCCCGGTGCGTCATAGGTTTCGATTTTGCCTTGGACGTTCGGGCCGGCCTGCCGCCATACTTTGAGTGTCAGATTCATAGGAATACGATACGGGAATTGAATGAACAATCAGCGACACACCGTTGTGCTCATGCTCGGTCGCAGAATAATCGTGCTTCCGCTGCGGGCTAGGAGAAAAATCGGGAATTGTGATCCATTCCTCCAATTTTCCGCGCATCAATTGAGAATGCCATCGGGCAAGCGATCAACTTTCCGAAGCAATCTTTTCCTGTGCGAGCTTGGGATCTTTCCAAGTGGACTGCACATAGACTTCGCGGAGTTCCTTGTGACCGATCTGGCAAGGACTGTGGGCCATGAGGTCGGCGCCCTTGTTGTTTTTCGGGAAAGCAATGACCTCACGGATGCTGTCCTCACCGGCGACGAGCATGGCGATGCGGTCGAGACCCAAGGCGAGTCCGCCGTGAGGCGGCGCACCAAAGCGAAACGCGTCGAGGATGTGGCCGAACTTGATTTGTTGTTCTTCCGGACCCACGCCTAACACGCTGAACATTTGCGCTTGGAGTTCCTTTTCGTGAATCCGGATCGAGCCGCCGCCGAGTTCGTATCCGTTAAGAACGACATCGTAGGCCACGGCGCGGACGTTGGCGTAGTCGCCAGCTTCGAGTTTCGCCATGTCATCGGGATGCGGGCGGGTGAACGGATGATGCACCGCACCCCAGTGGCCGCTTTCCTCGTCAAGGGCGAGCAACGGAAAATCCACGACCCATAGGAAATTGAATGCCTTGGAGTCTTTGAGGATTTCCATCATCACCGCGCACTCGGTGCGAACGCGCCCGAGAATGGTGCTGACGGATTCACGTGAACCAGCGGCAAAAAAGACAATATCTCCATCTGCTAGATCCAGCTTGGCGACGACCGCTTCCTTTTCCGTTTCGGTAAAGATTTTCCAGAGCGGGCTCTTGTATTCACCGTTTTCGTATTTGATGAACGCGAGGTTTTTCACGGGAAGTCCGGCTTGCACGGCGATCTCGTTGAGGCGATTCATTTGGCCTGTGGTGATGCTCGCAAAACCTTTCGCATTGATCGCACGAACTACACCGCCGCCATCCAGAATGCTGCGGAAAATCTTGAACTCCGTGGCAGCGAAGACATCCGCCAAGTCGATGATCTTCATCTCATAACGCGTGTCCGGTTTGTCCGATCCGTAGATGTCCATCGCATCTGCATAGGTCATGCGCGGGAAAGTCGTCGGAATTTCCACTCCGAGGCCAGCTTGAAACATCGAGGCAAGCAAACCTTCCACCAGCGAAATAATATCTTCCTGACCGATGAAACTTGCCTCAATGTCGATCTGCGTGAACTCCGGTTGACGATCAGCGCGCAGATCTTCATCGCGGAAACAACGGGCGATCTGATAGTATTTCTCCAGCCCGGCCACCATCATGAGCTGCTTGTATTGTTGTGGTGCCTGCGGCAGCGCGTAGAAACGGCCGGGATTCAAACGCGATGGCACGAGGAAATCGCGCGCGCCTTCAGGAGTTGGATTCGATAGAATCGGCGTTTCAATTTCAAAAAACCCGGATTGATCGAGATAGCGGCGGGCAGCGGAGGTGATCACACTGCGCTGGCGAATGTTCTTGCTCATGCGGGCGCGACGCAGATCAAGATAACGGTATTTCATCCGCAAGTCCTCGTTAGAAAGCTCCTTGTCCAGTTGGAATGGCAGCACGTCCGCCTTGTTGACGATCCTCAGTTCCTTGGCAACGATCTCAATGCTGCCGGTGCCGATCTTGTCGTTGACGGTACCTTCAAGGCGGGCCGAAACAATGCCGGTGACTTGCACAACATCTTCCTCACGCAAGGTGTGGGAGAGTTGCGCGAGTTCCGGATTTTCTTCGGGATGGAACACACATTGTGTGAGGCCCTCGCGATCGCGGAGGTCGATGAAAATCACGCCCCCGTGATCGCGGGCGGAGTTCACCCAGCCGATAAGTGTGACAGTTTGGCCGATGTGGGACTCGCGGAGTTCGTTGCAGTGGTGGGTACGCATGGTGTAAAGAATTATAGTTTCAACCACAGATGGACGGGATGAACACAGATGGAAGAGATGGGATTAAGAATTAAGATTTGGAGCTGATGGTGGAGTCAGTGTGACACGGCGGAATTGAAGCTTGGCGTATTTAAAATTAAGGATTAATCCGACTTGAAGCCCTGTGACACGAAGGTAGTTCAACATGCGTCCGACTTCGTGATCCGTGATGCGATCAATGGTCTTGGTATCAACCACTACCTTTCCGAAAACGATCAGATCAGGAACGTATTCTCCAACTTTGGAATCTCGGTACAGAATCGGGTAGCGTGCTTGTTGATTGAAAGAGATTTCATGATGCTTAAAATCAACGACAAGAGCCTCCTCATAAGGTTTTTCATGATACCCATGCCCTAGAGCATTCAGGACAGCAAAAGCACAACCGATAATACGTTCGGTTTCCATCACATGAATCCCATCTCTTCCATCTGTGTCCATCCTGTTAATCTGTGGTTAAATTTCTTCAAGCAAGCAACGGGCCGTCGGGTTGTTGGAGGCGGTCGGTTAGCCAATCGACGGCGGATTCGGCGTTGCCTGATTCTTCGCAGCGGCTGGCGAGGATTTTGAGTTTGAGCTCGGGATATTCGGCACCAACGACGAGAGCGAAGCGGGCACCGGACTTTTCGGCACTTTGAAATTGTTTGGCGACTTTCGCTGGATTGAGCGGAAAATCAGCGGAAATACCAGCACGGCGGAGATCCGTGACGAGTTTGAGCGACTCCGCACGCTTGGTCTCATCGGCCACGACGACAAACACATCGCAAGCGGCCGCATTGCGTTGGAGCCAGACTTCCATTTGCATAGCGGCGTGGGTGGTTTCTTCGATTAAATTGCGAATAACATAGTCGCCCATCGCAAAACCCGTAGCGGGTAGATCCACGGCACCATCGGAAATCGTGGCAACCAAGGTATCATATCGCCCGCCGCCAGCGACAGCTCTCATCGATTTTTTTGAATCGAATACCTCGAAAACAACACCGGTGTAATAAGCAAGACCGCGGACGATCGAGAGATCCAGCTCAATGAAATCGCCAAGTCCGCGAGCCGTGAGATCCTCGCGGATGGCGAGGTAAGCGGCCGAAGCGTTGGTGGGATCGGCGATGAAAGCACGCACTTGCTCAACCGTTAAAGAAAAGACCGCGAGCTTTTGGGTCAAAACCTCAGGTTTCTCACGATCGATTTTATCCACGATATTCAGAAAATCCGGAATCGATTCCTCGGGCACGCCGTGTTGGCTGGCGAAGTCGATCCATGCGTGGCGGTCGGAAACCCGGACGACGAAATCTCCCACCAAAAACCCAAAAGCGAGCATCGTCTCGATCGCCAAGGAGATCAGCTCCGCATCAGCGGCTGGCCCGCCCTCGCCAAGAATATCGACGTTAAACTGGTGGAATTCACGTCCCCTGCCCTTCTGCGGTTTTTCGTAGCGAAAACACTGGCCGATCTCAAACCATTTGAGCGGTTTCGGGAAATGACGTTGATGCTCGGCAACGAGCCGTGCCAGCGATGCGGTCACCTCGGGTCGCAGCGTGACATCGCGCCCACCTTGGTCTTCGAAGCGGAATAGCTGCGCGGAAAGTTCGCCACCAGACTTTTTCAAATACAGCGCGGTGTCCTCCAAAATCGGTGATTCATATTCGACGTATCCACAACGGCGGGCCACGGAACGCCACGTCTCAAACAAATAATTGCGGACCGCGCATTCACGAGGAATGAAATCACGGAATCCTGGAAGTGCTTGAAATGAAGGTCCTGCCATGGGAGGGCGGCGAGAATGCACGCCAATTCCGGCATTTCAAGACGGGATTGCGCGGGAATGCATTCCCAGATTTGCTTGCCATCCATGGTCATCTCTAGAATACTGTTCATGTGATCACAAATTCATCCGATTATCACCAGCCAGCCTCCTCCAAATTCGAATCTGGAACGGCTTCGTCAAGGATCCAGGACATGCCGTATGATCAACGCCCACGAGAAAAACTCGCCCAGCTCGGGCCCGCTGCTCTTGATAATGCCGAGCTAATGGCCTTGTTCATTTCCACCGGAACCAGGGGCCACAGCGCCATCGATATCGGCCGAAATCTGATCCAAAAATACGGTTCCATGGTTGCATTGGGCGGTATGCCCGTCTCAGAACTCGCCAAAGAACGCGGCCTCGGCCTCGCCAAAGCCTCCAAACTCGCCGCCGCCTTCGAACTTGGCACCCGCGTCGCACGCGAGCAACTCCGCTGCACCCCACTCGATAGCCCGGAGCTCATTCACGAGTGTTTTGGCCCCCAACTCCGCCACCTCACCCAAGAACAAGTCGTCGTCGCCGTGGTGGATACCCGCCTCCGTCACATCGGCACCACCGTGGTTTCCGTCGGCAGCGTGAGCGAATCCACCGCCCATCCGCGCGAAATTCTCCGCCCGGTCATCACCCGCGGCGCACACGGATTCATCTTGATTCACAACCATCCTTCCGGTGATCCCAGCCCCAGCCGCGCCGATGAAATGGTCACACGCCGACTCGTCGAGGCAGCCACCCTGATGCAAGTCCATTTCCTTGATCACGTGATCATCGGCAAACCCTCACCAGGCCGGGCCGCTTATTATTCCTTCCGCGAAGCCGGTCTTGTGCCCTGAGTTGCTTTTCACCAGAACGTGTCCTAGCCTGCGCGGGACACGCCTCATGTATCGATTGCACCTCGCCCGGAACCTGCGTTCCCTAGCCTTCCTGCTGATCGCAGCAGCAGTTGTGGCTTCCGTTGGCACACTGTGGTGGGCCAATCGCACCGGTCTCCCCGAATCCTGGCGCTTCACCATCGAACGGGAAATCAGCAAACAAGGAGCCTATGTCAAAATCGGCAGCCTGAGATACCACCCCCTGCGAGGAGTCATTGCCTCGAAAATCCGAGTCTTCTCCGATCCTTTCTGCGAACGCGAAATCTCCCGACTCGAACAGGTGATCCTTGATTTTGATAAAACAAAACTAGCCCGCAGCATCATCCATCTCACCAAAATCGAGCTCAAGGACGCAGACCTAGTCCTGCCGATCGATCCCACCCGACCCGATGCGGAGGTGTTAAATATCAGCCACGCGAATGGTGTCATTTATATTCCAGGTGGCCGCCGCATCGCGGTCCGAAACGCCACCGGCTTCATTTCTGGTATCCAAGTCAGCCTTGACGCACGCCTGATCGGCCAAACCGATCAAAAAGAAATCCCGTCCGATAACGAATTGTTAATCAAACGCCGGCTGATCATCGCCAAGGTCATCGGAGAACTCAAGAACTGGAGTTTTAACGAAGAATCCCCTCCTCACCTGCGAATATCCCTCGATGGAGATGCCAATGACCCCTCATCCATCGTCGCCAAGCTCTCCTTACTGGCCACCGACATTGGAAAGAACCAGCACACCCTGAAGGAGGTTTCCGCAGCAGCGGAAATTACCGGCGATCTCCTCACCGTCACATCGCTGCACGCAAAAGACTCCCGCGGAACTCTGGAAGGCCGCATCGATTTCGACCTCAGCGACCGCAATGGCCGCTTCGATCTGCATTCGTCGTTGGAAATTCCGCCACTCCTCAAAGCCTGGTTTGGAGTTCCTCCATTGCGCGAAATCCTCATCGGTGGCCGACAAATCCTCGACGCTCAAGGTGAGCTTCACATCGACGAAAACAACGTCCAGGAAATTCAAATGACGGGCCATGTGCGTTGTGATTCGGTGCTTCTGCGCGGTGTTCAATTTGATACCGTCGAGAGCTCATTTGCTTGGCGGGAAGGCAACCTTTTCCTGAGAGACTTGCATTTACGCCGCCCGGAAGGCGAAGCGTCTGGAAAAGCCCTGATCCAGTGGCCCCTGATCCGTTTGGCCGTGGAATCAACTCTTCCGGAGCAACTCATTAAACCGTTTTTTATCGGCCAACCGTTAGAACATATCATCGGTGATTTCACCGATCAAAAAGATGCTGGCGTGCATATAAAACTCGAGGGCGGCTTCGATGCCAAAGATCCGCTATCCTGGGCCTATACCGGCTCCGGAAGCGTGAAAAACGTCAGCTACAAGGGAGTCCCGGTCATTCATGCGGATTGTAAGTTCTCCCTAAGCCATCACGAACTCGACTTCTACGATGGCACCGTCGTCTTCAATTATCAAGACTACCCTTTGCGCAAAGCATTCAGCGGCCCAAAACAAGGCACAGCGAAAATTGATCGAATCCGCTACGACGGACACGACAAAACCGTCTTGGTGGACGATGTCACAGGCAACATTTGGGCCGCCCCTCTTATCCGCATGTTCGCCCCGAAAGTGGCTGATTCCCTCGAACAATATCGTTTCCACGATCTTCCGGCCCTCTCGGGCTCTGGCATCGTGGACGTCACCCCACAAGGACGGACCACTCTGGATGTGTCTTTCCAAACCGACGGCCAGGCCGACTATCTTTTCCTCGGCGAAAACCTCACCATGTCAGATGCCACTGGAATCGTCAAAATCCGCAACCAACGCGTAACCATCAGCGACCTGAAACTCAATGCGTTCGACGGCCCGATCACCGCTCATTTCGATTTCCTCGGCAATGGAAAACTCGAAGGGGAAATGAACTGGACCCGTCTTTCAATTCCTGCACTCGCCTCAACCTATCATTTTGAAATGAAGGGTGGAGGCCAACTCACCGGGCGACTCGAATTCGACCTAACGAATGGTAAGGTGGAAACCATGAATGGCGTGGGATTATTCGCCCTCGAAAAAACGGAGTTGTTCGCAGTGCCCATGTTCGGCCCGCTCAGCCCCCTCATCGGCGGCGTCCTTGGCGACCGCCGCGTCGGCTTCGAACGCGCGAAAAACGCTTACTGCAATTTCGACATCAAAGATGGGATTCTCTCCACCGGAAATTTCAGCACCGACACCACTTCGCTTGTTTTCGTGGGCGAGGGTGAAGTGGATTTGAAGGACTGGACCCTCGATATGACGATCCGTCTCAATGCGCGTGGCCTGCTCGGTTTGCTCACGATTCCGCTACGCCCGTTCTATCACATGTTCCAATTCCGCGGAACCGGCCCGCTAAAAGACACCAAATGGGAAAACGTCATGTTCACCCCTCCCGGAACTCAACAGCAGGAGTTGCTATTAACCGCCCCAAAAGCCAAAATCGTGATCGAGTGAACAAACGAAACTCGGTTTTTCAAAGTAGCCTCTTGCAAAATCACCCAAGTGATGCCAATAATCTGTCTCTAGGAATTGCCATTCAGGCTTCCGTATAACAAATATTAGCCATGTCCAATTCATTCTCCAATACCGAAAATCCCGCTGCCGATGCAGACCTAAACACCACACCTTCCATCGCCCAAGCCGCCAACGACCTGCGCGCAGCAGCCGGTGAAAAAGCTCGTGAATTCGTGCACACCGCAGAATCCAAAGCAGCCGTGCTCAAGGACCGCGCGATCGACTCCGCCCAGCAATTCCGCGAAACCGCCACCGAAAAAGCGGCCGCCTTGAAAGCTGCCGCCACCGAGCGAGCCCATCACCTCAGGGAATCCGCCACCGAACAATGGCAGGACACCCGCGTGAAAGCCAAGGAACTCCAACTCACCAGCGAAGACTATATCCGCCAAAATCCCACCAAGTGCGTTCTCAGCGCGCTGGGCATCGGCTTCTTGGTCGGACTCATCGTGCGCCGCTGATTTCCGCATGCCTAACCACCGGGTTATTCCTCTCTCAGCCCGGCCACGGACGATTTTTTTGATCGCATGCAAATCCATTCAGCAAAATCCCGTGAAATTCCGTCACCAACGGAAAATCCCGGCACACCTCAGAGTAATGACTCTCGCCTCCCGTCCAATTGGCGGGAAGCGATTCTAAGCCTCATTGCTTCCCGCTTTGCGCTGATCCAATTGGAATCCAAAGACGCCGCCGCCGATGGCCTAAAACGTCTCACTAGCGTCATCGCCGCTGTGATCTGCATATTTTTCACTTGGGCCTTGCTACTCGCCGGAGGCATCGCTGCCATCGCTCACGCCACAGGCACGCCGTGGTACTGGATCTCCGTGGCCGCCGCCTCTGCCCACTTGCTCATTGCCATCATCCTCGTGAACTCAGCCAAAACCCAGGGCAGCCCACACTTCCCCATCACCCTCTCCGAATTCCAAAAAGATCGCGAATGGCTCGAAAACTTCCAGAAAACCCGGAAATCCAACGTCTGATCCGCCTCAGCCAAGCCTCACGATCCTGCTTGGATACCGAGGCCGCCGCGCTCATCAATCAACTCGATTTCCCCTCTCGCATCCGCAACTCCCTGCAAAAGCACCCATCCGCTTGGCTGCTTGGCTCACTCGGCTCCGGACTCGCTGCCAGTCTGATGTTCCGCCGCCGACCTCCTGCTTCGGCTTCCCGCCTCAAAAACCGTGGAATTTTCGCTACATTGCTAGGTCTTACCTTGACCGCCGCACGCCCGCTCGCAAAAGTATGGCTCAACGGTCGGATCAAACAATGGACTGCGGGTATCTCCGAAATGAGCCGCTCATCCTCAGCCCAAGCCCGCGTCAACCCCACAAATCCTCCAATCCCAACCCATGTCCACTCACCAGGTTCTGGACCACGTTGACCAATATCTCCAACTCGGACGCGATTACGATTGCTCCGATATCCACCTAGCTACCGCATATCCACCCGCCTGGCGTCGTTTTGGTCGATTGTCTCCTATTTGGGATGATCACCATCCACTCCATCCCGAGGACACCGAACGCCTCGCCCGCTCTTTTCTCGAGGAAAAAGAGTGGCAACGCCTCCAAGAAAAAGGCGACGTGGACTTCGCCTACTCCTCATCCAATGGACGCTACCGGGCCTCCGTCGTAAAACAGCGGCTCGGCTACGACATGGTGTTTCGGATCATCAATAGCAATGTCCGGACACTCGAAGATCTTGGACTTCCCCTCGAACACATCCTTCCTCTCACTCGCTATCAAAATGGCATCATTCTCATCACCGGCTCCGTTGGCTCCGGTAAATCCACCACTCTTGCCGCCTTCGTGGATTTCATCAACCGCGACCGCGAAGATCACATTCTAACACTCGAAGACCCTATCGAATTCGTCTTCGAATCCAAAGGCTGCCACGTCAACCAACGCGAAGTTCACTCCCATACCGAATCCTTCGGTAGAGCCCTCCGCGGTGCCCTTCGTGAGGACCCTGACGTCATCATGGTCGGTGAAATGCGCGACTTGGAAACCATCCAGCTCGCACTCACCGCAGCTGAAACCGGACACTTGGTTTTGGGAACCCTTCACACCGGCAATGCCCCCCGCACACTCGACCGCGTCCTCGATGTATTCCCAACCGATCAACGCGATCAAATCCGCATCATGGTCTCAGAATCCCTGCGCGGCATTCTATCCCAACAACTCGTCCCTAAGGCGGACGGTTCTGGCCGCGTCCTCGCCCTCGAACTTCTTGTCAATTCCCCGGCCGTCTCGAACTGCATCCGTGAAGGAAAAACCTTCATGCTGCCAGGCGTCATGCAAACCGGTAAAAATGTCGGCATGATCACCATGGATGAGTCCCTCCGCTCACTTTACCTGAATGGCATCGTCTCGGCTGAAGAAATTATCTACCGCGCGGACGACAAAGCACAGATGATTCATTTCTTGGAATCCTAACTCACCGGACGAACCATTGACCCGTCGTATTCTAACGATTTCTTATCCCGATTTGATCTTTTAAAATCCAATGCGTTTCACATGGCCCAGATTGACGAACTTTTCAAATACCTGATCTCCAGCAAAGGCTCCGATCTCCACCTGTCCGAAGGACAACCGCCCAAGGTCCGCGTCCATGGCGGAGTCTCGGTGATTCCCGGCCTGCCGGTTCTCGAGGGTGCCCCATTCAAGGCTCTCCTTGCGGAAATTTGCGATCCCAAGGCCTTCGAGCGTTACTTGGAAATCGGAGATTTGGACTTCGCTTATGAAATGGACGAAAACTCTCGGTTCCGTTGCAATTACCTCAAACAGCAAAACGGCCTTGGCGCGGTCTTCCGCCTCATTCCCACCGAAATCGCCTCCCTGGAGTCTCTCGGCGTTCCCTCCATTATCAAGGAATTTGGCCACATGCGCTCCGGCCTGGTTCTCATCACCGGTCCCACCGGCTCCGGCAAGTCCACCACCCTCGCTGCCTTGCTAGATTACATCAATACCAACTTCAGCCGACACATCGTCACCGTCGAGGAGCCCATTGAGTTCGTCCACCGGAACAAACAATCGATCATCACTCAACGCGAAGTTCCCATGCAGACACCTTCCTTCGCCGATGGTCTGCGTGCCTCGCTGCGCCAGGACTCCGACATCGTCCTCGTCGGCGAAATGCGAGATCTCGAGACCATTTCCCTTGCTCTAACCGCAGCAGAAACCGGCCTGCTCGTCTTCGGTACCCTTCACACGAATAACGCCCGCAAAACCGTGGACCGGATCATCGACGTCTTCCCTGCCGACCAACAATCTCAAGTCCGCACCATGCTCGCTGCCTCACTGCGCGGCGTCGTCGCACAACTTCTTTGCAAGCGCATCGACAAACCCGGCCGCACCGCCGTCCATGAAATCATGTTTGCCACCCCCGCCGTCTCCGCAATCATTCGCGAAGGGGCCACCCAAAAACTTTATGACGTGATCACCGGTGGTAAAAATGAAGGTATGCAGTTCATGGATGAATCCATCTGGAACAAACTCTGCCAAGGCATGATTTCACCCGAGGAAGCTTACATGAAAGCGATCGACAAAACCCGCTTCAAACGCTTCCTCCCAGAAAATCTCACCCAACTCGGCGAAGCCTCCGGCGAGAGCCCGCTGTCCCATTGACCCGCCACAGCGGTTCATCTATCCACCCCTTTAATCATAAAATCTCCACCCCACACCTTCCACAAGTTATGAAGGTGGCCCGAGCCGGATTCGAACCAGCGACACGCGGATTTTCAATCACCGCCGCTTTACCTAAGCCTTTGATGTTACGGCATAACCATCTGAACATATTCACCATAATCCGAATCTTCTGGTCTTTTAACTGCGATAGTGCAGTAATTCAATTGCCCCGCCGATGGGGCTATGATCATGCCGCGTCCCCCTTCATTTGAATACAAAAAAAGCCCCAAAGGCTGGCTCGTTTGTGTCCCAGGCAGCGTGTCAGACACCGGGCGATTCCGCCGCCGTTACTTCAAGACCCGCGACGAGGCGAAAACGGAAAGCCAACGCCTGCGGGAGATCAGCAAGGGCATACAGGCCAAAGCCATCGACATCGCCCCCGAACTGGCAGCGGACGCCATCAGGGCTCGCGAGTTGCTTGTCGACCACGATGCCACACTGGCACAAGTGGCCGCGTTCTACGTCGCGCATCATGACAAACGCGGCAAGGCCCCCACTCTCTCCACCGCCTGGACCGCGGCCATCAAACATCGCCTGCATCACCGCAAACGGACCCTTGGCGATTTCAAGGCATGGAAAAAAGCACTGCCGGACTGGTTCATGAAGATGAACACCCACGACATCACCGGCAAGGATATCGTCAAGGCTCTCGACGAAACCACAAAAGGTCAGACCCGCTGGAAAGTCGGCATGCGTTACATCTCCGCGGTTCTGGGTGACGTGGTCAAGTCGGGAGCTATCAGCAGCAATCCGGTCAAGTCCATCCAGACACGGCGGAATCCAGAAACCAATGACGAGGTGGTCACCTACACCCCGGACGAACTCAAGGATCTCTTCGCGGCCTGCAAGGACTATCCGAAAGGCGAGAAGGATCGCCTCTGCGCTGGTTGTGCCATTCCATTTGCATTCATGGCCTTTGCCGGCATCCGTCCCGAGGAGATCACTAAACTCAAATGGGAGGATGTCTCCACCGAGCTGCACAATATTCGAATCGGTGCCTCTCTCGCAAAGAAAGCCAACCGACGCAACGTGCGCATCCAGCCCACACTGGCGGCGTGGATCGCCACCGTGCCGACTGAGAAAATGAAGGGCAAAATCATCCCCCCACGTTGGCGCTACAAGAGCGCCAAGGTGCGAAAGGAAGCCGGAATCGATGGCCGGGAAAAGCAGGACGCTCTCCGCCACTCCTTCGGCAGCTACATGCTCGCCATCGAAAACGACCTCGACGCCCTCAAGGCCGACATGGGACATGGGCACATAGCCGTGTTTTTCGAGCATTACCACAAGGCTCTCACTAAGAAAGACGCGCTTCCATACTGGCAGGTATTACCTCCCGGCGTCGTGATTCCGAGTCTCGAATCGATCGCGTAACGCGGCAGCCCAAAAGAAAGTTTTTCGCCGCCTCTCCCGGAGGTCGGAAAAATGGAAATATTCAGCGGGGTCATGAAGACTCCGAACAAAAAGCCGTTTATCGAACAAGCTCCCGAGTTTGTCGCAGCCCCCGCCATCGCCCGCAGATTGTCCGTAACCGGACGATACATCCTCCAACTCGCCGAGCAAGAACGCATCCCCTGCATCCGACTGGGCCGCAAATGCGTCAGATTCAACCCCGATGCCGTCGCTGCGGCGCTTGGCATCCAGTGGAAGGACTGATTGCCATGAATGCTCACACCATCTCTCGGGCGGAGCTGGCGAAACGTGCAAGCGTAAACCCTCGCACAATAATTCGCCATGAGAAAGAACTCAGACTGACCCGCGTGCCCTGTGGCGGGCGCAAGGTTGTCTATCAATACTCCGGCACGGAGGAAGCGCTCATCCGTCGGATCAAGGCTCCTTATCGCCGTGGCGGCGCCATGCGGCGGTCCCTTGTGCCTGATCCAGTATTCGTCCGCCGGAAAATCACCAGCACTTGCGGGCCGCAGCCCGAGATCGTCATGGACGGATGCATGCTCACCCTGTCCAAGCTCCTCTGGGTAAGTTTACGAATCTCCTATGACGATCCCATTCAAGTCAATGCTACACGTCATCAGCGGCTGGTCGGCGCGAAATACTCCAAACAAATCATGAAATATCTGATTGAAGCCGGTTTCATGGAACACGTGGCAAACCATATCAGCGGCAAGCGTTGTAGAAGCTACCGACTCCGCTCGGCCTGCTACAATGAGTTGGCAAAGGTCCGATTGTTCTGGCCGGAAGTTCCCGAGCTTGAGAAAGAGGAATTATCTCTCGCAGAAATGCTCGTTGATGCTGCTATTCCCTTCGAGGCCGCAGTTCTCGAACGGCTGAAAAGCGACTCATGCGAATTCCTATTTCCAAAGGATTTGGACATCGATACGATTGCCAATGAGCATGCCCATTTGAAGCTGCAGTTGTTTATCCGGCACCCGAGAAGAAAGCGGCGCAAGAAAGCAGCGACACGAACTTTGTCTAGCATGTCCCCAATAGAGAAGCAGGAAGCCGTCCGTGTGCATGCCTTCGAATCCTGCAAAGAGGCTTATCACGCATACATCAGGAATCCGCTGGGCTTCTTCAGACCATCCTCCAATTGTCACAGAATTTACCACTCGATCTCAGGCATGCCCCGCCGTCTCCGCTTTGAGCTTCAATGCAGGGGCGAGTTCACATCCACCCTCGACATTCATTGTTGCCAGCCATTTTTGCTCGGCTTGTTGTTGGAGGAGAGGCGCGAGGAATTTTTAATCGACCGGGAGGAACTTCTCAGATTCATCGATCTCACCCAGAATCAAGATTTCTATACCGTCCTCGGCGAGGAATTTTCGCCACATACCCCCCGAGATGAACTCAAGCGCATCATATTTCGGGACCTCCTATTCGGGCACAAGCGAAGTTGCCACATGGACGTCTTCAAGGTCTTTAGCAGGCTTTTTCCTTCCATCGGCATGGCGCTTGGAATGCTCCATCGGTCTCCAGAGCACTCACTCGCCAGAGAACTTCAGCGCCGGGAGGCTCGGATCATCTACGGTTATGTGCTCCCAGCCCTACAAGCGGCATTCCCAGCCCAGCCTATCACCACGATACACGATGCCATCCTCCTCCCATCCAGCATCGCGGCAGAAGCCCAGGAGTTGATGGCCCGAGAGGTCAAAAAGGCAACGGGAAAGGGCCAAAGGATCAAGAAGGAGGGCCAAGGGCACAAACAATCGACTCATATGTGTTAGCGCATCTGTCCACTCGCGGTTCCACGCCGCTCACAGGAATCTCGGATGGTTCGAACTCCACGAGTCCACACAAAACGCACGTGTCAGGTTGAAGATCCTCCGGGTGCTTTCGGAATGATGGGCGAAGGCGTCGCGGGCCAGTGTTTCCGCTTCGGCCATGCTAAGGCGCTTCAGGCCCCCGGTGCCGATGCAATCCAACAGCATATCATCGGTCACCTCGCGGCCCGCCTCGGCGGCCTCGTTGATGTGTTCCTCCCGCCAGACGGCGAGATAGAGGATGCCGGCCGAGCGGAGTCTGCCGAAGAGATCCGGTGAATCAAAGCCATGGATGCCCAAAATCCGGTCCTCCGGCCAGCCGCGTTGCGCGGCATACTGGAACAACTGCGGCAGTACTCGGAAGTGGCGGAACAGTTTCCCGAGCTTCTCCCCATCCGGAATCTTGCGCGGCAGCAGGTCCGCCAACGCCCCGCCGATCCCGTATTCGTCAATAAACACGTTGAACCAGACCAGCCAGTCGCTCTGCACGTAGTCCTTAAGCTCGGGCGGGAACGGTATCACGGCACGGAACTGGAGCGACGGCGCGGACACCTCGATGGCATCAGGTCCCATCGCCACATCCGCAGGCTCGTCGCTAAGCAGGCTGACCATCAGGATCTTGGAAACCGCGTTCAGCGCAAGCTCACGCACAAGATCCTCGGCATTGAGGCTGCAATTCGAAAACGGGCTGTGCCAGGTGCCGTGTATCATTTCAATCCTTAAAAGTTAAATGCGTCCTTGTTCCTTGGCACCACGGGCAAGATATTTAGCAATTATGCGCATGAAAATTTGGTGCGATTTCTCCTCTTCTTGATTCAATTTTCTTCTCTTCATTTCATCCATTCCTGCATGAGTTCTAAACAACTCAAATCTCTTTCCAAAATTGATTTCATGGACAAGCGCAGCGTCTTCCGGGTCAATTACTTGGAAGTCACCAACATGTATCCTTAAGACTTGCAATTGACTGATACGCTTTTGCGTTTCTTGTGAAAACGGTGAAAAAGGCTCCAATGAAGCGATCTCCTCATCTAAAGCCGAATAAATTTCTTGTTTTGAATTTTTTAGGTAGTGAGCATTCCGGATGGGATGGTTTGCTTCGCCTAATGAATCACTAAGATCGTAAATTATTTTTGATCTCAATTCGTATTCGTCCTCATCAGGAATCTCCGGCATTTGGCCCCCATAAAGTCTGAACTGATGCGCAAGATATCCAAAATTGTCGGAAATATCCTTTAAAGATGAATAATGAAGAATTTCATTCACGACGGCTTTTAGGGCAGGACTGCGCATATCGGCTGGCGTTAGATCGTCACGCTGCTGATTATGCAAAGTCATTGCAAGATAAGCGTAGGTATCAACATCCGCCTTGAAAACAGTCCTCCCGAAAAGACCTAAATCAGATTCCTTGATTGTCAGGCCTTTGCTTGTTGAGGAGATGTAACAAAGCTCTCCGGAATTCATGTTGATTCGCGCCCAGCAACCAAAGGGTGGATTATCAATAGATCGAACGAGGTGTGTCATAAATTTTTATCTCCGAAACAAATTCTGACTGACGTGATCAAGTGCGCTCAAAGCCGTTTCAGACGCATGCACCCGGACCATGACGGATTGGATTTGATTGGTTATGGCTTCAGTTGGAACCGAAACCGAAATTGCCCATTCGATATTCCGGCAGAGATCGCCTTGCAGTCGCTTGATTTTTTGAGCGTCCAGAGCATGAAAATAGCCGGTCGGACTCACACGGGATTCCGCGGTATTGGCAGCCTCGATCAATTTCTCGACATCGCTCCGGATGTTTGACATTCCCTTCTTGATCGCCGCCTCTTTGAACCAATCAAACATTGTCGCTCCCCTTCCTGATTATTTTTGGTCCGCCCGGCCCTCCCCCAACAAAAGCCCCCAAAGGAATCTGCAGATCCACCAGCGTTCTTCCGATCAGTATCGCGGCGAGCGGAAGGAATAGATTCCAGCAAAGGGCTTTCATGACGGTGGCGTTCTTCAAAACAAAACCAGCCACCCCGATCTATCGAGGTGGCCGGGGAGTTTAGAACTCGCAGTAAGACGAGCGCGGAGGCCTTTAGCCTCCCCCGAAAGGGAGACTTGGACATACGCCACCGCCTCCCCGACCCTTCGGTCTGGAGGCGGCGCTGTTTCGGTCAACGCCTGCCGCTTACTGCGAGGTTCTAACGCCCCGGACCGGATCACTCCGGACATTCCTTGTAAAACATTTCCCAATAGAATTAACAAGGGCAAACCCGCCTGACCACCTGAATAGACCCAGAATGCCAGTTGCCGGCTCTCTCTGCGCCTTGAAATCGAGCCCCCCGGTCCCGCTACTTTTCCCCCCCACAAGTCCGCAGTGGCTCTCCCATCAGTTTTCTCTCGGCATGCGGTTCATCGCCACCATGCCACCGGACTTTTCCTCCGCTGCCAACGAAATCTGGGCCGTCGTCGACCTCCTACGGGGTGACTTCAAGCGGATCATCGCCCGCATGAATGAGCTCTTCGCTGCGGAGGACTTCAGCGATGCGGACAGCCTAGCCAGCCGAGAAGGGCTTAATTGACTACCTCAGCACCTTATGGCATTGTTCCAGAGGCCATGAAAACCATCCCGCTCGCCGCGTGTATTCTGCTTTTGATACTCTCTAATCATATTCATGCTTGGGATCGCATTGCGGCAGAAAAGCGAGCAGCCGCACAAGAGAGGGCCTCAACAATGGCCAACACCGAGACTTGGCTCGAAAAAGCAGCCAAGGCTAAGCCGATTCTGCAATACGTGCCACCCAAATCAGCGCAGACTCCCGCCCCCGCTCAACCCGCGCCGGTCGCACCACAGATCGTCCCAGAGGAAGAAAAGCCGCTACCCCCAGAAGCAATAGCCACCATCAAAAGGCTTCAGGAGGAGAACGCGATGCTGCGCTATGAAAAAGCATGTATCGCGGCGGATTTAGAGGCATCCAAAGACAACGAAAAGAGAGCTCGCGCAGCAGAAGCTCAAATCGAAAGAGACAGGGTCCGCCTCAGGGCTGAAAAGATCGCGGAAGAAAAGCGCCTTGCTGATGAAAAATTAAAGCTGGCGTTAAAAAAGCCACCAAATCGCATTGTCCGCAACACTCTCCCTGCTCGTGATTACGATGACCAACCCTACGATGATCAAGCCGCGCAACAGCAAATGCAGGGCGAAATGCAAAGAATGAGATTTCGACAGCAGCAGGATGATTTCAACAGAGATATGCAAAGGCACGGAGAACAGCGAGAGGAAAGAAGACTCGAAACCTTAAGGGACACCCAAAGACAATTTGAGAATTCCTCCCGCCCATACGGAAGGTAAAAACACGAACGCGAATTATAGCTCTACAGATATCCAACCCACCAGAGCTAGAGCCGTGATCAATACCATCTCGACTAACCGGAGACTTTACGGCATCTTGCCCTGCCATGAATCACGACTCACCCCTAACGCCAGAAGGAGAACTTGTCCTCAACGCCATGCTCGGAACGATGAAAATCAAGGGAGCCTTGACCGACGAGATGATCAGCCAAGAAGAAGGCGAGATCATCTTGGGCAAACCGTTCGTGGAGTGGCCATCGGAACTCCAGCAGAAGCTGGCCCCCTACGGAGCGAGCCCAGCGATCCGGTGAGCTTTGCAATCAGACACCGTCTGGTTTCATAAGTTCACAACCATGAACCCCTAACTTTACCGTCGTCGCAGAACACCTTGATTCCCGCTATGAAACACTCGGACTCCACAACCCCGCAGGCAGCCCAGTGGCCGCCGGACAAAATGCAAATCCTGATGGGAATGAGAGCAGCCCAGATGGCGGGAACCTTCAGCCAGGAGGACGCCGACCAGATGGACCAGGGACCGCCGGAGACATGGCCCCCGGAGCTGATGGCCAAGCTGGGATTCAGCCCGCCGGAGGATTCCGCCGAAGCAGCATGGGCGGAACTCAAAGCGGAGGGGTATCCGAAACAGGACAGCGACCTATCGACGGGGGAAACATTCCCGACCTACCCGGAGGAGATATTCTACAACGACGAGCACCCGCTGTCGGGAGCGCTACCGGACAACGCTCGCCCGGAGACATGGAGAGATCTGGACAGCGCGGCCTACAACCCGAGCAAGGCGCGG
>Ga0247844_1000341_pt1 | contig 100966 bp, 104 predicted proteins | sample LaCtaG_FD_192421 | JGI IMG/M metagenome (GOLD analysis project Ga0247844, IMG submission 192421) | Freshwater microbial communities from meromictic Lake La Cruz, Castile-La Mancha, Spain - LaCruzMarch201714.5m_1 | ecosystem: Environmental > Aquatic > Freshwater > Lake | place: Spain...
GATGTCCGCGTGGCCGAGCAATTCTTGGATGATGCGCAGGTCCGCTCCGTTCGAGAGAAGGTGGGTGGCAAACGAATGCCGCATCAGGTGCGGGTATACATTGGTCTCGATGCCGGCGATCTTGGCATACACCTTCACGAGTTGCCAGACCCGGGCGGGAGTGAGCTTTTTTCCCCGAACGGAGAGAAAAACCTCTGCGCCGGACTTCGGAGCCACGAGTTTCGGACGTTCGCTACTCAGATACCTCGCGACCGCCTCGCGCGCCTTGGAGCCTACGGGCACGATCCGCGTCTTGTTTCCCTTGCCGGTAACGCGGATCCAGCCAGCATCCAAATCCAGATTTTCCAACCGGGCATTACAAAGCTCCGAAACGCGCAATCCGGACGCATACAATAGCTCAAACATCGCACGATTCCGTGCCGAGAGCGGATCGGATTCCCCAACGGCCGCGATGAGTTGTTCGATCTGCGGGATATTCAACGTGTCAGGGAGGTAGCGCTCAATGCGTGGGATCGCGATGAATTCAGCCGGATCGATGCGGAGATGATTTCTGGTAACGAGAAACCGAAAAAATACCCGCAGCGCGACAGCTTCCGCTTTGATGCTCGCGGAGGCGAGTCCGCTGCGTTTGCGGTGCGCAAGGAATTCGCTCAAGTGCTGCGGGGTGACATCCGAGGGTTGAGTGATACCCTGCGACGACGACAGCCATTTTGAAAATGTCTCGAGCGACTGGCGGGTGGACAGTTGGTAATTTGTCGAAAGCCCACGCTCGGCGGCTAAAAACAAAATGAACCCGTCAACAAATGGCTCCATCACGAAGCGGATCAAAATGCGTACCGACCAGTCGCTCGAACGCTTCGATGTATTTTGCGGAGGTTTTCTGCACGACGTCCTCGGGGAGCGAGGGAGCGGGCGGCGTCTTATCCCAATCGAGCGACTCCAGGTAATCGCGGACGAATTGTTTATCATAGCTCGGCGGACTCCCACCCGGCTGATACGCAGCCGCCGGCCAGAAACGCGATGAATCCGGCGTGAGGCATTCATCGATGAGAACTACCTCGCCATCCACGATGCCGAATTCGAACTTGGTATCGGCGATGATGATTCCCTGCTTGGCGGCAAACGCCCGGCCATGCTCGTACAGTTCGATCGAGTAATCCCGGACCTGCAACGCGATATCATCACCGAGGACCCGGCGGCATTCGTTCCACGAGATATTTTCGTCGTGACCGCTTTCCGCTTTGCTTGACGGTGTAAAAATCGGCTCTGGCAGCTTGGATGATTGCTCAAGCCCCGACGGCAGCGGGTGTCCGCAGATCGTGCCTGTTTTTTGGTAATCTTTCCATCCCGATCCCGCGAGATATCCACGCACCACACACTCGACGGGCAACGGTGCCGCCTTGGCCACGATCATTGATCGACCACGCAAGACGTGCTCAAACGGCTTAAGCATCTCAGGGAGTCCCGCTGCATCCGTGACGACGAGCTGGTTGGGAACAAAATCTAACTTCTCAAACCAGAACCTAGAAAGCTGCGTCAGCACGCATCCTTTGTGAGGAATCGCATTTGGCAGGATACAATCGTAGGCAGAAATCCGGTCCGTGGCCACCAGCAGGAGCGAGTCGCCAAGGTCGAACACCTCGCGCACTTTACCACTTCGGAGCTTTTTGATTCCGGGCAGATCGCAGGTCAATACGTCCATTTCCCCGCGAATGTAGAAGCCAAGCGTCAAAACGCAATTTTCTTTCGTTGCGCGGACTCATTTGGCCCGCGCCTGCGCACACGCAGAATTGCCGCGTTCCGCACGGCCATGCCCGATTTGTGTGGTTCCGCTTGCCTGCGCTTGCGAATTTGCGAAAGCACGTCAGGATAATCGCGATTATGTTCAGCCGACTTTCCGACAAGCTACAAGACGTCTTCAAGGACCTGCGCGGTCAGGGACGGATCTCGGAGGCGAATGTCACCGATGCCCTCCGGGAAGTCCGCCTCGCTTTGCTCGACGCAGACGTCCACTTTCAAGTCGCCAAAACATTCATCGCCCGCGTCAAAGAGCGGTCACTCGGCGAGGATGTCATGCGCAGCGTCACGCCAGGGCAGCAAATCGTTAAAATTTTTCATGACGAGCTCATCCGGATCCTTGGCGGCGATTCCGAACCGCTAAACCTCGAAAAACCTGCACGCATTCTCATCGTTGGCCTCAACGGTGCCGGAAAAACCACATCATCCGCGAAGTTGGCCCGATGGCTCAAATCCCAGGGCCGCACACCGAACCTCATCGCTTGCGACTTATACCGCCCCGCCGCCATCGACCAGTTGGCCGCGCTCGCTGACCAGATTAACGTCCCGATCTTCAAACCCGAAGCAGGCGAAAATGACGTGCTAGCCACTGCTAAGCGCGCCCTAACGTGGTGCGCGGAAAACGGCGGGAACGTCCAGATTTTCGACACCGCAGGACGCCAAGAGATCGACGAACCGCTCATCCAGGAACTCAAAGCGCTCCGCGACCTCCTCCAACCGCAGGAAGTCCTTCTCGTTTGCGACGCGGCCACCGGGCAGCAAGCCGTGTCGGTCGCGGAGCATTTTCACTCCGCACTCGGCCTCACGGGAATCATCCTCACCAAACTCGACGGTGACGCCCGAGGCGGCGCGGCACTTTCGCTGCGCGAAATCACGCAACGACCAATCAAATTCGCCGGCGCCGGAGAAAAACTTGCTGATTTCGAACCATTCCATCCGGACCGCCTCGCCGGCCGCATCCTAGGCATGGGAGACGTTGTCAGCCTTGTCGAGAAGGCGGCCGAAGCCATCACCGAAGAGGATGCCGCTCGCATGGAGCGCAAAATGCGGACGGCCTCGTTCGACCTCGAGGACTTTCTCCAACAATTTCGCATGCTCAAACGCATGGGGCCGCTCGAAAATATTCTTGGCATGTTGCCCGGAATGGATAAGCTCAAGGATTCCTCGATTGACGAGGGGCAACTGAAACGAGTGGAGGCGATCATTCTCTCCATGACACCAGCGGAACGCGCACGGCCTGAACTCCTAAATGCCCGGCGCCGACAACGGGTCGCTCGCGGCAGCGGCACCACGGTAACTGAGATAAATAACCTGCTTCTGCGCTTCGGCCAGATGCGGAAAATGATGAAAAAAATGGGCAATATGAAAAAATTTATGGCCCAAGCCAAACGAGCCGGCATGCCCGGGTTGCTAGGCTGAAACAAACCGAAATTCCAATTTTAAAATCCAATCTATCCGCCGGAATCCAGCGCCAACCGCTGCCGGCTAGACCACAACCCAAACCGTAATATGTCCGTAGCAATCCGTCTCAAACGCGAAGGTGCCCGCAACCACCCGTACTACAAAATCGTTGTCGCCGACAAACGCAGTCCGCGCGATGGCAAATTCATCGAAATCATCGGCACCTACGACCCGAAAAAAGAAGGCGAAAACTTCAAGATCGAACTCGATCGCGCCAATTACTGGGTCGGAGTCGGCGCCCAGCCGTCCCAAACCGTCGGCAGCATCATCAACAAAGCCCGCAAAGCCGCCGAAGCAGTCGCTGCTTAATCCCTCGGGATCGACTCCCCGACCTCACACCATCCCTAAACTGACGTGGAAGAATTCCTGAAATACACCGTCGGACAGCTGGTGGAATATCCGGATGAGTTGGTCGTTGTGCGGACAGAGTCACCCGAAAAAGTAGTATTCCGACTGGCCATGCGGAAATCGGACATCCCGAGAGTCATCGGCAAAAGCGGACACACGATTCAAGCCCTTCGCGCCATGCTCCAGGCCTCCGGAAAGAAAAAAGGCCTTCGCACCGCACTGGAAATCATCGAATGAAAAAGTTGCTATCCAAGATCCTATCCTTGTCCGTCGTCACGCTCTCCACCTCGAGCGTCCTGTTCTTCTCAGCCTGCGAGCAGCAGTCCGCGGCAGTCACCGCGCCGAAATACTACAAACAAATGCGCGCCGCCGAAGAAAAGGCGGAAAAACAAGAACCCGCCGACACCACCCCCCCAACGTATTTTAACAACTAGGCTTAGGCGAAGACTTGAGCGTCATTCGCGGGCTACCCGGTAAGCTTTACTCCACTCTCGGTGGGCTGCTTCAGATCTTTACTCGTAAGCTTTGGAAAGAACAGTTTCGATCTCGCTGAACCAACGTTGAAAGTTGTAGTAGCGACTCAACTTTTCGAAGCCGGAGGTTGCCATCATGCGGTGCCGGTCAGGACTGCGCAAAGCGTCGTCAAGGCACTGGGCCAATACATCGGAGTCTCCAACCGGAAACTTCAGACCGTTGACTCCCTCGTCCACGATCTCGGCAAGACCCCCGGCGTCGCTGACAACCACGCCAACACCTCGGCTCCATGCCTCGAGCACGACCATTCCAAATGGCTCCACCCAGATGGATGGCACGACAGTAACTAGGGACTGTTTCCACAAAGCGATTTGCTCCTCCCTTGGAACAAATCCACGAAATTCAACGCCGCAAATTCCCTGCGTAGTGACGATTTGCTCCAGCCGTTCCCGGTCCGGCCCGTCGCCAACAATTCTTAGCTTTTCCTGACGGGGTCCAAGCTTCTTCCACGCCTCGAGCAATACATCGACACCCTTTTCTCGCGAAAGTCGGCCGATATACATGATGTCACCGCCGGAATTCCGGTCTGGTCCGTCGGATTTCACATCATAAAAGTGGGGAATCACAGAAATTCGATCCTCGGGAATTCCCATTTGGACGTGAAGCGCCTTTTGAGCATCGCTGATCGCGATCCAGTGCGAAACATTTTGAAATACATCCAGCCCTCTTAATCGGTGTAAGACATTGCCCATAACGCCGCTTTTGATGTGGCTGTCTTGCCAACACGCAGTCGCAAAGGCCGGGAAAAAATTTCCACCGATGCAGCGCGTGCAGGGTGCTCCGTGGTTCAGGAAAAATCCATTAACGCAAGATAGACGGTAATTGTGGACATACTGGATCACTGGTATTCCCGCAGAGAATGCGAGTTCGTAGGCAATCGGTGAGATCGTGGGGAACACATTGTGAATCACCCAGATATCAAACTTCTCCCGTGCTTGCAGTTCAGACAGCCGCCGACCGACGTCCCGGTTCCAATGCACCTTGGCGACTGCGGAAAGCGTCTTACCAAAACTCCCGGTTAACTCATCACTGGAGGTGAGAAACAGGCCCATGTGGTAGCGATCATCAAGCGCATCGTGAATCCGGTGAACGCTCCCCTCCTCTCCGCCATAGTCCAGGTAGCTGTTGAAGATTTGCAGGACTCTAGTGCGGCGAAGCTGATGACTCTTTTGTGTGGTCATTGCATGAGATCGTATGGCGGACTCCACCAATAGGCGCTTCGAAACGGGTCGCAGTCGATAAGGAACAACGAACTTACGTTCGAATTGGGCGCAAATTCACGAAACGGAATCCCACATTTAGACTCCATAGAGCCGATGCTATTCATTTGGTTGGTGGATGTTGGGGGTATTACTCAACGTTTCATCTGGGCCGTGCCTTCAAGATATCCTCATAAACATTTTCAAAGCTGTTCAAATAATCAGAAACCTCAAGCGCCCTTCCGATACTCCAGGAAAATGGCCCGCCGCCAGGCGGAAGCAATGCCTCAATCTGCTCTGCCATCACGGCGGGATCGTAGCTCACAAATTTTCCATTGATTCCATCCGCCAGAATCATCTCGGAACCATGATGTGGCGTTAGAAGAAGTGGGACGCCCAAGCCGGCGGCTTCAATGACCGCCAGCGAGAACGCCTCAAAATACGACGGAAAAAGAAAGAAGTCCGTTGCAGCAAGGTATCGATCGTAATGGGCTGGAGCCCCCGCGAAGATAATCCAACTTTCCCAACCGGGATACTTGGTGCGCAAAACCTGCTTTAATCTCTCCAGCGTTTGGGATTTGCCGCCGATGACGAGAAACTTGATGTCCCAATGCGGCTGTCGTTGCCGGACAGTCGCCAATGCACTAACTGCCAACCAAAATCCTTTTCGGCGGAAATGCCCCTGAGACAGGAAGCTGAAGGCTATCGTCCCAGGAGAGAACCCAAGTTCCTCGCGGGCGTCCGGGCGATGCTTTGATCGAGCTTCAGGGGAAAACCTAATTGGGTCGTAGGCATTGGGCATTACCCGGAATTTAGTCGTGGATTTGAAGCGTTTTTTGACCTCAGCCTCAATGGAGTCTGAGGCTGGAGCAACTAGTTCCGGCTTTGAACATCGATAGACTATCGCCTCGATCACCGCTCCCAATCCACAGATCAGCCATTGCCCCAACTCCCAGAATGACGTCAAGCCAAGGTTCCAAAGTTTCTTGAACCAGATGTCACTCACAAATTGCACGGAGAACAAATCGCATCGCAGGCACGAAAAGGAGGACGTATGCCAGACGGATTGTGGCGATTTTTGTCCGCTTTTTACGATGCGGGCAGCGATCACATTGGCGCATACGAAGAACCATGCAGGTTTCAGTGGGGAGGGAACCCACGCATGAGGAACGCGGCGGACAGAGTCAAAGGTCAAACTATTGTCTACGGTCAGTGCCCATGTTGAGACACGCCAGCCTTTCTCGCGCAGAACGGGAATCAGGAATACCAGAGACTTGAGCGCGGGGACATTGCCCGAGACAAAGGGGTCTATAATGACTAACTCTTTTTGATTTTGTGTCATGGTAAAGTGTAAAGCTATCCGGATTGAAGCCCCTGCCGTCGAGTCGCAAACGCTCCCGGCGTGCCGTGGTCGTGGAGTGAAATTTCTGCGTGGGAGTCCAAGGCGCTTTCTGAATCGGTGGTTCGGTTTGCGGTATCAAATTTGATGATGCAATAGATTCCGCCGATGTGCAGCCACATGATGAAGTTAAATGGATTTGTATGAAAGTTGGCACCTCCCAACATGCCACTCACAAAGATCGGCACGGTGGCTGCAATCAGCATGTTCGCCAGAGATCGATCTCTGGCATTCTGAATTGAAAAAATCAACCGGTGAATCCAAACGGCAAAGCTGATCGAAGCTGTCAAAACCAGAGCCAACCCAACGATTCCAAATGCGTCGAGGATTAGATTCACCACATCATGATATCCATCCTCGCCGCCTCGAAAATCATTGAGTGTTCCATCGCCAAAGCGTCCGAATAGCGAGTAGCTCGCGGTTTCAGTGAGGCGTTGCCATCCATAAAGCCGGTCGGAAAACGTGCTGAGTCGCAAGACCGTGTTTCCCCATCGACTTTCGGAAGCGATAAGCGCGTTGACGTGTTCAATCTGCGCAAGCAAATATTCGGCAAAGAAAATGCCGAGGCCTATGACAGTGAAGCCCATGAGGTAGCCGACCAAAACGCGAGTTCTCGTTTTTGTGAAAAAATAAAATCCCAACGCGATGAATGGAAGTAGCATGGACGCCCGCTGCATCGAAGCAACAGTTCCCGCACAGAGTAGCATAGAGATGATAATCCAGCGAAGTCGGGTTTGACGGGTGGCGTTAAAGGTAAACCAAAGTGATGTCGGAATAAGCAATCCCAAGACGCCGTAGTTCACGCTCCCTGAGCCAAACCCAATGGGCCTCGGGGCTCCATACATCGCAATATCCGCAAAAAATTGATTCGATGCGACCGGTGACAGAAACGTCTCGGCGTAGAACCACTCCATCTGGTCGTATCCGAAAAAGTACTGTTTCAATCCCAAAAACACCCATGGGATAAAACAAATTAGCACAAACTTGATATACTTCTCCAATTCCCCAACATTCTTGAACAGAATGGGAATGGCCACCAGGAGCCCTCCGTAGATCGTGAGATTCACTGCCATCTGCCCAGCGTGTGCAACGGACTTCATTTGGGCAAAAGAAACAACAAATGCGACGAGGGAGAGAAGGATCATTCCACCAAAAATCATGTAGTCTTTCGTTTGTAGGACAATTTTCCCAACCGAAGCGCGTACGATCAATCCGATGTATACAAATCCGATGCATGCCATGTTCACGATAAGAACCTGAATGATTGCCTCATGCGAAACCTCCCCAAAATAGACAGCAAGCTTCTTAATGTAATCAAGGTAGATCACTTGGACCGCTGCGACGTATAATCCAGCGCGCGGGTTTACTAACGCAAAGAAGGAAGTTCCCAATCCCAACAACAGCACAAGGGGTGCGACGCCACCGCTGTTGCTTTGAAGGAACCACGGGACAACCAGCAAAGGTAGAACAATGCCCGCCAGCACCCCGAAAATGCGAATCACAGCGGTTGAGTAGTTCATAAGTAGGTCCTAGATCGTTGAACTCCCAATCAGCACGTTCTGATGCCAAGGATGGCCGTAAATTCTTTGCGATAGAAGTCAGCTGAAGGCAGGTAATTGGAGAGCGAATCAAAAGCGGTTTTGCACCGCTCGGCGTAGCTGTCTGCGCTCATGCTTGCAGCTTGTTCGATCGCGTGTGTCAATGATTCGATGCTGAATGGATCGCATAAAATCGCAGCTTTGCCAGCAGCCTCGGGTAGGCCACCGATATTGGTGACGATTGACGGAGTGGCTACTCCCCTTGCTTCGATTGGGGTGAGGCCCAAATCTTCTTCGAACTGTGCAGGCGCGACATTCCATTTACATGTCGAGAGCAAGTGTGTCTTAGCGTCTTGATTAATGAACCCAGGCGTCGTGATAAATCTTCCAAGTCGGGAGGATTGGATTTTCAGGCGGATCTCGGGTGCCAAAGGGCCATCGCCGACCAGTGTCAGAGGGTTTTCCTCATGGCTGATTTGAGCTGCATAGTAGGCGTCAATGAGTTCCAAAATCCCCTTGTTGTCAACCCATCGGCCGATGAACAGAAAACCCTTTCTCTCGGCCGCATGCTGCGGCTTGAGTTCAAGCTCACAGACCGCAGGAACTACCCGCAGGAATTCAGAAGAAACCTCCGTGTCCTCACCCCACGTTCGAGCAACGAAATCAGAGATATACCATCGATATTTGGCCATTTGATGCGCGGCACGGAGGAAAAAATGATGCTGAGGCAGCCGTCGATTTTCAACCGAGAGAACGATTTGTTTTCTGAGGAGCGAGGCGGGATACATCACGTCGAGAATCGGAAAGTGACAATTGATTAAATCCGCCCAAGCGATGTGTTTCAGCATTTCAACCGAGATACTTCCTAAAAAAACCGTCTCAAACGGGAGCGTCTTCAAAAAGTCGACGAATGTCGGGTCCGCAATCCATCCTCTGCGAAGCCGCATGACAAGCCGGACCTCGAAACGGGCGTCTTCTGAGAGTTGGCGGGCGATTTCGATCGAGAACGCCTCCATCCCCCCATAGACCCCACCCGTCGGCAGGACAATCAGAATACGGGATCGGCTATGGGAAGACATGGTGAACTAGCGTAAAGCCGGCCTACGTGGTGGATAGGCGGACTGCATTTTCAGAAGGGTATTTTGATCACCGAGGTCGAGGAACGCGTTTGGTGATAGCGGGTTGATTCGGGAAAATGGCTGAAAGTGATCGTGCATTCGGCGGTCCGAGTAGAGCGGGATGATTTGATGACAGAAAGCTCAATTTTTGGGCTGAAGGAACATCCAGATCATGTCCTGTCCCCGCTGTTCGTCCATCATCGCCTCAGGGGTCGCTCCAGACAGCTTTTCACGGATTTCGATGGGCATATCTTCGGAGCACCGCGGTCGCGACGGAGTTGAAATGATTTCGTGTGAGGATCGAAAGCGATCTGCGATCCACTCGGACAGCTCACGCTGACTGATATCACCCTGAAATCGTTGATGCACCTCAACTAGTATCAGGCAATTCGCCAGCAATTGGGGCTGTATACTCGAGAGGAACTCATACTCAAAACCCTCGATATCGAGAATCAGCGCAGAGTTTTCCATCGGCGACCAAGTCTCTGGGGCGAGATACCCGGATACTTTTACGGATTTTTCGACCCCGTTGAGTCGGGCCAGATGCCGGCACATCCCTTGGGCGAAAATATCCGTGTCGTAGGCAAAAACGCTCGACTCAGGTAGTGCGCGGGCAAGTCCTACGGCATAGTAGCCCTCAGCGCATCCGACGTCCACGACCGCAGTGGGTTGATGGACGATGATTTTTTGGATGAAATCCACGATCTCCAGCTCGTAGGTCCCGACCCACTTGGGGGTGATTGATGCCCATACCGGAAGGTTGAAGTAGCGCATCCCTGCAAACGGGCCGCTCAAACAGTGACAATCACCTCGGTCGAACAACTCCCGTTCCGCCCGGCGTTGAAATGGCACATTACGCCAAGCCGAGCGCAATAGGTTTCTCGAGCCGCGGAGCAGACCGTAGGTATTGGGGAAACGCTTTTCGACCGAACGCCCAAATGATCGGGGAAGAAATTTCATCGTTTGCTAAATCCGTCGCGATGGTAGTGATTTGCTTGAGGGCCTTAGATTTTTAGAGCGGTCTGCGTGGTGAGAGATGGTCTATTGCGCACTAAAGTTGGGATACCCCCGAGGAGAAAGGCATAGTTTTTTGTAAGCGCCAAGCAACTTTCGTTTCCAAAGCGGCATTTCCGGGGGGAATCCTCTCAAAAATCCGGGCAATTGCCGGACAATGCCGCGAACATCGACGCCATGCCATGGGGTGGTGAGATTGCCTGAGACTATGACCTCGCCATTGACCCCGAAAAACAGATGTGTGACCCATTCGGTGTCTGTTCTGAGTGCCTCAGGGGTATGAGAATCCAGTGGAAAATGGCTCGCATAGCAGTTGAGAACGAAGATGGCATTATTGCGCGTGACGGCCACAAGCGTGTAGCCTTTTTCGGTCGCCAGCTGTACGGTCGAGGAAATACTGGCGCCTTGGCGAATCATCGGATCTTTGCGCTGCACGAATGGAACGCCTGTGGGGATCGTTGGGTTGTATTCAATACACACCACTTTTGGCGTGTAGCGCTGGCAGGCTTCCCAGACGTGATAATCGTTGCCGTCGATGTCAATCGAGAGAAAGTCGAAGTTTTTTGGCAGTTCTGTTTTCGACAAAATCTCGTCGAGTGTGTTTGAACTCCATCCAACAAATTCGCATATTGGGGTCACCAAGGGATTATCCTTGTAGGTGGCGGCTAACTCCTGGTGCTTGGACTTGTCAGCCTCGATCAAAACGCCGCCGTAGCCGTGGTTCTTGATCAGATGGAATGTGTTGCTGAAAAGTTTTCCATCCCAAGCACCAAATTCGACGCACGTTTTGTCGGAATCTGGCAATTGCGCAAGGATGAAGGTCAACACACCGTCCTCACCGAATTGAGAGGTAAGGTTCCACTTATGAGTATCAAGGTTGGATAATTTCATGCGATTGAATCAGCTTTTTAAGGGCAAGGCGGGCCGAGCGGTATCGAACAACGGTTTAAGCGAAACTGTTACAGACCACCACCAGAGAAAAACACCCTCCACAACGACTTTAGAGACCACGAAACTCCAGATTCCGAATCTCGGCACGAGAAAAATTACTAGGATCACCTGCACGCATCCGGATACCAAAAGGGGAAAAACAAATGGGTTATTGTTGGAGGAAATGTGTAGTTGCATGTAGGCGCTGGTGTGGGCGTCGGCGAAAGCAAGAATTGCAAATGAGATAAAGAGCTCGACCGGAAGGAAGGTTGTTTGCGCGCCGATCAGCAAGAGCAGACGGGGCCCGAACCAGACTATTACCACGGTGGCTATCACCCCTGCAAATAGTCCTCCATAAGTGCGCAAGAAAAATTGCTGGAGCACCTGCTTTCTTTCCCCGTGAACTCGGAGTTGAGATAGCCGAGGGATCGCGACAAAAAGGAAGATGGTCGCGATCTGAAAGATAATCGCGAGGGTATTATTCGTGAGTCCGAATTGCGCCGTTGTGGTGATCCCTAGGAACGTGGCGCTGAGGAAGATGCTCGCGCGCTGAAGAAGGAAAACGCCGACTGCAGTCACTCCCTGCCGCCACGCCATGGGCCACATCACGGCCATCAGTTTCAATGAAGAGATTTGAAAACACGGGACATTCCGGAGTCCGCTCTTTCGGAAAAAATAGTGCTTCATGAGCGGTCGCACGATGAGGGCCCCGGCAAGCGGCGCAATCGCCATCGCCCACAACCCTGCACCCGCCCAAAGTAACCCCACGATGCTTCCTCCTTGAACGAGCTGAAGGATGACACCAAAAATCGACGCCTCACGAACGTGGCCCATACCCAGCAGAAGGTACGGCCACATCAGGGTCGCGAGGTTGTAGCAAGTTGCAATTACAAAAACCAGCCAGACCCCGAACGGTAACTGATCGCCAGCGATGCGCTCCAGCACGGGGGTGCCTAAAAACAGAATACAAAACAAGCCGGCCGCAGCTGCACCGTAGTAATATCGAGAGCAGGAGACCAGTTCTGCGAGTAGTGAGCGATTGGGAGATTTGTCCGAAGCTGCGGGCACTCCGTGTGCCACGAGGTCATTCGCACCGGCGGCAGCAAATGCGGCATTTCTGCTTACCGTGCCAGCCAGGCCAAAATCGAGCAGGGCGGCGAAGCCTGCAATTGTCAATAGCAAGTAGTAAAGACCAAGAGCGTCTTCGTTGAGAAATACCGTCGCCATGGGTAGCGTAAACAACCCGGTCGCAACCCGCGAGACCGAATAGGCCGCCGCCCAAACCGAGGCGCTTCCGTAGAGTCGTGCAACGAGATGATTCATCGCGGGTAGGTTTTGGTCATTCGTTCCATTCCCGTCGGGATTCTAATCTGGTCTAGATCCCGACTTACGCCATCTCCGCAGCGACCATGATTGTGGCAAGCTGAGTGCCGGTTACTTGAGGGGACCAGTCTAGCAGGCAGGCGGCTTTGGTGGGGTCGCCCGCAAGTCGGCACGATTCGAGCGGGCGGTAAAAGCTTTGTGAGCATGCGATCATCGTTTTCCCTGATTTTCGGTCTCTTCCGACTTCATTCACCCCGTCGCCCTCGAAAGCAATTTTGATCCCAGCAGCTTCGAAGGCAGTTCGCGCGAAATCCCGGACGGTGGTTTGGGTTCCGGTGGCCAGAATAAAGTCTTCAGCTTCGTCGATTTGAAGCATCTTCCACATGGCGACGACATACTCCGGTGCGTAACCCCAGTCGCGTTCGGCATCGAGATTGCCGAGTGTGAGGACTTCAGTCGATCCGCGTGCGATGCGGGCTGCGGACGCTGTGATCTTGCGGGTGACAAAACTCTCTCCACGGCGCGGCGATTCGTGATTGTAAGCGATGCCGTTGCAGATATGGAGCTTGTGCGCGTCGCGATACACTCTTGCGAGGTGGGTGGTGAACGCTTTTGCGCATCCGTACGGGTTCATCGGGTGGAATGGCGTGGACTCCGATTGGGGGAACTCGTCGGGATTGCCAAAAACCTCCGATGAAGCAGCCAAAAACACACGTGGAGGCACATCCATATCACGAACCATTTCGAGTAGACCGAGAGTTGCGTTCGCAACTTCCATGACGGTGGATTCCGGGATGTCAAAGCTCAGTCCCGGTTGGCTCTGACCCGCCAAATGGTAAATCTCAGTGGTTTTGGTTTTTTTTAGGATCCTTCGGAACGTCGTGCGGTCGGCAAGGTCGCTGTAGTGCAAAAAGAACCTCTGATTGTAGATCTCGGGATTGGTTCGGAGGTGCTCGATCCGGGAGCGCTCGAGCACACTGGTCCGGCGCACGATCCCATGGACCTCGTAGTCCTTTTCGAGGAGCAATTCGGCAAGATACGAGCCATCTTGACCGGTGATACCTGTAATCGTTGCAATGTTCATTGAAGATGGTCGATACAGGCAGAAGTCTACCACCGCCTACGTACGCTGATTAATACGGTTTTTGGACGGGATGAACAGGAATTTTCAGGAGATACTTGGTGGCCGCGTAGCACGCTGGCTTGCTATCGCTAGCGAGATTGTTTTATGATCTGAGGAAGCTGATGAACGACGATATCGACCTTGAGGAAATCATTTCCCTTCGGAAAGAATGTGCCAGCAAGAGTTTGCGCGTTGCTCCCCTTGAAGAAACGCGGGCGTTGGTTCACGGGTTGTTTGCTAACAACCTGACGGATCCATGGTATGAAGCGTGCGTTGGGTTTCTGGATACGCATCCGAACGATATGATTCTTCGCGGCGAGCTTCCGGAGCACTTTGCTTTTCTCTATTTCCCAAAGGCGAATAAGGGGCTTTGGTATAGCGTGCAAGCGGGACTCAAAGCGATGGGCCCGATTGGTCCGAAGGGCCTTGCGGCGCTTGCAAAAATGGCCGCTGAGAAAAATCTCATCGGCTGAGCGCGCTGTCGTTCAGACGCCAGCGGACTTGCGCAGGCCAAGCGTGATCGCGAGGGGTGAAGGTCTCGGAACGCGAAAACACAACCCAATACTGGATTTCCGCTGACGGAATCTGAGCAAAGAATCAAGGAAGCGCGAAGCTCGCGTGGCTCGTGAGTTCAGCGGAAAATAGTGTCTCGACGGTAACAGTATTTTTGCTAGTGTGGTATACGTGACCGCAGCGATCCAGTATTTGACCGACGAAGCAGGCGAGAAAACAGGCGTCATTCTGTCGATGCGCGACTACGAGCGCCTCACGGAAGATATCAAGGATCTTGCGGACATCGTGGATCGTCGCAAAGAGCCAACGATTGCTCACAGCGATTTTCTCGCTCAACTTCGAGCCGATGGCCTCTTACAGGATTGAGTGGCGCAAGGCCACTCACAAGGACCTTCGACGCATTACCCCCCACGACGTCAAGCGGATCGTTTCTGCCGTTGAAGCTCTTCGGCTCGATCCCGTCCCGCATGGATGCACCAAGCTCAGTGGTAGCGAGTGTGCCTATCGAATTCGCATCGGAGATTACCGGGTAATCTACGAGGTCATTGATGATGTGCTCATCATCGAAGTTATAAAGGTTGGACACCGGCGAGACGTGTACAGATAGAACAACGATTCCAAGCAAAGAGGCCGATTGGGCCGAAAGGCCTCGCTGCGCTGGCAAAAATTGCCGCTGAGAAAAGTCTCATCGGCTGAGCGGTTCCCGTTTAGCCGCGCGCGGACTTGCGCAGCCCGAAAATCAAAATCATCGCGGCTCCGGTCACAAACATGAAAAGGCTGTAAACCACAGCGGGCATCGCGATTCCTGGGCTGTTCAGCAGGCCGAGCGCGATGGCGAGGGCAAGCGTCCCATTTTGGATTCCGGCTTCGATCGAGATGGTGATTTGTTGCGGACGTGGAAGTCGGAAAAGCGCTGCGGTTGCAAATCCGAGCGCCATCGTTAGGACGTTCAGGATCATTGAAGCGGGTCCGGCGAGCCGGAACTGGTCGGCGAGGTTGTCCTCCCGAAGCACGGCCAATCCGATCACCACCGCCAAGAAGACGACGGATAGAATATTCGCGGGCCGAGCCATTCGGTCTGCAAACTGCGGACGAACTGCCCGCACCAACATCCCAAGCGCAATCGGCAAAATCGTAACGACGATTAGTTGCACGAACGTTTTAAGAAATGGGAGTTCGATCTCCGAAGCGCTTCCGAGGAAGTGTATCATCGATGCCCCAACGACCCACGGAATCGTAAACACTGCAATGACACTTGAAGCAGCGGTGAGCGTGACGGAAAGCGCCGTATCGCCCTTGGAAAGGTGCGAAATCAAATTGGATGTCGGACCTCCTGGACACGCCGCCAGCAGCATCAACCCGACCGCCGTTTCGCCGGGCAACCCAAGCAACCTAGTGAGCGCCAGTGCAACGAGCGGCAAAAGAATCATCTGGCAGCCAAGCCCCACCGCACTCGACAACGGAGCCCGCACAATCCGCCGGAAATCGGCGACGGTCAGGCTCATCCCCATTCCGAAAAGCACGGTGATTAGGGCAATCGGGAGCAGCAGCGTTTTAAGAAAATCGTCCGGCATAATCCGGATGGTTTAGCACGCAGCGCCCCACTTCTGCAACCGACGCAGCGCACGGCACCGATTTCGGACTCTTTAAAACTAGGGAACGGACAACTTTACCATGAAGAGCAGGGAGAACACGAAGGGATGATTTCAAATAGGAATCTCCGTTTTCCTGACTTCCATTTTGGTTTAGGCTTTCTGGATGAATTTCTCCGACTTGCCTCATCGAGTGATCGGGTGTGCGATTGAGGTTCACCGGAACCTTCGTCCCGGGCTCTTGGAGTCGACTTACGAACAATGCCTTGCCCACGAGCTAAAACTTCAGGGCATTCCGTTCCTTCTGCAGCATCTGCTTCCGGTCGGCTACAAGAACCTCCGGTTGGACTGCGGATACCGCGTCGATATCTTGGTGGACAACCAAATCATAATCGAACTCAAGAGCGTGGAGCGCCTACTTGGCGTTCATGAGGCACAATTGCTTACCTACATGAAACTGGCCGGTATTCGGCAAGGGTTCCTTATCAACTTCAACGTCAAACGCCTCAGAGACGGGCTCAAGAGTTTTGTGTTGTAGTAGCCATGCATCTTCATGCTCTTCAGGAGCTTCATGGTGATTCAAACTGCGATTTGCAGGACAAAAGATATGTAACCGGGGACACATGGTTCTTGAATTCCGTAGGTTGCTGAACGATCACTTTTCACAAATGCAATCTATCTCCGAGACATTGTTTGCCGCCGCGAAGCGCAGGATCCCAGGCGGCGTGAACTCGCCGGTTCGCGCATTTCGCTCCGTCGGGGGTGATCCGTTTTTTGTTCAATCGGCACGCGGATGCCGAATCACTGATGTGGACGGGCGGGAGCTCATTGATTACGTCGGCACGTGGGGACCGGCCATTTTAGGCCATGCGCCGGCTATCGTCGTGGAGGCCGTGCGGGAGGCGGCGGGGCGCGGATTAAGCTTCGGCATTCCGAATCCGCTGGAAGTGGAAATGGCCGAAACGATTTGTCGATTAGTGCCGTCGATCGAAAAAGTCCGTCTGGTGAGCAGCGGCACCGAAGCTACGATGAGCTGCATCCGGCTCGCGCGCGGAGCAACCGGGCGGGATCGGATCATTAAATTCGAAGGATGCTATCATGGCCATGTCGATTCGTTGCTGGTGAAAGCCGGGAGCGGCGCGCTCACGCATGGGCAACCGGACAGCGCGGGCGTGCCAGCCGCATTGGCGGAACTGACGACGACATTGCCATTCAATGACATCGCGGCATTGGAGGCGGTTTTTGAGAATGTGGGCGATGAAGTGGCGGCGATTATTTTGGAGCCGGTTCCAGCCAACGCCGGATTGTATTTACCTCGTCCGGGATTTCTCGAGCGAATCCGGGAGCTTTGCGATGCGCACGGGGTGATCCTGATTTTTGATGAAGTCATGACTGGCTTCCGCCTTGGACCTGCGGGGTATCAGGGGATTTGCGCGATTCGGCCGGACTTGACCGCGCTCGGAAAAGTCATCGGGGGTGGTCTGCCGGTCGGGGCGTTCGGCGGACGCGCTGAGATAATGGACCTCCTGTCTCCGGATGGTCCGGTGTATCAGGCCGGCACGCTATCCGGGAACCCACTGGCGATGGCCGCCGGGTTGGCGCAACTCCGCACGTTGGAATCCACCAACGGCTGGGCGAAGCTGGAAGAAATCGGCGCGGCTTTCGAGGCGGCCACACGCGAGATCATCGGTGACCGACCACTCACGTTTCAACGCATCGGGTCGATGTTTTGCTTGTATTTCCATCCGGGGCCGGTTTGGAACCTGGATGATGCACGCGGCAGTGACAAAGCGGCATTCAATCGCTTCTTTCACCACTGCTTAGCGCACGGTGTTTATTTTGCACCCTCCCAATTTGAAGCGGGCTTCCTCTGCACCGAGCACGATGCGGATGCACTCGCGCGGACGGCCGAAGTTGTCGCCGCCGCGCTGGCTGCGTGACGTTGCGATGGGGAATTCAGGATGACGCCGGCTGCCCTAGGTCATACACGCTTGCTTTGGAGGCACCGTCGCGGGGAGATCGATCTCACGCATCACGCAGCAATGATGGGAATTCTGAACGTGACGCCGGATTCATTTTCGGATGGGGGACGGTTCTGCAATATCGAGACTGCGTGCAAACATGCGCTACAAATGGTATCGGAGGGGGCGGCCATCATTGACGTCGGAGGTGAGTCCACTCGACCGGGAGCAGATCCCGTTGATGCAGACATCGAAATTTCACGTGTCGTTCCGGTCATTGAAATGGTTCGAGCAACGTCGGATGTGGTGATCTCGATCGACACATCGAAAGCCGCTGTTGCGGAAGCGGCTATAGCTGCAGGCGCGGACATCATCAACGACGTGACGGCCCTGAGCGGAGATCCTCGGCTGTCGGCAGTGGCAGTCACATCTGGCGCCGGGGTGGTATTGATGCACATGAAGGGGCGACCGCAGACGATGCAATCGATGCCGCATTACGATGACGTGGTGGCTGAAGTCGGTGAATTCCTTCGACAGAAAATCGATGCGGCTCTATCCTCAGGCATTGACCCTATGTGTATCGCGCTCGACCCTGGAATCGGCTTCGGAAAATCCCATGAACACAATCGGGCGCTGATAAAATCCACCGGCACGCTCTGCGCGATTGGCCGGCCTGTGCTGCTCGGAGTCTCCCGCAAATCGTTTCTTGCTTGGGCGGCCGATGCTCCAGAAGTCGGCGAACGCTTATGGGCTGGGGTTGCCACAACGTGCCTTGGCAGAGAGCTAGGCGCGCGTATTTTCCGTGTGCATGATGTGCGCCCGCATCGTGAAGCGGTCCGCATGACCGAGGCCATCATCGACGGAGTGCGCGAGCAATGATCGAAGCGGTCCTGAAATTCATCCAGAGCAACTGGACGTCTGCTGTCGAGATCGGGATCCTCGGCGTGCTCTTGTATTTTGCTTACACGTATCTTAAGGGCACGCGCGGCGCCCGGATTCTGATGGGATTGGCACTGGTCTTTATCACGCTCACATTGATCTCGCAGCTTCTGAATCTCGTGGTTATCGGGTGGTTGCTGCGGAGTTTTTCGGTCTTTTTAGCATTGGCATTAGTCGTCATATTTCAACCGGAGTTACGACGGGCTCTCACGGTGCTCGGGAGCCATCGGTTTTTTTCCTCCGCCGTCGAACAGGCAGAGTCGATCGAAGAGATCACGGATACTGTGTTTGAGCTCGCTGGCAAGGGATTTGGAGCCCTGATTGCGATCGAACGCCAGATCGTGCTCAAGCCATTTTCCGAAACCGGGGTGTCCTTGGATTGCGCCTTCTCCAAAGAGTTGGTACTCACGATTTTTCAACCGAAAACCGTGTTGCACGACGGAGGGTTGATCGTTTCCAATGAGCGGATCATTGCTGCAGGGTGTATTTTTCCGCTCACGCAACGTGAAGATCTGGATCGCCACCTCGGCCTGCGCCACCGCGCGGCGTTGGGACTCACTGAGGAATCGGATGCCATTGCGATTATCGTTTCGGAGGAAACCGGGAACGTCTCGATTTGCCACAACGGCATTCTTGAGCGAAACCTCAATGTCGAGAAGTTCAAAGACCTCCTCAATACCCTGCTTTTAAAAGATGCATATGAGATCGATAGCAAAGAAGCTGGTTGAGAAGTGGCACGTGAAACTCGTCTGCTTGCTCTTGGCGTCCGTCCTCTGGTACATCATTCGCCAAAACGTGAACCAGACGCCAACCGCGATTGAGTGGCCCGACTCGGCGGCATCTGTAGAATCCAAACGATGAGCAATAACGGACAAAAACTATTTGGCACCGATGGGGTGCGCGGGGTCGCCAACATCGAACCTGTAACCGCCGAGACGGCTCTAAAACTCGGTCGCGCGGCAGCTCATGTATTCGGGTCCCAGAACTCCAGCGGCCGCCCCCCCGGATCCCGTCCGAAGATCGTCCTCGGCAAAGACACCCGGCTTTCCGGATACATGCTTGAAAATGCGATGGTCGCCGGCATCACCTCGCTCGGTGTGGATGTGCTGGTCATCGGCCCGCTCCCGACCCCCGGGGTCGCCTATATCACACGATCACTGCGCGCGGACGCTGGCATCGTGCTCAGCGCCTCCCACAACCCATACGAAGACAACGGAATCAAGTTTTTCCGTCACGACGGTTACAAGCTGGATGATACCATCGAGAGCCAAATCGAAAACCTCGTTTTCAGCGGTGAGATCGAATCGATCCGCCCCACGGCTGGCAAGATCGGTCGCGCCAAGCGGATCGACGATGCCCTCGGCCGCTACGTCGAACACGCCAAGCAGAGTTTCCCGCGGGGACTCACGCTGGAAGGTCTACGAATCGCCGTGGATTGTGGAAATGGTGCGGCCTACAAGTCGACGCCTGCCATATTGCGCGAGCTCGGAGCCGATGTCGTCGTCGTGCACAACGAACCCAACGGAACCAATATCAATGCCGACTGCGGCAGTACCTACCCGAACGAAATCGCGCGCTGCGTGCGCGAATCCGGAGCACAAATCGGGATCACCCATGACGGCGACGCCGACCGCGCCCTGCTCTGCGACGAAAATGGCTCCATCGTCGATGGAGATGAGATCCTTGCGATCTCAGCCATCGATGCCCTCGAACGGGACGTCCTCGCCCATCGCACGCTGGTCGCCACGGTCATGAGCAACTTCGGACTCGACGAGGCCGTCACATCCAAAGGCGGGCGCGTTGTAAGAACAAAAGTCGGAGACCGCCACGTCATCGAGGAAATGATGCGCCACGGGTATTCGATCGGCGGCGAACAAAGCGGCCACATGATTTTCCGCGAGTTCTCCACAACCGGCGATGGTATTGTCAGCGCCTTGCAGATCCTCAGAATCCTCGCTACCACGGGAAAACCGCTCAGCGAAATCAAAGCCTGCCTCAGCAAATATCCGCAGGCTCAGCGTAATTTGAAGGTGAAATCAAAGCCGCCTATCGAGCAGCTGATCACTGTCACCGGACTGCTCGCTGACGCCGAGTCCGCACTGAACGGCCAAGGTCGGGTGCTACTGCGTTATTCTGGAACAGAGCCGAAGATTCGCTTGCTCATCGAAGGACGTGAAGACGCCCTAATCAACCAACACGCCGACCGCATCGCAGACGCCCTGAATCAAGAAATTGGAGCGTAGCTGCGCAAGGCGGGTTCTACGCTCCCTTGCGCCGAATGGCGACATACCAGCCGTGGAGCACTGGATCACTATACCCGGTCCTGAAGTCAAAATCATCCCACGCCAAAACCGAGCGAAGCCCGTAGTAAGGGTCCGCAATTTCAATGGCATCGTCATTGATGCCCTGAAGCACTCCATAATGGCCACCGCCATCCACCGGTTCACGGAAGTTGAGCATTACGAAGTAACCTTCGCGAAGAAGCCGTTTGAGAGTTTCCAGTTCGCGCACTTTTTCCGATTCGCGCACCTCATCCGAGACCTCAATTCCCTTAGGATGTGAGGACGAAATGCCGGTGACCACCTCGTATTCGTCGCCAAGACTCTCCAAAACCTCGACCACGCGGCTGTTCTCGGCACCGCGTCCTTCGACCGCTCCCATCCGCTTCACCACACCGTCCAACGCAACATCTTTTCCCGTCAACGCACGATTGATCATGATGTATGACGATGCGTTGCACGTCCAATCATTGGGCTGAGCAAAATACTCGCCGGGCCCGATCTTATGCGCCGACCACACCGTGTCGCAGTCACGCATCAGAGCCGGATTCTGACCCGGATAGCCGACAAGCGGTCGATCTACCACTGGCCCGCGGTAGGCCGCAGAAGAACATCCAAACAACCCAGCGCTGAGAATTGTAACGATAAACAGGGGTATTAGTCGGTGGAACATAGGAAGCAAGTAAAGACGAGCGTAACCGACCTCATAGAGAGTAGCACTAAAATTGATAGCTCACGGACCCAGTGACCGTTCGAGAACGCCCGCCTCTGCACAGGGCGATCGGAGGAAGAACCTCGAGCGTTTTTTGTTGGGTTGATTATTCTGTCAAATAGGTCAGCTTGCCCAGACTCTGAATCTGCAAATCCGTTTTTGATGTCTGGCTGTTACGTCGTTTTCCACAAGCAACTAGGAGACCTCCTTCTAATGCAACCGACCTTCGAACGGCTGCAAGCCCATCATGGCGGAAAGGTCGCGGTGATGACGCGCGGAGGACATGCACCTCTCCTAGAGCTGATGCCGCAGCCAACAGAACTCTATCAGCGATCCTCTGTGCGTCATCGGAGCTGCGTATATTGTTTCGATACGTTGAATAAATCCGCGTGGCGTACGATCCTGACGCCAGCCGTGAAGCGGTATTGCATCGTGCCAGATCCCAATGAGCTGGCTTGGTTTCATCGATTTCTGTTCAGTGGGGTCATCGTTCCCGGACTGAAAGACCGTTATGTTGCTGAGTATTTTTGGTCGAACGTTCCTGTGCCCGCAAACGGGGAGTTTCGTCCGCCGACGCTGATGAAACCTCCTGACACTTGGCGACCGCCCGACATCGGCGATGGTCCATTTCTTCTCCTTAGCCCAACCTCTGGATGGCGCAGGAAAAGTTGGAGCCCATACGGATGGACGGCGGTCATGGAGGCGTTGCATCAGGCTGGAGCTCCGTCCGCGGTGATGACAAGCACCACGACGCCCTGGCAACTCGAGCATTGTGATAAGATATCGCAGCGGGCGGGAACGTCGATCCGATGGCTTGACAAGCCAACGAGCATGCAAAACTACCTGTGGCTTTGCGCAAACGCGGAGATGGTTCTGAGCGTAGATGGTTCTGCAGCGCATCTGGCTGCCGCATTTGGAGTCCGTAATCTCAGTTTATTCGGCCCGACTAGCGTCCAAAACTGGCACTACCCGACGCGTTACAGCAGGGCGTTGATCGCCCGAATTGGTAAGGACGGGACGCGACGGACCCGCGACCTGCCGGTGGCCGATGTCGTGAATGCGGCACTCGAGTTATGGGCCGGGACCCCGAGTTAAAAGAACACGGGGATCAAAAGGATCGCGACGATGTTCACGACCTTGATCATCGGATTGATCGCTGGTCCTGACGTGTCCTTGTAGGGATCGCCGACTGTATCACCCGTTACAGCTGCAGCATGCGCTGGAGAGCCTTTGCCGCCGAGGTTTCCCTCTTCGATGTATTTTTTTGCGTTGTCCCATGCTCCTCCAGACGATGTCATGGCAATCGCCTGAAATAGCCCGGTAACGATGGTTCCGACAAGGAGCCCACCCAAGGCAACAGCCCCGAGCGCAGGAATCGCCGCTACGACGATCACGGTGACAATCGGAAGGATTGCGGGCACGATCATTTCCCGCAACGCCGCCTTGGTCACAATATCCACGCAGACGCCGTAATCTGGTGTTTCCTCTCCCTTCAAGATGCCTGGCTTGGCCTCGAGTTGGCGACGGACTTCACGCACTACCGCACCCGCTGCCTTGCCGACTGCATTCATACTGAACGCAGAAAAAACGTATGGCAAAAGCCCGCCGATTAGCAGTCCTGCAAGCACCCTCGGATCGCTCAACGAGAAATTCAGCCCCTCGATCGTCCGACCGACACCATCTAAATGCACTTGGAGCTCTGCAACGTATGAGCCAAAAAGCACCAATGCCGCGAGCCCGGCCGAGGCGATGGCATACCCCTTAGTGACGGCTTTCATGGTGTTCCCGACGGCGTCGAGTTCATCGGTGATCTCACGAGTTTTCGCAGGCATTTCACCCATGACGGCGATGCCACCTGCATTGTCGGTGATCGGTCCGAACGCATCTAGCGAAATAATGATACCCGAGAGCGAGAGCATGCTCATCACAGCGATTGCGACGCCGTAAAGTCCGGCAAATGAGTAACTCGTGAGCACCGCAACGACGATCAGGATGACCGGCAATGCCGTCGCGTGGTTTCCGACCGCTAGACCCGCGATGATGTTCGTCGCGTGTCCGGTCTCGGATGCTTTTGCGATCTTTTGGACCGGGGCGTGTTTAGTTGAGGTGAAGTAGTTGGTGATCAATACCACCGCGCCCGTCAGGAGTAACCCCACGATGGCTGACCAGTAAACTCCAGAGGCCGACACCCCGCTTACCCCATCAAACATGCTAAGCGTCACCGGATAAAGCACGATCGCGGCAAGGATTGCGCTCACCGCAACCGAGCCCATGAGTGAGGCCGCCGGATGGCCGCGATTTACATTCACGAACCAAATTCCGATCACCGAAGCGATCAATGAGATTCCGCTCAGAACAAACGGATAGACCAATGCGGCCGGAGCTTCACCCAAGGTCAAAAATGCCACGAGCATCGCCCCAATGAGGCTGACCGCATACGTTTCGAAAACGTCCGCTGCCATCCCCGCGCAATCGCCGACGTTGTCGCCCACGTTGTCAGCGATGGTCGCCGGATTGCGGGGATCATCCTCGTCGAGGTTGCTTTCAATCTTGCCGACTAAATCAGCCCCAACATCGGCTGCCTTAGTATAAATCCCACCGCCGAGTCGGGCGAAGACTGAGATCAAGCTCGATCCGAGTGCGAGGCCTACGAGACTTAGGATCGTTTTGTCTGCTCCGAGCATCGGGAGCGCGATCAAATAATATCCTCCGACCGACAGCAAAGCCAACCCGACGACCAGCAGCCCAGTCACAGCGCCGCCGTTAAATGCGACACGCATCGCTGGGAAGCGCCCATTGGTTGCGGCTTGGGCGGTTCGCACGTTCGCTATGACCGCCACACGCATGCCGATGTAACCCGCGGCCAGCGAACACACCGCACCGATTACGAATCCAGATGCAGTGGCCAAATCGCGGACGAAAAACAATATCACGAAGATGGCGATGGCGATCACCGAGATCGTAATGAGTTGGCGGTTCAGGTAGGCCTTGGCGCCTTCCTCGACAGCGCCCGCAATCTCCTGCATCCGCGGAGTTCCGCCCGGTGAGGATTTGACCGAACGAATCAAAAAAATGGCGACGATAAGCCCGAGCACACCGCAGAGAAGTGCGAATGGGATGCCTTGCGCGACGTAAGGTAGAGCAGCTAGAAACATAGAGTGGTATTTGGGGGGGAGTTGGTGAGTTTCGTCTCCGGGGAGAGATGCGACACCTTACTGATTATAGCATCGAGGGGGGGGAGTAAATCACAAATCCTGTTCCGGGCTTGAATCCAAGGGGATTCCTAGATAGCACCACCTGCATGCTGAATTATATCTGGCTTGGGCTTGTCCTGTCTGCGGTCGCCCTCGGCGCCATTCAGGGCAACTTGGCGGAAGTGACTACCGGTGCATTCGACGCAGCAAAAACTGCCGTCATGAACATCGCACTCCCACTCGCAGGGCTCATGGCATTCTGGCTTGGACTGATGCGCCTCGCCGAGAAGTCAGGCATGGTTGCCGTGATCGCCCGGGCATTGCGGCCTCTGATGAGTTGGCTTTTTCCCGATGTCCCGAAAGATCATCCAGCTATCGGTGCGATCGTGATGAACATGGCGGCTAACATGCTCGGGCTGGCTAACGCCGCAACGCCACTCGGATTGCGGGCGATGCAGTTACTCGAGAAGTTGAATCCCCATCCGGGCACTGCCACCAACGCGATGTGCACCTTTCTGGCAATCAACACGAGCTCGGTTCAACTCATCCCTGCGACCGCGGTCGCGCTCCTGGCGGCGGCGGGATCGACGCGTCCATTCGATATCGTCGGAACAGCATTTGTTGCAACCATTTGCTCTACCGCAGCGGGGATAACCGCCGTCAAGCTGCTGGAGCGCCTGCCGACCTACCGCTTACCCCCGCTTCCCGAGGGTTTCAGCATGGCGTCTGTTCGACAGGATGATGTAACCGATGATGACGGGGAACCGGAACCGACTGCATCCAAGCCACTGAGTCCGATGGGGTGGGGTGTCATGGTGGTTTTCCTAGGATTCATTGGATGGGCTGCCGTCAGCCTTTACCAGAAAGAGGTAGTGACGGCCGGAGGCGGAGGAGTGCGTGCGGTCGTCGGCACTCTATCGGTGCTTGCGATCCCGTTGATGCTCGCATTCTTCCCACTATACGCAGCGCTGAAGCGGGTGCCGGTGTATGAGGAATTTGTCGAGGGCGCGAAGGATGGATTTCAAACTGCGGTCCGGATCATTCCGTTTCTGGTGGCGATCCTCGCAGCCATCGGCATGTTTCGTGCAGCCAATGGAATCACGCTGCTGAGTCAATGGTTGAGCCCGGCGCTATCGGTGATCGGACTACCAGACGAGTTGCTGCCCCTTGTGCTTATGCGCCCGCTCAGCGGGTCGGGCACGACGGCCATATTCTCAGACATCATCAGCCAACCTGGCGCCGCCGATAGTTTTTCAGCGGTGCTGGGCGGCACGATCATGGGCAGCACCGAAACGACGTTCTACGTCATCGCGGTGTATTTCGGCTCGGTGGCGGTTCGACGCACGCGCCACGCGGTACCTGCGGGGTTGATTGCAGACGTGGCCGGAGTTGCAGCGTCGATTATCATCTGTAACATCATGTTCGGCTGAGCGTCCTGAGCGAAACTGCGCCGCCGTCGTAAATTTCAACGCCCGAGAGGAGTGCGAACCACACTCCGCGAATCTTGCGGACCGCCACCGGATCGCGTAATGTTTCACCCCTGATGAATTCGAAACGCGTTAAACTCTACGACACGACGCTGCGTGACGGCACGCAGGGAACCGGCATCTCCTTTTCGGTGCAGGACAAAATTCGTGTGGCAGAGCGGTTGGATGCGTTTGGCATCGACTACATTGAGGGCGGCTGGCCCGGTTCGAACCCCCGCGACGTGGCATTTTTTGAAGAGGCTGCAAAACGCACTTGGCGCCACGCTAGAATCACGGCGTTCGGCAGTACCCGCCGGAGTAAAGTGGCTGTCGAGGATGATGCACAAGTCCGGCTTTTACTCGACGCGCAAACGCCCGTGGTCACGATCGTCGGCAAAACATGGCCGCTTCACGTGACCGAGGTCCTAGGAGTCACGCTCGAGGAAAATTTGAGCATGATCGCGGATACCGTCCGGTATCTGAAATCGCACGGGCGCGAGGTATTCTATGACGCCGAGCATTTTTTTGACAGCTACAGCGAGGACCCAACGTATTCGTTGGCCACGGTGAAAGCGGCCCATGAGGCGGGCGCGGACCTCGTCGTCCTATGCGAGACGAACGGCGGTGCCTTACCCGAAACCGTTGGGGCTGTGACGGCTGAGGTCATCGCCGCGCTGGGCTCCCCGGTCGGGATTCATACGCACAACGACTGCGGACTCGGCGTCGCCAATGCGTTGGCCGCCGTGCGAGCCGGAGCGACTCAAGTCCAAGGCACTATCAACGGTTACGGCGAACGCGTGGGGAATTGCAACCTCATCAGCGTAATCCCCAATCTTCAACTCAAAATGGGGATCCACGTGGTCGATGAACTTTCGAAGCTGCGTGAGTTGTCAAATTTTGTCGGTGAAGTGGCCAACGTCCCGCATGACATCCGCGCTCCATTCGTCGGTGCCGCCGCGTTTACTCACAAAGGCGGGCTCCACGTTCATGCCGTGCAAAAGCTGGCGCGCACATACGAGCACATCGATCCCGCCACAGTCGGGAACCGCCAGTCGATCGTTGTCTCTGACCTTTCCGGACAGAGTAACGTGCTAGTGAAAGCTCGGGAGCTCGGATTCGAACTCGAAAAAGGAGCTCCCGAGGCAGCGCGCGCACTGGCTGAGATCAAGACTCTCGAAAACAGCGGCTACGAGTTTGAATCTGCTGATGCTTCTTTCGACCTGCTCATCAGACGCCTACTCGGCTCGTGGTCGCCGCTTTTTGATCTAAAGGAATACCACTGCACGTTCCGTCGATCACAATCCACAGGATTTAGCACCTGCGAGGCGACCGTAAAGATCATCCTCAATGGTCATCACGAATATACCGTTGCTGAAGGTGACGGACCGATCGCTGCTCTCGACGCGGCACTTCGTAAGGGGCTTCGGCCGTTTTATTCGTGGATCGATAAAATCCAGCTCACCGATTACAAAGTGCGTATCGTCGATGGCAGCCAGGGCACCGGAGCTCGAACGCGCGTCCTCATCGAATCTTCGGACGGCACCGCGACCTGGGGCACTGTAGGCGTCTCGGACAATATCATCGAGGCCAGTTGGCATGCGCTTGTGGACAGCTACGAATACTACGCCCTGAAGTTCACCAAGTCCTGAGCGCTCCCATAACCCGCAAAAAAATACGCCCGCCGTTTCCGGCGGGCGTATGATCAGACAGAGCCATTTCTGCTGCTGTCTTTTCGGGGTGGGAAATTCAAGATCCCTGTTCGAGTCTTGCGGACTATCGCGAATAAAGTTCGACGACCAGTTGCTCGTTTGCAATCGGGTTGATCTCCTCGCGCGTTGGGATACGCATGACTTCACCAGTCAAGTTATCCTTGTCCACAACGAGCCAATCCGGCGCATTCACAATCTGGGTCAACTCGAGGCCGCGTTGAGCGAGGCGCTTCGAACCAGGCACATCTTTGATCGAAACCTTGTCTCCAGGACGAAGGTTTGCGGAGGACACATCGAGCTTGCGGCCATTGACACAAACGTGTCCATGCGCCACGAGCTGGCGTGCACCAGCCCGAGTACGGGAAAATCCCATGCGGTAGACGATGTTGTCCACGCGTGTCTCCAATAACTGGAGCAATAGCACACCAGTGACGCCGCGCTTGCTGTCAGCAATGTGGAAGTAGCGGCGGAACTGTTTTTCCAACACACCATACTGGTGGCGGAGTTTTTGTTTTTCGGCGAGAGCGAGCGCGTAGTCAGAGACTTTGCGGCGTGATCCCTTTGGGCCATGCATGCCCGGAGGATAGTTTTTGCGCTCAAATGCTTTTGCGGATCCAGCCAGAAGCACGTTGTACCGGCGGCTGATCTTTGTTTTTGGTCCTGTATTGCGAGCCATTGAAAATTAAACGTTGAAATTGATGATGTTTGAGCGCGGATCAGACGCGGCGTTGTTTGGGCGGGCGGCATCCGTTATGGGGAACCGGCGTCACGTCGCGGATAATCGCGATTTCGAGTCCGATTGCTTGCATCGCACGCACAGCGGATTCACGCCCTGCGCCCGGGCCCTTTACGCGGACCTCGACTTCTTTGAGGCCGTGACCCATTGCTTGGCGACAAGCATCTTGGGCGACCATTTGCGCGGCGTAAGCAGTGCTTTTGCGTGAGCCCTTGAAACCGCATTTGCCTGCACTCGACCAGCCCAGCACCGCACCACGAAGGTCGGTAAGGCTGACGATGGTATTGTTGAAGCTGGCCTGCACATGGGCGATGCCCTGTGTGATGTTTTTGCTTCCTTTGGCTTTAACAATTTTGATCGGCTCGATCGCATCATCGAGTGAGATGCTGATCTTGGCTGGTTCCGCGGGAGCTGCAGCAGCCTCTTTTTTCTTGCTCTTGGTTTTCGGAGCCTTCGGTTTCGCTTCTGGAGCTGCGGCTGCGGGGACTTCTGCGGCGGGAGCTTCCGCCGTGACTGCTTCGGTCGTTGCTTCGGCGGTCGGTGGGATCTCTACCGGCACGACAGGTGCTTCGGGAGCTTGTGGTTCGTTCGTTTCTTCAGACATGGTTTTTCCCTGAATGCTAATTAGACTTTGCCAGTTTTGGCGTTCGGATTACGTTGGACGCCGACGGTGCGACGCGGACCTTTTCTTGTGCGCGCGTTGGTCGATGTCCGTTGGCCCCGAACCGGAAGTCCACGGCGGTGGCGGATACCACGGTAGCAGTTGATCGCCTGTAAGCGCTTCAAGTTCCCCTGAAGTTCCCGGCGAAGATCTCCTTCAATGATGAGGCGGCTTCCGCTGATCGCATGAACGATCGCACCAATCTGCTCCGGACTCAGATCTTTTGCGCGGATGTTCGGATCAATCTGAGCTTGCTCAAGAACGCGTTTCGCGGTCTTCGGCCCGATTCCGTAAATGTATGGGAGAGACGCTTCGATGCGCTTTTCTCCGGGAATATCAACTCCAAGTAGGCGTGGCATAATAGTTTTGAATTAGTGATTTCTGATTTTTGATTGGTGATTTTGGAGGCCAGCCGCCGGGATTCTTGGATCGGGTAGCTACCCCCGATGGTTCAAATCCAAAACCCAAAATCAAAAATGGATTATCCCTGTTTTTGCTTATGGCGTGGGTTTTTGCAAATGACGCGGACAACGTTTTCGCGCTTTACAATTTTGCAACTTTCACAGAGCCGCTTGACGGATGCTCGGACTTTCATAATTTTTTGTTTCGGTTAAAATTTTCTGTTTGTATTCGTAGGGTCATCCGGGGACACCAAAGCCTTGGAGGTGATGTCCAATGCGAGCCGCTGAAATCAGCGCTGCGGGCTTAAAGTGCGCTCGAGCCCTGCGCTTCCTTACATCACATCATTATCTAGAACGTGACGTTTGGAGACAACTCGACAACCTTATCACCTAGTTCAATAGCGATTTCCTCCGCCATGTCAAGACTTCTGGTTGATCTTTTGTAACTAAAACCGTGTGCTCAAAATGAGCCGAGGGAGAGCCGTCTTTCGTGACCACCGTCCATTTGTCAGCAAGGACACGTACTTGCTCCCGTCCGAGGTTGACCATGGGTTCGATGGCGAGGGTCATACCTGCCTTTAGTTTCGGCCCGGTGCCCTTCCGTCCGAAGTTAGGAATCTGAGGTTCCTCGTGAAGTCGGCTTCCGACGCCGTGACCGACAAACTCACGCACCACCGAAAATCCGTTCAACACCACCTGTTGTTCGATGTAATGGGAAATGTCCCCGAGTCGGCGGCCGTCAGTTGCGAGAGCAACAGCACCCAAAAGCGCCTCCTCGGTGACGCGAAGGAGGCGCTCGACATTCGGTTCGATGATTCCTACTGGAATGGTTGCTGCGGTATCACCGATCCAGCCATTCAACACGACGCCGCAATCGAGCTTGACGATATCGCCATAGTTTATTTTTCGCTTACCACCGATTCCGTGAACCACTTCATCATTTACGGAAATGCACAAGTGCGCGGGAAATGTCCCGTTGTATCCGAGAAACGCACTTTTGGCCCCGGCCTCGGCGATCAAGCGCCCTCCAGCCTGGTCCAACTCCCCCGTCGTAACGCCTGGAGCGATCAGCTCAGCGACGGCGTTGAGTACGCAACTCGCCAAGTCACCCGCCGCCCGCATTTTTTCGATCTGGGTTTCTGATTTTATCGGGATCATTGTGCCTCCACTCCAACCCCTGCGGCATCGAGGATGGCTTGATGAATGACCGGGCGCGATAGCGAGGCATCGATCCGGCGTAAACGTCCCGAGTTTTCGTAGTATTCGCAAACTGGCAGCGTGAGATCCCTATACTGGGCGAGTCGATTTTCGAGCGCTGAGCTCGTGTCGTCTCCGCGCCGTTCCAATGTCCCACCGCATGCCGGACATGGATCGGATTCCGCTAGTTTGTGGAACGATGCACCATACGTGGCTCCACAATCTCGACACGTGAGCCGGTCAGCGACTCGTGCCTTGATCGCTTCGTCAGACAGATCCAACTGCAAGACAAGCAAATCGTCTTTAATTCCGCGAGCTGCAAGCATTTGATCAAAAGCCACAGCCTGGCCAAGAGTCCTTGGAAATCCATCCAAAAGGAACCCATCCCAGCGTCCAGCGTTCAACCAATGTTCGACCACTCGCATGGCCAGATCATCAGGGAAGAGCTTACCTTCTTTCGTCCATTTTTCGGCCTCTATGCCTAGCGCAGAGCCCGAATGACGTTCCTGTCTGAGCATCGCACCCGTCGAGGCCGACGGGAGTCCTGCCTTTTCGGCCAACAGCTCAGCTTGAGTGCCCTTGCCTGAGGCAGGTGGCCCAAGCATGATGAAACGTCTCTTCACTGACGCGCTAGTTTCCGCCAGCGAGGAAAATCGTGATTCCCGCGATAAACAAGATTGCGATGATTACGTAGATCCATATCAGCGATGACTCGGACACTACATTACCGGAACTCATGCGAGGCCGGCTATCGCGAGCACCGCGGATTTTTCCTTTACGAAGAAATCCATCGTAGTGGCGCTGGAGCAAATGGGTTTCGATTTGGCGCATGGTATCCAATACGACACCCACGATAATCAATAGACCCGTTCCGCCGAAGAACTGTGCTGTCATATAAGGCACCTGCGCCCATCGGCTCAAGAGCTGAGGGAGCACCGCAATGATCGTCAAAAAGATAGCACCCGCAAATGTCAGGCGCGTCATGGTGAAGTCCAGGAATTCCGCAGTCGGCTTGCCGGGACGGACTCCAGGAATGAAGCCGCCGTATTTCTTGAGATCTTCCGCAATCTGCGCGGGTTGAAACTGCGTGGCTACCCAGAAATAGCTGAAGAAGAAAATCATTGCGGCAAAAAATACGTAATGCGGCCAACCAATCGTTAAAGCATCAGCAATACTCCGCGCCAACGGCGACTGCGGAAACGCCATTTGCACAATGGTAGATGGGAAAAGCAAGATCGCCTGAGCGAAAATGATCGGCATCACACCGGCGTAATTCACCTTCAGCGGCATATACTGCGTTTGGCCTCCATACACCTTGCGTCCAACGACCCGTTTCGCGTATTGGACGGCAATTTTGCGCTGGGCTTGTGTCACCGCGATTACTGCTGCGATTACGAGAACAAGGAACGCAATCATGAGGACGAGAACAACCGGACTCACTTGTGAAACAGCACCTTCCCCCGATGGAACAAACGTGCGCCATGCTTGAATCAAACCAGCTGGAAGTTGGGCCAAAATTCCTACCGCAATGATCAACGACACCCCGTTTCCGACTCCGCGGTCAGTGATCTGGTCACCGAGCCACATGAGGAACATGGTTCCCGCTGTCATGGTCACGATCGTTAGCAATCGGAATCCAAGTCCAGGATCGGAAACCAGCGGGACGCCCATGCGGGTGATGGTATCCATGATACCCGGCAAAAATGGATTCGAGGCCGGGTTTTCGAGCGAGAGCGCCAACAACCAGCCTTGGAGCACGCAGAGGATTAGCGTGGCGTAGCGGGTGTATTGTTGGATCTTCTGGCGGCCGCCGTCTTCCCTTGAGAGTTTGCTCAGACGCGGTATCACTGCGGTCAGCAACTGCATCATGATCGATGCGCTGATGTACGGCATGATTCCGAGCGAAAAGATCGCCCCGTGAGCCAGCGCACCTCCGCTGAACAAATTGAACAGCGCGGCCACGCCACCGCCGGTCGTGTTAGCGGCTACATTCAGAAACCACTCGCGCAGAACCTCAGCATTCACGCCCGGGGTGGTAATCACCGCGCCGACACGGATAATCACGATCATTGCCAACGTGAAAAGCACCCGTTGGCGCAGTTCCGGGATTTTAAAGATATTCGTGAACGCGGAAATCATGAGTTTTTACAAATGGTTGTCAGAGCAATAGGGTGTCTGGAGAAATGCAGAAAGCGGCTCGTCGCCGCTTTCTAACCGGTAATCACAAAGCAAGTGCCTCCGGATTTCAATGCTTTTCGGTTAGCTGGTTACCGCAACTTTTTTCTCGCGAATCGAAATCGATCCACCAGCTTTCTCGATTTTTTCACGAGCGGAGGCGGTGATTACGTCGACTTCAAGTGCGAGGCTTTTTGTGATTTCGCCGCGGCCGAGGACTTTCAATCCATCGATTTTTCCACGGATCAATCCGGCTTCTCGAAGGGCTTTCTCGTTCACCGAGGCCCCCACATCAAAGCGCTTCTCCAAGTCATCGATGTTCACAATCCCAAAGACTGTCTTAAAGTCTTTGTTGTTAAATCCACGCTTCGGCAAACGACGGCTCAGGGGCATCTGACCCCCTTCAAATCCGGGACGGATCGATCCACCGGAGCGGGCCTTCTGTCCTTTGTGTCCCTTGCCGGAGGTCTTTCCCTTGCCGGAGCTTTCACCGATACCAAGACGCTTGCGTCGCTTTTTGGCACCGGGATTAGGTTTCAAGTCATGCAGTCTCATTAGTTTTCCTTATTCTTGCGCAGCCACTACGACTACCTCTTCGATTGGGGGAACCGGCACCACTGTGCGTGGTTTCTTGCCACGAATTTTCATGATCTCCTCACGCGGACGCAGGGCACTCAGTGCTTCGATCGTCGCTTTGACGACGTTCGCGTGGTTGCTGGATCCGAGCGATTTGGCGAGCACGTCCCGAATACCGACAGCTTCGATCACCGCGCGGACTCCGCCTCCAGCGATCACGCCGGTTCCCGGGGACGCAGGGCGAAGCAGGACACGTCCGCCGCCGAACTCACCGGTCACTTCGTGAGGGATGGTGTTATCGCGAACAGCGATTTTGACCATGTGTTTTTTCGATGCTTCCGACGCCTTCCGGATCGCTTCCGCGACCTCATTGGCTTTGCCGAATCCACACCCAACGCGTCCGTTTTTATCTCCGGAAACGATCAAGGCACTGAAGCTGAAGCGACGTCCACCTTTGACGACCTTGGCGCATCGGTTGATGAAGACAACCTTTTCGATTGTCTCTGGTTTACCGTCATCGACTTTCGCCGGGGCGGGTCTGTTAGAATTTCTACGATCGTTGGCCATGCGGGTATTTTTAGAATTCAAATCCGGCCTCCCGCGCTGCATCCGCAAGCGCCTTGACACGACCGTGGTATTTGTAGCCTCCGCGGTCCAGGACCACGCGGCGAATGTTTTTCTGAGTTGCTCGCTCAACGATCAACTTGCCGATATGCTCAGCAGCCGATACGTTCGAGTGAGCCCCAGTCGTGGCACGCACTTCTTTTTCGGTCGTATTGGCAGATGCCAATGTGACCCCTTGGGTGTCGTCGATGACTTGGGCCGTGATGTGGCGACCCGAGAAGTGCACTGACAGGCGTGGACGCTCTGTCGTGCCGGAAATTTTTTTGCGCACCCGGGCGTGCCGGATTTTGCGCATGCGATTGTTTGCCATAGTGATAGTTCCTCCTGCGGATTACTGGACGGTTTTGCCTTCTTTGCGGCGGACTTGCTCGCCTGCATACCGGATTCCTTTGCCTTTGTAAGGCTCCGGTGGATAATACGCACGGATATTCGCGGCGCATTGACCAACAATCTGCTTGTCGATGCCCTCGACCACAATTTTCGTGTTGTCGTTCACAGTGACCTTAACCTCTTTTGGAATTGGAAAGAGCACAGCGTGCGATTTTCCGATGTTCAGGTTGAGTTTGTCACCCTGAACAGCCGCTTTGAACCCGACACCTTGGATTTCGAGCTCGCGCTTAAATCCTTCCGAGACACCGACGATCATGTTTGCGACGAGCGCACGGGACAGTCCATGAAGCGCCTTGGTGGCACGGTTTTCACCCGTGCGTTCGAAGGTAAGTTTCTTCTCGTCGAGGCTGGCGCTCACTGCCTTGGGCAGTGTCCACTCCAGCTTGCCTTTGGGGCCTTCGACGCTGATAGCGCTATCCGCCCCGATATTGACCTTCACCTTATCAGGGAGGTTGATTTCTTTTTTGCCGATACGTGACATGACTATTTCCTCAGTTTGGGATTACCACACGTAAGCGAGAAGCTCGCCGCCGACATTTTTCCGCTTGGCTTCGTGGCCAGTCATCACGCCGCTCGAGGTCGAGACGATTGCGATGCCCATGCCGCCCAGAACGCGTGGGATTTCATCCGCAGCGACGTATTTGCGCAGGCCAGGTTTGCTGACTCGCTTGAGCCCAGCGATTGCGACCACTTTGTTGACAAACTTGTGGCGGATTTTGAGAACCGGATGTTTTCCGGTCGTGTCGAGTTCGTAGTCTGCGATGTAGCCCTCATTTTTGAGGATGCGGACGAGTTCCCCCTTCATTTTCGAATAGGGGACAAGGAATTCGCCTTTTCCGGCAGCACCTGCATTGCGCAAGCGGGCCAAAAGGTCGGCGATGGGATCTGATACTGGCATTTTAATTTGCGGCGTTTCAAGCGGCTTTCACCGGGAACGAAGTTCCGGTGGATAGTTAGCTTAGCTCTGTGTCGCCGCCTCCTCTTCGTTCTTGGTTGGTGCCGATGGTTTCGGCTTGTCTGTGAAAGGCATCCCAAGCTCCATGAGCAAGGTTTTTGCTTCGGCGTCCGTGCGGGCAGTCGTCACGATCGTGATGTCAAAACCGATATTACGCTTGATTCGATCAAGTTCGATTTCTGGAAAGATAGACTGGTCAGCAACACCCAAGGTGTAGTTTCCGCGACCGTCAAATGCCTTTGCCGAAACACCACGGAAGTCACGAATGCGGGGCAGCGCGGTTTTAATCAGGCGCTCGAGGAATTCATACATCCCGCGACCACGCAATGTGACTTTAGCCCCGATTGCTTGATGCTGGCGGAGTTTGAAATTCGCAATGCTCTTCTTAGCGATGGTTTCAACCGGACGCTGTCCCGTGATCACCGCGATCTCGGATTTGGCGATTTCGAGGGCTTCTTTGACGTCTGGCTGGGAACCAACGGCGGAGTTGACCACGACCTTTTGGATACGTGGTATTTGATGCACGTTGGAGTAGCCATGCGCTTTTTGAAGCGCCGGTACGACCCGCGAGCGGTATTCGGTCAATAGTTCTGGTTCTGGTAGCGCACTCATACGCGATTAAGCAGCTTTCTTTTTGTCGGAGCTGCTTTTCTCCGTGATTTTAACATTTGAAACATGGATCGGGCCCTCGCGTTCGAGGATAGCGCCGTTGGGCTGGTCTTGCGTCTTGCGCTGATGTTTTTTAATCATCCGAACGCCTTCGATAAGAACCTGTGATTTCGCAGGAATGACCTCTAGCACTTTGCCCGTGGATCCCTTGTGGTTTCCGGAGATCACCTCGACGATGTCCCCGCGTTTGACGTGAAAGTTTGGTTTGCTCATACTACTTCGGGAGCAAGCGAGACGATCTTCATGAAGTTCTTCTCGCGCAGTTCGCGTGCTACCGGTCCGAAGACGCGGGTTCCGCGTGGGTTTTGGTCTTTATCAATGATGACGATCGCGTTGTTATCGAATCGAAGGCAGGAACCGTCGGCCCGTTTGATCGGCTGCCGGGTACGAACGACGACCGCGCGGACGACATCGCCCTTCTTGACGGTGCCGCCAGTGGACGCTTCTTTCACGTTGCAGGTGATCACATCACCCACACCCGCTGTCATCGTGGACTTGCCGATCACACCGATCATGGTGGCCATACGGGCGCCGGTGTTGTCGGCCACGTCCAATCTGGAGCGTAGTTGAATCATATATTTTGGCTTTGGGGTTTTAGTGTTTGATCACTTCGACGAGACGCCAGCGCTTCAAGCGGCTGAGTGGGCGGGTTTCCGCGATGGAAACGCGGTCGCCGATCTTTGCTTCATTCTTTTCGTCGTGGACGTGAAACTTCGTGACTTGCTTGATGATCTTGCCAAATCGTGGATGCGGGACTCGGGTCGTTGTTTTCACGACAATGGTTTTATCCATCTTGTCCGATACCACTTCACCAACGCGGGTTTTGCGCAGTCCACGGGTGGACTCGGGTGCAGGTGTGTTAATAATTTCTTCGCTCATAGCTATTTGGCGGCGGTTTTCTCGGTGATCGCAGTTTCCATCCGTGCAATGTCACGGCGGCTGGATTTCAAAAGGTGTGGTTTCTCGAGCTGACCGCCCTGCTGTTGAATGCGGAGGTTAAATGCCTCCTGTTGCAATTCACGCTTGCGGGTAACAAGCTCAGTGACCGTCATCTCGCGGATTTCCTGGATTTTCATGTCGCTGGATTACTTTGGGATTGCGGGTTATGCGTGGCGACGCGCGAGGAAGCGCGTGCGCACGGGGAGTTTGTTTGCTGCAAGTCGGAGGGATTCGCGAGCCAACGACTCAGGAATTCCGCTCAACTCAAACAGCACGTTACCTGGGCGCACCGTTGCGACCCAATATTCTGGCTGACCTTTTCCCTTACCCATTCGAGTTTCAGGTGGTCGCTTCGTTACCGATTTATCGGGGAAAATTCGGATCCAGAGCTTACCTTTGCGTTTCATGTTGCGGTTCATCGCAACACGTGCAGCTTCGATCTGGGTATTTGTGATCCAAGCGCGTTCCAGCGTCTGAAGGCCAAATTCCCCGAAGTCCACAGCGAGTGTGCGGGAAGCGTTTCCTTTGCGGCTTCCGCGTTGGGACTTACGGTATTTGACCCGTTTGGGCATGAGTGGCATGTCAGTTCCTCCTAAATGAGTTAATTTTTAGCGCTGGTCGTTTCGACGGGCGCGACGTCGGCGTCCGCTTTATCCGCTGGACGGCAAACCCAGCATTTGACACCGATCTTGCCAGCTGTGGTATCGGCTTCGGCAAACCCGTAGTCAATCGGGCGACGGAGCGTGTGGAGAGGAATGGTTCCTTCACGGTACCATTCAGTGCGCGCGATTTCGGCTCCGCCCAAGCGGCCCGATAGACGGACCTTGATACCTTCGGCACCCATATCCATGGCGGTCTGCACGGCGCGTTTCATTGCGCGGCGAAACGAAATACGACGCTCCATCTGGCCTGCAACGTTTTCGGCGACGAGTTGCGCATCGATCTCGGGTTTCTTGATTTCGACGATATCGATCTTAACCGCCTTGCCCTCTGCGAGCTTGGAGACTTCGTTCGTCATGTTTTCAATCTCGGATCCTTTGCGCCCGATGACCACACCAGGCCGGGCGGTAAAAATCGTGACGCGAACAGTGTTCCATGCGCGCTCAATCAAAATTTTCGAGACCGCGGCAGTCTTTAGACGCTTCTTAAGGTGGGTCCGGATCTTGATGTCGACGAGTAGGAAGTCCGCGAGTTCTTTGCGCGATGCATACCACTTCGAACGCCAGTCACGATTGACTGGAAGTCGGAATCCAATTGGGTTAACTTTCTGTCCCATAACTTATTCTTGGTTGGCGGCCACTGGCGCGGCGACAGCTTCAGGCGCTGGCTCTGCTGCCTTTGATTTTGTAGTGCCCTTGGCCTTGGCACTCTTCTTGGCGGATTTTGGTTCACGGCGCTTGATTTCGACCTCGTCGGTCAAAACAATGCGGATGTGACTGGTCCGCTTGCGGATCGGGCCGGCGCTTCCACGGGCTTTCGGCACGAATCGTTTAATAGTTGGTCCCTCACCCACAGTTGCTTCTAGAACGACGAGTTTCTCGAGACGCAGATTGTTGTTGTTCTCGGCGTTAGCGATCGCGCTCTTGAGCGTCTTCGCAATCAGAAGTGCCGCTTTTTTTGGTGTGAATTTCAAAAGGCTAAGCGCGTCTGTCGCAGGAAGCCCTTGGACTTCGCGCGTTACCTCACGTGCTTTAAACGCGGAAATGCGCGCAAAACGGTATGTCGATAGAACCTGCATGGATTTGAGAGTTGTCGTTGGCTGATTTTTTTATTGTCGGGCATCTACCCGTAGTCGGTCACCGGCTTGCACCGGGTTTTCTGATGATTCTAAATTCTGGATAATAGCACCACTTATGCGATCTCGAACGTCGACAACCTTAACGGTTCCGACAAGTTTATCGTCTCGCCACACTTGGAAGGGCATTCCGATTTTTACTCCATGGCGATCTCCTAAGTTCGCAACCACGAGCGCCAAGTCGTCTCTGACATCAACGATCATCCCGTCTGAGAGTGTCGGTTCGAGGCCCGCAGTTTTTGCGGCGTTCGGGGTCACCCCGAGAACTTCGTTGGTTTTTCGCAGTTGGGTTTCCAAGGTCGAACGGATTTCGGGGTCTATGCCCGTAGTCGTGGCCAGCATGGCGAGCACGGTTTCCGTCTGAGCGATCAGCGTCTGTTTGATTTCGTCGTTTTCCTTGCGGGATTGCCGAAGGTCCCGAACAGCAGCCAATAGCCGTTGCTCAAGTTCGCTTTCGTCTTCGTCGATCCCCGAGAGTCCTAGAGTTTGCAACTTAAGTGCCAGCTCTGACGATTGCCTTTTAAAAAGCTCCGCTTCGCTGTTGGCGATTGCGAGGCTCTGGGTGAGAGCGCGGATCGAGCTTTCGGATATCAAGAGTCGCTCTTGCAGCGATGCCATTGAATCCTGCTGCGACACGAACTCGCTTCCCGAGGCAAGCTGCGGGGATCGTATTCCAGAATTTGTCAAAGATCTATTCTCTTGGCTCCAGGAGTTTAGGCTTGGAGCCAAGACACAAAGTCCTGCCGCTATCGCAGCAAGTTTCATTGCTTTCTATTTACTCACTTTAGCGGTGTGAGAACCGTGCTTTTTGAATATGCGGGTTGGTGCAAATTCGCCAAGCTTGTGGCCGACCATATTCTCGGTGACGAACACCGGAATAAAGGTCTTGCCGTTGTGGATGTTAAATGTGTGCCCCACGAAGTCCGGGGTGATCGTTGAGCGGCGAGCCCACGTCTTAATCGGCTTCTTTTGGTTGGCGTCGTTGAGCTTATCGATTTTGTCGAGAAGCTTCATGTCCACGTAGGGACCCTTTTTTAGTGATCTTGCCATGTTACGCTATTTCTTGGACTTCTTCTTGCGACGCTCCACGATGAAGCTATCGGATGTCTTGTGTTTGCGGCGCGTTTTAAAGCCTTTTGCAAGCTGGCCCCACGGACTCATCGGGTGGTGACGTCCGCCACCGCCCTTGCTCTTACCTTGGCCTCCACCCATCGGGTGATCGACTGGGTTCATGACCATTCCGCGGACATGTGGGCGGATGCCCAGCCACCGTGAGCGCCCGGCTTTGCCGCTGGAAACGTTCATATGATCGGTATTACCAACTTGGCCGACGGTCGCGTAACATTCCTCATGGATTTTACGGATTTCACCGGAGGCCAGTTTGACCGACGCATACCCAGCCTCGCGGCTCGCGAGCGTGGCTTGTGATCCTGCGCTGCGCACGATTTGTGCACCACGGCCGGGGATCAACTCGATATTGTGAATCGTAGTGCCTAATGGGATTGACTTGAGCGGCAATGCGTTTCCGACGGCTGCGTCAATGCCCTCTCCCGCGAGAACCTTTGTGCCTACTTCGAGGCCAGCAGGGGCTAGGATGTAGGTCTTTTCGCCGTCACTGTATTGCAGCAACGCGATACGCGCAGAACGGTTTGGATCGTATTCGATGGCGATGACATCGGCGACGATTCCGCGCTTTGAGCGTTTGAAGTCGATGATACGATACTGACGTTTGTGCCCACCACCACGGTGGCGGGAGGTCATGCGCCCGTTATTATTGCGTCCACCGCTCTTCTTGAGCGGGCGAAGAAGCGACTTCTCCGGTTCGGACTTGGTGATTTCCGCGAAGTCCGGCAGCGCTTTGAAGCGCATGGACGGGGTTAGCGGTCTGAAGGTTTTGAGTCCCATAATAGAATCTTCCCGTGTTTAGACGAGGTCCAGTTTTTCACCTTTCTTGATCGTCACCACCGCTTTTTTCCAATGCGGTTTCCGACCGAAGTCGGCGCGACGCTCGCGTTTCTTCTTTCCTGCATGGTTCGCTGTGTTGACCGCAACGACCGTCTTTTTGAAAAGAATCTCGATGGCTTCTTTGATTTGCTTTTTGTTCGCGTCAGGGCTTACGCGGAACACATATTTGTTTTGTGTTTCGGCGAGCATTGTCGCTTTCTCGGTGAGAATCACCGTTTTAATGTGGTCGAAAACCTGGCTCATTAGGACAACCTTTCGGAAAGTTTCTCCACCGCGTCACGGGTGAGAATGATTTTATCAAACGCGAGCAATTGCTCGGTATTCACATCTGCTGCGTTAGCGAGCAGCGTGTTCTGGACGTTGCGGGCCGCACGGAAGGTGTTTTCGTCGAAGGCGCTCCCAACGATCAGAGTCTTTTTCGCTTTCTCATTGATAGACGAGACCAGCGTCACAAAGTCTTTAGTCTTTCCGGCTTGAACAGCAAATGTGTCCACCATGATGACATCTCCGTCGAGAATGCGGGCGCTGAGTGCCTTACGGAACGCGAGTTTCTTGACTGCCTTGGGCACATTCTTTGTGTAGTCGCGAGGCTTGGGCCCGTGAGCCACACCGCCACCAACCCAAACGGGTGAGGAAAAGTAACCAGCGCGTGCGCGGCCCGTTCCTTTTTGACGCCATGGTTTGCGACCCGACAGGGCCACTTCACCCTTGGTTTTCGCAGAAGCGGTGCCGCTGCGACGTGCAGCTTGGATCGCTACGACCACGTCGTGCACCGCCTGATTCCCCTTCTTTTCGTCGGTGATCAGTGTGATTTTTGCCTGCTCGGCGTCTTTGATTGTAAAAACAGAAGCACTCATGGATTAGTTGGATGCTTTGAGGTTGGATTTCTTAATCGCTGGGCGAACCATGACATACGATCCGATGGCGCCGGGCACCGCTCCGCTGATGAGCAGAACATTTTCGCCTTCGCGAACTTGGACCACTTGAAGATTCTGGGTCGTGATGCGCTCATCGCCCATGTGACCAGGCATGCCCATGTTTTTAAATACGCGACCGGGCGTCGAGCGGTTTCCGATAGCACCATTTCGGCGGTGCATTTTGGAACCGTGAGACGCTGGCTGACCGGCAAATTTGTGGCGTTTGACGACACCTTGAAAGCCTTTGCCTTTGGACTGTCCGATGACGTCGACGTATTGGCCTACTTCAAACGTGGTGACAGGAAGCTCGACGGAATCCGGCGCGGATACCCCCTCGGCAAGTCGGAACTCGCGGACGAAGCGCTTCGGCGTTGATTCGGATTTTTTGAAGTGACCTAGCTGTGCTTTCGCGACGCGCTGTGGCTTCTGGTCATCGAATCCGACCTGAACGGCCGAGTAGCCGTCGGTTTCATCCGACTTAACCTGTAGAATGCGGTTTCCGCCCGCTGCGATAACGGTAACAGGTATGGCGTTGCCCTTGTCGTCGTAGACGCGGGTCATGCCAAGCTTTTTACCTAGGAGTCCAATGCTCATGTTCGTGTGCGCGTGAGCGCTGTTAGATTTTGATGGTGATGTCCACGCCTGCAGGCAGGTTTAGCTTCCGGAGCTCATCGACGGTTTTGGCCGTCGGCTCAACGATATCAAGCAAACGCTTGTGAGTCCGGATTTCGAATTGTTCCATGGATTTTTTGTCCACGTGCGGCGAGCGGTTGACTGTGAATTTTTCAATTCGTGTCGGCAATGGAATCGGGCCTGTGACCTTGGAGCCTGTGCGTTTTGCTGTTTCCACGATTTCCGATGCCGAGGCATCGAGAATGCGGTAGTCAAAGCCTTTGAGGCGGATGCGTATTTTCTGACCGTTCGTCATGATTGCTTTATCCAGTTAGTTTTTTTGTTCAATGACCGCAGTCAGAACTTGTTGCGGAACCTGCTCAAAGTGAGACGGTTCCATCGAGTACGAGGAACGCCCTTTCGAGAGCGAGCGAATTGCGGTGGCGTATCCGAACATTTCGGACAGTGGCACTTCCGCAGAGATCGTGGTGAGGTTGATTTTGGTTTCGAGACCAGAGATGCGAGCTCTCCGGCGGTTCAGATCGCCCATGATATCTCCTTGGAACTCGTCGGGCGTGATATTCTCGACCTTCATGATCGGCTCTAGGAGGATCGACTTGGCACGCTTGAGGCCATCTTTCAGAGCAAAAATTGCAGCCATCTTGAAAGCCATTTCGTTGGAATCCACCTCGTGGAAACTGCCGTCGACGATTTCGACGTGGATATCGATGACTGGGTATCCGCCGATCACTCCGTTAAGCGTGGCTTCGTTCAATCCCTTGATAACTGCTGGGATGTAGTCTTTCGGAATTGAACCACCAACGGTTTTGTTCTCGATGGTAACGCCTTTGCCGCGTTCGTTCGGGGCGAGCTTAATGACGACGTGTCCGTATTGACCACGACCGCCAGATTGCTTAACCAGTTTGCCTTCGCCATCGGCAGCGACAAGGATGGTTTCTTTGTATGCAATTTGCGGCTTACCTGAATTGGCGTCGACTTTGAACTCACGGAGCAATCGATCGCGGATGATCTCAAGATGGAGCTCTCCCATTCCGGCGACGATCGTCTGACCGGTATCTTCGTCGGTGAAAACGCGGAAGGTCGGGTCTTCCTCGGCCAAGCGCTGAAGGGCGAGCCCCATTTTTTCCTGGTCGACCTTTGTTTTTGGCTCGATCGACATCGAGATAACGGGATCAGGGAACGATGGCGGCTCGAGGAGGATTGGGAAATCTTCGTCGCAAAGAGTGTCTCCGGTTGTGATGTTCTTGATGCCCACGATGGCAGCAATGTCACCCGAATAACATACGTCCACGTCTTCGCGCTTATCCGCCTGGATCTGAATGATGCGGCTGATGCGTTCGCGCTTGTTTGTGCGAGGATTGTATACCGTGTCTCCCTTTTGGAGCTTTCCGGAATAGACTCGGAAGAAAACGAGCTTTCCAACGAATGGGTCACTCCACAGTTTGAACGCCAGGGAGCAGAACTTTGCATTATCGTCCGAGATTGCGGGCATCGGCTCCAATGTGTCCGGATCCTGTCCCTTAGCTGGAGGAATATCGATTGGGCTGGGAAGGTAATCAACCACCGCATCGACCAAAAACTGAACGCCCTTGTTCTTAAATGCGGACCCGCCTGCAACCGGCACAAAGCGATTGGCAATCGTTTGGCGGCGGATTGCATCTTTCAACTGCTGCTTGGAGATTGGCTGCTCCTCAAGGAACATCATGCCAATCTCGTCATCCAGATCACACATCTGAGCAACGATGTCGTCGTAAGCATTCTTCGCGAGTTCTTTGTGATCTTCAGGGATTTCGATGATCTCGTAGGTCGAGCCCATGACATCGTTGTCACTGTAGAGGACGGCGACTTGGTTCAGCACGTCGATTTGACCGCGAAGGGTGTCCTCTTTCCCGAGAGGGATGAGAATCGGCCAGACATTGGCGCCGAGTTTGACACGCATGCTTTCAACCGCCGCATTAAAGTCGGCTCCGACGCGATCCATTTTGTTAACGAATGCGATGCGAGGGACGTTGTATTTCGTTGCTTGGCGCCAAACGGTCTCGGATTGGGGCTGGACACCAGCTACTCCGCAGAATACCGCGATCGCCCCATCGAGCACACGAAGCGAGCGTTCTACCTCGGCCGTAAAGTCCACGTGGCCGGGAGTATCAATGATGTTAACGCGCTGCTTAATCCCCTCGAACATCTTGTAGACGTCTGGGTTGTCTTCCTTTTTCTGCAGCCACGAGCAGGTCGTCGCTGCCGACGTGATCGTGATTCCACGCTCACGCTCTTGTTCCATCCAGTCGGTCACCGTCGTGCCATCATGCACTTCGCCGATCTTGTGGATCATGCCCGTGTAGAAAAGAATACGCTCTGTGAGCGTGGTTTTCCCCGCGTCGATGTGCGCGCAGATGCCGATGTTGCGGGTGCGCTCTAACGGAAATGCACGATTTGGCGAGTTCGGGTTAGCCGATCCGGCGGGTTTTTCTTGGAGCGTAGCAGACATGAGAAAGATCGATGGAGAGTTTCTGAAAAATTGAGGTGTTTAGAACTACCAGCGGAAGTGAGCGAACGCACGGTTGGCTTGAGCCATCTTGTGCATATCATCGCGCTTTTTAATTGCGTTGCCTTGGTTGGCAGCAGCGTCGCGCAGCTCGTTAGCGAGAGCGTCCTTCATCGGGATGCCTTTGCGGTTGTTTGCAAAGTTTACCAGCCAACGCATGGCGAGAGCGACCTGACGATCCGCTGGAACTTCCATCGGGACCTGATACGTGGCTCCACCAACGCGGCGTGACTTGACTTCGAGGCGAGGGCGCGCGTTGTCGATTGCTTTGTTCAGGGTCTCGAGCGGATCGACGGTGTCGCTTCCTTCGCGGCTCTTGTCGATTGCACCATAAACAATGCGCTCGGCAGTGGATTTTTTTCCACGCTGCATTACTGCGCTGATGAGGCGCGCAACGAGCGGACTCGCGTAGCGGCTATCGCGTTTGACTTCTTTGTGAATTACTCGGCGGCGGCGGGACATAATATTGACCTATTTTTTCTTTTTGCCTTTAGCACTTGCGTCTTCTTGACCTGGTTTCGGACGTTTGGCTCCGTATTTTGAGCGGCTGCGACGGCGGCCATCCACTCCAAGACTGTCCAGCGTGCCACGCACAATGTGGTAGCGAACACCGGGAAGATCTTTAACACGTCCGCCACGAACCAAAACGATCGAGTGTTCTTGCAAATTGTGCCCTTCACCCATGATGTAAGCGATGACTTCCTGCCCGTTCGTAAGGCGAACCTTTGCGACCTTGCGGAGCGCGGAGTTTGGCTTTTTCGGCGTGCGGGTCATGACCTGCACACAAACGCCGCGGCGCTGAGGGCAATTGGCAAGCGCTGGCGATTTGGATTTCACAACCGCTTTTTCGCGTCCTTTGCGGACTAGTTGATTAATTGTAGGCATCTAATGTTCTCCAAAAAGTTTCCCCGAAGAAATATCCGGGGACAAAAAAACCACACAGGAATGTGGTTATCCTTATTCCCCGTCTTTGTGCGGGAGTGAAGAAACTACCAAAACCGATTTTAACCGCAATATAATTTTTCGATTTTTTCGAAATTGCCTGATTCACTCAGGCTTGGGGCAATTTGTTATCGATTCCGAAGGGATCCTCAGGATGGTAAATTACGCTTGCAAAACCGCCAATCTTGTTTTGCTGTGCGGAACCCACGCGCGCTTTATTTTATTCAATCCTCAGCCCTCCGCACCACCCGCCATGTCATTCACTGCATTCAGCCAAAAAATGGAATCCGCCGGAGCCTCCGGCTCAGCGATTCGTTGCTTCGAGCGTAGCTATTCGGTTCTTACATCCGATGCCTCCGGCCTGATCGCCGAGACCGAGATCGAACCCGTCTCGGACATTCTCGAACTCCACGAACTTCCCGCATTGCACGAGGATAGTCCTGAGCTGCGAACGCTCCTCGAATCATGCGCCATACTTAAACTCAACGGCGGACTCGGTACTAGCATGGGACTGGAAAAAGCAAAGTCGCTGCTGCAAGTTCGTGACGGCCTCACGTTTCTCGATTTGATATTCAAACAAGTCGCTCACTTTCGGATGACGACCGGCGCAAATGTCCCGTTCTTGTTGATGAACAGCTTCAGCACCAGCGGGGACACCTCGAACTATTTGAGAGCAAACTCGCTGGTTTCTGACCCATCCGAGATCGAATTGCTCCAAAACAAAATTCCAAAGATCGACGCAGCGACGTTGCAGCCTGCGGAGTGGCCTGAAAACGCCGACTTGGAATGGTGCCCGCCAGGTCATGGCGATCTCTATCCTGTCCTTGCGGAAAAAATTGACACCTTGATCGCCCGAGGGGTTCGCTATCTTTTCGTGTCAAACGCAGACAACTTGGGCGCCACACTTGAGCCGACGATTCTATCATGGTTCGCCGCTTCCGGCGCCCCATTCCTCATGGAGGTCACCACACGCACGGCATCGGATCGGAAAGGCGGTCATCTAGCGCTCCATGACGGCCGACTCATCCTGCGCGAATCCGCCCAATGCCCGGATGCCGACCTCGACGCATTTCAAGACATTTCGAAGCATCGGTTTTTCAACACCAACAACCTCTGGTTGCGCTTGGATCGATTGAAAGACGCATTAGTCGCAGAGGGTGGCTTCTTACCGCTACCAGTCATTCAGAACAAGAAAACCGTAGATCCTCGAAACAAAAAATCGACCCCGGTGTTGCAGCTGGAAACCGCGATGGGCGCAGCGATCGAGTGCTTCCGCGACGCTGCGGCGCTCGCAGTACCCCGCACGCGATTCGCGCCAGTGAAGACGACCGAAGACTTGCTCACACTGCGCTCGGATGCCTACGCGATCTCCACTGCCGGAGAAGTCGCACTCGCTGCCGAAAGAAACGGCATCCCTCCCAAGGTCGATCTCGACGACAACTACAAGCTGGTAGATCAGCTCGAAGCGGCGATTCCGCATGGCGCACCATCGTTGATCGCGTGCGAAACGCTTAGAATTTCCGGGCGCGTGGAATTCAGCGGGAACGTAGAAGCCATCGGTAATGTGCAAATCAAAAACACATCGGACACCACTGCCGTGATCCCGCCGGGTGTTATCTCCGGCGAGGTAAACTGCTGAAAGCCTCGCCAATAGGGCATTGCCGTCCGCACATGATTATCATTCGCGATGGTATGGCATGCCCCGGAGAATGGAATACGCCCGATACAATTGCTCAAGGACAACCACCTGAGCAAGTTCGTGTTGGAGAGTCAACGGACCCAGCGACACTCGCAGAGCTGCTGCGGCTTTTAAAGTCGGCGCGTGACCTTCAGCCCCTCCAATGATCAAGCTAACGACGTCGCGCCCGGTGAGTTCACACTGCCCCACCATGTCTGCCCACTCGCGACTCGTGAGCGGTTTGCCGGCACCGTCCAGCACGACTCGCCATGAATGCTCCGTGCGCGAAAGCAACGCCGCAGACTCAATCTCCGGGCGCGGCGCTGCCTTGGTTTCAACAAAATCCAACCTCGCGAACCGCCGGATTCTACCGGCATATTCATTGATCCCCGCTTTCGCAAACGCCAACTTCGGGCTTCCGACACTCGCTAAAATCCATCGCATAAAACAATTCCTTCGGTGTGTGTGATAAAAACTATTGACATACGTCGGAGATCATGGTGACCTCTCGACCCTTTTCTATGAAGACATTTTCGGCCAAAGCAGAAGAAATCCAGCGCAGCTGGTGGGTGATCGACGCCAAGGACCAGTTGCTCGGCCATGTGGCTGTCAGAGCAGCTACCCTGCTGCGCGGCAAACACAAGGCAATCTACACGAACCACGTCGACACCGGCGACTTCGTTGTTGTGATCAATGCGGACAAAATCCGCATCGGAGGCAAAAAAGATATCCAGAAGACCTACATGAGCTTCTCCGGATACGTTGGCGGTCACAAATCAGAGACGTTCAAGGCGCGCCGCGAGCGTCGCCCCGAGCTCCTCGTCGAGCGCGCAGTCAAGGGCATGATCCCGCACAATCGTCTTGGATCGGCTACTTATCGCAAGCTCAAAGTCTACAGCGGTGAGACCCATCCGCACGAAGCACAGTCCCCGAAAGCAATTTCGCTTTAATCTTATCTCCATTCCATGAGCACAACTGCACTAACATCCGCAACTGGGCGCCGCAAAAATGCGATTGCCAAAGTCTGGGCAAAACCGGGCACCGGCTCGATCACGGTCAATAATCGCGACTTCACTGATTACTTCCCGAGCCTGTCGCTTCAAAACGACATCCTTCGTCCGCTCGAGCTCGCAAATAGCGTGCACAGCTTCGACATCAAGGTCAGCACCAATGGCGGTGGAGTCCGTGGACAGGCAGGCGCAATGCGTCTCGCCATTTCGCGAATCCTCATCGAAGCCAACCCGGAAGTGCGTCCGGTTCTGAAGAAGGAAGGCCTTCTCACCCGTGACCCACGCATGAAAGAGCGCAAGAAGCCAGGTCGGCCAGGTGCTCGCAAACGCTTCCAGTTCTCGAAGCGCTAGTCTCAGATTTCCCCACCGAAAGAAAAGGTCGGCAGGTTCGTATAAACTGCCGGCCTTTTTCTTTGCCCAAAACGATTCAGGTAGGCGAGCCACTACTCGGAATCAAGCCACGGTAAAGCCTGTCGAGACCCTGCGCAGAAGCAGACTCGGAATACGATGCTCGCACCGATTCGTGGGCAGCGCGACCCATCTGCTGATTCAGCGCCGCGTCATTCAAAAGTCTTCCCATGCGCTCTGCGAGGGCATCGGCATCGCCCTCGTGAACGAGAAAGCCGGATTCACCATCTTTCACCGCTTCGACGATTCCGCCGTGGCGGGTTGCAACGACTGGAATACCTGCAGCCATTGCCTCCAGTAGACTATTGGGGACCCCCTCGGTGTCGCCATTGACCGATTCACTCGGATGAACAAAAGCGGCCGTTTTTTTGAACTCTCCCGCAAGTTGCGCTTGGGTTAGGAATCCGGTAAATCGCACCCGATCCGCGATCCCGAGTTGCGCCGCCAATCCCCGCAACTCCTCTGCCATCGGGCCCTCTCCAGCAATCGTCAAACGCGATTCCGGGTGGTTCGTGCTGCATTTTGCAAATGCCAGCAACGTTGTCTTGACACCCTTTTTCGGAACCAAGCGGCTTGCCTGCAAAATGGTGTTAGACTCTGCCGCTGCAGCGCTGCGCGCGAATTCATCGGGCACCGGAATCACAGTTCGGGTGACACATGTTTTGTCGTGCGGAGCACCCAGTGCGATCACACGCGCCGCCAGCGCTTCGCTCCGGCAGGCGATCCGACTCGAACGCGCAAATACCTCATCACGAGCAGCGCGGTAGGCGGGCCCCGCGATCGCGCCGGTCACATCCGCTCCGTGAAACGAAACAACGACTGGTATGTCGATTCGCCGGAGTAATTCGAGCCAGTGCACCGCGACATTTCCGAAAAACAAATGCATCACATCCGCACGCACGGATTTCACCACATCAAGGACCTCATCCACTTCCCTGCGGCCTGCCTGCCATGGTCCAGCCTGCCCATGGCGCTCTTTGAGTCGCCCCATCCAGCGCCACGGCGAACGCGGAACTTCGTGCAATGATGCAAGCGGGAACTGCTCCCGATTCTCCACACGCTGCGTCACCGCGTGGACATCCCAATCGGACAATCGGGTGATTTGCCGATACACGTGGAGCATCTCGGGTTTGAGATACGTCGCGCAAAAGAAAACGATGGTTGGCTTGGAATTCATTTCGACTACCAGCCCGCCATCGGGTTGCTTTGCGGGAGTGGAGCGAGACGCTTTCGCCGCACGATCAAAAGTCCAATGCAAATACAATAAATCCCTTGGGTTTACCCGGATTCTCAGGGTCCCACGAAGTCGTTTTCCGCCCGTCGCCGAACCTTTTTGGTGCGAGCGGATTCACGAGCTGCCAAGGCTGCCGGTCCCGAAACACTTCGGCCACAATCCCCTCGATCGTCGGCTGCGGGACGGGAGACACTGGCAGTGGGCGGGTTGGGATCTCGCGAGGCATCGGTGCCACAAATTCCTCCTGCGCGAAGCCGTTAAAGGATGCCAAAAAGAGAATCACAAAACTTCCCGCAAGGAGTGCCGTCTTCATTTCGGAAGGATACAACCTCCCCCGCAGAGATTCAAGCCGGATCGCGTTTCATCCGTTGACGCAGCAATACGCAAGCATTAGTCTGCAGTTCAATGCAGGGGAGCCAAAACGGCTGAGAGTCCCGCGACGCAAGTTGCGGGAGACCCTTCGAACCTGATCCGGTTAGAACCGGCGAAGGGAGACAATGAAATCCATCACGGACAGGTCGGGCAGCGCAATCAGGCGGACGCCCGTCAGTCGAGATTTCAAAGCCCCTTCTCTGGAATTTTCTGGGTCGATCCGGATTCCATTCGACTATGATAGCGCCCAAGAACTCCATCGAACCGCAAAGCACCGACCCGCTTCCGAATTCGTCCCGTGTATTCGTTGAAGGCCGTCATTTTCCCGACATTCGAGTGCCAATGCGCGAAATCTCTCTCGCACCAACTAAGGGCTTCGATGGCAAATTACAGCCAAACGAACCAGTCAGAGTTTATGACACTAGCGGCCCGTGGGGAGACCCGAACTTTGACGGCGATGTCGAAAAAGGTCTTCCAGCACTTCGCACAGACTGGATCCTCAAACGCGGCGATGTCACCGAATACGACGGACGCGAGATCAAACCCCAGGACAACGGCTACCTCAGCACCAGCCACGCCCAGATTGCGTCCGAGAAGCGCGGCGGGCTGTCGGCCCTGTCGTCACCAGAAAACGCAAAACGCCGACCGCTCAAAGCCACAGGCCACCCCGTGACCCAACTTTGGTATGCCCGGCAAGGCATCGTCACCCCCGAAATGGAATTCATCGCCATTCGGGAAAACATGCGCCGTGCGCAGATCGCCGACTACACGAACGACATCGCCCGAGATGATCTCGACAAACAACATGTCGGGTCCGCCCAAGCACAGACACGCTACACACCCAGCGTCTTTGCACGCTTTCCCCAACGCATCCCCGCCGAGATCACCCCTGAGTTCGTTCGCTGTGAAGTCGCTGCCGGCCGCGCCATCATCCCCGCAAATATCAACCACCCCGAGCTCGAGCCGATGATCATCGGGCGGAACTTCCTCGTCAAAATCAACGCCAACATCGGCAACAGCGCCGTGGCGTCGAGCATCGAAGAGGAAGTCGAAAAAATGCGCTGGGCCACCAAGTGGGGCGCCGACACCGTCATGGACCTCTCCACCGGCAAAAACATCCACGCCACCCGTGAGTGGATCCTGCGTAACTCCCCGGTCCCGATCGGCACGGTCCCCATTTACCAAGCCCTCGAAAAAGTGAATGGCAAAGCCGAAGACCTCACGTGGGAACTCTTCCGCGACACGCTCATCGAGCAGGCCGAGCAAGGCGTCGATTACTTCACCATCCACGCAGGCGTCCTCCTCCGTTTTGTCCCAATGACAGCTTCCCGCATGACCGGGATCGTAAGCCGCGGCGGCAGCATCATGGCCAAGTGGTGCCTCTCGCATCACAAAGAAAACTTCCTCTTCACCCACTGGGACGACATCTGCGACATCATGGCCGCCTATGACGTCAGCTTCAGCATTGGCGACGGCCTCCGCCCCGGCAGCATCGCCGACGCCAATGACAAAGCCCAGTTCGGCGAACTCGAAGTCCAGGGCGAGCTAACAAAACGCGCCTGGGCTAAAGGCGTGCAAGTCATGAACGAAGGCCCCGGCCACGTCCCCATGCACATGATCGAGGAAAACATGGCCAAGCAGCTCGAATGGTGCCACGAAGCCCCCTTCTACACCCTCGGCCCACTCACAACCGACATCGCCCCCGGCTATGACCACATCACGAGCGGCATTGGGGCCGCCATGATCGGATGGTATGGCTGTGCGATGCTCTGCTACGTGACACCAAAAGAACACCTCGGTCTGCCAAATAAGCAGGACGTAAAAGAAGGTGTCATTACGTACAAACTCGCCGCGCACGCTGCCGACCTCGCCAAAGGCCACCCCGGTGCCCAATACCGCGACAACGCCCTAAGCAAAGCGAGATTCGAATTCCGTTGGGAAGACCAATTTAACCTCGGCCTCGACCCCGAGCGCGCCCGCGAATACCACGACGAAACTCTCCCCCAAGAAGGAGCCAAATCCGCCCACTTCTGCTCGATGTGCGGCCCGCATTTCTGCTCGATGAAGATCACAGAGGACGTCCGCAAGTATGCAGCGGAGCAGGCGATCTCCGAGGAAGAAGCTCTTGAGCGCGGGATGGTCGAAAAGAGAAAAGAGTTCAACGAAAGCGGTGCTGAGGTCTATACCTCAGCAAAATAGGTCACATAGGGCCGATAAGACCTATGCCTCCGCTTCCAGAAGACGACCCTCCTGGATTTCTGCCTCAAGGCGGCAACTACCAAGATCTCCTCTCCTACCGCAAGTCGGAGATCATCTTCGACTTCACCTTCCGCTTCTGCGAACGCTTCCTCAAGAGAGGCGACCGCACGATAGACCAAATGGTGCAGTCAGCACGCTCAGGTAAACAGAATATCGCCGAGGGCTGCAAAGCATCCATCACCTCCGCCGAGATGGAGCTTAAGCTCGTCAACGTCGCCCGAGCGAGCTTAGAGGAGCTCCTACTAGACTACCAAGATTACCTCCGAGTTCGCGACCACGCACTCTGGGACAAGAACAGCAAAGAGGCCCTCTACATCCGGAAACTCGGCCGCACGCCTAGCCGCCTGACAAGAAGTCGCTAAAACATGCGAATGGCGCGAATTTGCCATTGCCGACTTTCCTTTCATCCATGAGAACTGTAGGTTCGTAACCATAGACGCCATGCCAACGATCATCGAGCAACCAGACACACTCGCCCGCAGCATCCACTCACTGCAAAACGTGCAGGATACGGGTGAGCTACTCGGGGAAACCATGACACTGAACATGGGGCCATCGCACCCGTCGACGCACGGGGTGTTGAGGATTATTCTCGAACTCGATGGCGAGTTAATCACGAAGGCAACGCCTGATATCGGCTATCTCCACCGCGGTGACGAGAAGATCGCGGAAAACATGCAGTATAATCAGTTCGTTCCTTATACGGATCGATTGGATTATCTGGCGCCGATCGCAAACAACGTGGCCTACGCGCTGGCCGTGGAAAAGCTCATGGGCTGGGAGCTGCCGCCGCGCGGCAAGGCGATCCGCGTGATCTGCTGCGAACTTGCCCGGATCTCGTCACATCTGCTCGGGGTGGGGTGCTTCGGCATGGATCTCGGAGCAACGACGATGTTCCTGTGGACGTTCGAGGGACGTGAAAAAATCTACAATTTGGTCGAGTTGCTGAGCGGCGCCCGGTTTACGACGAGCTACACCCGGGTAGGTGGTCAGACTCGAGACCTTCCAGACCGGTTTGTTCCCCAGCTAAAAGAATTCATCCACGAATTTAAGGAGTCTCACAAAGAAGTGGACCGCATGCTGACGCGGAATAAAATCTTCATCGACCGCACGAAAGACATCGGAATCATCACGAAAGCGGATGCGTTATCGTTCGCAATCTCAGGTCCAAATCTGCGCGGAAGCGGAATCGATCACGATCTACGACGCAAAAACCCATATTTGGACTATGAGAAGTATGACTTTGAGATTCCGATCGGAACCACTGGCGATTGCTTTGACCGCTACCTCGTTCGAATGGAAGAGATGCGGCAGAGCATTCGCATTTTGGAGCAGGTGATCGATACGATTCCGAGCGGACCGATTAACCATCATGATCCCAAAAGCATGCTTCCTGAAAAAGACGCTGTGATGAAAAAGATGGAGGAGTTGATCCACCACTTCATCGTGACAACGGAGGGAGCCGATGCACCGGCGGGCGAGATTTATTTCGGAGCCGAGAACCCGAAAGGCGAGCTCGGGTTTTACATTTATAGCAAGGGCGGCGGCGTTCCGTATCGCATGAAGATTCGCGCCCCGTCGTTCGTGAACCTGAGTATTTTACCCAAGATCCTTCCCGGCCACATGGTCAGCGATGTAGTCAGCATCCTCGGCAGCATCGATTTCGTAATGGGCGAATGCGACCGCTAGACCTGCGCGTCTAGGGATCGCTGTGCTTGCTCTGAGCTGCCACGGAGCATCTTGCGTAGACTGATGAAAAAGCAGATCGGCCTGATCACTTGCACCTGTATTGTGGTTGCCAACATGATCGGGACCGGCGTCTTTACGAGCCTCGGGTTTCAGGTCGCGGATCTGCCCTCGCCGTTTGCGATTCTTATGGTGTGGGCGTTAGGGGCGGTGTTTGCGCTTTGTGGAGCGCTGACATACTCGGAACTCGCAGGTGCCCTGCCTCGCTCGGGTGGAGAATACAATTTCCTCGCCCGGATCTACCACCCAAGCGTCGGCTTCATGGGCGGGGTGGTTTCGAGCACGGTCGGTTTTGCAGCGCCGGTAGCGCTGGCAGCGATGGCGTTCGGCGAGTATTTCCATAATTTGGTGCCTGGCCTATCGCCATTGATTGGGTCGATTCTCATCGTGACCGTGGCCACAATCGCCCACAGCATCACCATTGGAACTAGCATGGTTTTCCAAAATCTGTTCACCGGATTGAAGGTGCTGTTGATTTTGACGCTGATTTTTTCTGGTTGGCTATTCGCGCCGGAACATGCGGTGAGTTTTTTGCCGACCGGGTTGGACGCAAAGTTGATTACGACAACTCCGTTTGCGGTGGCTTTGATGTACGTGATGTATTCCTACTCCGGATGGAATGCATCAACCTATGTCATGGGCGAGGTCCGGCGACCGGAGCGCACGGTGCCGTGGTCATTGATCCTTGCGGCGCTGATCGTCGGCACGCTCTACATCGGTCTGAATGCGATGTTTCTGAAGTCGGTCCCGATGTCCGAGATCGCGGGCAAGCTCGACGTTGGAAGCATCGCGGCTACAGCGATTTTTGGCGAGCAGGGCGGACAGATTATGTCAGGGCTTATAGCGGGCGGCCTGGTTTCGTGCATCAGTGCGATGACCTGGGCGGGTCCGCGAGTGATGCAAACGATCGGTGAAGATTTTCGCGCGCTGGCATTTCTTTCTGTAAAAACGCGCTCCGGCATCCCGCTGAGGGCGATCGCCCTTCAATACAGTCTCGTGATAGTGCTCATCTCGACGACCGCTTTCGAGTCGATCTTGCTCTACACGCAGTTTGCTTTAGTCGGTTGTAGTTTGATGACGGTGGTGGGAATTTTTGTGCTACGCCGGAAAGAACCCAGCTTGCCTCGCCCGTTCAAATGTTGGGGATACCCCTTCACGCCATTGCTTTTTGCAGCTACCGCGACGTTCTCACTCTCCTACACGGCTGTGCAAAGGCCGCTCCATGCGCTCGCTGGAGTATTGACGTTCGGCGGTGCGCTGGGGTTGTATTTCGTAGGCGGGAGATTTTTTGGTGCTGCGTGGGGCAGATCAATCAATGCGGGACGTCATCAATCATGAAAATCATCAACAACTATTGGAAAAGTAGCGGGCGATTTGCCGTGTGGATTTTTGCAGCCGTCGCACTGACCGCAGTGGCTCAATACGAAACGGATACGCTCCCGCCTGGCGTGGTGCCAAGGTCCAATACTCCGCTTGAGTCGTTTCCCGGCGGTCGGCCCAACTTGGCTCCGCAGGGAAACGCCACGCCCGGCCCGCAAAGTCCACCCCTCGCCGAGCCGGCACTGCCCGCGCGTTTGCTTTTGGATGCTCCACCCACCACAGCGGATGAAAAGGCAAGATTTCTAACTGGGCGACGGCTTAGCTCTGGCTCACGCCTTGCGGCATTGCAGAGCACGCCGTGGTATCTGGACCATGCAAAGACCTACGCGGCCTCGTGGCGAGGATTCGACGGGAATTACTTCTCCAAGATGCGGGCATGGTCCGCAGCGGAAATTGCTCCGCGGATCGGCACTCCAGCAACCGTCTACTACCTTTTCGGCGGACCTGATTTTATCAGCGCCTACGCGCTCTTTCCTGATGCGACGAACTATATTTTAGGAGGGCTAGAACCCGTGGGAACCATGATGCCCCCGGAGCAACTAGACGAACAGCGACTTGCATCGGGATTGGCCGGCTTGCGTGAATCGACATCTGTGATTTTGCAATTCAGTCACTTCATCACCAAGGACATGAAGGAGGATCTGCAAAAGACCGACTTCAACGGAGTGCTTCCGATCCTTCTATCGTTTCTTTCACTCGGAGGAGCGGAGGTGACCACGGTGCAGTATTTTGCGATCGACAGGACTGGGGCGCTGTTGTTGGCAACCGAGGGATCGGCCCCGCCTAGCGGCACACTCCACGGCGTCAAAGTGGACTTCCGGAAATCTGCGATGTCGCCCACTCAGTCGGTTTACTATGTTCAGGCGGACGCCTCCGATGGTGCGCTAAAGTCCAACCGGGCCTTGTTAACTTGGATGGGCCAGTTTGCGCCGGGCGTGACGTATTTGAAGGCAGCGTCCTATCTCCTCCATGAGAATTACTTTTCGACTGTGCGGACATTTCTTCTTCAGCAAAGCCGCGCCGTGCTTCAAGACGACTCGGGCATTCCGATTCGCTTTTTCCCGCCAGGCGTCTGGAACGTCACATTCTTCGGAGACTATTCCGGGACGTTGGATATATTTGCCAAGTATTTTCAGAATGATCTTTCGGAGATCTACCGTAGCAGCCAGCCTATACTGCCGCTTGGATTCGGGACGGGATACAAATGGAAAGTTGGAGAATCGAATCTCATGCTCGCCGTCCGGGCAAACACCCTTGCGCCACCAAATCCATCACCCGCTACTCAGCAGCCTTCCTCGTTTCCCGAGCCGGTTCGCTAGTTTGAAACTGCCGCTATGAAAAAAAACTCACCGCCGACCGCATTGAAACTCCTTGGAAGCTCGAAGGCCCGATTCCCATCGGCTCCTTCAAAAAAGACGCTCGAGGTGTTTCCAAATCGCTCTGCGGGTCGCACTTATTGGGTCACTTTCGAGTGCGCGGAATTTACTTCTCTCTGCCCGGTCACCGGCCAGCCTGATTTCGCAACGCTAAGAATCCGTTATGTCCCTGATGCCCTTTGCGTGGAAACGAAATCCCTGAAGTTCTACCTGAGCTCCTACCGCTCCACTCCATCCTTCGGCGAAGATGTGGCTAACCGGATTCTTGATGACCTAGTGGCCGTGCTGAGCCCCAAGCATCTGCACGTCCGCGCGGATTTCTCTCCCCGTGGTGGCATTGGATTGTCTGTGGATGCCGTGTACCCGGACGGCGCGGAATTCTCGGATTAACTCGTATGCCGTACCGCATCTGCAAAACTCTTGAGATCGAAAACGGTCACATGCTATCGAAGCATCCGGATGCCTGCCGGTTTCCTCACGGCCACACACGGAGGGTGGAGTTGATTTTGGAGGCTGACGAGTTGGATGATCGCGGCATGGTTTGTGATTTCAAAATCATCAAACAGGCCGTCGGGGAATACCTCGATCAGTTTGATCATGCGATGTGTATGAATACGGAGGATGCGATGTATTCAGCGTTCAAAGACCAGTATGGTGATCGCATTATTGGATTTGAAGGCGAAGAACCGACGACGGAAGCGCTGGCGCGGCGGTTTTTCGATAGATGCTCCGAACTCCTCTCTGCTTATCGGGCTAAGGCAGACACAAGATACGTACTTGCATCTGGTGTCCGTTTGATCCGAGTTCGTGTCTGGGAAACCAGCTCGTCGTGGGCGGAGTATCAGGCCACTGGGCAATAGGTATCGCGGCAGACCCTTGCTGTGTTGGTGTGGACTTCCACGACTTTCGAGGTGTCTTCGGTGTAACCGCCAGCAAGCACCCACGCAATCGGGATGTCGTGCTTTTTCGCGAATTCAAAAACGGCTCGATCCCGCTCTGCCAAATCAAATGCCGTGAGTTCCAACGGCGAATAGGGGTCGTCTTTCAGTGGGTCCGCCCCAGCCTGATAGAGCAAAATGTCCGGTTTGCCGTGTCCGATGAGTAATGGCAGCGATTCGTGCAAGATCGAGAGCATTTCCGTCCCATGGCAGCGCGCAGGCAGCGCGTGCGATGCGTGCTGCATGCCCATCGGGTGTTTTCGCTCAGTGACATCCATCCATGCCTTATTGTCCCAGTAGTCGTTACCGTAAATCGATAGAGCAAACATCCACCGCCGCGCCTCTGCCAACATGGCCGTCCCGTTTCCGTAGTGCAGGTCCATATCCAAGACTGCCGCAGTGCGGATCAACCCCTCGGATCTCAGCTTTTCTAGCGCGACCACGAGGCCGTTGAATGTGCAAAACCCCTCGCCGTGAACGGGGCCAGCATGATGAAAGCCGCTCGCCAAAGCACCGGATACGCGCTTCTCCAAAGCCGTTCTGGCTGCTGCAAGGACACCTCCATTGGTTAAAAGCACAGACGGATAGAGCTGTTCAGACCATGGAAACTTCTGCGATTCCGCCAACTCCCGAGGATCGCCAGTCTGAACTGCATCCACATACTCCGGGGTGTGAACGCGCAGGAGATCTTCTCGGGTGACTGGCTCGTGATCTCGGATGATTATATTGGGTTCCCAAGCAAGAGACTCTGCGACCATCGCAAACTTTCGCATCGGCATGATGTGATCTCCGATGGGAGCTGCATAACCGGGGTTATAGAAAAGGTTGAGCGGATTCATGGTGCGGTGGGTGGGGTGAACTAGGTCGCCGTCGGCGGAACCAAGCGGATTTTTGAGTCAGGTGCCGGATAGTGATAAAATGATTCGAAAAGCGGCACCATGTCCTGCTGGCGGAACTCGACTGCATACATTCGGTAGAGTGCCTCTGCGATCTCGCGCACCTGACGACCCGTGATCACGCGCTCTGATTCGAGTCCCACGCGTCGAACCAATAGGCAAAGCGGCACCGGCTCAGGCCCACCCGATGCATCAATCACGTCCGGTGACCGAAAATCCGGCTGGAGATAATGGATGCACGATGGGTCAATCTTCCAATATCCTGCTTTTTCGTAAGCAGTGAGTCGAGTTGTGCGGGCGGCGTCCTCAGGATCGGCCGCCTCCATCTCTGCGACGAGGCTGACAGGGTGATCACGCGGCAATCCGCTATCTTTCAGGCAGGCCCTTGCGGTTTGCACGGGCAGAGCGCGCAGCCATCCGGCGATCCCGCTTCGACGCCATGGCTCCGACACGAGGTTGTGCGACATGTGGACAACCGCCTGCGAAAAGTCTGTGTTTACGATCGCGGTATGATCGCGGACTGCGATGGGCCGATTGTCCTTGGTGACTAAAAGGAGCTCGTATCGCAAACATCCCGGAAATGCGTGAGTGCCAGCACCCCATGCCAGGCGGCGGGCGAGGACTTCAGGCGTTTCCATTTCTCCCCGGTTTCCGAATTCCTCCCACAGCATGCCAAATGCCGTATCAAACCAAACGTCATCTTGGGAAGTCACCCGATGGAGGGCAAAATCATCCCAGCCCTTCGTGGCGCTTTTCGCATCTCCGGGGGCGAGATCGTCGACAAGCATCCACGGCTGAAGGCGCGGGAATGGCAATCTGGAATCGATCACACTAGGAGCATCGCATTTCGCGGGATTCGCGGCAAGACTGCTCAAAGAAAAACCGATCGATCGAGAGAGTGCCCGACACAGCGCCGCACTTTGAACACATGGGCCGGATTGCTGTGGGGCGATAGCGAGACGTAGTTTCGCCTGCCACGCCACAAAAACCGATTGCCAGTCAGGAGATCCTCGACTTCGTACGAGTCTCCTTCGGCCCAACCAAACAAATCCACCGGCACATCGACCCATGCACTTTGCTGAGCGCGGGGATCTAGGTTGATGGCAACCAATATGATATTGTCCTTGGCCGCCGTGATCTTGCTGTAGAAGAGGATCTGATCATTCTCAGCGGTGTGAAAGCGGAGGTTGCGATACTCTTGGAGCGCGCGATTTTCTGAACGAGCCCGGTTCAGTGCGGTGATCCATGGTTTGATATTTCCCGGTGCGTTCCAGTCGCGCCCCTTGAATTGGTACTTTTCGCTTTCGAAATACTCCTCTTTCCGAGGAATCGCCGCATTCTCGCAGAGTTCGAATCCGCTGTAGATCCCATAGACCGGCGACAACGTCGCAGCCAAGACGGATCGGATCAAAAATGCTGGCCGCCCCCCCGTTTGCAAAAACTCTGGCAGGATGTCCGGCGTGTTCGCAAAAAAGTTTGCGCGGAAGTAATCCGCCATTTCGGATTGGGTCAGCTCCGTGAGATATTCGATAAGTTCGGGCTTTGTGTTGCGCCAGGTGAAATACGTGTAGCTCTGGGTGAAGCCGACTTTCGCGAGAATCTGCATCATCTTTGGACGCGTGAATGCTTCACTCAAAAAGATAACATCCGGGAATTTCGCCAGCACTTCTGCGATGACCCATTCCCAAAACGCTATAGGTTTTGTGTGTGGGTTATCGACACGGAAGATCTTCACTCCGCGCGCAGCCCAGAACAGCAGGACATCGCGCAACTCCTGCCAAAGGGCCTGCCAGTCGGCGCAATGGTAATTGAGCGGATAGACATCCTCATACTTTTTCGGCGGGTTTTCCGCGTATTTGATCGAGCCATCGGGGCGCTTGAAAAACCAATCGGGGTGGGCCAAAACGTACGGGTGGTCTGGCGAGCAGTTGATCGCAAAATCGAGCGCGACTTCCATACCTCGCTGGTGGATTTCGGCGACTAACCAGTCGAAGTCTTCGAGTGTGCCCAACTCTGGCGCGACGTCCATATGTCCGCCGCCATTCACTCCTTGGCGAAAATTTCCGATGGCGTAAGGCACCCCTGGGTCACCCGGTGCGGCATGGAGTGTATTGTTAGGACCTTTCCGGTTCGTCTCGCCGATCGGATGAATCGGAGGGAAGTAGATCACATCAAAGCCCATTGCTTTTGCGTCGTCGATGCGCTCAAGGCAATCACGGAAGGTCGACCCGGATTCAGGTTTACCCTCGGCAGAACGAGGAAAAAACTCGTACCATGCACCCACAGCAGCTTGCCGACGATCCACCCAAGCTCGAAGCAACGGAGCATACGTGGAGGCGATGGATCGGTCGTCGTATGCAGCCATGCACGCCGCCAGTTTGGGGTTACAAGCAAGCTCCTTCAGCGTAGTGCCCGTCAATTCCGGCAGTTGGTCGGCCACCGAAAGCAACCAATCACAGTCCGCACGGTCGCTACTTCGAGCGGCAGCGGCACGAATCAACGCCGCACCTTCTAGAGATTCGCTTGTCAGATCGGCAATCCCGCCGTCCGCTTTTTTACGGATTTCATCTCGCCACGAGAGAAACGAGTCCCCCCACGCTTGGATCGTGTATTCGTAGTGCCCCTCTTGGCTGAGTGCCATGACGCCCTCCCATCGGTCATTGATGAGCGGATGCATCGGTGTTTCGTGCCAATCGGATTTCCCGGCTAGACGCCATTTCAGAACGGCTCGCATCAGATCGTGCCCGTCTTTAAAGATATCTGCTTCGACTCTGATATCTTCGCCGGGGATGCGTTTGATCGGATACTTTCCGCCGTTTAATAGCGGCGTGATGTTTTCAATCGCTACGGTAGAAGCAAGTGGGATCATGGCAGTTTTTCGAGAAGCGATACGAATTCATCCATTCCATCGACCCGCGCCGCAACCTCTCGCAGCGACCGACGAGCCGACGGGACATGCATCAAAAACTCGGAACGCCCACATTTCAACCCAAGAAATCCGTAAGCCCCCAGCGCTTGCATGAGTCGCTGCATGGCACAGCGCGCAAAAATGAAATCGAACGATTCTCCGATCACTCCACCCCGAGCGCGAATCATTGCTTTGTAGTCAGCGAGGAGAACCTCCCGGTCCAAGGGGTCGAGATCGACATACGGATCGTACAGCAGCGAGGCTAGATCGTAATGCGGGAGCCCCGGGCGCATCCCTTGAAAGTCGATAAGCCAAGCATCTCCGTCGCGTAGCATGACATTTTGTGACTGAAAATCGCGGTGGACCAGCGTTCGGGTCTCAGTGGCAAGGGTGCCAGCCATTTCGATGAGTGCGGGTAATGATGCGTAGCGCTGGACCTGACCGTGCTCCATCCCAAAAATCCCACCGAGGCAATGCTCAAAAAAGTACCCCTGCTCCCAAAGATAGAGTTGCTCGTCGAACTCCATCTCCAGCGCGAGTGGGCTGGATTCGAATGCCATCGTGGCATCGACATGGAGCGTCGCTACGGCATCCAAGGCCAGTCGGTATGCCGCACGTCGCTCCTCGCGCGGAGCATTACGCATGGACCAGAGGTCGTGCTCACCGAGGTCCTGCATCCAAATCAAGCCTTCGTTTTGGTCGTGAAAATAGATTGCAGGCACGCGGACTCCAGCACCGGCAAGCATCTGGGCGATCTCCACGTAGCGCAGGTTCTCTGGCCTTTGCGGCGTGTATTTCACGACGATCATGGACTCGTTTTGCCCGGTCTGGATCCGATAAAACTTCCTGCCCGACCCTCCTTTTTCAATCGGAGCCACCTGCACTTCCTGACCCTCCAGCGATGGAAACCGCGATTTTGTTTCAAGGATAACTGCGTCTGTTTGCATTCCGTGTGGGAGGGATCAAATGTCCTGGTCGATCAGATGGCCTGCGGCATGTTGATTATCGCGGACGATACACCGCTGGAGTCGCGCACCGGAAGCGATTTTTGCATTTTCCCAGATTACGCTGTCCTCAACGACAGCGCCCGCTTCGATGACCGCACCAGCGCCAACCGAAACAAACCCCCGCAAACTCGCTAATTCACTCACGATCGCGTCGGCATGAAGGCAGATCTGCGGGCATCCGACGACTTGATGCAACTCGCCATGAGCACCAAGATACGCGTCCCGGTTGCCAATGTCCGCCCACACGCCAACGTCATCCAAGACACCCCGCACCGGTACCCCAGCTCGGAGCATGTCTAGAAATATGGGCACGACCGAAATGATTTCATTTTCGGGGATTCGAGAAATGAAAGCGGGCTCAATGATGTAAATGCCCGTGAAAAGACAGTCCTTAGATCCCGGCCGGCCTAGAAAATGCCGAACATCGTGGATCATCCCGGTGGGCTCATTGTAGCTGATTTGCAGCGGTCCGCCGTGGCTTCTGAGGTGGGCGGTCACCTCGCTCGATCCGCTCAGGTGAGCCTGCATGAGGCGGACTAGATCGACGGTGGTGAAGATATCTCCATTATGAACCAAGACGGGTTCATTTCCGAGTAGAGCACTTGCGTTTCGGATGCCACCTGCGGTGTCCAGCAATACGGGCTCGTAAATGCACTGGATATCCAGCGTTCCGAATCGACCAGCTCCGTCTTTCAACCCAAGCAAGTCATCATATCTCGGCGCGCAATGGTGAGTGTTTATGACTACGCGCTCGATGCCTGCCGCGCAGAGCGCCTCAAGCGTGTGGCAAATGAGAGGTCTATTAAAAAGCGGGACGAGTGGCTTCGGCCGTCGCTCCGTGAGGGGCCGCAACCGCGACCCCAACCCTGCGCCTGCAATGAATGCCGTTTTCATCGGTTACAATGGAAACGAGCTCGGAGACTTCCGCTGAGGCGGCGCGGCGGCAAGAGCGGATGCCGGTTCACCCCTCGATTTTTACATCCTTGATGTAAAGAGCGCCTTCGCCCGGTGCCAGCTGAAATTGAAATTCGATGACCGCGTTCTCCGTTCGGTCGAGGTCCCGGAGTTCCTTCTCCTCGAATTTTACAGTAAAGTTCTTTTTCACCTCGGTCCACGATCCGCCAGGGCTGAACGTAACGGTATCAAAAAATCGGCCCTCGGCCACATTCCGCTGCACAGTGACGCGTCCACGCTCACCCTCCACTTTTCTGTCCTCGCCAAACCGCATCAGTCCACTAGCCTTGACGTAGCAAGTTGCGTTGGAGACACGGTTGCCCCGCACCTTGAAGGAAAGTGTGTATGGCTTACCAGGCACAAGCGGTGCTCGCAATCCCTGACTGACCGATGCGTAATTCGACGGCGCGGAATTAAGATTACTAAACAGGTTTACTTTGTTGCCTCCATCAAAAGGGCTCGGCCGAAAATTGCCAAGTGCGGGCAAAACGATAAACGGTGGCCCCATAACTTTGTTCTGGTTTGCGGCATAACCAATCCGAAGAGTAGCTTCACCCTCTGCTAGGCCGAGCGATGGATCATCTTTGGAAGTGACGGCTGCAGCTTCTCCCAAGACGTTGCCACGGTCAAAGCCGATGCTTATTTCCCATCCCACGGGAACACGACTCGGGACTGATTTGACATCTGATTTCAGGTCAGCAACGGCGGTGAACTTGGGTTCTGTTTTCGTTCCAGTATTCATCACCACGGATAGCCGACCGTTCGGTTTTCCCGCTACGATGTCGAACAGTCCGTCGCCATTCAAATCGCCAGCTGCCAGTGTAGCCCCTCCGCCCAACGAAAGCTCAGCCCCGTTGGCACCGACGAGGAATGAGCTGAACTTGAGCTCATCTCCCGGCTTCCATGGGGCGTCAGGATGCAGGTGCAGACCGATTTTCCCGTCCCTCGCTGCGATGAGTAGATCCGGCTTTCCGTCTCCATTGTAATCGACTATGGCGGGCGTGAGTTGCTCCCGCCCGTCTCCAAATGCAAGCACCATTCGCTGGGCCTCGGTGAATTTCGGGGCGGCGGCTGATCCCTGATTTAGAGCAAGGTGGATGTTGTTCGCAGAATAAGATCCCTCTCCGATCAGGAGGTCTGGCTTTCCATCACTATTCCAATCAAAAATGAGCGGTGCAAATAAATTGCCCCAGCGCTGGCCAGGTTTTTCCGTAGTCGGCACGGTCACCTTAGCAAAACTAGTGGGCTGCCGAAACGCCGGACTCGTGGGTGTACCCTCATTGCGGAGAAGCAGAACTTCCCCAGCATAATTCCCAATCACGAGATCTATTCTTCCTGCGTTGTTTGCGAGGCCGATCCTAGGCGCGAGGCGAGCCATTGCCGGCAGACCTTCCGACGCTGGACTCAGATAGACGGCTGCCACCTCGCCAAATCCGAATTTCGGTTCGGTCGGATTACCCTGGTTGAAATAGATCCGCAAATAGCCTTGAGCGTCAGCAGTCACAACGTCAGTCAAGCCATCGCTATTCATGTCACCCAAAGCCACCGAGGGGGCGACCGAGAGTTGGCCTATGCCACCTGCCGTCGTGAGTAGGTTTACACTAGCTCTAGCTCCGATGAGAAACCCGGAGCTGTCCAGGCCTGACCAAATATCTTGTCGCGTCGATGTTCGGGTAAAATTCCCGTTCATGATCTCAACCGGCCTCACCGTCGGTGATGGCGCTTGGGCAATGGCTGCGTGTGCGATTAGCATCAGCGCGCAGGGGAGAAGAAATTTTCTAAATCTGGGGCTCATTTATGACCAAAATGCAATAAACTAAGCGAGAAATCAACATCTACTCCTATCGGTCGCACGATGTCATTCCGAGCGGCGCTGACCAGTCGCTATTTGATTTTTGCTCGGGTATCTTTGAGGGCCTTGGCAGACGACTGTAGCCCCTGCAGCTCCTTGGGCCAGAGCTCCACTTCGATGTGTTTCACCACGCCGCCGCGGCCCACCACCGTTGGCACGCTGATGCTGACATCGCGGATGCCGTACGCTCCCGTGACAAGGCTTGAGATCGGAAGGATGCGCTCGCGGTCGAGAGCAATCGAATCGATCACCTCACGGATTGCCACACCGACTGCATATCCGGCTCCACCTTTGCGGGAGATCACTTCGGCACCACTTTTCTGAGTGCGCTCAAAGATCTGCGATTGGAACGTGTTGGTGACACCGGGAAACTTCGTGAGCGGAAATCCATCCACCGTGGCAGACGACCAAATGGGAAGCATCGTGTCGCCATGCTCGCCGAGGATCATCGCACGCACTTGCGTTGCGGGAAGCGAGAGCGAGCTGGCGATGAGCGAGCAGAACCGGGATGTGTCGAGCACCGTGCCGAGACCGATGACTTGCTTGGCGGGCAGACCTGTTTTTTCAACAGCGAGTTGAGTGAGGATGTCCACCGGATTTGAGACGACAAAAATGATTGCCTCCTTTTTCATCCCTGATCCCTTGAGGCTTTCGAGGATGCCTAGGAAAAGCGTGACGTTGCGGTTGATGAGGTCGAGGCGGGACTCGTCCGGCTTGCGGCGAAGACCTGCTGTGATGCAAATGAGATCCGCTGTTGCGCAGTCGGCATACGTGCCGGCCGAAATCTTTTGATCCGCGCAGTATGCTGCACCGTGGAGTAGGTCGAGTGCCTCACCCTCTGCCGCCGCTTGATTGGCGTCGAGCATCACAATTTCTTTAACGATGCCGGAGCACTGGAGCGCAAAGGCTGCACAGGATCCCACGCGTCCACCACCACCAATAATTGCTACTTTCATTTGATCGATTTTCTATTTGCTCAGGTTTGCGACGATCTCGTCCGTGAGCTTCTGGACGAGGGCTTCGATGTCCGCGCCACTTTGCGGTGCGGGCATGGGGTTGAATGGAGTGACCGGCGATGAACAGCCATGTTGGCCGCACATTTGATCCCATGGATCTACTTCGCAAAGTTCGGCATTTTTCAAATCGTAGCGATTATCCGGAAGGCCCAACCCTTTTTTGAGTTTAAGGAGATCATCTAACTTTTCGCAGGGGATGGACGCCGAACCAGGAAGGGCTTGCGCGAGAATGACGGTGCGGCAATACGCATCGGTGATCTCCATTTTGAAGTAGGCGTCTTCGACGGATTTGCCCCAGCAGATCACACCATGGCAGCCCATAATGATCGATTGGTGCTGCGGCGCGAGCGGCTTGATGCTCTCGGCCATTTCGGGCGATCCGGGAGTCTGGTAACCTGCGACAGCGACCTGGCCCACGAAGACTTCGAGCTCGGGGATGAGGCGCGGTGGCGGCTGGAGTTCCTTGATCGCGAACGCACCCGCATGGCACGGGTGGGCGTGACAGACCGAGGCTGCATCTGGGGTCGTCGAGTAGATGGCTGCGTGCGTGGTGAACTCGCTGGATCGCTTCCATGTGCCGGCGAGTTGCTTTCCGTCGATATCGACCATGCTCATCATGTCCGGCGTCATGAATCCCTTGCTCACACCGGTGGGCGTGATGATAAAACGGTTCGGGGCGAGGCGAGCCGAGATATTGCCGCCATTTCCGTCGCAGTATTCGCGCATCCAGATCCGGCGTCCGATATCGCAGATCTCCTTTTTCAGCTTTTCGGCTTCGGGCGAGTTGAAAAGTTTTGCGTCGTCCGTGGTGGTTGCGCTGGCTGCGGCGGCGGGAGCGGACTCCGAGGGTTTGGCCTCGGCATCGAACACAAGCTTGATTCCTGCCTCGCTGAAGACATCCTTGGCGCCGGGGGTGAGGCGGATATCCCGGTTGTAGCGGAACTCACGCGCCCCGGTTTTGGCAAATTCTTCTGCGTCTTTTTGTGCGAATAGTTTCATAGCTTAGGATTTGTAAAAGTGGTCATCGACCAGAGCGGCGCAGTAGGCGTCGACCGGTGTGGGTGAAGGAAATGGACAGGCCGCTTCCCGGCCCTCACTGATGGCAATATTCTGGCCCACGTTGGCGCCAAGTTGGTCGTAAACGACAATTGCGGGCGCAAACTTTTTTCCAGACTCGAATGTCTCCGTGACCCATGGAAGCGCGAGCAAGAGCCGCTCACCGACAAAGCGCTCGTTACGGACGGAAAGTGTGACGCGGCCAATGACCGTTCCCATTCTCATATTGCCAGACTCCTCTCGGGATCGATGATTCCCATCACGGTCCAGCGGGCAGGACTGAGACTGCATCCGACGATTTTACGCGCCTCACTGCCATCGCTCGAAATCATCACTTTTTGTCCAATCGAAGCACCGAGGTTATCGATCACGATCTGGGGTGCCACATCGGGACTGTCCGGCTCCGCAATGAGCAGCCTCCAGCCTTCCAAGCTTGCGTGCTTGATCGTGCTGGTGGCATAGCCGCGGATGGTTGCGAGTCTCATGGGGTGCTTTAGCGAGCGGGCAAGTTAGTAGAGGTTCAAATTTTCGACCATCACGCAGCGACGCGAGCGGGTGAAGGTCATGGGTGTAGTGACTCCCTCGCCGGTGGGCGTGGCAATCGAGAAGCTAAGAAACCCCTCACCGCCCAGACCGAGACCAGTCATGCATGGCCCGTTTTTGATGAACAACGTGGTGTCGATCTCCTGAGCCATTTTGGTGAGGTTCCGGATATTCTGCGAATGCATGATGCCGGTGTGTTTGTAGCCGTGTTCGGCTTTGATCGCCTCGGCAATCGCGATGTCCACGTTGGCAACGCGAACGACCGGAATGAACGGCATCATTTGCTCCTCATCAACGAAGATGTGGTCCGCTTTGGTCTCGCCGAATAGGAGCTGCGTCGAAGCGGGGATATCCAGTCCGATCGCCTTGGCTAGGACGGCAGCATCGCGCCCGACGAGGTCACGATTAACCACAGGATGCGGGCATCCAGCACCTTTGCCTTGCGGAAAAATAAACGCCTTGTCGGCAAGCGCCTCAATCTGTGCGGCGTCCAACTGGACGGCTCCGGCTTTCCGCATCGCCTCCATGAGTTTGTCGGCGACGGAGGCAACGACGAACACTTCTTTTTCGCCGATGCAGAGCAGATTGTTGTCGTATGATGCTCCCTGAATGATCGAGCGGGCTGCGTGGTCGAGGTCAGCCGTTTCGTCAACAACGACGGGCGGATTGCCCGGACCCGCACAAACAGCACGTTTTCCGGTCTTCATTGCGGCAGCAACCACGGCCGGACCACCTGTCACGCAGAGGAGCTTCACGTGCGGGTTTTTGCACATGGCGTCAAACGTTTCGAGCGTCGGCTTCGTGACGGTGGCAAGGAGGTCGGAGATGCCTGTCTCCGCGAAAATCGCTTGGTTGTATTCGCGGATTGCAATGGCGGCGCACTTTGCGGCGGCGGGATGCGTGTTATAGACGACCGCATTTCCGGCGGCCACCATGTTAATGGCATTGCCAGTGAGCGTCGGAACGCTGTGCGTCGACGGTGTGATCGCACCGATGACTCCCCATGGAGCGTAGTCAATCACTGTGAGGCCGGAGTCGCCGCTGAATGCCATGCGGTCGATCATTTCTACTCCCGGGACGAGATCTCCACAGATCCCAAGTTTTTCGATTTTGTGATCGAGGCGTCCGATTTTCGTCTCGTTGAATTCGATTTCGCCCCACTCTTTGGCTTTCTGGACGCAGAGTTTCCGGATCACGGCAATCGCCTTTTTGCGGGCGGTGATTCCGCCGTCGCGGAGCTTTTCAAACGATCTTTGCGCAGCTTCGGCCGCTGCGTCCATATCGTCATACACGCCGAATGCTGATCCGCCAGACGCCGGCGTGGACGATTGTGTCTTGAGTCGCGCGAGCACTTCGCCGACGACTTTCGCTACGAGTTTTTCATCAATGGCAGCCATGGAAACGTAAGATTATTGAGATTTGTAGAGGACGATTTTCCCGAGATCGACGGTATCGACGATTCCTATCACCACCGCATCAACCGGGGAGTCCTTGTCGTCAGCGGCGAGGCGGGCGGAGCTCCCTTGGACGACGAGAACAAACTCACCTTCTCCGGCTCCGAGCGAATCGACCACCACGAGTGTGCTCGTGCCGTCCTTGAATTCGCGCGCTTTCGGCGAGTCTAGAACCTGCGGCCGAACCACAAGAAACTTACTCCCCAGCATCTTGGGGTTCTTTTTTGTGGCAACAACGCTGCCTTCGACGCGGGCTAGAATCATGGGAAATCGGAGATCGGAAATGGGAAACCGGAAAATGATCCGATTCGTTGGTTTATTTTCTAAATCGGGCGGTTTTTATCGATGGGACGGTGATGGCAAGGATTTCGTCCGTTTCTTTGAGTAGACCTTCCACTTTCGCAGCAGATACTTTCCCTGAGGCGGTTAGCAGTTCGATCCAAAACATAGACTCGTCAGCCTCTTCTTCAACGATGCCCATCTTGGAGACGGACTCAGCGCGAGAGCGTGACCGCTTGGCCGCGCGCGAATTTGCGCCCACCGAGGTTCCAGATCTGAGGAGTTGTTTATCAAGAATGCTGTTCGTCTCATTTTTCGGCAGAGACTCGACCAGACGTAGAACTCTCAGCGCGTACTCAAACGTGCGCTTTTGAAAGTCGGCTGTCTTTCCGGTCTCCATTTTCCGCTTACCGGTTTTGAGTTATTTTGCTTTCGGCAGCACGGCTCCTAGGTCGCCGTGGGGGCGGGCGATGACGCTGACGCTGACGACTTCGCCGAGCGACTGGGCGGCTGTTTTACCCGCTTCGGTGGCTGCTTTGACGGCAGCGACATCTCCTGCGACGCAGGCAGTGACCATGGCGTTGCCGACCTGGGTCATTGGGCCGATGAGTTCGACGTTTGCTGATTTGAGCATGGCGTCTGTCGCCTCGACGAGGGCAACGAGTCCGCGGGTTTCGATCATTCCGAGTGCTAGTTGGGACATAATGGTTTGTTTAGTTGGTGAGTTAGTTGTGGTTTTTGTGTGCGATTAGAAATTTGGGGCAGGGGTCATCATGCTGCCTCGTGGAGTTTTGCCCAAGCATTCCGGGCGATGACGATTTCTTCGTTCGTTGCGATCACGCGGACTTCGATTTTCGATGTCGGCGTGGAAATTACTGCTTCCGTGGCCTTGGTGGCTTGGTTAGCCGCTTCGTCGAGTTCGAGACCGCAGAAGTCGAGATCCGCGCACACTGCGGCGCGAAGCGCGGGTGTGTTCTCGCCGATGCCAGCGGTGAAGATGAGGACGTCGGCACCGTTCATTTCGAGGAGGAATTGCCCGATGAAGCGGCGGATTTGATTCACGAGAATCTTGAGAGCGACGACCGCTTTTTCATTGCCGGCCGCGGCGGCCGCGTTCAAGTCGCGGAGGTCCCCATTGGCCAAGCCGGACATCCCCTTGAGTCCTGCTTCGGTGGTAAGTGCCTTTTCAACCCCGTCCAGTCCGAGCCCGAGATCCCGCGCGAGGTAAATCAGCGCAAAGCAGTCGAAGTCGCCCACGCGATTGTTTTGCGGGAGGCCGCTTTGCGCGGTCATTCCCCAACTGGAATTCACGGCCACTCCATTTTTAACGGCGGCGATGGATGAGCTCCCTCCGAGATGACAGGAGATGATTCGGAGCTGGTCCGTACCCCGGATCTCCGCGCAGCGGCCAGAGACGAACCGGTGGCTGGCACCGTGAAATCCATAGCGCCGGATCCCATATTGCTCCTCCCATTCGACGGGAACAGGGTAGCGGTAGGTCTCGACAGGAACATGATCGTAGAACGCCGTCTCAAATGTGCCGATGCATGGAAGTTCGGGGTACATCTGGTTGAAAAGTCGGACGCCTGCGATGTAAGGCGGGTTGTGCGCCGGCATGAGCGTGTTGAACTCCTCCATGGCCCGAAGCACGCGCTCGTCCATGAATTGTGTTCCAGAGACGGCCTTCGCCATGACGGGCTTGAACCCAACAGCTGCAAGTCCATCGAAGCCGCCTAACTCAGACTCGATGAACCGGATGGCGGCCGCATGATCCCGAAAACTGCGCTTTCCGCTCGTGGGAGCACCGTCTCCGATCGTAATCGAATACGGGCAATCGTCCGAGCCGATGCGCTCCACGCCGCCCTTGGCCAGCACACGCTCGGAGGGCATCTCGAACAAGCGAAACTTGAACGAGGTGCTGCCGATGTTGGAGACCAGGATTTTGTTGGCGGGCATGGAGTCAAATAGCCTGCGCCTGCGGGCACGGAGCTCGCGGGCGGCGGACCGTGAGCGATTACTTGGTGGCAGTGACAGGTTTTGCGGTCAAAAACTTACCAAGTTTCACGAGGTCTTCGTGTGGACGCGGGATCACGTGCACTGCGACCACTTCACCGATGGAGCTGGCAGCCGTGGCGCCGGCTTCGACTGCGGCTTTGACAGCGGCGACAGATCCGCCGACGAAGACGGTGACGTTGCCTGAGCCGACTTTTTCCCAGCCGATGAGTTCTACGTTTGCGGCCTTGAGCATCGCGTCTGTCGCTTCAAACTGCGACACGAGGCCCTTGGTTTCGATCATTCCGAGTGCTTGATTAGCCATAATATTTTAAAAGGTTGAGTGAGATCTCAGGCGGTGAAGAACTTGAGGAGTTCCGGCGCTGGGCGCGCGATGACATGGGATGCCACGAGGTTGCCCACACGGCCTGCCGCTTCGCGACCGGCTTCGACGGCTGCTTTCACGCTCCCGACATCGCCTTGCACGATGGTTGTGATCAATGCGCCGCCGATGGGAACGGATTTGATCAGTTGCACATTAGCGGCTTTGATCATTGCGTCACTGGCTTCCACCAGGCCGACATAGCCGCGCGTTTCGAGTAGTCCGATTGCTTCGCTCATTTGTTTTTTTGTTGGGTTTTACTAGGGTTGGGATTTGAAAAGCTCCACCTTTTCGGCGTGCTCGAGGTTGCAAGCATTGGCCTCATCAGTGTCGATGTGGACTTCGAGCTTGAAAGACGGGTCGACCCGAACAAGCAGGTCGTCAAAGCGCGTCGTGCAACCCTTGGCCTTCACGCGCAGGGTGATGAGGTCGAGATGCTTTACTCCGTAAAATGCGGCGTCGGCGGGGGACATATGCACATGGCGGGCGGCGCGAATGACGCCGTTTTTCATTTCGAGAAAACCCTTCGGACCCATGATGTATGCCCCAGGCGTTCCCTCGATGTCACCCGACATCCGAACGGGAACATCGATGCCGAGTTGAACGGCATCCGTGAAGGCGAGCTCGATCTGCGTCAGATTCCGGCACGGACCCAGAATCCGAAGATTCGGGATAATTCGCTTGCGAGGCCCTACCATCGTCACGGTCTGCTGCGAGGCAAATTGACCATCCTGATAGAGCCACTTGTGAACCGTTAGTTCCGCACCCTTGCCAAACAGAACTTCCACGTTCTCCGGCGAAATGTGCATGTGCCGGGCCGAACTATTCACAAGAAGCTCCGGTGCCGGACCGCTCGCGGGTTGCTGCCCAAGTTGGCGCGAAAGCACCTCGCGCACAAGCTTCTCAACGACAGGACGACTAGGATTTTCAAGAAAAGACATTAGGCCAACAAGGGGAGAATTAAATGACTGCTTTCCTTCATATCCGATCTCAATAACCGGTCAAGGAATTTTTTTCTTATCAGGCCAAAGTTTCTGATTTGACCTCAGAGGAAATGAACAGGGAAGCCAGCCACAGCCTGTAAATTCTCAGGCGGAAGCGAGTCAGTTTGGACTCCGATCGTCCGAGCGCGAGGAATCTGCAGCTTGTCCAGAAGCTTCGGAGGCGCGTCCGTGAGCAGACAATCGACTGCGTCCCATCCGCGCAGCAGAAACGACGCTCTCGATCCGATCTTCGCACGATCCACACAGTAGACTACCCGCGCGGAGCGTTCGATCGCTGCGAGTTGCTGTTTCACGATGATCTCCTGAGTATTCCAAATACCCGAGCTGTCTGCGGCCTGCGCCGAGAGGAACGCGATGTCAAACTTCCAGAACTCCAGACTCCGGCAAGCCACCTCGCCGAGAAGAACTGACTGACGATTGAGAATCTGGCCAGCCAGTTGGAAAACGCTCACGTCGGGCACGGCGGAGAGGAGCTCCCCGACCGGGATATTGGAGGTTACGATCGTCACCGGCGCGATCGGATTGGCATAGAACGCCTCTGCTAGCGCGAAGATCGTGGTTCCAGAGTCCAGAAAGTAAACGCCGCCCGGTCGGAAAAATCGTAAGGCACAATGCGCTAGCGCGGCCTTGCTGCCAGCAGAGGCGGTTTGACGTTCTTTAAATGAAAGAAATCGCTCATTAAACTCAGCAACCGCGCCGCCGTGGGTTCGTTTCACTTTGTTCATACCGACCAAGGCGGCGAGGTCGCGACGGGCCGTTGCTTCTGAGACCCCGAGAGCGCGGCAGAGCTCGCTGATAGGCAGATACCGATGCCGGTCGATCAAAGCGGCTAGCTTTTCCCGTCTCGCTTGCACGATATGAAAAGGGACCCTCATAGATAAAACTATATGCACGGATCCAAGCAAAAATGCAACCCGCCGATACGGAGCATTTTTTCAGGCTCTCAGCGGTGCAGGGATACAAGCCGTTCGGAAGGCCTCATCCGGCGGCGACTTCGGAGAGTTCGGCCCAGCGGGCGTAGAGTGCAGCAACGCGGGCTTTTGCGGATGTGATCCGGGATTCGGACTCGCGCCACTTCCCTTGGTGATTGGCAAAGAACTCGGGGTCTGCCAGGTCGGCCTCGATTTTTGCCAGTTCGGATTCTACTTGGGCGATATCTGCTTCGATGGTTTCGAGTTCGCGTGATTCCTTATACGACAGTTTGCGCTTGCGGGTGGATGCAGCCGGCGGAGCGGCGGCGATAACAGGAGCGGAAGCAACGACCTCGGGCGTTGGCTCTGGCGAAACGCGGCGTAACAGGTAATCGTCATAGTTCCCGACGTATTGACGCAGGGTGCCACCAGGCTCAAAAGCGAGGACAGAATTGCAGACGCGGTTGAGAAAATACCGGTCGTGACTGACAAGGATGAGGCTGCCTTTGAATGCGGCGAGCGCCTCTTCCAGCAATCGCAGCGTGCCGAGGTCGAGGTCGTTGGTGGGCTCATCGAGAATAAGGAGGTTCCCACCTTTTTTCAGGATTTTCGCTAAGAGAACGCGCGAACGTTCGCCACCACTCAAGGTCGAGATGCGCGCGTTAATGCGATCATCGGCAAACAGGTAGCGTTTGAGGTAGGACCGGATGGTGATGGATGTGTCGCCGAGCTGGACGGAGTCACTGCCGCCGCCGACCTCCTCGGCGATGGTTTTCGTGTCGTCGAGGAGCAGGCGGTTTTGATCGACGTAGTTGATTTCAGTGCGCGCGCCTTGGATGACCTCACCGGCCGCCGGAGCGGTTTCGTTCAGCATGACGCGAAGCAGCGACGACTTGCCGGCACCGTTGCGGCCCACAATGCCGAGGCGGGTACCAGCCTCCATCGTGAGGTCAAGATCGCGAACGAGCGTACGTCCGGCGACTTCGATCCGGATGCCGCGTAAGTCGAGGACGCGATTCGCGAGTTTCGGCGGAGACGGGATGATGAGCTCTACGTCGATTTCGGGTTCCGGCGGGCCTTTGGCGGCCTCCTCGAAGTAGCGTTCGACACGATCTACGGACTTTGTGCGGCGGGCACGCGGGGCTTTGCGGACCCACGCGAGTTCGCGAACAAGGAATTGTTTGCGTTTTTTCTCCTGCATTTCCTCTACCGACTGGCGTTCGGCGCGCTCCAGCAGGTAGTCGGTGTAGTTGCCGTTGTAAAAATAGAACGTCCCGTTGGAAAGTTCGGCGATGCGTGTAACCACACGATCCAGAAAGTATCGGTCGTGTGTGACAAACAACGCGGTCCCGTTCATGCGGGCGAGGTAGGTCTCGAGCCATTCGATGGATTCGGCATCGAGGTGGTTGGTTGGTTCGTCGAGAATGAGGAAGTCCGGCCGGGAAATGAGCGCCCGGCACAAGGCGACGCGCCGTTTTTCGCCGCCGGATAGATCGGTCACATTCCGTTCCAAGTCCGGCGCATGCAGGTGCGACGCTAGGCTTTCAATTTGGCGTTCGATATCCCATCCATCGAGCACGTTGATCTGATCGAGCAGTTGCGATGACAGCTCACTCTCGGGTGGGGTGTCCTCGTAGCGTTGGAGGAGCTGCGTGATGCGCGAGGCTCCATCGAGGATGTTCTCATGAACAGTCCGGTCATTGTTGAGCTCAAACTGCTGCGGCATGAATCCGGTAACGAGATCCCTGCGGCGCGCGACCGTTCCGCTATCAGGCTCCGCAGTGCCCGCTGCAATATGAAGAAACGTCGACTTGCCAGCGCCATTACGCCCGACCAGTCCAATGCGCTCACCCTGCCGGATCGTGAAGGATGCGTCGTTTAGGATCGTATGCGTTCCATATTTGACGCTAAGGCCGGATGCGCTCAGGACGGCGTCGGGTGATGAGGCTTCAGACATGGAGTTACGATGGATCCTGACGGGTGTTGATTTCTGCTGGAGTGACGTTGGCATCATCGAGACGCAGACGGTCCCGAATGGCCCGGGCGGCAAGGCGCGTCGACATTACGGTGACAACAACCGTGACGACGAGGCCAATTCCGTAAAAAACCCACGACTCCGTGCCATGGTGTAGTCCGGCTTTGGCCCGCGCGACTTTTCCGACCAAGGCACCGGCGTAGGCGTAAGCGGCGCTGATCGGAACAAATCCAATCCATGATGCAATCGAAAACCGGGTAAATGAGATTTTCGTCAAGCCACACGCGTAACTCACGACGCTGTGGGGTAAGATCGGTGAGATCCGACTTAGCAGAATGACCTGCCATCCGTCCTTTGCAACCGCCTGATCGAGGGCATGAAACTTAGCGCTGTGAGCAAATTTCCGGGTAAGCCATTTGCGTAAGAGATACCGGCTCGTGAGGAAGTTCACGGCGGCTCCGGTGACCGAGCTGATCGACACCAGCAGAGTGCCACCCCAGAAGCCGTAAGCTGCGCCAGCGCCAACCGTGAGCAGAGATCCGGGAAGAAAAAACACACACGTCAGCGTGTAGAGCACGATGAACCAGATCCATCCGACCCAGCCGGCCTGCTCGATCCAGAGCATCCCGTCGCTGATCCAATCCACCCACATTTTTTCCATAACGCGTCGGAACTATGGTTGCAGTCGGCGGAGAAGACGAGTGGAAGTTATGGATGCAAAAACGGAGTCGAGCGCAATCGAGAAACCAGCTCAAAAAAGCCTAGCTAGGCTGCGTCTCCCGCACGGCAACCATCACATCCTCGAACTTCTCGGCGAATTCGACGAGTCCGGTGCTAGGGATAATGATTGAGTTTCGCCGGCCATGAGCTTCCTCGGTGATACGGACGAACTGGCCGCGATCGTTTTCACGGAATTCGATAAAGAAGTGCTTGCGCTCAATCTGCAAGTCACGGGAGATGATGATATTATCCATCGCGGGCTAGGCTATTTCACAACAGGGTTACGGGCGGAGCATCGTTCAAATCGGGGCTGATACAAGATCAAACTGCCTTAAAATCGACCTGTTGTTTAAACATATCGACCCGTGAAACGATGACCTCGATCTTTTGCCCTGCCTCGAATACTCGCTTCGTCTTCCGTCCGATGAAGCGTGAGCGCGCGGCATCGTGCACGTAAAAGTCATCGTCCATGGTCGAAACATGCACCAGTCCGGACAACAAGAACTCGGGCAACTCGACGAGGAGTCCGTAGTTCCGGACTTCCAGGATTTGGGCGGGAAAGGCGTTGCTATCGCGAAGTTCCATCTGACGCTGGAAGAACTCCAATTTTTTGAGTTTTGTTGATTCGCGTTCGGCGTCGGCGGCGACTCGCTCCGTCGTTGAGATGTGTTCGGCTGTGGCTGCGAGCCCGGCGGAGGACGGCCCGGATTGCGTGAGTCCGAGATGCTTTTCCAGCGATCGATGGACGATGAGATCGGCATAACGGCGGATCGGGCTGGTGAAGTGAGCGTAGTCGGGCTTGTTCAACCCGAAATGACCAACTGGCGCGGTAGCGTAGCTCGCGCGCTTGAGGCTTTTGAGCAACCCGATTTTTACCGCTCCTTCAAATGGCCTGCCTTTGACCGAAGCCAGCAAGCGATTGAGGTCTTCGCGCCGCGTGAGGTCTCCCACTTTGAGGCCAAAGCTCATCGCGACCTCGCGATACTCGGCGAGCTTTTCAGGATCCGGCTTTTCGTGGATCCGATACACCGTTGGCTGTTTCGCCAGCTTCAACTCGCGGGCGACGCATTCGTTGGCGAGCAGCATGAGTTCCTCGATTAGTTGATGCGAAATATCATTTTCGACCCGCTCCAGCCGCACCGGGTGACCCGCCTCGTCCAGCCAGACTTTGACCTCGGGGAAATCCAAATCGAGCGAACCATTCGCGAAACGCTTCATTCGTAGCACGGAGGAAACCTCCCATGCGGTGTGCACACGCCGACTGACTTCGTCGGTCGGCGGCTTTTGTAAGATCGCGAATGCCTCCTTGTATGTCAGCCGCGCCGCGCTGCGGATCACCGACTTGGCAAATCGAACCTTTCCGATTTTGCCGGTTTTTCCAACCTCCGCAAACACCGAAAATACGAGCCGCTCAACCCCAGGCTTCAAACTGCAAATCCCATTGCTCAACGCTTCGGGCAACATCGGAATGACCCGATCTGCCAGATACACACTATTTCCCCTCGCCACTGCCTCCTTATCCAATGCCGATTTCGGCCGGACGTAGTGCGAGACATCCGCGATGTGAACCGCGACTGCCCATCCGCTCCCAGTGCGCTGCACCTCGATCGCGTCATCAAAATCTTTGGCGTCGTCAGGGTCGATAGTCAGGATGAATCGCTCACGTAAATCTTCACGCTTATTGACGTCCTCGGGCGCGACCTCGGGACTCACGCTTGATGCATCATTCAGCACCTCTGCGGGGAATTTTTCCGGCAGGCGGTATTTGCGAATAATGGATAAAATATCGACCCCGGGGTCGCCAGTGCGACCGAGCACTTCCGTGATGCGGCCCTCTGGGTTGACATGGCGGGTCGGCCAGTCCTCCATTTTTGCCACGACTTTGTCACCCACTTTGGCACCCATCGCCGGAGGAGGCTCGGGGACATACAGATTGTGAACAAATCGGGGGTCATCGGCGACTACGTAGAAGAAATTTTTCGATTTTTGCAACGTTCCAACGACGGTTTCGTTTTCACGCTTTAGAATTCGGATCACCCGACCCTCACGCCTGCCGGAGGTCGCCGCTCCAGGTCGGCGATCTGTAGAGATCCGCGCCACCACGCGGTCGCCATGCATAGCCGTCCATGTGTTCTCCGCACTGATGTAGAGGTCGGTCTCGCCGGGCTGCTCGGCTAAGACATGCGCAGCGCCACTGGCATGAAACTGAATAACACCGGTAAAGAGATCTGCCTCTTTAGGAATCACGTAGCGGTCCTTACGGATCCGCGCCACCTCGCCCGCCGTCTCCATCTGGTCGAGGGTGTCACGCAATTTCTTTCGCATCGATGGCGGGAGTCCCATCCGCTTGGATAACTCGATCTTATCAAGCGGTTGGTCTGCGAGAATCTCGAGAATTTGATACTTAAGGGGCGGACGACTGGGACGCAGATCCCCGGACTGCGACTTCATCTCGGATGGAACGCTAATACGAGCGCTTGGTTTCGATGGCACGGAAGGATGTTTGGGGCGGCTGCGACTCGTTGGTTTTCTTGGATTTCCCACACGGTCAGGATGTTCGGTTTAACGCGTAATGACAAGAAAATGCTCAGGATCGATTCGGTGTTCAGTTGCATAGATTCTCTGAAAAATCTATTGCTAACTAATCGATATTCCACTAACACCTCACGCATAGGTATTTGCCAACAGCATGAAGTTTTATCCCGGAGACATTTAGTTCAACGCCTCAGCTACAGAACGACCGATCCCAAGAGCACCAAAATTCATTGCTAATTCACGCCATCAAGTCCTCATGAATTCACCAGAAACTCCTCATCCCAAGAGCTTTGAAGAGGTATCTACACTCCTGAGAGACAAACGCATTTCCTACTCAGAGCTTCCGGAAATCCTCGCACAGCTAAGAAATCCTCGGGAAACGCCGACTAGCTATGCCCCATCGGTTTCTCCGTCTGTCACAAAACCAATCGAGACCCAAGGCGCTTGGAGTGAGCGGTTTTTTGCTGCCACGAAACGCACTTCAGAGCGCTCAGGCGCGCTTCCGCCGCACTCTCCGACACCGCCGCCCTCCGCTGCGAAGCCCGATTCACTTCGCTCGCAGCTTGCGGCGCTAGATGAGAGTCTGAAACGAGAGCAACGGTATCGGCAACAATTCGAAGAAGCCTCGGCCAAGGCCTCGCTCGCCGAAGCGTTACAACTCGAGCTGGAATCCTCGAAGGAGGATCTGAAAACTGCAAAAGCCCGGGAATCTGAACTCCAAAGTCAGATTGGTCATTTGCAGTTGCAAGTAACACGCAGTCAGCGAGACATTGAGGCACTGGGTGCAATGAAGGCCGCCCTCTTGGACGCGCAGACGCGAGTTAATGAATTTTCTTCGCGGCTGAAAGAAGCAGAGTTGAGAGGGGCACTCGCGGCGCATCTCGAAGAGGAACTCGCTAGAGCCCGCGCAGAACTCGCCGACGCGAAAGCGCGGGAGAATCGTGCCGAGTTGCTCGTTCAGAACACCCAGATAGCTGAAAGCAACTTCGCACACCTCCGGGCGGAATTGGAATCGTCGCAACAAGCGCTTGCCGATGCCACCAATCGCGAGGAAACATTGCAGATTCAACTTGCGGAGGCACATGGGGCCATTTCGATCGCTCGACAGATCGAAAGCGAGCTAGACCGTCACAAGATCGAACTCAACGCTGCGCTAGACCGCATTGTGGCACTCAATGCCGATCTCGCGGCGGCCAGAGCCAACACTGAGAACTCCGGCGAGCCTGCACGTTCCGCTGCAGAGTCCGCCACCAAGTTGCGAAATCAGGAGCTGCTCGCAGAACTAGCGGTTTTGCAGTCCGCCCGCGCCGATGCAGAGGCGGAAATCCGCGAACTTCATGCCGCGGCCTCCATCGCAAACGAGGAAATCCAACGTCAAGCGCTGGCATCTCAATCCATTCAGTCACGTCTCGCCGAAACCGAAGACGGGCTAGTTCGCGCCAAGGCAGAAAATGTCTCACTTATCCAGCAGTTGACGAAGAATACTGAGGACACGGGTCGCCAGATAGCAGAGCTTTCCCGCGAGTTGGCAGAGTTGCGCTCACAAGCAACCCGACTGCCCGAGCTCGAAAGTGAAGTGGCCAGGGTGCACGCCGAGCTTTCCCGCGCACTTGAGCGGGAAAAGGACCACGAGCGAGACGCCCATGCCTTGATTTCTGCGCGCCAGCACATCTCCGAGATCGATACGGCACTAGCCATTTCGCAGACTGAGCTTGTCGCGGCCCGGCAATCCGGGCGCATCCTCGAAACGCAGCTCCAAGCCGCCTCCGAGAGCGCAGCGCGGGTGGAGACACTGCAACTCGAAGCGTCCCAGATTCGTGACCAGCACACTGCATCATTAGCGCTCGTCGAGAAATTACAGCAGTCACTCGCTGAAGCGCAGGAGGCCGCGAACCACGCCCAATCGCTCCGTGCGGAAATCTCCGCACAGCTCATTCGACTCCGTGAAGCTGACGTGCTCCGGCAACGACTAGAAGCTAGGGTTAGCGAACTCGAAGACGAAGCAGCCCGCAACTTCAAACACTCAGAATCAAGGGAAGCTGAGTTACGGAGCGAAGTTGATCGCCTGACGGCTTCGGAAAATGCGACACGATCCGAAATCATCGGCTACCAGCATCAGCTCGATCAGCTCCAAGCCACGATCACTGAGCTAGAGCAGGCTACCAGCGAGCAGCGTGCCGACACAGCCCGGCAGACCTCCGAGTTGAAGTCCGAGCTCGAGCGTGCCATCGGATCCCACGCTAACGAAGTTTCTCAACTTCACGAGCGACTGGCAACACTGACTTCGGAGGCGACGGCCGAAGCTGAAACCCTGCGGGAAAAACTTGCTCACGCCGAAACCGTAGAGCGCCAACTCCGCTCGGACATCGAGCGCATCCGCGACGAACACGCGCAGATATCCGATCAGTCCCTGAAAAGAATCGAGGATTTTGAGCGTTCGATCGCTGAGACCCGCGCAGCGTCCGAAGCGATGGAGGAGCGCCACTCCGCTGAGCTTACCTCGTTGAAGTCCGAGACGGCAGCGGAGCTTTCAGCCGTTCGTGCGGTCCTCGCGGATCGTGAGAGCCGCATTGCCGCGCTCACCGAGCAACTAGTCGGCGCTGGTTCCGACGCTGAGAAGGTGCCCGGCCTCGTGCAGGAGATTTCGGAATTGCGGGAAAAACTCGAGCAATCGAAAATCCACGAGGGAGAGCTGACCGCCAAGCTTGCGGCTATCGAGCGTGCAGCCATCGACATCACGACACTGATGCCCAAAGTTTCCTACGGGCCGGATTACAAAATCCGGCAATACTCAGGAGCAAACCGCTCTGGGCACCCGGTCCCATCCAAGGTAAACGGCCCTTACTCCGCACCCCGCTTGCTTCAATGGATCGGACGGCGTCCGATACACACGCTCGTGATTCTGTCTATGCTTCTCGTTTGCGGAGCGGCAGGGTTCTATTTTCTCTATCAGCCTAGCTATCAAGGCGTGGTGGATGCTCCAGTTCGCCTAATACTCTCGCCGGTGACCGGCACCGTCCTCACAGCCGAAGGGGAATCCGGTATGAGCGTCATAAAGAATCAGACGCTGTTCACGATTAAAAATGCCAATGATGGACGCGAGCTCGTGAGCGAAGCAAAAGCGCAAACAGCCACTTTCGAGGAAGAGATTGCCTATCTGAAGTCCCTGCGTGCGTCTTTACTTCAGCGGCAGATCAATCAACGTATTCCAGACACCTCGACCTGGATGAGCGAGGCATCCGCTTCTTTCACACGGCGGAATGACACCGCCAGTGACGGTGAACCAGCCCCCCCAGACTTCGGTGCAATTCCATCTGAGGACTACCTCGCACTCCGAATCTCCGACACCAATACCAAATTGGCCGAGGCCGAAGCAAAACTTGAGGAATCCATGTTAACGCTCGCCGGAGCTGAGGAGGCATTTCGCAAAAATGAGAAAGCGGATGTGAAGTCGCCGAGCACTGGCGCCATTCAAACCATGCGCGTAACGGCCGGAACTCCAGTAGAGGTCAACTCTCCGCTCGCTGAGGTCGTTAGTAGCGAGGAAGCGTTCATCGAAGCAGCTTTACCCGGCAATCTTGCAGACTCGGAGGTAGGCCGGAAGGTGAGTATCGTCTTGGAGGGTTCGACGCGAGTTTTGGAAGGTGAAGTCGTCGCTGCCGGTCGCAAGTCTGGCTGGAACTCGGAACAAACCGCGGTTTCACTCAACAATGTCAAACCAGGCTACTTCATCGCGGATATCTGGATCGCCCAGAGAGACTGGATTGAAAATGCCGGCTTCGCGTCCCAAATTGGTCGCAAAGCCAAGGTGACACTGAAGTAGGCTTACACCTAGTCGGCGGCAGAAGCGTTTTTTATTTGGCTGCCCTCATCGGGCAGCCGTCACGTCCTCGCTGATCGTTTCCTTGTCATTGCCTTCTGCTTTCGGAACCGCTGGAGCGGCCGCTGCGGGCACGGTGGGCGAGACAATCCAGAACTTTGCGAGATACGTTTTAGTATCTGCAAGGATTTCGCGAGCCAACTCGCTGCCAGTTTTCTCGAAGTGTTTAGTGATCAGATCGAGCAGAACCGCACTGTCCTCATCGGAGGTGATCCGGGAGGCAGTGACTAGTTGGGCATTCAGTCGATCTGGAAACTCATTTTCCAAATCGAGCACAAATGCGACACCTCCCGTCATCCCTGCACCAAAGTTTTTGCCAGTGCCGCCCAGAATGACAACCGTTCCGTTGGTCATGTACTCGCATCCGTGATCCCCGACCCCTTCAACGACGGCGGTACCTCCCGAGTTCCGGACGCAGAAGCGCTCGCCCGCACGGCCATTGGCAAACAAAATACCGCCGGTCGCACCATACATCACGGTGTTTCCAATGATGCTATTCTCGTGGGCTTTGAATTTCGAATCTTCGCGCGGGCGGATGACGATTTCTCCACCGCTCATCACTTTTCCAACGTAATCGTTGGCCTCTCCGGTGAGATCCAGTTTGACGCCGCTAGATAAAAACGCGCCAAAGCTCTGACCTGCCGTGCCTGTGAGCAATAACTCAACCGTACCTTCAGGCAGGCCTTCTTCGCCATATTGATAGCCGATCTCGCCGGACACTTGGGTGCCTACGGAGCGGTTCGTATTCTTGACTCGATATGACAGCGACACGGGTTTCCCGTCATTGATTGCCTCCTTGGCATCCTGTAGCACGATGTCATCCAGCGTGCGGTCCTCTGGTCCGTCGTTCCGATCCCGGGTGGCATGCAACACAGCGCTTGCGTCATCTCCGGCGACATTAACCAGTAACCTCGAGAGGTCGAGCGTGTTTGCTTTTGGGTGATCGGGGATGTGCCGTTGTTTCAGACATTGCACGCGACCGACCATTTCGTCGATGGTGCGAAATCCGAGTTGGGCCATGATCGAACGCACATCTTCTGCGACTCCATTGAAAAAGTTTACGACGTATTCCGGCTTCCCTTTGAACTTGCCGCGCAATTTATCATCAAGCGTTGCTACACCCACTGGGCATGTATTGAGGTGGCACTGCCGGACGTAAACACAACCCATGGCTATGAGTGCGGCTGTGCCGAAGTTGTATTCCTCAGCGCCCAACAAAGTCGCATAGACAATGTCCTCACCGCATCGCATTCCGCCATCGGTACGCAGGGTGACGCGGTTTCTGAGGCCATTCAACATCAACACCTGATGCGTTTCAGCGACGCCGAGTTCCCACGGTCCGCCCGCATTTTTGATTGAGCTGAGCGGAGACGCTCCCGTTCCGCCGTCATGACCACTCACAAGAATGATGTCTGCGTGCGCCTTAGCGACACCCGCTGCAATCGTTCCGACTCCGGCCTCGGCGACGAGTTTGACGCAGACCCGTGCGCGCGGGTTGACTTGCTTTAAGTCGTAGATCAACTGCGCCAAGTCCTCGATAGAATAAATGTCGTGATGCGGTGGCGGCGAAATCAATGTGACCCCCGGAACGGAGTGTCGCAATTGGGCAATATAGTGGCTGACTTTGTGGCCGGGCAACTGGCCGCCCTCACCGGGTTTTGCACCCTGCGCCATCTTGATTTCGATTTCCTTCGCACTGGCTAGGTAGGAAGCGGAAACACCGAAACGGCCGGACGCGATTTGTTTGATCGCGCTGTTTGCCCAATCACCATCTTCGCGACGTTTAAACCGCGCTGGGTCTTCCCCTCCTTCACCGCTGTTGGATTTCCCGCCGATCCGGTTCATCGCGATTGAAAGGCATTCGTGGGCTTCCGGGCTCAGGGCGCCGAGTGACATCCCCGCAGTGGTAAAACGGCGGCGGATCTCCTCGATGGATTCGACCTCTTCGATCGGGATTGGGCCGGACGGTAGCGCGACGAAGTCTAGGAGGTTCCGCAGACCGGTGGGGCGGGTCGCAAGCACGCTGTCGACATATTTTTTGTAATCCTCGAGCTTTCCTGCCTTGTCTGCGCCTTTGATGCCCACGTAGGTGTGGAAGTTTTGAATCACAGGCGGGTTGACGGCATGTACTTCCCCACCGCGGCGGAAGCGGTAGTAACCCGGATCTTCGAGCTTTCCGGCTTCGATAGGAACTGGGTTCGCAAACGCATGGGCGTGGCGGGCAAGGCTCTCGCCAGCCACTTCGATGTAGCCAATCCCCTCCACCTGGGATGTCGTCCCGACAAAACACTCGTCAATGAGGGAGGTCGAAATTCCGATCGCCTCGAATATCTGCGCCCCTCGATAGCTGCTGACGATGGAAATTCCCATCTTGGACATGATCTTTAGAAGTCCGTTTTGCAGTGCATCGCGGTAATTCATCGCCGCAGTCGCGTAATCTTCTGTGACGCTTCCTTTCTCGATTAGCTCGCGAATGGTCTCGAGTCCTAGGTAGGGATTGATGCAGCTGGCCCCGTATCCGATGAGGCAAGCGATCTGGTGCACGTCCCGTGCTTCGCCGCTCTCGACGACAATGCTGGCGCGCATGCGTTTGCCGACGCGGGTGAGGTGATGGTGAACAGCTCCGGTTGCGAGGAGAGCCGGAACAGATACGGAGTCATGGTCAACGCCTCGGTCGGACAGAATGATAATCCTCGCTCCCGCATCGACCGCATTCTCCGCTTCAGTACGGATCCGTGCGATGGCTTTTTCCAAGCCTTGTGGTCCTTCTGAGACTGGCCAGAGCAGAGATACGGTAGTTGCGGCGTGAGGAGCTGGCAGGTGTTTGAGACGGTCCAGCTCATCGTCGAGGAGGATCGGCGTATCGATCATGACCTGTTCGCAATGTGAGGCTGTCTCGCCGAGCAGATTGCGCCGCCATCCGAGCACGGTGTGAAGCGACATGACCAGTTTTTCGCGGATCGGATCGATCGGCGGGTTGGTGACTTGCGCGAAGAGCTGCTTAAAGTAGGTGTAAAGCAGGCGTGGCTTTAACGACAGGACGGCGAGCGGTGTATCATCGCCCATGGATCCGACCGCCTCGGCGCCGGACTTGACCATCGGTTTGATGATCATGTCGACTTCTTCGGTGGAGTAGCCAAATGCAATCTGGCGCTGGGTGAGCGACAAGATGTCTATTTCCTCCGACGGCGGCTTGATTTCATCGGGTTTGGACAATTCGAAGCGCAGGAGGTTTTTCTCCAGCCATTCGCCGTACGGTTTGCGGACGGCTAGGTTTTCTTTGATCTCGGAGTCGCGGAGTAGGCGACCGGCTACGGTATCAATCGCGATCATTTCGCCTGGGGCAAGTCGGCCTTTTTCGATCACTGTCGTGGGATCGAGACCGGCCACACCGACCTCGGATCCGAGGATGAAGATGCCGTCTTCGGTGAGCTTAAAGCGTGCAGGGCGCAAGCCATTCCGGTCCAAACAAGCGCCTATGGTCAAACCATCCGTGAATACCAGTGCGGCAGGACCATCCCATGGTTCGCAAATGCAACGATGATACTCGTAAAATGCGCGAAGAGCCGGCGACATTTTTTTGTCTGAGCGCCAAGCAGGTGGAACGAGCATCGTCATCGCATGCAACGCACTCCGTCCAGACATGGTGAGGATCTCGAGCACGTTGTCAAGGCTTGCGGAATCCGACCCGCCAGGTTGGATGATGGGTTTGAGTAGATCAATATCCTCGCCCCAGAAGTCTGCTTTGAGCTCGGCTTCGCGGGCGGTGGTCCAGTTCCGGTTTCCGCGCACGGTATTGATTTCGCCGTTGTGCGCCATCATGCGGAACGGTTGGGCAAGCGGCCATGTCGGAAACGTATTCGTGCTGTAGCGCTGATGGTAGACCGCAAGTGCCGTCTCGTAGGACGGGTCAGCGAGGTCTGGATAGTACTTCTCGAGCGAAGCGGATACGAACAGACCTTTATAAACGATCATCCGATGCGAGAATGAGGGGATGTAAAAATTTTTGATCCCATCGGCCGCCGCGATGTCTTCGATTTCATTGCGAGACAAGAACAAACGTCTCTCGTATTCATCATCGGCCATGCCCCAAGGTTTACCAATGAGGACGTGTTCGATCCGAGGCATCGTCGACTGCGCTTTTTCTCCAAGGACCCGCACGTTGACCGGCACTTCCCGCCAACCGAAAAGAAATAGGCCACGTTTGGCGACGACCTCCTCGGTGATCGCTTTGGCGCGCGCTTGGGCATAGGCGTTGTCGTGGGGCAAGAAGAGCACTCCAACCCCGAGGTCAGAGTCTTGGTACAATTTGTGTCCCAGTTTTTCGACTTCAGGCGTGAAAAGCTTGTATGGGATCTGCGTGGCGATTCCAGCTCCGTCTCCGGTTTTGGCGTCCGCGTCGAGCGCACCCCGATGCATCAGGCCACAAATCGAGCGCAAGCCGATTGCAAGAATCTGATTACACCTCCTTCCGCTCACTTGGGCCACCAAACCGACTCCACAGGCGTCATGTTCTTGGTCGGGCCGGTAAAGTGACTGTTGAGCAGTTTTGGAGTGAGGCAGGTCGTGATTCATGAAGAAAGTTTTATAAAATGTGGCTGCTTCTGCATTAGGCGCAGAAAAGCGGGCCTTTCGTTGCTAGCAATTTCTATTCCAACGCGCAGGAAGGTAACACCCCCCGCCGCCGCGTGCAACCTTTCGGACGTATTCCGAGGGATATTTATCGCATGTCATCTTTCGTATTCGGCCCTTGCGCCGGGCGAAATACCACGCCACCATAGCGACAGAATGGCGCACCAGAAAACTCTCCTGATCGTGGATGACGAGAAGAATACCAGAGACGGTTTGCGCGACGCCTTGGAGGAGCATTTTGAGGTTTACGTCGCCGGAGATATCGCCGGGGCGCTTGCGATCATGGAGTCGGACCCTCCGGACGTGGTGATCACCGATCTGCGACTGGCCGGGGAGAGCGGGATGGATTTGATTGACAGTTTGGTCAAGCGACCGAATCCACCAATTTGCATTATGATGACTGCTTACGGATCGGTGGATACCGCAGTCCGAGCAATGAAACACGGTGCGTATGACTTTGTGACGAAGCCGGTGAACATCGATCACATCGAGTTGATGATCCGTCGCTCGTTGCGGGAGCGGGAGACGCAGGTAGAGAACCGCGAGTTGAAAGAACACGTGCAACGCAATCGTTCGCTGGACGGGATGATCGGGCATTCGCCGGCAATGATCCGGGTGTTTGAGACGATTAAGCAAGTGGCTCCGTCTCGAGCGACGGTTTTGATTCAAGGTGAAAGCGGCACGGGAAAAGAGGTGGCCGCGCGCGCGATCCATAACTTAAGCCCTCGGGCCGGAAAAAAATTTTTAGCGGTTCACTGCATGGCACTTTCGCCGCAGCTCTTGGAGAGCGAGTTATTCGGTCATGAGAAGGGAGCGTTTACAGGGGCCACCGAACGACGGATCGGTCGATTTGAGCAGGCGTCGGGAGGCACTTTGTTTTTGGATGAAATCGGTGAGATCGACCCGGCCGTGCAGGTAAAGATTCTGCGTGTTTTGGGCGAGCGGACATTCGAGCGCGTGGGCGGTAGTCAAACCATCCAGGCGGATGTGCGGATCGTTGCTGCGACGAATAAAGATCTGGCTCAGCTCGTGGCGGACGGTAAGTTTCGCGACGACCTTTTTTTCCGCTTGAACGTGGTTCAGATTACCATGCCTCCGCTGCGAGAGCGAAAAGAAGACATCCCGCTGCTGGTGCAGACGTTTCTCAAAGATTCCGCATTAGAAAACGCAAAGCCACACCGAGAGCTGACGCCAGAGGCCATGGCAAGCATCCTCGCCTACAACTGGCCGGGAAATGTCCGCGAGCTTCGCACGACCATCGAACACGGCGTGGTGATGGGCAACGGCGCCAAGATCGGCCTACGCGATCTGCCGATGTATGTGCGCGACGCAATCCCGTTGATTCCGACCAATTCGGGGACCAACTCCGGGGCCAATCAAATGCCCTCTCAAGACGCTTTGAATTTGCACCAGACCGAACAAGCCCTTATCCTCCGCGCACTGGAAGAAAGCGACGGTAACCGAACTCTGGCCGCAAAGCGTCTTGGGATCAGCCGTCGCACGCTTCACAGACGATTAAACGAGTTCCAGATTTCGAAGTTCACCAATTAACTCTCCCTATGCCAGTCTCCGCTCAAGGTTTTCAGTCTTTCGTGCATGCGATCGAGCAGGGTCGATTTGCCGGTATTTTCCGCGGCGCAGTCCTCGGTGTTATCGTTCTCACCGTCGGCCTTCTCTATTTGTTCGTTCAGTTCGCCGGCCTCGCGACACCCGCTGCGATGGAACAAGCCACCGTCGCCAGGGCTCTGGCGTCCGGCCAAGGATTTGCCACGCCGATGGTTCGGCCAATCGACCTATGGCAACTGGAACGCGCTGAGAAGTCGATCCCCCAAGCAGACGCCTTGTTTCCCGAGATGTTTCATCCCCCGTTAACGGCTGCCTTTAATGCTCTCCCGCTTCTTGCGATCAAGAGCTCATGGAAAATGTCGCCGAAAGATCTGGTTTATCAAGGGGATCGCGCCATCGCTTTCGCATCGATCCTGTTATTTATCGCGTCGGTCATCGTGAGTTTTTTTGTCGCAAGGAGTCTCTTTGACACATCATTGGCAACACTCTCGTGCCTTCTCATCCTAGCCACCGACCTGATGTGGCAGTTCTCCCTGTCTGGGCTTGGTCACATGCTTGTTCTCCTCATTTTCATGCTCACGCTTTGGGTCATCGTGGCGGCAGTTAACCGCCAAGAAGATGCTCCCGGCGGCTCGCGACTCGGACTGCTCGAGCATGGATTGATCGGCCTCGGCTTCGGACTGATGACGCTCTCTCACTACCTGACATGCTGGTTCTTCCTTGGGTATTTGCTCTTCGCCTTCATTTACTTCAAGCCCCGGTTCACTCCAATCCTTTCTCTGCTTGTGTTCGCGGTAACCCTCACCCCGTGGGCTCTTCACAACCTCAGCGCGACTGGACTTCCGTTCGGCTTGGCAGTTTATCCGATCTCTCAAAGCACGCTTCTGACGTCGTTAAGCCCGGATTTTTCAGATCTTTTCTACGGATTCCGACTCAAGTTACGCGACGGCGTTCTATCACAGGTCGGTGACATTTTTCTTCTACTTGGGATGAATCTTGCCGCTGGCGCATTTTTTGTTGCGCTGATGCATCCGTTCAAACGCAGGGCCACTTCGCAAGTGAAATGGTGCGTTCTTTCGATGTGGGTAGCAGCTACCATCGGCATGGCTGCATACGGTCCGGTAGTTGGCGCTGTTTCAAACATCCAGTTGCATGTGATCTTTATTCCGGTAATGACCTTTTTCGGAGCTGCAATGCTGACTGTGCTCTGGAACCGACTGGGGTTTCAACTCGGGATCATGAGGGTTGTTTTTTCGAGCGGAATGGTCCTGCTCGTCGCGATCCCCCTCCTTCTAACGCTATTTGCAGGGCAAAAACGCTCAGTTCAATGGCCGCCATACATCCCTCCGTACATCGCTATCCTCGGACAGTGGTTCAAGCCTGACGAGGCGATTACCTCGGACATGCCGTGGGCCGTCGCATGGTATGCCCAACGCAAATCTATGCTGCTCCCCGAGAGCCCTGCTCTTTTTGTCCGGATCAGTGACTACAACATCCTCGGGGCACCTATCCGCGGACTTTATCTCACCCCGCTCACCGGCGACCAACCATTCCTCAGCGAGATTGCCACCGGGCGCTATCGTCCTTGGTCTGGACTAATTCAAAGAAATCAGCAATTAGCTGGATTTCCCCTGCGCGCCGTGTTGCCGTTGCCCGTGGACGGCCAGTGTATTCTGTATGCAGATTACGACCGGTGGACTAATACGGTCACTGAGCCGTGAGGCGGCCAAGGTGCTCCATTGATCGAATTTCCGCATAACAACCATGTCTAAACCTGAATCTCTCGAATCAGCACTGGAAACGCTGGAAACGCTGGTCAAAGAAATGGAGTCCGGAGACCTGCCCCTTGAAACACTGATAGCGAAGTACGAGTCCGGTGTGAACCTCACGAAGTTCTGCCGGGATCGTCTCACGGAGGCGGAGAAACGCATCGAAATTATCTCGCGCGATGCATCGGGGAGTGTCACCTTGGAGGAGTTTGAGACCGGCTCTGATGACGAATAGCACCAACGAATCAACTCCGCTTTTGGATTCCATCCGCTCGCCGGAAGATGTGCGTGCGATTCCCGCACACAAACTCCCTGACCTCGCGGCCGAAATCCGTGCTGAACTAATCAATGTGCTTTCAACGACAGGTGGGCACATCGGTCCGAATCTCGGAGTGGTCGAGCTGACCATCGCACTACACCGTGTCTTTGAAACGCCGAAGGATCAATTCGTATTTGACGTGAGTCACCAAGGCTATGTTCATAAATTGCTCACCGGCAGGAAAGATCGCTTTCATACCATTCGACAATACGAAGGGCTGAATGGATTTCTTCTCCGCACCGAAAGCCCGCACGATTGTTACGGCGCCGGGCACGCCGGCACTGCGCTTTCCGCCGCTCTTGGCATGGCGGCCGGTCGCGACGCGCTGGGAGGAGAGGAGCATGTCGTGTGCGTTGCTGGAGATGCCGCATTCACCTGCGGGGTCAGCTTTGAAGCCCTGAATAACGCGGCCAGCACCACCAAACGACTCATCGTGGTTCTAAACGATAACGAATGGTCTATTGCCAAAAATGTCGGCGCGATTGCGGACTACCTCAACCGGATCGTCACGCATCCTGCCTACGCCCATCTGCACGACAAGGCAGCGAAGTTTGTCGAGTGGCTCGCCGGGAAGACCGCACGAAAAATTGCCCACAAAGCTGAGTCGGGATTAAAAAACCTCATTGCACCATCGGTGATCTTTGAGGACTTCGGATTTCGGTACTATGGTCCGATCGATGGACACGACACCGATCTCCTCATTCAGACGTTCGAGTTTTTGAAAACTCAGAACGAGCCCGTAATCTTGCACATTCTTACGCAAAAAGGAAAAGGCTACGCGCCGGCGCTTGCAAAACCGGATAAGTTTCACGGCCTCGGAAAATTCCAGATGGACACCGGCGAAACCGCCCTCGCAACTTCACCAACCTACTCGGAACTCATCGGGCGCAAGCTCGCCGACTTTGCCGACACCAACAACCGGATCGTTGCAATCACGGCAGCCATGCCCACAGGCACCGGATTGACTCATTTCGCTAAGCGGCACCCCAAGCGGTTTTTTGATGTCGGGATCGCGGAAGAACACGCCGCACTCTTCGCCTGCGGGCTTGCGACCAAGGGGATTAAGCCATTCCTCACGATTTACTCCACGTTCATGCAGCGGGCCTACGACATGATCCTGCATGACATCGCACTCCAAAACTTAAACGTGGCGCTGTGCATGGATCGCGCCGGGCTCTCCGGAGACGATGGTCCGACGCATCATGGATTGTTCGACATCGGATTTCTGCGCCACGTTCCAAATCTGGTTTTTATGCAAGCCCGCGATGAGGACGAATTCGTGGACATGCTATGGACCATGGTTAACTACCAATCTGGCCCGATCGCGATCCGCTACCCCCGAGGCGCGGGAACAGGGGCAATTCCAAAGAAGACCCCGAAGATCCTCGACATTGGCAAATCCGAGGTTCTGCAGCACGGCCAAAAGGTAGCCCTTTTCGCGCTTGGAAACATGGTCGAAATCGCACTCCAAACCGCCGAACTACTCAAGACCGAGTGCGGCATCGAAGCCGCCGTCGTCAATGCGCGTTGGATTAAGCCGCTGGACACCGCAACCCTCGAGTTTTTCGCGCGCGGGTGTGAGGTGATCTGCACGTTCGAAGACCACGTCTTGCACAACGGATACGGCTGCGCAGTAATGGAGCACCTTTCCTCGCAGCAAATCAAGACTCCGGTAGCGCGCATCGGATGGCCGGACGAATTTATCGAACACGGCAGCGTCGCGATCCTTCGCGAAAAGCATGGTATCACTGCCCGCGCCGCAGTGGAAAAAATCTCAGGGTTGCTTCGGCCACTTGCTCGCCCGGTCGTCACATCGATCACACCCGCTGCGTAGTTTTCGACCAAGTCCACTGATTTTTTCCTCTACGCATTCGTCCAGTGCATTGAAACGATTTCGCCATAACCTTGCGCCGTGAACAGCAATCGTTCATACGAGGCTCTGAATCCCAACCCAACACCTACCATGGAAATCACTCCCTTCGCCCAATACCTCGCTACTCAATCCGACAACAAAAAAGTCCAAAAGCGCGTCAACCGCGCAATCAAGCGCTACAGGCACGCAAACTACGATGTAGCACACGCGGCAAATGATCTCTCACATGCCAAGGTGGATTGCGAGCACGCCCTACAAACGGTCGAAGAAACACTGGCGGCGTACAAGCTGCATTTCGAAAACTGGCTCCTTGAAGATGAGGAAGGGATCGAGATCATTGACGAACCAACTACCGAGACCGCCGAAGAGTCAACCGAAGTGGCCGAAAACGACGATGACGAATTTCTTGACCACGATGAAGACGACACCGAGGAGGCATTGGATGATGCCCTATCGAGCTTAGAACACGCCGCACGGGACTTTAAGCATGCCATCAAAGACGCACGGCATGCAGCGGATGATCTAGATGAGGTCGAATATCTTCTACTAGAAGTGATGGATTTTGCTGAAGACGATGGAATCGCTCTCAGCCTGATCGAAGCCAAGGCCTATGTCGTCGCCCAGGCTGCAACTGAAAAAACTGACGTCGTTGATTCAGCGCAATGAGGCGAGTTTTCGAGGGGATTGATCCTCGACTAACTCCTCAGCCAGGCAGGTAGACCAAGTCACCTACGGATACACTGAGCAACTGCACTTCGAAGCCGCAAGCCGGGAAGCCTTCGACAATTTTTGTTGTCGCATAGTAGATTTCGCGGCAATTCTTAGTGCCTGTAGGTTTTGAAAGGTATTGCATCCCATAGGTTATTCGCGACGGCCAGTATTGCCGTCCTCTTGCTGTCCACATCCTCAATCGCGGCACAGCCTCCTAAGCCAAAGCGTCCGGCCGCTGATGACGGTGCAACACAAGTAGGGGTGACGGCTTGGTTCGCTGACGTCTCGAGAATTGACAGTGCGTCACAAACTTTCACGGTAAATCTTTTTCTACTTCTGAAATGGAAAGACCCGTCATTGGCCCATCCCGGCACAGAGTTGAAGAGCTATGCTTTGAACGAGATCTGGTACCCACACTACATCGTTTCCAATGCCAGCGGCGACTTGCGGAACACGCTGCCCGAAACTGTCGATGTTGCTCCTGATGGCCAGGCATCCTTTCGCCAGATGTTTGTCGGTTCATTCAACCAGCCACTGGATCTTCACCGCTTTCCTTTCGACATCGAAACGTTTACCGCAAATTTTGCGATCCTCGGAAGCCGACCAGATGAAGTCGCCCTCATCCCGGACCCCACCTCTATCGCCAAGCGCTTACCTGGAGCAGTCGGGAAAAATGAACCACTCACGATCCCAGACTGGATCGTTACCGGTGTAGGGGCGGAAGCCGTCCCGTATCGACTGCTTCCAGGCACAGAACTCGCCGGTTATAGCGTATTTTTCTCCGCCTCCCGCAGACACCAGCACTACATCCTCAAGGTTCTTCTACCGTTGCTGCTCATTGTCTGCATGGCATTTTCTGTTTTTTGGATCGACCCCACCCTCGGTGCATCCCAGATCAGCGTCGCGGTGACCTCGATGTTAACCCTTATTGCCTATCGCTTTGCCATCGGAGCGGACACACCGAAGCTTCCCTATTTAACCCTGATGGATGCCTTCATCCTTCTCGGAACGCTGATGGTCTTCTTCTCACTAGTGGAGGTTATGATTACCACACGGCTTGCTTTGACCGACCGGGTGTTGCTTGCGCGCGCCATTGACAGAAAGTGTCGATTGGTGTTTCCCGCTCTGCTCTTGGCAACCTCCGCGGGCCTCTACCTATTCTGGTGATCTCCTTGTAGCCGGAATCAGGACTATCCATAGAAATGAAACTCGAAAATACTCCATTTGTTTGAGACGATGTAACGCAATTCGATGGCGATTAAAGCGCGGATAGATCAACAGAATCGAACTAAACCCTACCAGCGAGAAGCTTCAGGTCACTCGGGAAATATCGTGGAAACCTCCTGCATGTGTGCGGTGTGTACCAAGGCGATCGCAGGTTCGGTGAAGTGAGATTGCGCCAGTTGCAATCAATTTGGCAATAGTCACCGGCTCGTTCGTTCTTTGATTTCACTTGAACGTCCCGCGCAAGCTCTCTCTTGAACACGTATTGAGACGCGAGCCGTAAGGGATTTAAAACGGAAGGGGCGGCTACTCTCTCGAATACATCCAGTGCCCACTTCCTGGAAGAAAAAAAAAGCCCGATCTGTGGTTTCCCACAGATCGGGCATATTACTGGCAACGGCCTACTCTCGCACAACCTAGAGATGCACTACCATTGGCGCTACAGCGTTTCACTTCCGTGTTCGGGATGGGAACGGGTGGGTCCACCGTGCAAGGATCACCAGACTCCGCAGCTCCTGACTCGCTTTCCGAGACATAAGCCACGTGTGCCTGACGACACAGTGATTCAGGTTCACTGACAACCGCATATTAGGTGTAGAACTGCCAAACTTCGCAAATGTTGAGAAATGCTCAGAATAAAAAGCCGAACGAGTATTAGTATCACTAAGCTGAACACATTACTGTGCTTGTACCTGTGACCTATCAACGTGGTAGTCTTCCACGACTCTTCAGGGAGAGCTCATCTTGGGATAGGCTTGGCGCTTAGATGCTTTCAGCGCTTATCCTTTCCAAACATAGCTGCCCAGCAATGCTCCTGACGGAACAACTGGAACACCAGAGGTTTGTCAATCCCGGTCCTCTCGTACTAAGGATTGAACCCCTCAACTCTCCTGCGCCCACAGTGGATAAGGACCGAACTGTCTCGCGACGTTCTGAACCCAGCTCGCGTACCACTTTAACCGGCGAACAGCCGGACCCTTGGGACCTTCTCCAGCCCCAGGATGTGATGAGCCGACATCGAGGTGCCAAACCCTGCCGTCGATATGAGCTCTTGGGCAGGATCAGCCTGTTATCCCTAGCGTACCTTTTGTCCGTTGAGCGATGGCAATTCCACATTCAACCACCGGATCACTTGGACCTACTTTCGTACCTGCTCGACCTGTGTGTCTCGCAGTCAAGCTGGCTTATATCCATATACTCGTCACCTGATTACCAACCAGGTTGAGCCAACCTTCGTACTCCTCCGTTACTCTTTGGGAGGAGACCGCCCCAGTCAAACTGACCGGCTGCCAGTGTCTCTCGCCCAGATAATGGGTCGAGGTTAGATGTTCCAATCTCACAGGGTGGTGTTTCATTGTCGGCTCATCATCCCCCGAAAGAGATGAATCAAAGCCTCCCACTTACGCTAAGCAATAAAATCGAAACAACAGTGACAGCGTACAGTAAAGGTGCATAGGGTCTTTCCGTCCTACTGCGGGCAGGCGGCATCTTCACCGCCAATACAACTTCGCTGAGCTCCTCGTTGAGACAGCGGTCAACTCGTTACACGATTCGTGCAGGTCGGAACTTACCCGACAAGGAATTTCGCTACCTTAGGACCGTTATAGTTACGGCCGACATTCACGGGGACTTGGGCTCAGAGCTTCGCCTTGCGGCTAACCCCTTACCGTAATCTTTCCGCATTGGTCACGTGTCACACCCTATACGTCGTCATAAAACTTTGCAGAGTGCTGTGTTTTTGTTAAACAGTCGGTTGACCCATTTCACTGCGACCCTCTTGCGAGGGCACCCCTTCTTCCGAAGTTACGGGGCTAGATTGCCGAGTTCCTTAACGAGGTTTCACTCACGCGCCTTGGCACATTTATGCCCACCCACCTGTGTCGGTTTACGGTACGGGCGCCTTAGTATACACCGGAGCTTTTCTTGGCGGATCCTTCAAAGAATCTGCTTCGGCCGAAGCCTCCACATCCGCTTGCGCGACGGGGACATTCATCACCCCGCTCTTCTCCGAACCCGCGTCATTCCGGTTTAAATTTCGGCGGTGCAGGAATATTAAACCTGCTTTCCATCGTCTACGCCCATCGGCCTCGACTTAGGACCCGACTAACCCTGGGAGGACGAACCTTCCCCAGGAAACCTTGGGTTTACGGCGGACAGGAATTCAACCTGTCTTATCGCTACTCATGTCTGCATCCTCACTTCCCACCACTCCACCGGACGGTTACCCGCCGGCTTCGACGCAATGGGAACGCTCCCCTACCACGCACAATAAATTGTGCATCCAGAGCTTCGGTATAACGCTTATCGCCAATCATTATCGGCGCGAGATCGCTCGATGAGTCAGCTATTACGCACTGTTTAAATGATGGCTGCCTCTAAGCCAACATCCTCACTGTTTAAGCAACCTCACATCCTTTCCACTAAACGTTATTTAGGCACCTTAGCTGCTGGTCTGGGTTGTTTCCCTCTCGAATACGAAGCTTATCCCTCGCATTCTGCCTCCCGTATTACACCCTGCGGCATTCGGAGTTTGATTGAATTCGGTATCCGGGTATGGACCCTAGTTCATCCAGTGCTCTACCTCCGCAGGTCAGCATACGAGGCTCTACCTCAATAGATTTCGGGGAGAACCAGCTATCACCGGGTTTGATTAGTCTTTCGCTCCTACCCACAGCTCATCCGGGGGCTTTTCAACGCCCATCGGTTCGGTCCTTCACGACATGTTACTGTCGCTTCAACCTGGCCATAGGTAGATCACCTCGGCTTCGGGTCTAGTGCCCGCAGCTAATCGCCCATTTCGGACTCGCTTTCGCTTCGCCTCGGCCCCAGAGGGGCTTAGACTCGCCACAAACACTAACTCGCAGACTCATTAAGCAAAAGGCACGCCATCACCCTTGCGGGCTCTGACACCTTGTAAGCACATGATTTCAGGTACTATTTCACTCCGCTCGCAGCGGTTCTTTTCACCTTTCCCTCGCGGTACTTGTTCACTATCGGTCGCCAACTAGTATTTAGCCTTACGCCGTGGTCGGCGTGGATTCATGCGAAGTTTCACGTGTGTCGCATTACTCAGGAATTCCCTAGACGTTGTCGAGTTTTCGGTTACGGGTCTGTCACCCTCTATGGAGCGTTTTTCCACACGCTTCACCTAACTGTTCAACTATCACATCGGGCTCCTACAACCCCGGGAGACAAGTCCCCCGGTTTGGGCTTTTCCGCTTTCGCTCGCCACTACTTACGGAATCAATTTCTTTTTATATTCCTCCGGTTACTGAGATGTTTCACTTCACCGGGTATCGCTCTATCACTCCTATGTATTCAGAGTGAAGTCATCTAGGATTAACCAGATGGGGTTACCCCATTCAGAGATCTCCGGATCGTAGCGTATTGGCCGCTCCCCGAAGCTTATCGCAGCTTATCACGTCTTTCATCGCCTGTTGGCACCAAGGCATTCATCATGTGCTCTTAGTAGCTTATTCTATTCTGAGATTTTTAAAATCTCAATTGTATCTTTCTGACAGGCTGCATTGCGATCAATGATCGCGGCACACCTGACTCGCAAACTCAGCATTTTGAAGTTGCATTTTTCTACCCTAATATGCGGATGTCAAAGAACCTGTCTGCAATCGTATTGCAGACCAGATTGGTCTGAAAGGTTTTATTCCTTACGGATCAATCGGGAAAATCCAAGACGCAAACAATAAGAAAGGTGAGTAACGTGGTGGGCCTGACAGGACTCGAACCTGTGACCCTGCGCTTATCAAGCGCATGCTCTAACCAACTGAGCTACAGGCCCAAGCGCGGGAAGACAGGAAGTGCGGACCTCTGTGTTTGAGATTCGCAGCTACCGACATAGCCAGCCATGGAGGCACGGGGGTTCGAACCCCGGACATCCAGCTTGCAAAGCTGGCGCTCTACCAACTGAGCTATACCCCCGTTGATGGTGCAAACCGCAGTGTTGCGGTGAGTCCGGAGCCTCATGGGCCCGGCCGATTTGAATGAGAAGGAAATTTGTGAGAGCTGAATTGTGCGTTCTTCAGGATTTTGGCCCTCTGAGGTTTCCCTCTTCGGGACTTATCGCATGTCTGCTGTCCGAAGACGACAGGGTTAGCGATCGACCTGCAAAAACCATCATCAATACAAACCGATGAGAGGGTTTTAGCTATCTCCTTAGAAAGGAGGTGATCCAGCCGCAGGTTCCCCTACGGCTACCTTGTTACGACTTCATCCCAGTTACCACTCATAGCGTAGGGCGCTGCCTCCTTTCGGTTAGCGCACGCACTTCGGCTACAAGCGACTTCCATGATGTGACGGGCGGTGTGTACAAGGCCCGGGAACGTATTCACGGCGCCGTAGCTGATGCGCCATTACTAGCGATTCCGGCTTCATGTGGGCGAGTTGCAGCCCACAATCCGAACTGGGCCCAGTTTTGGAGATTTCCTCTACCTTGCGGATTCGGATCATTCTGTACTGGGCATTGTAGTACGTGTGCAGCCCTGGCCGTAAGGGCCATACTGACTTGACGTCGTCCCCACCTTCCTCCCCGTTTCACAGGGCAGTCTGAACAGAGTGCTTCCCTTACGGGAGTGGCAACAGTTCACAGGGGTTGCGCTCGTTGCGGGACTTAACCCAACATCTCACGACACGAGCTGACGACAGCCATGCAGCACCTGTGTATCCCCATCACCCTTGCGGGCAGTCACCGGCTTTCACCGATTTTCACGATACATGTCAAGGCCAGGTAAGGTTCTTCGCGTTGCATCGAATTAAGCCACATACTCCACCGCTTGTGCGGGCCCCCGTCAATTTCTTTGAGTTTTAATCTTGCGACCGTACTT